>Ga0179593_1312242_pt1 | contig 17053 bp, 16 predicted proteins | sample CZODoug2_1_08_16_FD_185931 | JGI IMG/M metagenome (GOLD analysis project Ga0179593, IMG submission 185931) | Vadose zone soil fungal communities from Angelo Coast Range Reserve, California, USA - CZODoug2_1_08_16fungal (PacBio error correction) | ecosystem: Environmental > Terrestrial > Soil >... | reverse complement strand
CCATTAACTCGTGATGGAACTTCTTGCTGTTTTATGCGTCCCTTCGTGGAGTGGTCGGTATGTTGATTCACACTGGCAGTCCCCGTGAAAAGCCCCTTCCTACGCGTCTTTTGCCTTTCGTGAGCTGGCTTTTTGCCCGGTCAATTAGCGTATGTCTATTTTTCCGCCATTTGATACCCCTCGCCCTTTCTTCAGCCGGTATATTGCGTCTTTTCCCGATGGGAAATTTGATCTCCCTTTGTTTCCTTTGCGAGTTTTCCTTCGTCGGGAACCCCGATTGGTTTTTTTTTAACCCCGCGTTGGTCGTGATCTCAGTTCTCTGTCCCCCTTACGTTTCTCAAAATTGTGTTTTCCCCCTCTCCGGGTTTACAGATACGGCGTTAACTGATCCCGTATCATGCGGAACTCTTTTTTCCTCCGCCATTTGCTTCCCCCCCCCTTAGAGATTGTCAGGCAGATGCTTTGCCTCGCTATACCCCCTGCCTTCTGACACTTGTTTTAACCCCTGTTCCAAACCCAAGGACCCTCCTTCGAAATGTTCATAGATCGGAATGCTTCTTTTTTTTTTTTTTCTTTTCTCCGTCTTTGGGAATTATGTTCTCTCGGCACTCAAAGTTCCGGTCCTATCCCCTTGAATTTTCTTCAGGCTCTTTTCCTTCTATCATGGCGACCTTCACGCCACACCACATGTAATTTTTCCGGTCGACATGTCTACTACCTGAACCCCACCCATACGACTTTCCGTTCCGAAGGCCCAGCTTGACCTTTTAGAAAGGCAAATAAGTGACCTCCGGCCCAAGTTTCCCAGAATCTTCCCTCCTTTGAGTCTTATCTCTGGGTGTGTGATGTTCCATTTTTTCTGCACTGGCGAGTGCCCCCCCGGTCTAGATTTAACCATGTGAGTTCTCGGTTTTTCCGGCCGTCGACAATGCTCCCTTTTGCGATTCGGAATTTTCTTTCGTTATCGGAGCCTCAGATCGGTTGAATTTCTTTAAATAATAGTCATTCGTTTTAGACGTCACTCCCCTAAAGCACCTACTACGGGCTACTTGAGCATTCGCTACCTGCACTTCTGACAGTTTTCTTTCACCCTGGCTGGCGTGATCTAGGCTGGCAAACAGTCACTGGAAGAGCTTGGGTTGCTCACCTCTCTTTCATGACAGATGTTCCGACTTTGTTTTACCTAAAAGTTGTACCTACTAGGGCAAAGTGCTGCGCACCGCCGTACGTCTCTCTATTTTTCACCCCTATGGTGACAACGTTGACCTGAGTCCCGTCTGTAATGGCCACTTTTTCTTTTCCTCTACGTGCCACGGCCGTGACTTACCCCCCCCAATTCCCCCCGAGGGCTTCCATTCGCGATGAAACCCGCCCTTGAACAAAAGTGCCATGAAAAGCTAAATTGCGCCTTCCGGTTTGTCCTTCGCGCCCGCTTTGCTCCCTATCCCTGCGGCCCTTTCAATGCGCACGCGTCCACAGAAGGCCTCCTAAGGCCCAATCTTCCCTCAACGCAGTTTCACTCTTTCGTCTTCATCATCACTCAACCCTACTCCCCCGATTGTCCGGCCACTCCCAAGATTGATTGCCACACTATCATTTTTCCCCTTTCCTCCTTCGGGTCTAGCCTGTTCCCGAATGGCTGCTTCCCCTATCAATTGAATGCTCCAGCGAGGGTTTGATTGAGGCCCTGGGCAACGCTGCTCCAAAGCTTCCGTTTGCTCAAGGACGGGCCATGTCTTTTACTTTACTTCTAAATTACTCCCTCCGCGCCTTTCCCTAAACGCTTTCTTGGTCACACCTCCATGATAGTCCCTAAAGGCCCTTTTGGTACTGTTCCTTTTTCTCCATTACGTTGCCCCAGCACCTGGCTGATCCTGTTAACTTTCCACGTGGTGAACCTCGAACTTCTCCGGCCGCTAACTGTGCCCCCACCTTGATCGTGTTGAACTCCCCATAAATAAGTGTATGAGTCTAAAGAGGATGAGCTTGAAAAACCTTTTGAAAGTTTACGCGGATTTCAACGGAAAATCTTTGATTCACTCCCTCTCCCTGATTTCTTTTTCAATTTCCCCTGGGAGATGATTGCCTCCTGGTGATACGGGTGCTCTTCTTCCAATTCAATAGAGTGGGCCTTTGGGTGAGAACACACGTTTCTCTCCCCTAGAAGACTCCCGGATTTGGTCGTCGTAAATGAGTACCTGCCAACTTGGGAAAGATGCACAGCTCATTCTTCGTCAGTTTTGAGTCTCCGTTTTACACGACGGCTTGGCAGTCGCTTCCCTTTCAGGAAGCTCCTCTGGTTTTTCGTGTGCGCCGTGGTTTGGGTCCCCTTCTATTCCATCCCGGACATTCGTACTTCTATCGTACAAACTCTTTTTTCCAAATCGGATATCTTTTAGGACTTTTTGCTCTCCTTCCCCCCCCCCCTTCTTTTAGCGTAAGTGGTGGATTTCTCACAGCGTCCCTGGAACCATTCTATCACCTTACACGCTGGCCTATTCAGTCCCTCGTGAGGTTTCAACCCACAGAAGTACCCCATCTCCGCTTCCGTTCTTTTCTCGCCGTGATGATCCTTTTTCCGATGCATTAAACCGCGCCTTGTCTATTTCGTTCCCTAAAATCCCTCCTGCTCCCGCTAATTTCCCAGGTCTTTTTTCAAAAATCAACCTCCCGTTCCTCGCTTCTTTTCTCAAACGCACTGGCGCGCTTCTACTTGGTCCCCCCTTCTATAGTTTAAGGACAAATTTCCTCAGCCCCGCCGCGATTGCCTACTCAGAACGCTTATTAGCTCCCCTTCCTTTCTGACTTGATATGTTCGACGTTTAGCCGGTGTGCTTTCGAAGAGGGAGCCCATTCCCTTGGCTCTCTGTCGCCACTGGCTGATTTCTTGTGTTTCTGAAGGCCTTTTTCGTGATGGTTGTTTCCTTCTCCTCATCTCTCATCTTTTAATCCGTTGCGTTTTCTCTGATCTTTGGGCGACTTTCGAGGTCCCTGCCTTCCCACACTTGCAAACCGATCCCCTCGTTTTCAGGTTTAAGGTAATAACCGACCTCCTCATGATGCCGCGCCGATTTCCACTCTTTTCTGTCTGTGTACCCCCACCCTCTCCCTGAACGAGATGAGTTGATAAGAAGACCACGACCGCTCGGTCATTCACATCTCTTCGTGCTTGTAGCATTTCGTGCATCATGAGATGTAAGCCAAAAGGAATTCTTCCCAGCTTCCGCATTGCTTTTTATGCACCTAGTCTCTCCTCCCCCTAAATTTTGGTTAACTGGGCGAAGTCTTCCTTCATATTTTTTCCCGCTTTGAACTCGCCTTTGATCCGATCTTCTCTGTCACTACTCCTCCTTTCATCGACTGGAGGTTGTAAGTCCTTTCTTTCCTGCTATATTCACTCATTGCGCTCTGCTTTTGGTTTTTCCTCCTCTGTATCAAAGAGAGGCCCGCGGTGGCACCGTCATAAGCCATGGTCCCCCCCCGTTTCACTGAGTTCTTGCGGCCCCCCGATTCTCGCGCCATCTTTTTTTTCCTGAGCGATGACCCCTATCCCCGTGTGGCAACCCCCCGGGCGAGACTTTTCCAGATTTTTTTCCTACTCTCGTTTGAGCTTGAAATTCGACTTGTACCCTCCCCGAAAAAACGCTTCGCTCCCACCTCCAACCCGCTCCCTTTCCTTGTCCTTGCGTCCTTGACTCTCTTCATTCTCGAACGATTATCTCACCGCCCGGTTGTCATTAAATTCTTTTTCTCCCCGTAGTCCCACTTTAGGCGGCGCATTTAAGATCGATGCCTGACTGACCGTAGGAGACGATGGCTTAAAAGTTTTATTTTTCTTACGTCCTCCACGACCCGCAGTTGGTCGCTTCCCTCCCCTATCTTCCCCTTTACCCATTTCTCCGAATTCAAATTCGCCCTTGCTTCCACTGTCCCCTAGGCAGATTCTCTCGGCTGATACACTACCTTTTCCTCCTAAAGTTGTCCTTTTGTTAGACGCCGCCTTTACTTTTATTTAAAATCAAACATTTTGAAGGTTTCTACTCCACGTAAGGCTTCTTTTTCGTCACGCGTCTCCTTCTTCGCCAGTTTTTCTTTGCAATTCCCTGGGCCTTTACCCGTGTTTTCTTTCAACGCCAACACCTAATGAGTCTCTCATTCCAAGATTGCCTTTCCTCTCTGTCGGGTTTAAGTCGTTAGGGTTTCTTTCCTGTTTGCCTTGAGGGGCCACCTTTTTTTCTTATGCAATCAAGTCCTTCCTGTTGCCACGCCCGTGCCCTGCAACCCCCCTTTTTCCCTTTGCTCCGTTGCCGTCCCACTTTTACCGAAAATTCCGTTACCTTGCCTCTTTCCTTGCCTCGTAAGCCTCCATCCGCATCCCCCTACTACCTTTTATTTCCTGCCCATCCCCCATGCTTGATGTTCTGTTCCTCGGTTGTTGCCTTGTCTTGTTATGAGGATCCCCACGAGCTGTTACTTTCATTCGAACCTCCCCCCCTGTCCTAGAGTTCACTCGGACCGGCGATTTAATGTCTTTTTCCATAGTCAGTCAGGTCCCTCGTTACCTTTGAAAACTCTCGTATACGAATGCGCTCTTTTTTCTCTGACACTAATGAAGGAGTTGCGCTCTCTTTGGCCCTAGGTTTTTGTTCTACGGGGAGAATTTTTTCTCTCAAATCTTGCTCCTCAATTGGTTTGGTCAAACATAAGTGGTTTCCATTGATCTATCGGAGCGGTGCAATTTATAGATGTCCCATACACGTTTACTTAAACGTCCCCCTTTCCCAAGGGGTTTTTTTAGTTTTCTGCTCCTTCTTATACGATGGTGACAGCTCCCCTTGCAATCGTCTTTCACCTGTTATCCCCAAAGTCATAGTCAGTTCCTTGAATTTGGTGCATAGAGACCTTGCCCCCCTTATTTTTTAAGAGCACTGCATTCCATGCCGTGAATTTTACTTCCGAAGCTTGGCAGATGACTTTTAGAATCGTCTGGCCCTACTATCCCCCATTTTTGATACTTCTTGGAATATAGAAGTCTTATTTACCTCTTTCGGAATACGTTTCGGCGACGCTGTTATGTTATTGAAAGACAAGTATTCCACTTTTTTTCTCTCTTCGGCCTGCCTGCTTTCATCCGACAACCCAACGACTTTTTTTCCGATCATGTAGACATGGACCTCCGGAACTTCCCCCCCCCGCACGAAATGGCCGTCGCCGTCCCTTTTTTCCCTTTTAACCTCCCCTAGGACTTTGACCCTGCCGCCCAAGGTACTCCTCCTCCTCCTCCCCTTGTTTGTGGCGTCTCTCTCCTTGGAACTTTCTTTTCTCCAGGATTGTCCTTTGCCCCACTTTTAGCTCTTGAAAACGTGCTGCGTGGCCCCGTTTGGTAACTTTCAGAACCCTTTTACCATGTGTCTTCCGTTTGTTGCCCTGCGCCTTTTTATCTGTTTTGAAATTACTTCTTTCCATTGCTCGTACCCCCCCCTCTTCGCTTCACCTTTTTTCCGAAAGACATTCAGACTTCCGTGCTCTCTATTCCTCGCTCTTCTCCAGCCCTTTCGTTTATCCTGGGTTGCCTGTCCCGGGAGCGGCATTTTAGTGGATTCTCTAGCACCTCAGTTGCTCACTGACCTTTTCCCCCCGTTTTGTTTCAATCCCCCTTTGGAGATGCGGCCCTTCGGCGTAACCGCCCCTGCTTATTACGTCTTCACGCCCTGTACCCCATCGAAACCGTAGCTTGTGACAACCCACCTTCTGCTTTTGGCATGTCACGTAATTCCTTTTATACGGTTAATCCGGCAAACCCAGTGTATTTCACTTCCCCGTCTTCTTCGCCTTGCCAATGAGCCCCGTTAACACCTCTCCTTTCGTGCCCCGCCCCTTTTTTACTTTTCCTACTGACTTGCGGCCCGGGCTGCCTGCCCCCCCTTTGCGCCTCCCTCCCGTGCGGCCACTGGTAAGCGACTCCTTTCCTCTTGCCCAAAATCTTCCTCTACGGTTCCGCTATCTTCGTCTTTTCCTCCTCTGTCGCGTTTTTAAATACCTCCCCCCCGCCCAGATGCCCCATTTCCCCGACACTTGACTCATTTAGATTAATTACTGGAATCCTTTCGGCATGCTTTTCTGGTTCGTTTCGCTCTTAGGCCCTCTAGGCTCCGCGAGGTTGACCTTTTTCCACTGTTCCGGCGAAACCCGTCTCGTCCCATTTTTCACAATGCGCCTTCTTGTGAACATTTCCGGATTCTTTTGCATCCCTCGCGAAACCGGGCCTGCACAGCCGCCCCAATGCAGAAAATCGCTCCCCATTCAATTGCCAATCTCGATGCTCCTTTCAAGCCGGTGAAACCTCGGTAAGGGGTTCCTTCCACGTTTCATGCAATAATTTCCCCAGAAGAGACTCTATCCTACTGTATTTTTGTTCTCCGCAACCTTCCCATTAATCGAATTTGAAATTACCCCTTGTTCCGCTATTCCAAATCCGTCATCTTTCTTTCATAAATTCCTTTTGTCTCATTCCTCCTCTGAGAAAGCTTCGATTTTTCTCGTTTCACCTTGTTTAAGACTGTTTCATCTGTCTCTGCTCTTGAGCCCTCTCTTTCACACCAAGTCGGACTTAGTGTTGTCCTCTGGGCTCATACCAATTTCTCTCTGTCCTTCCTCCTGATTAGCTCCCAACACTTCTATCGCAATGCGCGCCTAAATCATGTGGACACTTTCTTCTACGATTGCTTTCTCTTTTCGAGTTCCTTCCCTGCCCTTGGGAGACCCCCTAAGGGAGTCTTCCCGCTCTGGTCAATCCCATACGGATCTCTTTGCCTAGCCTTACTGGATTTCCTTATCGAGGGCCATGCTCAAATCCCAGCCGGCGACGTCGTGGAAAAAATTTTTTCCCCCGAACGCCATCGTTTCGTCCGCTCTCCGGCACCACCCTCTGCGCCCTTGTCTTTCCCCCGGAGAGAGTTCCCTTTTCTCTTATCCTATTACTGACGGGTTCCATGTTTGATTTCCCCACTCACCCCTCTCAGGACGTCCCCCCACAATCCTCTCCTCCGTTTTCTCTTCCTTGATGCTTGCCCCTGACTTGATGTCACCCTCTCGGCTCAAGTTATGAGTGATCCAGCCACTCTCTCCTTCCAGTTTCCATTAGCATGATAAACATACTTCACCACCCCCCAATTTGTTCCGCTACCCCTAGAAACTACTCCACTGCGGCTTCCTTTACTGGTGAAGCTCATTCACTTAACATTCTACGCAGCCCCACACTACGCAGCGAGACCCTTGGACATAATCCCAGACAGGGGACTTTCTGCTCATCCATATTCTTCTTGAATTTGGTTTCTGACTGGCCTATATCAGAGTTTCTGACCCCTACCTAGTGCTCATCCTCTGCAGTCCTCTTGCGATTGCAACCCCTACCCATATTCTCTTATACTCTCTTTGCCCGCTTGAAGGTCTTGCGCCCCTCCTCCTTATCATATTCATAATAGTCAGTTTTTTGTTTGAGAGATATTCGTGATTATTCTGACAGTAAGACCCTTCCATCACAAACCCCCCATCCCTCCCCCCCATTTTAGAAGGGAGTGGTCGTCCGCGCTTCGCCTGCGCACACATACTCTTCTCACCGGACTATCTTCCCTCAAAAACCTATTTATCACTCCCGGACTCCCTTCAGTATGACGAATACGCCAGCTGACTTCAATTCTCTGGCTCGTTGCTTACCCGGCATTTTCAGATTGCACATCGACTGCGCCCCACCCTTTCATCATCTTAGCCTCGTAGTTTCTGTCAAGGTCTCCTACCGCAAGGGATTGGCCAATTTGTTTGACCTCATTTAATTAGGCTTAACTTAGCTTGGATCGCGAAGGCGGTGTTCACTCCCCCCTTTTTTGATCCCTCTTTGCCTCGTCCTTCCTCTTTTTCCCTCGCATAATGTTTGATTAACAGTCATCTTATCCCTGAGCGCCACCCTTTCTTCTGTTTTTTTCCTCCCAGATGTCTTCACCTCCTGGTATTCCCCCTCAAGAGAACCTGGTCCTCGTCGATTGTTTTCTGTGCATCATCGCTCTTCTTCTCCGACCTTTCGATTCGCTCTTATCCCGCGCATCCGCGTTCTAAACCCCTTCTAGCCTGCCTTGTAAAGATTTTTTTTCCCATTTTCCTGGGCTTCTTTTTTAGCTTGGAAATGCTGTGTACCCTCCAACACACGCTCCTGCGAACTACCCCCGCTCGTGTACCTTCAGGACTTTGCTTGACCGCGCGGCCGGCGCCCGTCGTCCAAAATGCCATCTTTCATATCGCTCTTATTACCCTAGACACGGCCCAACGGTCTTGTAGGCGAGCCAGCCGCATCGCCTTTTCCATGTCGAACTTCTCAGGACGCGGGAAACCAGTATTCTGAGAATGACTCAAGCGGACGTAGCTTCCGTCGTGGATGTTGTCTGACTCCGATGTATACCGATTCAGGTTTACCTTCCGCCCCAGTTCTTTACCCTTTCCTCGGCAGTTCCTCGTCCTATCCCGATGTTTTTTTCCCCCCTTTTCTTCCGATTAAAACCCACTTTTTTCTCTGTTTTCCTCTCTTCCGCCTGTCTATTTTAAAAATTCAACTTCACGTTGACGGTTTTTTCGCGATCCGCGCTCCCCCCCGCTTTCCAGGTTCCCGGTCCCCTTTTGTCACTTGCTTGTGGGAAATTTCCCCCATGTGTCCGTACGTGCTTTTTAACCGCCCCAACTTCCTGCCTTCTCAACAGAAATGCTTTTTTAGATTCAGGGCCTTTTTTAGTCTTGGTTTTGTTTAAATTGTCTTGAGGTCTCTCCTGTTGACAAGTTCTTTAAATTTTACCGGCCAGTGCCATTTACTTGCCTCCTCTTGTCTGCACATGTTTCGTCCCAATTTTCCCAATTCCCTAAGTGAGAATATTTTTTTTGCCCCAGATAAATTCGAAAAGAGACCTCCTATACCCGTCTCTTTTCAATTATCTAATGGATTTCCCTCATCGTGTCTCTTGGTTTTGCCTTTTATCGTGGATTGTCCTTCTGGAAGATCCATATTACATTACCTGTATGGTTTCGGTCGATCCTTTCGTCTCTTCATCGCTTTTGCACCAGTGATATTCCCCTTCGGATTTCCCGAGTTCTTCCCTCTTGAGCGATAACTAGTCCCCATTAGGCAGCAGGTCCTACAATTCCTGCTGCGTGCGCTTAGTCTTTGCCCGATCGTTTGTAGTCCCTTTTTTCAAATTGCGCATCCCTAGCATTTTCTTGCATCCCGCCTGTTTCCCGTTCTATTCTCCGTGAGGGAACTGCTTGTTCTACTCCAGAGCCCCCCCTTTTGCCATACGTTAAGATGGTACCCTTCTAGTTCTCGCTTATTTTATAACTGTCAAGCAACTTCCGACGTTCCCCGGGCCTTTACAGTAGCGCATAGTTCCGTTCGTTTCATTAGATCCCACTTCTTCTTGATCCCTTTTTTTTTGCCCCCAGCCTTTGAATTCGACAAGTTTACCCTTTTTTCCCTTCCCCTTTAGATCTTATCCGCTAGTACTGAACTTTTGTTTTCTCTAGTTAGTAAGCTCTAGGCACCTCTCTTTTGGTCCGACCTCCGCAAGGATTGCCTTCTCTTTCCTCTTAGCTTCCTTGCCTTCACAGAATTTTTGACGCATTATTGCGCCGTCCGGAAACCAAAAGAGGGACGAACCTTGGCCCCCGTCGCCGGCCGAGAGCGAAAATCCATTGCGAACGGACTTGTGTGAAGTCCCCCTCCCCCCCCAAAAGTTAACTTTTTTATTCCCCTCCTTTTTTTTTTTTGCCCGAGAGATTATCTTTTTGCAGGGATGGTCTCACTTATGTTCCGTTAGTACTTCTCAGTTTTGAGGGCAACGGCAGGAGACCCGGACCAATTTGTTCGGTTGGTTCCTTTCCCGAGTCCAGTCTACATTGAGTTTTTTTTTGATTCACTTCTTTTGCGGATGAGTGTCCTGAGGAGATCCGTTTTTTCCTCCCTTCTAAAGACTGCTTTTTTTTTCGTGCCGAGATTGGACCTCCTTTACCTCACCCCCCTCGCCAGTAAGCTCTTATCCGATCCGCACTGCCAGATTTCCCGGTCCTCCCGTCGGCTGGTCCGCTGGGGCACAAATCAGGAGGTCCTCGAGAATGTTGCTCGCTCAGGCACCCATATTCCTGACCTATCCGTCCGCCCCCGTGCCGACTCGCCAACTTTGAGAGTCACCCGTCTCTATTGGCTCTTTCGACGCCTTACTCGAAAAACGTCTATTGTTGCACCCCAGTTGATTCCCCCTGCCCCTGTCCCTCAGCCTTACGTGACACTGAAAACACGTAGTATTTAACCACCAATTGCGACTTCCAGAGCGCTCATGAACCTGAACGGGCCTTCACCCCCAAGTTTTTTTCGTGCCCCTGCGAAGTCTCGCTCCTCAATCATTTGGAGCCTCCCTGCTGCAGCATCTCCTCCAACTGGTTCTTGCCCCCCTTCGTGAACGCGTCAACGTAGGCCGCGCCTACCCAGGCACGGCTCCAACGCTCGCCCCATATGTCTTCCTATTCTTACCCCTCTCGTGTGTATTCCTCCCCTCCTCCACGGGAAAAGATGCCAATTTCACCTCAAAGCTGCTCCTTCATACACTTTTGATTATAGTCCGCTCTTTTAATGGAGGTGTCACAGAGCCGGGATAACTCTCTTTTCGGTGAAATGGCCGGCACTTTTCAGGATAAATTGCCCCAAGGGACGGCTTCCTTCTGAACTGTGACATAGCAGCCACCGGTGAACCGCCGTGTCCTGTATAGATCGTGAGTTTTCTGTACTGGTTTGAGTTTTGTATGTCTAAGGTATTTCTTTTTTAAGGTCTTGGAATCTCGGTAGTAGCTTAGTTTTGTTTAAACCAGCCACGGGACCTGCCCGGGGGCAATTCACGGGCCAGCCACTGCGGCCCTGAGAGACTGTCGTACTCCAATAATAAATCCGCTTCCGCCCCAACCAATGTCCTTTGTGAATTTGGCATAGTTCTTTCTCTGGCCCCCCTCCCCCACCCCCTCGCGTAAAAGAACCAAGGTCATAATTCGATGACTATTACTTGTAGAACTTTCCCGATGGCTCCAATTTCTCCGGAGAGTGCTCTCGCCGGATCGGTGAGAATTCTTCTTACGTCTCCACCCCGCCGAGAATTCCGATTTGATGGAGAGGGCGCCCCACTTTTTTTTTCTCTGTCCCTCGATTCAGCACACCTTCTATCTGCACTGCCTTCTCGCAGAAATCCTGTGTGACTTTAGCGATTTATTCTCCCCCCTTGCACCTTTTTGGCGTTTAGTACCCCAGGTTTCGTCCCTAGCTCCTCGAGGTAATTGCCTGGACTTTCCAGGGAAGAACCCCCGTTTGGCTGCCCGCGCCTGCTGGATCGGATAGCCCTTGTACACTTTTCCCCTTCAGCTCCTTGAGTAGTCCCAATCTTACACAAGAAGGTGCGCGCTGTTTAACCCTTTCTTCACTTTGTCTCCCCGACACTCCTTTTTTTTCGCCGTAGACTCCCGATGGCCTCCCCCCCCGACGCGGGCCCATGCCCCCCGTGCCCTTACCGCCGGTCGCTAAGTCCCTCTGAGGACACCGACTCTTTCTTTATTTTCTCTCTAGATCGCTTCTTGTTCGACGTGCTCTCTTTAACTATTCAACGCCCCTTTCCTTTCAAAGTGAGGGAGTTCCGCCGCAAGCCATCGAGTCCGTCTACCGCTAATTTCACATGTCCTCCCCCCCCGTATTACCGACCCCTTCTGCTTTCTACCTTTCGCCCGCACCCCCCCAGCTGAATTTTTTTAATGTTTGTGAAGGAGATTTTATTCCCGAGAAAATTCTACAGACAGCAATGCTACCCTTTTTTTCCTCCTTCTCACGGTCTGCGGGGACTCCTTTTACTTCGGATTGCTTTCCAATTTTTTTCTGCCAAGCTCCGCAGGGGCGTCATGGCGCGGCGCATTTCCCCGCGCTTTCCTTAGGGTTACCGGCCCCGATACGAGTATGTTCTAAGGCAGGAATTTGTCAGTTATTCGAATGTGGCGTTCCTCGTCATATCTTTTCCCTCGTCGTTTAGCTATTCCTTTTTCTGCTTTAGAGCGAACGACCTTTACATAACTGAAAACATTCCTGTCCGAAGGAGCATACCTCGTCCTCTCCGTGAGGGTTAATCCTGATCCATGCGTCCCTGCCTCCGGTTCTACGGCCCTTGACTGCTCGAGTCCTTCCGTTAAACACTTCCTCCGGCCATGCGAATTTCACCTCGCTTTAGGATTCCAATGGAGATGAGTGCTCTTTTTTCGTAGTCATTTCCGTTGAATAGGGACTTTCCCCCTTTCATTTTTTCCTTGTTTCGCGAAAGTATTTTTCTTCCTGAAAAGGCGGGGGAAATGAGTCAGGACTTTTTTTTTTCCTCACGCTTTTCCTCTTGTGAGCTTTTTGCTTCCCCCACTCCCTCCTGCAAGATCTGCTCTTTCAGTCCTCCCCCCGGTTTGAAGAGCATAATTCGTCTTAACGACGTCTCCTCTCTTTCTTTATTCCTTCTCTTTCGGTTTCCGCTTACCATCCCCGAGCCGCGGTCCTAATAAGAGACCCTTTCCCTCGCGCTTTGGCGCCCCTTCAATTTCCGTTCCCCCCCTCTTTTTTTACTTTTTTCCGAATCTTGCGCTTCCCCCCCAAGTCCCCTCCGTGTGATTCCCCACCGCGCGAGCTTCTTTGTTAAGATTTTTTCCCCCTTCTGACGTCGCCGGGCTTGAGCTGGGACGTTTTTCCGCGCCTCAGTTCACACTTGCCCGCGCACATCCCAAACCGCGCGCTTTGAAACATGAAATTTTACTCCCGTGGAAGAGCCGGCCCCTGACGACCTTTTTGTCTCGACCCCACGGCGACTTCCCGACATTTTGATCTTAACCCTATTTCTAAATTTTAGTACCTTCTGTAGCTATCCTGACGAGCTCCCCCCGTCCGAAGCATCCCGTTGCGCCTTTAACGTCGTTGACTTCGCCGTGCCCTTCAAAAGAGAGGACGGCGTTGGGGGGATTCTCTTTTCTCCCCCGGCTTCCCCCTTTCGCCGAGTTACCCCCGCCCAGGCTTGACCGGGACACTCCCCCCGGCAGCTTTCTCTCGGCGATAATCATCGAATAACTCCTTTGTTCCCTCCCTAAAGTTTCTCTGTTTGTCAGAGCGCATCCTCCTTGTCTCCCTATTTAACTTACATTTGACCTGTTTGTTAGGTCAGACACTCCGAGTCATCATGATTTTTGGTTGCTCGACGCCGTCGCTGGCCTCAGGACCCAAATGTGGGGCCCTCACCCCAGGTCTCTCGTCCCGGTGTTTTCCCGCCAAACATGGTAGGCATTTCCTTCCAATTCATTGCCTTTATTCCTTTCGTTGTTTCAGGCGCCCTATCGTTTAGTGCAATGGCGCTTTGCGTTCTTAGCACTGTTTCGCTGTCCCTTTTTTTCAAGCCCCGGTCATCGAACCTTTTTCATTCCCCCTATCGCTCCACTTTTCCCCCCGCAATGAGGGAGCCTTCTTTCTATTCTTTACCCTGTATCATAACCTTGAGCCATCCCTATCCCGATTCCCAAGTTCCCCCTTCAATGGGATTTCCTGCACTCTCTTCCCCCCGGTGAAATGGTAATAGTTGATTTTTTGGGATGTTGAGTCTACACACCGTTTTCCCCCCTTTTCCTTTGAACGCCTCAACGTATGCCCCGCGTTTGTCTGCCGAGGACCTTCGGCGCTGTTCTTTTTGCAAGCTTCCCGTTTTTGGCCGCAAAAATATCTTGTCTCCTCCAACGAGTTTCACAACCTTTCTTCCCTGAGGGAGAGAAAATTACTCCCGGCCGGCCTTGATGGCATGATCTTCGTTTTTCCGTTACTGTTACTATGGACTCAATCGGTCAAAACTTCGGTGACAATCACGCCGTTTTTGACCAGGTGTCGCTTAAGTGGGCAATTTTTCCATTCCTCAAGAGTCAATTTTTCCCCCCCTCTACGCGATGTAAAGGAGTACCTTTTCCGCAGTCTAACGTGAGCATTTCCCTGCCCCCACTTTGTCCCTGTACGCCTGAAATATGTAGTGCCAGATGAGAAGTCATCTCGATTCCCCAATCCCCGATAACGTTGCCTTGTTTGCAACTTTCCTCTTATCCGCATCCATTGTTTCCCCTGGCGGCTCTTTTCCCTTTATCGCTTATGATAATGCTGTACCTGCGCTCGTTCGCGTACTGGCATTCTGGAGTTCCCTATAGGCACGCCCGCTGTTTTTCAAGCACCTTCTCCCAACCCCGGTATTCGGACCTCCCTGCTCCCAGCTCCAGCACACCTCATCTCGCCCTCCTTTCTTACCTTGTCTCAGGACCGGAACCCAATTGATACGTCATGTGGCCGTGTCGTTTCCGTGCCTGAAAACTCGCCAGTGGCTGACATCTTTAAGCCCCCCCAAGTCCCTTATTTTCTCTCTTTTTGCTTTTTTTTGTTTGCTTGTTGTCACGTGAATTTTTCCACGATGTTTTTTGCACTGGTTCTTTTCAGAGAGTGCCAACTGGGGCAGGCGACGGACCCCAGTGCGTATCTTCTTTCCGGTCCGTCATCCCCAGGTTGCTGTTCGTCCTTTTTCATTCGTTTTTCTGCGATTTCTAGTCCAAAGATACGGTTTTAATGGATTAAATTTCTTGAACCCCCCCCGCGTCTTTCCTACCGACCCCCCTTCCATTCGAACATTCCCTAGTCCTCCCGACGATAAGCCCTTTCGACCTTTCTGACCATTGTAGGAGTACTTCGTGGTTTCCAACCCCTTGACAGGTTGCAGGGCTCGCTGGACCTCGTCTGAAGAAGATTCTCCCATATGTTCGCCATTTGTTGTGCAAGCCCATTTCCGCCTAAGTTTGCGTCACTTTACTACGGGGCTCGCCGGGGAAAATCTCCCAAGGTTGGTGTCCACATTTTTGAAGGCTCCTTCGTTAATGGTCAGCCTTCCCCCTACGTTTAGATCACTTCCCCAACTTCCGGATTGACAACTCAAAGTTAGATGGCTTCCCCTTTTTTCGGACCGAATGAAACCAATGCTCTACCCCAACAACTTTTCCTTTGCCCAGAGCAGCTGCCCCGCCCCGTATTCCCGCGCCCTTGCTGTCCCGATTTGAGACTTCCGTTATTCCACCTCTGATTTTTGGGCCCCGGTTAACGGAATTGCTCCCTTCAATCCTCCCATTGCCCCCCTCTCTCAAGCTAGCATCTTTCGTCGTTTTCTAAGCCTGCGTGTGTATCCCCCACAGATCCACATCCCCTCTGACAAATTTCACGCAATCCCCTGCTTGAAGGGCCACCTTTAGATTATCTGCGTTCGGTTCTAGGATGGCTCCCCCCCCCCTTTTAGGGGAGGTCCCGATGGCCAGTTTCAAGATGGCAGGCCGATTTTCTTTTGTCGCCAATTGGACGGCCCTGGTCAAGCATCCACGTGCACAACTTTGAGAAGTCGGGCCAGGCCCTGACTTGACCCTTGAAGAGTCCCCCCCCTTGCCACCTCAGCCATTCGAAAACGCTAAGCCGCCGCTACTTCTTTTCTAGGCACCCTTTGGCATGAGAATGCTTCCCAGTAGTTTGGTTTCCACTCCCCGAGCTTTTCCATGAGCCGTAAATTTCCCCAGTGGCAGTTCCCTCAAACTACTCCATGACGCTTTCCGAGTAGAAAATCCTCTCTCTTTCTTTTACCTCACACATGTCCCTCCTTGAAATAGTAGCCCACTTTTCTCCCTTTCTTTCAAATTTTCAACCTCCCCCTTGTTTTTCCAAAGGACCCCTTCCTCATTCGGCTGAATATCCCAGAGGGAAGATGACTGGTCGGTACTAATAGTCGACTTCTTCTCAGCCTGTTTTATAGTGGCTCCATATGCCCACCCCTCTGCTCCTTTCCCTAGAGTGAGTCGGCTGCGAATACACACACTTTCCCGAGCCCCCTGACTGCTCGTGAGTGAGTTACAACGATTCACTGCTATCGCACCCCTTCCGTTTTCGTCCTCTCATTTTTTAATGCTCCCTTTGGCGTCACGCCCTTTGAGTCGTCGTTTGGGTACGCACCGCCGGTCCTTTTCTTCTTCAGCACGGTCTAAATTTTCACCGCGAGGGTTTTCGCTCCGCGCTTGTTTCTCGGAGAGCTCACCCACGTCGTTAACCAAATTTCTCCTCCCGCTTTGGGAAAAACCATATCCCAAGTCTCCCTCTCCTGGTTTCACAAGGGAGGACTTGCGAGCTGGACCAAAACAAACCTTCTCTTGAGTTTATCAAGAGCTTGTCTTGCCGCCAATTCTGGGACCCCTGCGTCTTGGGACTTCCAGTCACCGCGGTCGATTGTGGCAGTCTTTCTTTTAAAACCGACCTTTTTCAGTACAGTACCTACACACGCCTCGTCGTTTGCTATAGGAAGCCCCCCCCCCCCCCCCCCCCCCCCCCCCACCCCCACCCCCCCCCCCCCCCCCCCCCCCCCACACCCCCCCCCCCCACCCCCCCCACCCCCCCCCCCCAACCCCCCCCCCCCCCCCCCCCCCCCCCCCCCCCCCACCCCCCCCCCCCCCCCCCCCCCACCCACCCCCCCCCCCCACCCACACCCCCCCCCCATGAATAGGAAAAGAATTTTCTGACTTCCCGCACTCTCCTGGCTACATCTAGGGTTTTCTAACTACCCTTTTTTCCTCACCTCTTTTCCTTCAATGCGCATGACTTCCCAACGTCTTCTCTTCCCTTGCCCTTTCTCCTCTACTACCTTGTTACGAAGCAAGTTCCCGAGCTAATGTTCTCATTTATTTCCCCCCGTCGGACAATTCGAATGCAAGCGCCGCGTGAAGTTTTTTCTTCACAAGCGTGGCGGCGGTAGAATCCCTTCCTCTTCCGTGGATTATGCGGGTGATCGTATTCTTTTTTGCCTTCGAACGCGTAGGATGGCCCCCTCGCTGCACCTCCCTGGAAAGTTCTTTCGAGACTCGGCAGTTCCTTTGCATTTATGTTACAGGCGCCGCTCTCCCCCCCCCCTGC
>Ga0179593_1655433_pt1 | contig 17054 bp, 10 predicted proteins | sample CZODoug2_1_08_16_FD_185931 | JGI IMG/M metagenome (GOLD analysis project Ga0179593, IMG submission 185931) | Vadose zone soil fungal communities from Angelo Coast Range Reserve, California, USA - CZODoug2_1_08_16fungal (PacBio error correction) | ecosystem: Environmental > Terrestrial > Soil >... | reverse complement strand
GCAATTTCCGATTGAACCCGCCCCTTCTTCTTTTAGAATCACGAAGCTCGCTTCGGGCAAGGAGTGAACTTTGGAGATCCGAGGATCTGTAAAAAACGATTCCCTCTTCCCTCCTTTTTCGAGGACCTGACCGCGTGTGAGCTTGCCCTTTCTTCTCTTTTCTCTTCGTCCCTGAGGTAAGTCTCCTTGAAGCCCTTCCGTCATCTCGGGACACGAGGTTTCGTGCAGTCGTCCGACTGCTTCCTTTCCTTCCACACGATTATGTTCTCCCTTCCCCTACTCCGCTGCTGAACAGGGTCTCTTCTGCCAGGCAGGCCTTCTTTAGCGGCCCGGACGCCTTTCTCGGCAAGGACCTTTTCTAGCTGCGTTTCTTCTCAAATAAACGGATAATTTTTCCATACGGACGTGCTCGTTAAGAGGAGATTGCCCTTTTAGGCGTCGCCTGCTCTAACTCCTATGGACCCTATGTGTCAAGGCAAGAGCCTTCCTCGCGTTCCACTAAGTGATTTTTTTGCCGGTTGACAGATTTCTTTACACCCGGGGGGGGGGCCCCCGTCAACAACATCCTCCCTCCAGGTCATCTTTTTCGGCCCTGGGCCAGGGCCGGATTTTCCCTCAGCTTTCTTCCCGATCTTGCAGCTTGCATTTTCATGGCGGTGAGCTCTTTTCTCCCGCGTTGTACTACCAACATTACCGTGCGCCGACTCATACTTCAGTTCCCCTGCTGATTCCTTTCGAGTTCCAGCAGTTTCGTCTTCACCCCCAACTTTTCCCCTTCAGAAAGTGGCATTTCACCCGTTTCCCTCCTCCTCGCATCTTTCCCGGCTTCTTCCTTCGGGCAGATTTCTTCCAGGGTGAAGCGGTTGCCTTCCCCGGACCGCCGATGTTGCTACCTCCATATCCTTTCCCTCCGGCATACTCTCCTTTCCCAAGGAACTCTCCCAAAAGATAGAGATTCCCGCTATTTAGTCTCTCGCAAGATGATGCTTCGCATTGGAGGCGATCGGCATATAATTTATCTTCTCTTAGAGCCGATTGCCTCTCTTTCGCCTTGATGGGACCCCCCAGATGAAGTCGTCGCTCCATCGGGCAGCCCCTTTCGGTCAGGACTGCGAGAAATGGTCTGCCCCGATTCCGATCGGACTTAGCCTCCTTAGGCGGAACCCCCCCTCGGACCCGGCGATGACTCTTGTCGCCTGTAGGACTCTTTTTCCGCGTCTCGTTTAAGTCCTTCTCCTGTGGTTCCCAGGTGATGGGCCCCTTGTTTAGGGAAGGGCCTTCTGACCTTCCCCCCTTTTCCCGTATAAAGAGGGCCTGTGGCCCAGTTGCCCCGGCTTCCTTTCAAGAGTCTAATGTTTCCTGCTGGGTCGAGGCTGTGCTTCTCTGAATCACCATGCCGTGCCGAGTAGGCGGCCTGGGATCACCTCGTTGTTCCTCCTGGTTAAGTTTTCCTCGACGGTCGCGGCGCATTTCCGACCATCTTTTTAGTTTTCGCAAGGCGCGGGCTTTTCCCTAATCTTAAATTATGGCTGCCCCGCAACCTCGACTCTTGAAGCCGACTTTCGCGTGAACTCCTCTTTCGTCCCTCAACCGATAGCAACCTCTTGCCTTTTCCGATCACTGATCCTACCGCGACTCGGGCGGCGAACCGTTACCCTTCCTTTTTCAACAATGACAAGCTCCCTTTCTCTCTTTTTTTCATTCGACCCCCCCGAACAGCGATCCTTGGCCCCAGCAGACCGAAACACCTCTTGTCTCTGCCGTCTTTTCTTTTCTGGCTGGTAACCACCTCCCGACAGAAACGGAACTGGTTTACCTCTTCCCCCCCTCTTAGAACTGCTCCATTTCGTAAACCCCCTAGGCCCTACCTGCAATTGGGCTCTTTTCCGATCCCCTTCACCCATGAAGGCAGACTTCCCCAGGTTGGCTCCCCTCCATTGTAATGCGGCCTTGACTGCGTTTTCTGGCAGAAGCCTGTGACACAGGTAACGTCGGCGCCCAGAGCCGGACCCACCGCCTGTACGTACTCCTGTCCCTATTCCCCGCGAAGAGCCTTCTACTCCACGAGACTCCCTCCCTCCGAAGGAGCCGGAAAAGGTCCTTTCAGGTACCACTCCTTTCCCCACTTCTTGCTTTCGCGGATGGTTTGCCCCTGATCAAGCTCTCCATGAGGCGAATCCCCTTTGCACCCTCCCTCCAACCACTCTACGTTTTTTTCATGGACCGAGGGTGTAGGAGATTTCTTACCTCGACAGCCGCGTTTTCACGCCCCGACAGTGTCTGGATGTACTTTCCCGATTCTGGAAGAGGGGCGCTTTGCCCTGGTCGTTCTGATCGGTCGTGATGGCTTTCTTCGTCCGGAGGAGGCCCTTTTACGTTCCTCTTCTATGAACCTTTGGCGCGGTCTCAACTACCCCCAGTCGCCAGCTTTTTTCTCCCCTAATCAATTCCTGATTTGATCCGGAGGTAAAGTCCTCCGGCAAGAATTTGGTGATCGACGGGAGCTCCTTCTTTAGACGCCCGAATGCAGGCTTTATGCACGGTACTGTATTCCTCTGCCCTAGCAACCTCACTTTTTTTCTAGCCACACCTGAGAGTTTGGATCCTGAGTATATATCTCTTTCCTCATACGTGGTTGTGTTTTTAGTTTCTACGAATGGATTAAGGATTACCGCAAGTTTTAAATCCCTCGGGTTGGAGGCGAAATTGCGATTGCGAATAGGTCCCTAGTTCAGTCCAGTACCTTTGACCTCACTTAATTAGGCATATCCCAGCCTCCTAAATCCCCATCTGGCTTTCACGTAGCTTTCAAAGGATCTTGATTTTCCTTCCCTGAGCAACTTGTTTCCCTGGCAGTGATAGATGGTCGTTTGACATCGGAAGTGGCTCCTTTTTTTTTGGAAGGGTCAGTCCTCTCCCAGTTAGGAAAACTAGCTCCGCTTTCCGAAAACGCTTTAAAGACTATCAATCCTCTTTTGTTTCCACTAGTACTTTTTCCCCGAGGAGTACGGACCCCTGAACATACAGGAGTCCTCTTTCGTTCAGAAGTAATCTTTCTATTTCTCCTTTTCCAGGAGCGCCGAACTCCAATTAATCCCTTGTTTTTCTGGAAGTGGCACCTGTTCAAAGTCGCGGTTGCCCTTTAGAGCGTTTTGATCATTTCTACTCCTCCCCACCAGCAGCGGTTCCCTCTTCCTTCTGGGCGACGAGTGGGAACGTATTCATCGGTCCCATTTTTTGTTTACTTTCTGTTTCTTGACGATGAGGAAGAGGAGTTCCTCCCACTTAGCGTGGAAATAGTACAGTCTAGGACTTTCGGCGGTGTTTTCCATAGTCCACTCTTGTTAACCTTTAAACTGCCGGGGCACGAGCAGGTCCAGTCCCGGCCACATTCCTTCGTTCTCCACCCTTGTCCATTCACCCATGCTTCTTTCAGTGAACATTCGATGCCCTCTGGCCGAAGGCATGTCTTTTCCGAAATGGCGCAGGCGTGCTTTCTCCTTAGGAAACACTTCCCTGTCCGGCGGTGTCTTTTTCCCTCCGCCCCCTCCAGATCTTTGGTGGAGGGCTCGCGCCAGTCGTTTTGTTTTGCGAATACGGTCCCGGTTTCCCAGGCCTTCGATGCTGACTAGCTTTTCTCCGGATAACGGTTTGTTGTAGTAAACCCCTCTTCCCTCCCGGCGAGCGTAGGTGCTCCGTGCTTTTCTCTACCCAAGGCTCGAAGGTTTGTAACTCTTCTTTTCCCCTTCGGCTCTCTTCTTCCTTCCAAGATGTCCCTGGTGCGAGGACTTCCCTCTTTTTCTTTCATGCCCTGCCTTCCCACGATTGACGGACCTTTTCGGCTATTCAGGAGACGCGACGGAGAACGAGAGACACCCAGTTCGGACAACAGCCCCCCTTTTTGTGAATGAAGCCCCGGCCGAACTCGGGATTTTTTTACCCACAGTCTCTCTCCTCTCCACAAGACTTCCTCCAGGACATTGACTCTTCTTTTTTCTTATCGGCAGCCTGCAGCCTTCCTCCACGAGGACATATCCTGCAGTTACCACGTGGAGAGTAAGGCACAGTCACGTTTTTCCGACCCCCTCTTTTTTTCCCTTGAATCTCTGGTAAGCAAAGCTCTTCGATGTGATGATCAGACCACTTCCAGTCAAAACTCCCCTTTCCCCTGTACGGTTCAGTTCCCGCAGCTTTCCTTCTTAGGTCCTCCTTTTTCTCCCTCACCGTCCCGCCCGGATCTCGTGCATCCGGACTCCCGGGACTCGGCACCGTCTTCCGTCAGCGGCGTACACGAAATAAGAAGAACAACCCTTCCAATCTGAAGTTTTTATATGATCCTCGTCCCTTTATCAGCAGGGTAGAAGCCAACAGTCCAAGAGTAATTGTCGAGGGCTCTAACCCCTGTCGTCCAAGGTTCTTTTTGAAATCGTTTCCTTCTTCCTTGATGAAGGATTTATTTCAGACGACGATTCCTGTCGAAGCGAACCAAAGTTCGGCTCAGGGTATGTAGTTTGTGGGTTTCTTACCAGAGAAGCTGGTAGTCGTAGGGGCTCGCTGCAAGATGTATCATGACCGGTAAGCAATCTCATGCCCACGGTCTTGGATTTTTGTGTTTGTAATCCAACGATTTAATGATCGTGTGCACTTCCCCGCATTTTAATTCGCCCATGTGCGGCGAGGAGTAATGTTGGTAGGAACCGAGGAGAAATTCTCGGGTGTGTACGTTATCTCCTTTACTCTCGGAAATTTCAGCCGATCCTGATGAACGCTTTGCGATTTCTTTACCCACTTAATTCCTGGGAAGGTCGAGTTTACCGCGTCCTTCTTTTGTTGTTTACTGCCCCGGATTAGGATAAGTCCCCCTGGCAGAAAAAATAAGCGATTGTGACTTCTTTCCTCCGCTTGAACGGTCAGATCGTTCTAGCTTTTCCTTTCCCCTCCCCCTCGCGTAGGCTTTCCGTCCTAATACGTGCTAGGAGAAAGGCCGCTTTTAGTGTGAAGCATGATGCCTGGATTTTATGGACAGCTGAACTCAGATCGGCCGGAGCTCTTCCTTTTTGGTTTCACTTCACAAGTATAGAGATGTTTTCGAAGGGCTCCCCTTTCGCGGCGGAGCCGTTTTTTCTCCGTGAGTTCTCTCTGCACCCGCTAGGTTTTTTTTTAGATTCCTTCTCCATCTTTAACAAGGACCCTCGCTTCCACCGAAGGAAGCTTGCTTACAAGGGATTCCCCCTCTCGCTAATAATTTCTAAGCAAGTATCTTTCAACTCCAGAGGGTCCTTGTTTTACTCGAAAGCGGACCCCCCCCTTTTTCTTTTACCAGCAGGTCCTTTGGATCTCCGAAAATCACTTTCACCTTCCTTATCTCCCTTCACTTTTCGCATATAGAATCATCTCTCTTTAAATGTCATCGGCGATGCTATCTCTATCTCCTCAATACGCTTTCTTTTTTTTTCTCTAGATGCATAGCCGCTCCCTTTACCTTCCCCCCTTCCGCGGAGGATTGAATTGCCCCCTCTAATCTACGGTGCGATGACCAGGGGAGGATATTCTTGGCTGGGTACGACACGGAATTGCTTGCCGCTGTGTCGAGTAACTCGTACGTTTTTGGACAACCCCTTTGCCCTCGATTTTAGAGTGACGTCGAAAGACATTCATTTTTCCCCAAGCTCCTTCTGTCTGGGCCGTGACGTTTTAGAAGCTGGCGAAGGCTCCTATCGACTTCCTTCTTGCCTGCGGTCCGAACAGTCCCTCTGAAGCCGCCGGCGGTCCCACGGGGAGACCTCTATGACCTTATGCCGCAGAGAGCCTCAGCAAGGTTCCCCTGCAGAAGCAGTTCGGTCATAAATGCCCTTTCCCCCTCCACACTCCTCGGCCTATCTTAGCCCCTGAAGGCCTCCGGCCCTTCGCGGAACCATCAATCTTGACATTTTCACCGCAATGCTTTTTTTTTCCCTAGAGCCAGAAAAAAAAGGCTGGTTCCTCTGGCCTTTTACTTCATACCGCATTTCACAAAAAACCCCTCCTGCAAATGTAATCTGGAATGCTCCCTTCCCAGGGGAAGGAATTCTCATGCGTGTTTGTGGGTTTTCCATCTCTAACTATATACTCATAATTCTACGGCGGTGAGCCTCGAAGTTTATCGCTTACTTTTTCTACTGACCACAGTACACATTGTCTCTAATCGGGCCCCCCCCACTTTCGTTCGATTCTCACAACGATAACCGCGTTTGCAGGATTCACCCACTTGTGTGCCCATAGCCGTCCCCTTTTTTTATTTTGGAAAACAACAGACGGACCTTCCCGGACATTCTCAAGAGTCCTTGATAGACTTTAGGCGATTATATCTTCAACTTTTATCACGGTGGCTCCTACCCATCTTTATGCAATTGTTTTTTTAATGTTTCTTTCCTTCGGGCGAAACCCTCATAGCTTCAGCTCCCATTCATTCTTGAAAGGACTTTTTACAATCGAGACGGTGTCTCTGATGGCGCGTTCCCCTAACAATCTTACTCCCCATTGTATGTCAACCTCTTATACTTGCACGAGATCCTCTCCGCGTTGCTTTGAGTTCTTAGTCTTTTTCAAGAATCTCCAGCACGCCAGCTAACGAAAGTACTTTCGTTCCGGCTTCCTCTCGCGGCGTGGTTTAGTTTTTTACGATTTTTATCCTTACCTCCCGGCTGCTCGAGAACCTTTCCTCTGACTGACTTGAAGTGGAAGCTCGTATATCTATGCTTCTCTTTCCCTACTTCTCCATTTACTCCATCGGTGGTTGAGCGCGACTTTAAGCTGGTGATTGACTCCCCCTTTTTCCACGCTTCCTTGAAGAGGGCCTAGTTCGTGTGCCACCCGATAATAACCTAGAAGACCTAAGGTCATGCTTTTCCCTCTGCTGTTTTTCGTAGGCGATCCCTGTGTGCCAGGTCTCGGGAAGTCCTTCCTATCTTCGGCCTGGGTCTCTTTTTTTCGTGGTACGACTGGTACCTTCTCGAGCCGGAGCCTCTGAAGAGATCTGGTTCCGGCACGTTTTTGTTCTCTACGTTTTCCCTATCCTCTTATTTGCCCCCTTTCATCGACATCTGGGACCTCCCCTGACGCGCAGAAGGAAATCCTTTCTCTTTTCAAAACTATCCTTTTTTTTTTTCTTTTTTTTTCTCTCGATCCGGAGCCCTCAGCTCTTTTACCCCGTGTCCATCATCGACCCTTTCCCGCCATCGGAGCTTACCTGCACTGTACTTCCTTCGAAAACCCCTCTCCCTCTCTTCTTTTTTCATCGAGCTTTCCCGCCCCCCCGTTTCTTTTTTTCGGTTGTCATAATCGCCCCGTTTATCCGGACCGTGTTTTCCTTAACCCTCGGAGGACCTGCATTTCGGTCAACAAAGCTTTCCCTCCCCTGCTGGGTGCCTCGGCGGGCTACATGTTCCTATCCCCTATAATTGCAGCCGCTCCCCCTCTTCACCTCTGTTCTTGAACGGACGACCTTTCTTGTCGAGCCTTCAGTTTTCTCCCCCCCGTTTAAAACGCGCCGTTTTTCCGCTTTTAAGACAACCCCCCGTACGATCAACTGTCGATTCCAAGCGAAGGGTCTAACTCCTCTGTCCCCCCTCCTCCGCTCCGCCTCACCTGCGCAGGCCCGTTCCCCCTTCCCTCTTTCCCACCCAGAAATGATTGCTGTGGTGGTGGATGGCCTTTAGTCCCATGATCCTCTTTTACTTCATGGGTCCTCCTTGGATAACGGGGAACCCATCATTCCACACCACCGACTATTTGTGACCCTCTGGCGATCTTTAGGATCCCCCGCTTTTTTTTTCCACGAAACATTTTGAGTTTTTTCGACATGGTGCTCGCCTCGTGTCAACAATCCGCGGGGCGCGACTTGGTTCTTTCTGCGATTCGTCTGGGCGGCGTCCGCTTCTTACCTTTCTCCCCGGGGTCGCCCTTTTACCCTTCCCCAGCCATTGCCCGGCCAGCCTCGCCCTCACATCTATCACTTCCTGGTTATTTCCCCTTTTGTACATCAAAGGTCTTAGTTGGTGATCGAGTGGAAGACCGCGCCTCTGTTTGAGGCTCTTCCTTTGAGAATAGTACGGTCATTGAACCTTTTAGACCGGCTCTTCCAAAATCTTTGTTGCACAATAGGGTCTCAACAAAACGGCTTCCATTCTCCTGATCCAGTAGATCCCCCTACTACGTTTTGTTGTGATCTTATACTTTTTCTCAGCAAGTGTTCCCCTCATCTTGTGCGGACGTAACTGGTCTTTTTGAGAAGGCCATTTTTTTCTTTTCTCCCCCCCTGACTTACGACTGCAATTCCGTCGTATCTCACAGAACGTAAGTTTTCTTTCCTTCCCGCGGGTCGATCACCATTCTTGATGGTACGTTCCCTAAGGATAAATCCCCCTTTCAGTGATAGATTTTGTCGTTTCGACATAGGCTCCACGAGGCTGTGGACGGGTCTCAGTCGCCCCCCCCTTCCGAGCCGTACACCCGAAGATTACTCCCCCTTTGTCAATCACGACAAGACAAGAATAGTCCCTACAGTGGTTTCCTCTTGCGCCCCGAGTACCTTGTGATAGCTTTCCCAGTCGCCCACCAACGATATTCTTTTTCTTTAAGCGGCTGTCTTTAATCAAGAGAGAAGCTGTCACGAATATCCCTTAGGAGACAATGTGTTCATGCTCTCTGGCTTTTGTGGGGCAGTAGCTGTTGGGAGTAGATCGTCCATGGGGACTATCCGCTCCCTCGTCTCCCCTTTTTTTTTTGGGCGAACTTAGTTACGTATCCCCTTCCTTCCGCGCTGATCCTGACCTTTGTGGAGGGAGAGGAATTGTTTCAGAAGGACCTTGAATCGTACATTTGTCTGGGAATTTCCCCCCCCCTCTGGTTGGCTTCCCCTTGGCGCGCGCCGCAGTTACTTGTCCAGCCCCCCCAAAACTTGCCTTGCTCTAACAAGCCGGTAGTTCCCGGTCCGACATCTTCCCCCTTGTTAAGGCTGCCCTCCTTTTTCTTTTTAAGGGTCCTTGAAGGGTAATCTCGGCCGGCCCTTTTCGAGTGTTGCTTTGGGTTCCCCCTATGGCGCAGGTCTCCCTCGGGTGACGTAGGAAACCGTGGCCGGTCTTTTTCTCACGAGCTTTACCGAGACAGCATTTTGGAGGTCTTCTACCCTCAAGGATCGAGTTCTTTTTCGAAAGCCGGTTCACTGTCAGGTAAGATCCTCTTTTTCTCGTTGTTTAGGCTTTTTCTTTTTCCGGTTGTTAACGTCCCCGGACTCGGAGCGGTCGGTTCTCCTGATCGAGAGACCAGGCAGCGTTGCGATAGGCTTTGAAATCTCCCTTCCCCCCCTGGCGCGTCCGCTTCATTCCAGTCGTTGTTCTTGCCATACATTGAATCTTTCACGAAAGACGCCCTTGTGCAGGACCTTTTTTTTCTTCTCCCGCGGTGGCCGAGCCCACCAGCCCTTCCTACTCCAATGGCTACTATCTATTCCGGGTGATTCAGTCCCGGAGAGCGACTGACCCCGAAACGGAAAGTTGCCCTTTAGACCTCTCTTTTCTATGTCAGACTTCAGGCATCCACTCGGCCTTCCCCTAAGTCTTAGTCCCCGCAACCAGATCTGTCCCTGAAACCGGCATCAATAACGAGGGAGTCCTTCGGCAGTCTCTCCTCCCATAGAAGAATGTTCTTTTTTTTTCTCCCCCGAAAAAACCTTTAATCGAATTGGTCTTCTTAGAGGAGCCGCTCAGAAGTATTCTGCCGAATCGCACCCCTCAAAGACCTCTTTTCTAGAGACAGCCTGCAGCAAAGGAATTGCTCGGGGGGGGGGGTTTTTGTTATGGCGTCCCCTCCCAAGGGCGGGGTAGACTCCGCCCGCACTCCGGACGCGATCATTAGTTCAAGTATCGCCTCTTTCGACTCAAATGCGTAGCGTTCATCTTGTTTTCTTTCACTCGAGAAGGTTTATGTGACCTCCTTGAGGCCTTCTATATGGAAGGTATTGCGGTTCGGCCGAGGCGATTCTCCTCTTAAAAGACTTTAGCAGAGATGTTTTTTTTCCCCTCCCGAGGACGAATTTCTGCTCAGCAGATTTCCCTTGTCGTCAGATGCCGTCTTTTCCTTGCTTTTCTACATTCTGCGAGGTCCCCCCCCCTTGAAAGCCGGAATAGGTTAATTTCTTCTTAAATTGCATCGAACTGTGTTTGGCACCTTTCCGCCTTCATTCCTGCGAGGCGTGCGTTTCCAGTAAGACCTTTCTCGAACGGAGCCCTCCCAAAGACATGATTCGGGAGGGAAGAGTCCTACCTATTGAGATGATCCCTCGATGACCCCTCCTTCCGTTACGTTTTTTTCTCCCCTTTTTGGCTGCGGGCGATTTTACGTTGCTTGGATTAGGTTTCAACCGGAAAGGACCCCCCCGTTATTGGAGCTCGAGGAGTCCGCTTGACGTTTTCAGTCGATCCCCCCTCCTCCGAGCGCACTCGGCAATTAACCTGCCGATTTCCTTTGGGCGATAGGACCCTTCTCGGTTAGAGTTTTTCTTGCCCCCCCCCCCCATCTGACTAACGCAGTCGGTTCCAATTCCTTCCCTGATACGTAGAGGTTCTCTGAGCCATAGACGGGCTCCACTGTTTCGTTCTCGCAGCTCAGTTCCTCCTTCTTACTGATTCCCCTGGTCTGGGGCATTACCGCCAACTTTTCTCCCTTCCGGCCAGCACTCGTTTCCGCAGCTGCGTACTTTCTAGCAAGGAGATCCTCTTTTCTCAAAGCTCCCCCACCCTCCTTCCCGCTTCTCCCCCCGCGGGCACCACGCTGGCAAAGATAATCCCGTGTCTCCCCGGTCGCGGATCTCCGCCCCCTTCCAGCCTTGCCCCTATCTTTAGCGAGGTATCTCCGCCCTTTACAGCGTTTTTGATGTGACTCTTGCATCTCTCTTTTCCCCCCCTAAGGTGGTGTTGTGAGTCTGCATCGCCGATTTTACCTCCCGCCAGGACGCGAGGATGATCCCTACTAATAGTCTCCTCCTTCTTTTCGTGCAAGGAGTTTTCGTGGCGGAGATTCGTCTTTTCGCACGGAATTTTTCCTGGGCGACAAGAGTGGGCGTGACCCTTTTGTAATGGATGTGAGAGTGCTTTTACATCGGTAAGTCCCCTTTTCCTCCCCTAGCCCTCTGCGTCGTTAACTCGTGCTTCCCTTTCCCCGACGCTGGCGCATTCACGAACTCTTTGCAGACGTACTCAAGTCTTCCCGAGCTGCGACGCTGCTATCATGGGGAGCCCGAAGAGTACCGTTTGCGCCCTTTGAGAGATCAGGCAATCTTCGAGAAGAAGATGAGTCTGCCTCCTTTGACAAAGGCATAATTCCCCTCCCCTCGGAAGTGCCCCTCGTTTAAGCGGCGAGTAGCCGAGGAGCCGATTAAATCAATATGTCCTTTAGATATGGAATTTTTCCCATTCTACCTTCATCCTCCCCCCTGCGAAATGTGAGGTGGTTCTGTGCTCCTCACCGGCCGTCAACCCCGGAAGAAGCCAACTTTGTGCACTGACTGTGTCACCTTGGAAAAGGGGACCGGTTCTTTTTCCTTCTAGTGTTGATCATCTTAGATCTGGCTTCTACCTCCGGCTTTCTCTCCTTGGCGGTTTTTCGCCTTTTCGAAGGTAGGTCCCACCAACACCTCCTAGACGAATACCTCTCCTTCCCGCCACGGGAACCCAGAGTTCCCCAACAGAGAACTCTTTTCAGGCTCCCCATAGGTTGCCCTAGACGACTGGGGACATTGGGACCCCCTCAAGGTGACTACCGTCCTCAACTGCAGCGTCGCCACCTGTTCGACTCCTTCCCTTGGCTTTCCAATGGTTTCTGGCCCGCGCTCAATCAATTGCCGACATGGTGCCCAGCGGCGACAAGTTTTTCCGTAAAGCCGCCCCCCTTCTGCCGCAAGGAAATCGTTCAAAGAAGATTTTGGGGGTGGGGGGTGGGGGGGGGGTCTTCTGCCTCTAAAGCTTTCGGCCGACAAATCGTGCCTCCCTTCTTCTGAGCGCCTTTTTCGAGAGGTTCGGACTGAATTGGGCACGCGCTCTCTTCCGAAAGCTTTCTGCGTTAGCTGCGGATCCTTCTTTTTGCCGACGGTTCTGGTCAGCGGGACGTCGCCCTCGGCGGCGGTCTACCCACCCCCTCCCATTCGATGAGACGGTTTTGGGTCCTTTTCCCTCCCAGCGATGCGTGCTCTTGAATGCAAAGCCCGCGGTGATGTTTTTTTTTTTTTTTTTTCTCTCTTATTTTTTTTTCTTGTCTCCTTTTTTTTCTTTCTTTCCTTTTCCTTCTCTACCTTCTGATTTTCCTTCTCTCCTTTTCCTTCTTTTTTTCCTTTTTTTTTTTTTTATCTTTTTTTTTTTCTCTGTCTCACTCTCCCCCCCACCCTCCCATCTTCTTTCTCTCCCTTTTTTTCTCTTCCCTTTCTTCTCCTCTTCCTCCTTTCCTTCTTCTCTCTTCTCCTTTACTTTCTTTCCCTCTTTTCTTTTCTTCTTTCCTTTTGTCTTCTCCCCTCTCTTCTTTCTCCCCCTACTCTCCCTTCTCTCTCTTTTTTCCTCTTTCTTCTTCTTTGTCTTTTTTTTCCCCTTCTCCCTTTTCCTCTTTTTTCCTCTTTATTTTTTTTTCTTCTCTCCCCCTCCCCCCTTTCTCCTTTTTTCTTTTTTTTTCTTTTTTTTTCTTTTTTTTTTTTTCTTTTTATCCCCTTCCCCTTTTTTTTTTCTTCCTGTTCTTCTCTTTCCTCCTTCTCTTTATCTTTCTCCTTTTTTTCCCTCCTTTTTCTTCTTCCTCCACATTTTGCAACTCTCTCCTCTTTAATTCCACCTTCCCCTCTCTCTTCTACCTTTTCTTTTTTCCCTCTTCTTCTCTCTTTCATTCCCTTCTTTTTTTCCTCCTACCCCTTCTTCCCCTTCTTTTGTTTTTTTTTTTTTTTTCTCCCCCTTTCTCCCCGCCTTTTCCCTTTTTTTTCTTCTTCTTCTTTTTTCTCTTTTATTTTTTTTCTTTTTTCTTTTCTTCTTTTTTTTCTTTTCCTTTTCTTTTTTTTTTCTTTCTTGGTCTCTTTTTTTTCTTTTTTCTTTTTCTCTTCTCTTTTTTTTTCTCTTCTTTCTCTTTTTCTTTTCTTTCTTCCTTCCCTTTTTTTATTTTCTCTCTCTTCTCTTCTTTCTTCTCTTTTTTTCCTTTTTTTTTTTTTTCTTCTCTTTTATCTCATTCTTTCTCTCCCTTCTCTTCCCCTTTGTTTCTCTCTTTTTTTTTTTTTTTTCTTCTTTTTTTTCTTCTCTCTCTTTCTGTTTTTTGCTTTTTTTTTTTCCCTTTGTTCTCTTTTTTTTTTTTTCTTTTTTTCTTTTCTCTCTTTTTCTTTTTTTCCTTTTTTTTTTTTTTTCTTTTTTTTTATATTTTTTTTTTCTCTTTTTTTTCTTTTTTTTTTTGTTTTTGGTGTTCTTTTTTTTTTTTTTCTTGTTTTCTATTTTTTTTTTTGTTGTTTTTTGTTTTGTTTTTTAAATTTTATTCTTTTTTTTTTTTTTTTTTTTTTTTCTTTTTTTTTTTTTTTTTTTCTCTTTCTTTTTTTTTTTTTTTTTTTTTTTTTTTTTTTTTTTTTTCGTCCTTTTGACGATGGTTGCTCCCTAAAAGGGGTTCCTGAAGAGGGCCTCGTGGATGCTCAGGCGACATCACTGAAACGAGCTCCTTTTTTCTTTTCCGTGATGACGCTACTTCCAATGTGTGAATGCCACGAAGTGAAGTTCTAGTAGCGGAATTTCTTCACCGGGCTGCTTTCCCCCCCTCCTTGTTAAGTTTTTCTTGCGCGGCGCAGAAGTGTCCTCCCTCCGGTTGGCAATGCTCTTTTTTGAATCTAATCTACTCGGCCCTCGCAACCTCTTTGGGACCTGAAGCAGGATCTCCTCGCCCCTCCCCCCCCCTTTGCGAGTCCCCCTCCGTTCGTTGCCGGGCTCGATCACGGCCATACCTTTTTCCTTTTTCTCTTTTTCGTTACCCGCCAGTAACAGATAGAGACCTGACCTCCCTCTGGCGATGTTCCCGTCAGTTCCCCCTGGTTTTTTTTTTTTTTTGGGTCGCGCGCTCTCCCGCCCCGCAACCCCCCCTGCGCTCTGGGCGCTTTTCAGGCAAAGCTGTCTCCACGCCTGAGAATTCTGGTGTTGTTGTTTACCTATTCTTTCTTCGAGCTTCGGCACTAAGTCCTAGGCATCCCTTGACTCGGCCGGCCTATGTGATTTTCACGATCTCCACTTAAACTCCTTGCTGAATGCCTTTCCAGGGGGCGTCATCTTTCTTTTTTGGACGAGAAGTCTTCCGGAAGTTGCTTAGGTAAACGCCGGCGCGCGCCCTCTTTTGAAGCTCTTTGCTTACTGACGATCTGAAAGGGCCCTTCTCTTCCTATCTATCCCGACACCTCGCGACGACTTCCCATTGCTGCTGACGGAAAGGGCCGAGTTTTTTCCAATCCTTCGAACTGCTGCTGGGAGAGGCGGTTGTCTTCTGGTAGTCCCTTTCTCAAGAAGGTCACCCGTAGAATCGGACCCCAGTTCTCCAGACGCTGTACCCAGAAACACATTGCCGGCCAGACTGCCGAAACGTTTTGTACTAGTTATTTGGGGTACCGAAATCCTGGAATTCGCGCAGTAAATCCTCGTCGTATGTCCTGTACTGAGAATGAACGTCGGTAACAACCGCGGGCGGTCCTACATCTGGTAGTTCTATCGTGATGGCCGTTGGAGGTTTCTTTGTGCACGGTCTTTTACTTTCAAAGGTCTCTGGACTCGGGCCAAGTCAACCAATCCGGTGAAGCCCCTCGGAGATTTTTTTGCTCCAAGTGTTTCTATAATTGGTTCCTGATCACATCCGGGAACAAGCCCCGTAAGTTTGTGATAGAAGAGTCCTCCCCTCCCTGCAACTCCCTTTCATCTACGTCAATTTTGAGAATTTCATTTGGTTATGAACTTGGACCCGGAATATCGTCAAAACCCTTCTTTAAAGCCCCTAGAGCGGTCTCCACATTGAGGACCCAGAATCAAGTCGATGATCGTTTCCTTTCATCCGTTTGGGTGTGGGTTGTTGCTCATGACTACTTTCGGCTATTTTTCTCTCAGCGGGAGCCTAAATAGGTGGGCGGAGTAACTCAGCCCCTAGACAAAGTTGGAACTAATTCTCTTGTGCGATCTCGAGGATACAAGGACCTTCCTTAAATCTCTGCCTTTCTCCAGTACTTCAAATGTCATTTTGGGCGGGCTCGGCCGACCCCAGACGGATTTTTGTAGTTCTCTTTCCCGGGATACGACCAGTCCCCCTATGAGTTAGTGGCGGACCAAGGGAAGGCGCTCCATTCATTGTCAGCGGTCTGATGCACTTACTTTTTGCAGCCCGCCCCCCGGCCTCATGATCAATAGCAATCCAGTTTTTCCTCCGTCCCCCCGTTTATTACTCTCGTACGTGGCCCATGCTCACTCCACTACGAGACTTCTTCCCGTAATTTTCGCGATGTAGATTCCCTAAAGCATGCGATCCCTGCTATCAGTGTTACGAGGGTCTGCAATTTTTTTTTAAGAGTCTAAGTTGGAAAAGTGATGCCCCAATCGTCTCCCCCCTTTGAGTAGAGCTGACTTTTTCGGCCTTCCCCCAAAAGCCGCCGGGGAAAGATCAGTTATGTCCCCCTTTTTACCGAGAACCCTAGTCCTTTCTTCTTAGGTTAAGGCCGTCGCGAGTGGGCGTTTCCGATGCAGATGATTTAGCATTTCCCCCCTTATTGAATCGTCGTAGGATTTTCACTGCTTGTCGCCGAGAGAGTATTAAGAAACTGACCGCTTCGAAAAGCGCTCGGTTTTTCCCTGCCTCCATTTTCTCCCCTTTTTCCAGTCTTTTGCACTTCATGGCTGTTATTCACTCGGTCATAGGCCCGGGGAAACACTCTTCATGGACGAGATTCGTGTTGCGAATTTGCTTTCCTTCTGGTGACTTTTCCTTCCTGGTGGCCCCGTCGTCAGCTTCACCGCGCCCATTAAGGAAGATCCTGGGGGTTTTTCGGTTTTGTTGGACGGATTTCCTCTTGTTATGTGGTCGTTATCGGCCTTGCCATGCAAGCACTTTTGGATAGTTGTAGCTATGGGCAGGAAAGTCAACGGTATAAAGGTTTTTTCGAGGCGTCGATGCTCACGTGTTTGAGAGACGTACTTGCTAGCGTTTGCCCCGCGGATCTTAGGCGTTTTCAGTCCAAGATTGTATAGGACGGGGAAGCCCTTTCTATGCACTCATTCCAACCGTGCCGGTCCCTTCTTGCGTCTTTTGCTCTAGAACTCCCAGTCGGAACAAGCAGCGGTTTTTAGCCAGACGGGCATACTCTTTACTCACTGCGAGTGACACACAAGGCTTTCCCCTCCCCAGCACGGACCCTAATCCCTTCCCTTTTTTGTGTATTATAGGCATCCTCCTCCCTCAAACGAGGCCCTTTAATTATCTTCACAACGTGCGGAGTCTCACCATTCTTTCCCGCAACATCCCTGGCTGGTCCCTTGTAGGTAAGAAGATCCAATCGCTATGTCTTGCCTTCCACTAAAGCCCCTCTTCATAGATTTCGTGCTCCCGTAGGCGACGTCCCTTTCCCCAAGCGTCCCAAGCCAAGAGATCTCGCAGCCGGACACGCCATTCCTCTTCTTGGCATTTAGATCGCGTGCCAGCATCCTCCTCACATCGCGCAACTTCTCTCCGTCGGTCAGTTATATCCGCAGGGTCCAAATTCTTTTTTCATTTCTTGTCGCTCCTGACATCAGCGGGTATCTGGTGAAAGATTCTTTTTAGGAGTTTGCCGGCTTGCTTTTTTATTATGTTGTAGAGCTGCCCCTCATGCAGCACAGTGTAGATCTGATGCCTGCTAATCTAATATTCGATTAGCAGGGTCCCTTTCGCACGATGTCGCTCCCGTCTCCCTGATGTTTGTCCTTTCTCTTGCTCTTTTTTGTGAAGCCGGTCCGGTGTTCGGTGCACTACGCAGCGTTTGGCCAGAGGGCTTGTCCCGTATTTTT
>Ga0179593_1608833_pt1 | contig 17054 bp, 23 predicted proteins | sample CZODoug2_1_08_16_FD_185931 | JGI IMG/M metagenome (GOLD analysis project Ga0179593, IMG submission 185931) | Vadose zone soil fungal communities from Angelo Coast Range Reserve, California, USA - CZODoug2_1_08_16fungal (PacBio error correction) | ecosystem: Environmental > Terrestrial > Soil >... | reverse complement strand
CTCTTTTTCATACAATGGCATCAAGACGATTTCTCCCCCTCCTCTCCCCCTTCTCCAACTTGTAAGATGACGATTACGGCGTTTTTTTTCCTTTACTTTTTTTCGGCGCACCTACCTCCTCTCTCACCGGGCGCTAAGAAACCCCCCGCGGAGCATGTTAAACCTTTTTTTCAACCCCCTCTTGATCTCGCACAAGTTTTTTATTCTCTCAGACGGGCCCATCTCCCTTTACGTCTAAAGATGATTTGACGGAGCCAATGAATCCCACTTTTTTGAAAGAAGGTAGGTTGGTTTGACCTTCTCCCTCAAGAGAAGGCCGTGAGTTCCTCTTCTCTTCCTTTTCAGCAAGTTAGACTCCTTCTGCTCGCGGAAATCAATTTAGCCCTTGTTTTTGGTGTTTCAGGAAAAATATTGTCCTCCCTTTTTCCCCATTTCACGTGACTCCTTTTCCCTCCCCCTTAGAGGGGAAATGAAGTCTTCCTCGGCTCGTAAAAAAGATGGTCTTCCATCCCGAACAAGATACGCTTTCCGCCTTTTCCCTTTCTCCCCTCCTGACACCCCCTTGTTTCCCTCCCTATTGGAAAAATGCCGTCTCCCCCTCATCACAAAACGCCCCCCCTTTCTCCAGTCGTGTCACATATCACGATCTGATCTTTTTTTTTTCCCTAAGTTTTTCCTCCCTCTGTTTTTTTTGTTACTCCCCCCAGTCGGAGGTGTTCTCGCCTCCTCCCTAAAACAACTGTTTCCGGCGCCCCTAAGGAGTGCTTCTTTTCCCCCTTTTCAATACTTCTCCTTTGCGTAGTCCTTTGAAGAATTTGCGCGTATGGCACCAATCTTTTTCTCCCCCTTCATTCAAACAGGGCGTCATACGCGCTTCAGGTTCCTTTTTTTCCAAAGAAAAGGTCATATGATCACTTCTCCCCTCTGCTTTCAGTAAACCCTCTATTGCCCTTCTCTCTCATCAATTGGGGGGAAGACTTTTTTCTTGCCTTTCAAGAACATAGCACCCCCAGTTTTTTTTTCTAGGTCTATGGAGAGTCTCCTACATCTTTGTAGGTCTTGACCTGCCTCTTCTTGTGGCTGGCAAGCAGAACTTTTTTCCTTCCACTGCACACAGGTATCGCCCTGCCCCTCTAGTACTGGCTGAGAACTTTTTCCCTTTTTTCCCCTCGATTTCAATGCTGTCGTGCGTCCTTCTTCATCGGAAACGTGACGCACTCCCTTTTCGGTTCGTCAATAAAATGTAGAATTCACCTCCTGGACATCAATATTTCGTCCTCCTCCCTCCCCCCAAAAACTTTTGATCGTGGGGTGGTCCCCTTTTTCGCTGCTTAGAACCTTTCCGCCCCCTTCAATTATAAAGACCAGAGTTTTCTTTTTCTCCTCCCCTCCAACGCTAGGGTCCCTTTTTTTTATATTGTCGGAGTTTTTGGTTCCGGACTGAATTTTCCGTCGAGACCCTTTTTTTTTGCACTATGGGAGCTTAAGATTCTACTTGCCGCCAGCGATTCTTCCCCTCCAAAGGTCCCCCCCCCCTTCCCCGTGAGAGACTAGATAGTAACCCCCATAAGCAAAGATCTCCTCATTGACCACCCTTTCCCTCTTACTTTATGGCCCAAGACCCTCAGTTCCTCCTCAATCCCTGAAGTGAGTCTGCCTTTCCCCCCCCAAAAGAAAATGGAAATCTCCTCATTTTCCAAGACTTGTCGGAGGGAATTATACTGCGTCCCTTTCCTTTTCCCCGAGGAAGTCTGTCTTTCCTTTTCGCAAGCAGGTCTCTCCTTTTTTTCGCTTAGCGCAAACCTCCTTCTCAACCAACTCCTGCGAACGTTTCCTCTCGCTCCTCTTCATTTCCCTCTTAGGGTGTTAATACCTCTTCCCCAAGTGACGCTAAGATCACCCCTTTTCATCCCCGCCAGCCAAATAGGGATGGCAGCCCCCTCCCCCCCTTCTCTACAATCTCCTCGCCCGTTTTCATTCGTCCGTGCCAAAATCTCCCCTGTGGTCTTAGACCCCCCCCTTCCTTGCGCGTAGCAAGTCAAGATCTTTTTTTCCCTCTTAGCCTCACCAACCCCATTCCCCGCGATTGATTCTTTTTCAAAGAATTTGCCCTTTGAGCGGGAGGGACCTTCTTTTTCCTCGACTTTGAGCAGCTTTCCCCCTCTCTTCTACTGGCCGAACCCCCCCCCCCTTCTTTTGTCGCCTTGCCAGACTGAACAATAATGCCCTAACATCAAGGGCGTGAGCAGACCTTTTTTCAAAGTACTGCCCTTTTCCCTACGAGCAACACCCTCTTCTTTGGTCCGAAAACCCCCTTCCCCCTCACTAGAGAAACATCCTGTAGATGCCTTCCCCCGACCCCTCATATGTCGTCCCCCCGCTTCGCGTCTCCCCCTTCCTCTTTCCAAGAAAGGAAAGGAACGCCAATCCTGTGGGGGGCCAATAGCCCCCACCTCCTCCTTTCACGGGGACTCCTTTTTTTATCCCCACAAACCGGACTCCAGAAGGTCCCTCCCTTCCTCGCGGATCGACGACGAAGCACCTCCTCCCAGGAGGAGAAGCAAGCCCCCCTTTTCTCTCTTCATCCAGCTCCTGGTCTCCATTTCGGCTTCCGCTGATCAGCGTTTCCCCCCCCCCTCAGGTTGTCAAAAGGGCTTTTTCACCTTCCTTTTCCGGAACCAATAGAAGGATGCCGGTCCCTCCCCAGGTATATCGCCATGACTCTTCCCTTTCCCCTCCTTTTTTTTTTCTTCTTCGAGAAGGATCTTTTTCTTCCTCCTTAGTTTACGGAGATGCGATTTTTCTTTTCCCCTTAAGCCATGTCTGAATCTTCTCCCGGTGTTTTGAAAAACTCGCTTTTTCTTTCTTTTTTAACGGCGGAAGACGCGCCTTTCTTTTTTGCCGGGGATAGAGAATCTTTTTTTTTGTCGTGCTTATCAGATGTACCTTTCTCTTACGCAGGCGGATGTGCTCCTTTCCTGACAGGCTTTCCAGCATGAAGTTTCCCTTTTTTTTTGTCAATGAGGTTCTTAGGTTTTCACTAGGATGGAGACGGCCCCCCTCTTCCGTTTTTGCCTATTTTCCCCCCCAGACAGATTACTGGAAGAGGCGTCGTCCTTTTTTCTCCTTGGCGGCAGAATTGCTGACCCCCTTCCCCCCTCCCCTCAAGCATTATTTTTTTTTTTCCTCCCCCCCCGGCTTGTTTTATCGATTTCCCCTCGAAAGGTTTTTTTCCCCCTGACGCCAGACGGAACCCCCCTTGTTTGCTCGTATGCAAGAATTCCGACTCCCGACCCGTCAGCGTATTCTGTCTCACGCCGGATTTTTTATCTTTTTCCTATTGCACGTCCCTCCCTTTAGCCAGAGGACCTCCCCTTTTCACGCTGTATGTGAAGATGCCTTCCTCCTTTGTTAAGGTTCAAACCCTTTCACTCATGCATTGGAAGCTTTTTTTCATACGGTTGAATGTGGGGTTTGGGATCTCGGTTCCCCTCCTGTGGGATTCTCGGACTGGACACTTACTTTCCCCCTTTTTTTTTGCGATGGAGCGGCTCACCTTCCTTTTTGCAAGTCCTTGCTCTTTGGCACGTGACTCCCCCCCCGTGAGAGAGACTCTTCCTTTTGAGTGAAGGCGATGTTTGCTTTTCTTTCCCCGTGCTGGCGAGTATTCATTTCCCGACTCTTGGGTTGACTTTCCTCTTCAATTTGTATTCCGAATGTCTACCTCCTTCCAATGATTTGTTGGAGAGATCGCCCCCTTCTTCGAGTGCCGCCTTGTCTCCGTCTTCTTCCCCCCCGTCAGATTATAATGTTTTTTTTTTTTCCCAAGTATTGGAAAAGGCGCCTTTCCATTGGGCATCCGGAAGTCCGCTTTTTGTCTTTTCCTTAGAAGTCCCTCTCCCCTTCCTCTTCCCACCGCTCATGGAGGACCCTCCTGTCCCCCCTATCGCTTTGCAAATAAGAATACTTCTCCCCGTTCCATATTTTATGGTTAAAATCAGAGATTCTCCTTTTTTTTTTCAATGAGGCTATGTCCCCTGTGCGCTGTCCCCCCCTTTTTTCTCGTTGGGTGATGTTCTTCCTCCCTTTCCCTGGTTGTTCAAGTTGGTGAATCTTTTCCTTCCATTCTCAGAGAAGCGCTCTTTCCGATCGGTTGAGCCTCTTGTGATGACGCAGCGACTCCCGTTCAATGACCAGATCAATGCGTTTGCTCTTTTTTCTATGTTCCTCTTCAAACGAAGACTATGGCTTTCCTTATGAAGTAGGATTTTGATAGATTCCTCTCATCAGCGTCGAAGTCCTCCCCCCTTTCCGCTATATGATCAAAATTTGTTTTGATAGGGACAACTCCCTTTTCACTTTTTTAGCGGTATTCTCCCCTCCCCTCCCTTACACACAAAAGATCTTTGTTTTCCGAATGAGGATCCTCCCCCTCCATTTACTTTCGGAATATACGCCATACTCCCCCCCTTTCTGCGATTGTGCGGTCACTCTTGACCCCCCCCCCTTCGAGACCTTTTTGCGTTCGTAAGGAACGTTTTTTCCCCTCCCTAAACCAGAGATAGGCGATATTACATCCTTTTCCTTCCCCCCCTGGATGGGTTGTGCCGGTATTTTTCTTTGATGTTCCCCTCTTTTTCCTTGGTGAGCATGAGATTTTCCTTCTTTGGAAAGAAATAGTTTGTTTCTCCCCTCCTTTTCAACGATGATCCTATGGACATTGAGTTTCCCCCTTTCCCTTCATTCAGCACCGGGGGAATCTTGCCCCTGAAGCCTTTTTTGCAGTCCGAAAGAGGGTGCAATTCCTTTCCTTTTATGAGTCTTCACTCCCGGCTCTCCCCCTTTTCTTCTCTCGACGAAGAAATTCGTCCCCTTCATCGCTAACAAGGTTTTTCTCTCCCTTCCGACTGGCTTTCCCTCCCCCCCCCCTAAGCTAGTGAACCGAATCCTTCTTCTTGAATGGAAGACACCTTTTTCCCCTCTCTTTTTCGTGGGTGAGGCAGTGTGGCTTCTTTTCCGCCTTTTGCCTCTCTTTCTCTTCTTTTTCCCTTCGGAGATATAGTGGTTCTCTAAACGTCTGAACACTGCCCCCCTTCAATGCGGGTAAATCATGGCCCCCCTTCCTCTGCGATTCCCTTTTCACTTTTCAGGACCAAAGTCCCTCCTTTCTTTCGCGGAGTCTTCAATCTCCCTGATGAAAGCTGATGCCCCTCCTCCTTTTCCTGGCTCCTCACGGGCCTCCCCTTTTGCTGCGTCCCTTTTCCCGAGGATCTTGTCAAACCAACCGGCCTTCTTTTTTTTTTTCGGCCTCGAAATTATCATGGCGCCTTTCCCTCCCCAGGATTCCTCTTCTGCGGTCCCCTCCGGCGTCGTCCGGACCGTTCTCTTCCCGAAGCGAACATAGGTTCCTTTTCCCCTGAGTTTCTTTTCATGACGGAGGCCCGGTCCCCCCCCCATTCCGTCTTTTGAACAGGCGATAGAGGCTTTTTTTTTTGACTCTTTTAAGGGGAGCTTTCTTCAGCCGGAAACCCCTTTCCGGCTCTTCATCGCAATTATGCCCCATTTTTTATCCCCCTGTGGGAGAGGCCGGACCCTCTCCTTTTTATGCGCCTTTTGGAAAGATCTCTCTCCCTTTTCCCTTTTTTTTTTATAGAGCTCTTTTTCCACCCCCTTCCCTCCCTCCAATGCCAAAGCGATTTCTTTTTTTTTTCCGGACGGAATATAAAACCCTCTTTTTCCATTTCTTCCCTCGTCGGCGGGAGCATGTTTAGGCTTCTTCCCCCCGGCATATAATTCACCCCTTTCGCCTCTGAGGAATGTTAACCCCTCCCCCCTTCCCCTTAGCAGAGAAATCGAGGAATCCCTTGATTTCTCTGTAGTTATTATCACGAGTAAGAGCATCCTCCCCTTTCTTTTCCTCCCTCTTTCTCCCTGTTGACTTCAGCTTTTTTCCCCAATTGAGAATTTCAGACTCCCCCTCATCCGCCGAGATCCCCCCCTTTCTTTCCTGATACTGAGGGATGATTATTCGCACCAATTTCTCTTGTCGTCCTCAGTCCTTTTCCTCCCTGTTCCTAAAGCCCTGCGGTAGGAGTCACCTTTCTCCTTTCCTTTCGCACAGAAGAAGAAGCTTTTTCCTGACCCTTTTCATCCACCCAGTTCACGTAATCTCAGTCTTCTTGGCAATGAATTTCCCGGCCATTCTCGGTCCTTTCTTACCAACAGATGTCAATTTTTCCCCTTTTTTTTTCCTGATGCTCAGAACAAGATATTCCCCCGTTTTTCTCCGCAAAAAGGGATGGACAAGCCCCCCCGGTAAGCCGCCTCCATCCCCTTCCCTCGCCCAACTGGGAAGGCCTCTCGCGGATCATAAGTTAATTTCCGCCAGTAGATTTTTTTTCCCTCCTTACCTGTGCTAGCGAGACCCCCCCGGCCCCGATTGGATTTTTCCTACCCTTTTCTCCTTCTCCTTGTACGTTCCCCCCCCCCCCCCTTCCTCGTCTGGAACAATCTTTGGCGCGTTTCGTCCTAACCTCTTCATTCCAAAGGGAGTCACTTCCCCCTCCCTCCCCTTCGAAGGAAGGGAAAGGGCCTGTTTTCCTATGTTCCCTGAATGTCGTGAGTAAACAAATTCCTTTTTTCTCTTTTTCCTCCCTGGGGGAGTGAATTGCTCATTTTAATTTCCAGCGCCGAGACTCCTCTTTTTCCCCCTAGTGCAATCGGCAGGGATGTCTCTTTCTTTGCTTCCTGCTCGTGGAAAGCAGCCCTTTTTCTTTCCCCGCCACTGGTCCCCCCTTTTTTGTTCAGGCGTAGTGCCCGACCAACCCTTATGAGAACTTTATTGGAGTCTCCCGTTTTGAAGTCGCATTAGGACACTCTTCCCCTAACTCGGGCGGTGTGTTGTTCGTTCAATAACTCTCTTTCAAACAAGGACCTCCCAATTCTCTCCACAGTGAATAACGCAAACTTCCCCTCATTAGAGGGGTTTTTTCTCTCCGGCAGACGTTCTCCCCAAAAAAGAAAATCCCCTCTATCACCCCCATAGAAAACATCTTCTCTCCCCCTCTTAGGAGGGGTCCCTTCCATCCTTCGCGCGGAATCCCCCTCCTCCCCGAAACCGATCGTTTCCCCCTTTTTCCCCTTCTTTTCCTTTGCAGCCCAGCTAGTCTCCCCAAGGGAAACCCCCCCCCCACCCGTTTACACGTGAGATCCTCCCCTCCCCAACCCCCTCGAGTAAAACCACTGGCCCTTTTTCCCCCTCCTGCCTCATTTACCACTATTCCCTGTCCTCTGATGGCAAAGAACATCAGTTCTCTTTTTTCTTAAGCTGCGTCTGATTTGCCCTTCCCGCCCCCCCAATTATTCTGTTCGATTGGAGTTCCACTTTTCCCCCCTGCGAAGGACCCTGTCTCCTGTCCGCGGATGCCGCCCCCTTTCGCCTCCCTTTACGTTTCCAAGAATGCAGTTTTTACTTCCTCTGGCAATAACCCACGCATTCTTTCTGACGGTCGCGGCCCTTCTTCCCCTCCTTTTCAACTACGTAGGGTTTCCTCCCCCTCGGAGGAAAGATTTTTTTTGCATAGATTGCAACCCAAGAGTCGATGTCCACCCTCCGACATCTGACTTTTATGGCCCGGCCCATCGATTTTTTCCCCCCCCTTCAAAGAATCGCCAATAGAGCCCCCGTTTTTTTTCGTCTCAGTTCCAAAGAGACGGCCTTGCTTTCTTCCCCCCATCGCAACACCAGAACTTGTTTTCCTTCCCGAGAAAGAAAGCTTTTTCCCACCCCCACAGGGTTTAATGGACAAGGAAGCTTCCCCCTTTGCCCTTTTCTCAGGTTAGGGCACCTGAACCACCTTCTCCTTTTCGCAGATCTCCCCATCTAAGGCGAGGAAGACTCTCTTTTGGTTGCAAGCCTTCCCTGCCCCCTTTCCTCAAGCCGTCGTGAGAAGAACTCATCGGATTGGAGACCTTTTTCTTTCCAGGACCTCTCAAAACACACTTTTTTTTCTTCTTTTCGTCATTGGCCTCCCCCTTCCTCCCAAGCCAAATAGAGACCTCCCTTCCTCAAACCTTTTTCCTCTTGCCGTCCGCACTTTCCTTTTCCTTCTAGCAAGACCCTTCCCCTCTCGGAAAGGAATCCCTCATCCCCAAACCCCCTAAGTAAAGGGATGCCTCTTTCCCCCCCGGCAAGACCGCATTCAATTCCCCCCCCCTCGCTAGCCGCGAGATCTCCCTCCCTCCCCCCTTTTCCAATAAGAAAAATCCGTCTTCTGCTTCCTTTTGCACCCAAAAAAGAGTATCGATTTTTTTTCTTCTTCCGCGCTGGCTCTGTTTTCCCGCGGCCAATACAACCCTCGCGGTTTTAAACCAGGGCTCTTCCTCTGCCTGTTGTCCATCACGTAAGACAACATTCGCGTCTCTTCACCTTCCACGAAAAAGTATATAGCCTTATTCTCCTCCTCATAAGTTTTTTTTTTTTTTTTGAGATCAGGCGACTGAATTGGGAAGTTTAAGGATATCTTTCGAGCCGGCGTGTTGTCGGAGGTTTTTTCCCCCTCCCCGCTCGCAGAGAAAGGGTTCCCTTTGCCGAGGCCTCTCGGAAGCGTCGGCCTATTTTTCTTTTTCTTTTTTCGGGTCATCTGGACCTATACTTTTTTTGGGATTGATTCCCCCTGATTTGGACATTTTTTCTTCTTTCATCTTTTTTGTTAGAGGCGGAGTGTCTGTTCGGTCATCTTTTTATTCCTGCTTTCTTAAGGTTGCTGTTCCCCCCCCCTACGGCATAAAAGTGACCTTTTTTTCTTTTTCCCTTCCGTGATATTGGAGAGGAGATAGGATTTTCCCCTTCTTCCTCCGGCAGAAATGAGGACGCGAAATTCCTGTGTCCGCCCCCCTCCCTCGTGGGAAGTCATAACGGCTTTTTTTAGAGTGAGGACCGGGTTTCCAATTACTCCAGTGCTCACATTCGTTTTGACTCGTATGCCCTCCCCCTAGTAGCTTTGCGCAAAAGAATTTCCTTTCTTTTTTTCTCCGGTGACAGGGGCCTCCTTTCCTTTCCCAGCCAGAGACCTCTGTTCGGCCTAGCCTCTGCGCTGCCATCAAGGCTCTTTTTTCCACAGCTCCCTTTTCTTTTTCGTGCTTCTTTTTGCCTCTCCCCTTTTTGTTTTGGTGAGCGCCTTCTTCTACGGGATGTGATTATATTTACTCTCCTTTTCCCAGTTTTGAGTCTTAGGGAAGCGGCGACATCCCCCCTGCCTCCTTTTCCACGGAAGACCTTCCCCCGTGCGCGAGTTTCTTTCTTTTATGGATTTGCAAGCCCTCTTTCCCTTTTTCTTCGCATTGTGCCATAGACTCTTTTTTTCTCTTATGCCTTTTTCCCTCTTTCCTGATCGAGTTTGAAAACCTATTTTCCCCCCCCTTGATTGGTGGAGCTCTTTCTCCTCGACCCAGTAGAGCGTCCCTTTTCCCTCTTGGGAGGGAACCCTGTTTCCCCTCCCAGTGTGGAAGGACTTTTTCGTAAGGTGCTTTCCTGTGCGGCATCAGACTCCTCTTCGAGTTAGAGGCCCGATCAGTCTTCCCCCCCCCTCTGAAAGACACTGTCACTTTTTTCTTCCAGGTGCTTTTTATAGGTTCCCCTCCCTTTTTAGGGAGACTTTTCGGCCTTCGAGACGAGAAGTTAGGTGTCGTTTTTTTTCTGATGTGCTGCGTCCATTTTGTCCGCGCACGCCTTCCTGGGTATATTTCATTTTTTTTTGGGTTGTTTCCTTTGGTGAGGTCCCTACTTTCCAAATTCTCAGACTCAGCTTTCTTCTCTCCCGATCGGTGTTTTGTGATTTCCGCAGAGACTTCCCCTCCCATTTTGCTCCGAACAATATCCCCCTCCACGAGAGGTTGACGATCGTCCTTTCCAAGAAGGACTTTTTTGAGAATTTAGTGAAGTTTTCCATCACGTCTGCAGTCCTTTCCAAACACAACTCTTCAAAAATTGGTTTTTCTTTCTTTCGGAAGAAAGATTATTTCATTTTTTTCTTCGTAAGTGTTTGACGACCCTTCTCCTTTCCGTCAGTTTCCGAATGCGCGAACCCCCCGCCGACCAGAATTGAAAGAGGTTCTTCCCTCCCTTAAGTTCTTCATCCAGTATGCGATTTTTCTCCTTTTCCTCCCTAGTGGAGAACAGTGTCCCTTTTTTTTCGTAAGCGCCCGTGCGTTCCCCCCCCCTGAATCGTCAGGGCACTTCTCCCCCCCTCCCTTCCGAATATACATAAAGGCAGTATTTTTCCTTGTCCTTTTTCGAGGGGATGGAAATTAAACTTCCCTTTCTTGCGAGGCAAATGCCTCTTTCTTCCTCTCTTTCCTTCCCTAGATTTTTTCTCCCCCCCCTCCCTTCGTAGTAATAGAAATTGATTTTTTTTCCTTTTTTTGAGCCTGGTTACGCCCGTGGCAGGAAGATTCTGGTCCTTCCTGGCTGCAATACTTTCATTGTGTTTCTTAGTATACGCAAGGAACTTGAAAATTGTGATAGCTTTTCCCTCTAGTCATGCGTCGAAACGTTCTTCCTTTTTTCGAGCGTAACCCCCCTTTCCTTTACTAAAAACCCCTCTTTACTCCGACTCCGGATCGTGAGATTTTCTCCCTTCCTTTTTTGAGGAAGAAGACTTTTATTGTGGGCTGAGTGCCATTCCATCTTCTGAGTAAGGAAAGTTTTCTTCCCCTCCTTTGGGCTTGGGGTTAATCTTCCTTTCTCCATCCTTCTCCTGTAAAACACTTCTTCTGGTGACAGTTCTCCCTTTTACCTTCCTTTTCCACTCGAATTTGGAATTCTCCCCCCTCGTAAATTTGACGGAAGACAGTCCCCTTTTTTTTCAAATTTAAGAGGATTTGCGAAATGATTACGAGAATGTGACTCCGACTCCTTTCTTCTGAAACTGCCGAGGACGAAGTGGATTCCTAATTCCTTGGATCTGTAAAAAAAAGACCTTCATTTTCCCCCCTTTTTTGGGAACGAGGGCGCCCTCCCCCTTCATTGGTGCCGGCGAAAAAGCTTCCTCCCCTTTCTTTCGCTCAAGATAATGGAGATGCCCCATTTTTTCCGCCCCTCCCCCCCCAAATAGTGGGGATCCCTTATAGAGGTATCGGCATGCTTGTGAGGTTGACCAGGCGTCTTTTTCCCTCTTTGGTTGGGTGATGCAGTATCTGTTTTTTTTTTTTTTAGTTGCAGCCGAAAACATCTTCCGGCCGCTCTTAATCGCATATGACATTTTTCTTCCCCCTGTTCTTCGAGGAAGGCATGCTGTTCACCACCTTTCCCCCTCTTTTTTCTTTTTTTTTTCTGACTATCGTTTAATCCTTCCTCCGTTGTTGTTTTTTCCCCCCCAAAACTGCGAATACAAGGCCCCTTTTTTTCCCTTGGGGAAAAGCAGCATTTTCCCCCCTGACTTCCCCCAATGTCAGATGCGATTACGAGCGTTCTTTTTTCAATCCACCCGCCCGAGAAGGCACCCTTTTCTTCCCCGAGAGCGACTGTTCCCCTTTCCCTTCCTTTAGCGAGAAACTCCTTCCACGATTGTAGTTGGCTGCTTTGGACGCAGAAAGATGTCCCTCTTTCCTCCGGAGCCAATGAGAATTCGACCTCTTTTCCCCCCCCTCCCTGCCCAAGAACCCTCCCTTGCAAACCTCCCTCCGAGGGATGATATTCCTTCTCCTTGTTATCCCCTCGGCAGTTGCAGCACGTTCCTCTTTTCTTAAATTCGCCCTTTCCCCTTTTTTCACCGCCGAAGACGCCTTCCCTTCTCAAGCCACATCTGAAATTCTTTCCTTTCGCTCCAAATGTCGATGTCCTCCTTTTCCCTTTAGACTGTTTCCTTCCCAACCTCTGTCCATTTTTTCCCCTCCCCATAAATGATGATAGGACCTCTCCTTTTGTCAAAGAAGAGAAAGAGCCCCTTTTGCTGAAACCTTATTGCAAATTTCCGCCTCCCAAGCCTCAAAAACCCCCCCCTCCCGGGAGGAAAGCGAGGTGTTCCTCTACGGAGTTAGGATTCACTCCTTTCATCTCTGGGGTGATTTCTCGGAGGTGTCGCTCTTTTTTCCTTCAAACAACTTTCCCCCCTCCGATTTGCGGCTCTATTGATATCCTCTCAAAATTTTTTCTTTCCCCCCTCCTTTCCTACCTCCTGAACCTTTCCTTTCCGTTGGCACCATCTTGGGCGCTCCTTCCCCTTTCCTTCCAACAGGGAGTAATCCGCGCCCCCCCTTTCGGAAGGAAGGGGAAAGGTATTTTCAAATGTCTATTATAATACGTCTTCCACTTTTCCTTCTCGCAGTTCATTGGGGAGAATTTGCTTTTCCCTCTCCATAGAATCCAATCCTCCCCCATCCAGGTTCTTGGCCCACCCCCCTCCTATGTAGAGTAGGAAGATCTTTTCTCCTTTTTGTTGAGGAAAGCAGCATTTTCTCAGGGGAACGCCCCCCACCCTGTCTCGACGATGGTTTTCCTTCCTTTTGCCACAATCAGACTTTTTTTTTTTATAGACATCTCTTTCAATGCTGTTTTTCGTTTCCCTTTCCTTTGCATTCGGACCCCCCCTAACTCGGGGGTGTTGTGCCTTTTCAAAGTAGATCCGTTTTCCTTCCTGGCCAGGAAATCTTCTTCCTTCTCTCCCGCAAAACACTTTTTAAGATTCTTTGGTTGCCTCCCTCTCCCGGAGCTGAGTAGAATCCCCCCCTTCACCATTATACCGACCAGAGTCTTCTTTTCTTCTCCCCGCTAGGGCCAGTCCTGTCTCTTTCGTTTGCCCAGGACTGTCATTCTCGCGGCATCAAACAGCGCGTCTTCCCTTCGCTTTGAATTGCCGCCCGTTTCCCCATCACCAAAGGGAACCCCCCCCCCTTTCGAGACTAGATCGTAACATTTTCTGGACCGCCGCCACAGCATCGCCTCATTTCCCTCCCCCCCCTTCCCTTAATATGATGCAAGACCCCCCTAGGCTCGGTCTATCTTCTTTTCCTGATTTGCAAAGACGATAAACCTCCCTTCTTTTTTTTGGCTTTACAGAAGGAGCGTGCCTTCTTTTTCTTTTCGCCAACGCGGATTTCGCTGCCGCAAATTCCCTCTCCTCTTTTGGCAGGTTCCAAGACTCCTCCCCCCCCCCCAGCAACCTTGAGAATTCTCCTTCCTTTCTCAAGGCTGACCCCCCCTCCGGTATCGTCTCCCCGCTCAAAAATCATTCCTCCCCTGGAAGAAAAAGTTCCCAAAAAAAAAAGAGTCTCCATGACTACGTAAGCCCCTCCCCTTTTCCCTCTGGAAAGGCCATAGATTTCCCCACCTCTGAGGAAAGGAGGCGTCCGTGCCCCTTTTTTTTTCTTTGTCTCTCGCCCCCTTTTTCTCCCCCCATAAAATGTCCTTTTCTTTCCCTGACTTCCACAGGCGTCGGACCGCCCCCTTATTTTCTCTGCCCAGAGGCCAAGGCCTTGTTTTCCTTTCCGGGAACCTGAACCCGGATAGTCCTTTGAGCATCTTCCCCCCCTAAGGCGATTCAGAAACCCTTTTTTCCCCTTGCCTCCTTCCTAGGACAACTGAATCCCGCCGTTGCTCAGCCTCTCCGGATATGCGCAATCCTCTTTAAGAGTCCACACGATGTAAGTCTGGAGTTTCCCCCCCCTTCCTGAAGAACCAGCAAATTTCCCAAGTCCTGGAGATGACTTCCCCCCTCCCCCTTTTCGGAGATTCTCCCGTCCTTTTCCCTAAGAATTTCTTCAAGAGGCCCCCAAGGAATTTTCCCCTTTTCCTTAGGTTCCGAACCAGCTCCTGTCCCCCTTCTACTCAGAGTTGTATCCCACACCTTCCGAAGACTTTCCCCCCCCCCGCCAGGGAGCTGCCCCGGCCTTTCTTCAAACGAGACATCCGACTGAGTAAGCTTCCTCGGAGAGGAAGCCTTCCCCCAGAGTCTCCCTCTCCTCCAAGATACTGCCCCTCTTTTCTTCCCGCGCTCCGAGCAAAAAACAAATCCCCCCCTGGAGCTTGAGAAGCGTAAGAACCCTTCAACGACCCTCCTCCAACATAGAACGTTTCTTTCCTTCCCCTTACTGCACATTCTATCGCAAATTTGATCTCTTTCTTTTTTCTCCCTCCTGGCCGAGAGAACTGTGGCATCTTTTCCCCCTTCTTTCTCTTTGTTCGGAGGGTTCTTTCCCCTCCATTTTCCAGAGACCGGGTTGCTCCTTGTTCTTGCCGCAGGATCCGCTTTCCCTGCCAGCGTTCGCAAGTCTTTGGCAGAGGATCGCTCCTCCTTTTTTTGCTTCTCCCACAGATGTACTTTTCCCGTTTTGCTCTTTTAGAGGGGCGTTCTCCCTTCCCTGGCGGGGATTGCTCTTTCTTTCCATTTAGGAGACGGCAACTTCTTTTTGTTGTTCTTTTTCCCCCCCAAGACCGTGATTCATTGGACTCTTCTCTCCCCCTTTTATGACGAATGGAGGCCTAGTGCTCCCATGAAGCAGTATTTTCTCCCTAAGGGCTTGTTTTCCCCTTTTTTTTTGGCTTTGGCGGCTGACCGGGGTGCGGAACAATGACTTTTTTTCATTTTTCGTCTGACGCATCCAGTGCCTAGATAACTTTCCATCCTTCAGGTATGGATGCTCATTCCTTTTCTTCTTCAGGTGGACTATGTCGCGACCGAGACAGACCTTTTTTTCTCCCTTCTCATGGGATTTTTTCTCCCCCAAGGATATCGTGTTTCTTTCTCCCCCCTCTTCCTGCAGATTCTGGGGCCCTTTTTTTTGCCTTAGGAGGGCACGAACCTCTTTTTCTCCTCTGACTGGCTACCCCTTCCCCCTTTGTTGCGCTGGCCTCTTCTCCACCCCCCAGGCCGTGCTGATTTGGCTGGCCCGTGCGCGCCTCCTTTCGGATGGACTCCCCCCCCGTGGTGAAGCTCTTTTTTTTTCCTATTTCGGTGGCGGACTCTTTTTCCTTTGGTGTTGAGCTGATTCCTTTTAAGCTTTCTTGCTTAAACCACCAAAGTACTTTTTCCCCCACTTTCTGAAGCGAGAAGACGTTTTTTTCGGGCTTTGGGTCCGTCAGAGATTCTCATGTTTTGATGTTTTTGCTCCCCTCTTTGAAGTTCTTTCCCCCTTCCGCTAGACCTGATGAGCTCCCCCGATTCGAGGGCGCCTTTCTCCAGGAGGCCTTTTCCCCTTTTGAACTAAAATTCTCCCCGATCATTGGGCCTTCTCTGTTGATTTTTATACTTCCTCCTACTAAGCTTCCGGAGCATACCCGCCTCGGACCCTCTTTTCTCCATCAGGGAAGGGGTTTTAATCAGGTTGTTCCCTTCGGAGATGACGTGTCCCTTGTCCAGTGGTTCCTCTCCCCGTGCGGGTACGAGATAGTATCCTGCCCCTTTTGTTCTTTGATGTAGAATACCTTTTTCCCTCTGAAGAAAGAGATATTCTCCCTGTCCCTAATCGGTTTTTCTCTTCCGGGTGATTCTCTCCGAGGAAAACTTCGGAAAAATCCCTCCCTAATGCTGGAACTGGTTTGGGTAGAGTAGCTTTCCCCCTCTTTTTCCGTGAGAATTTCTGAATTTTATTGGATATCTTCCCTCACAAAAAGAAGGTTCTTCCTTTTTCCACAAAAGATCCTCTTCAACCTTGTTTTTCTCTTGGGAAAATGGGCGCTCCTTCTTTTCCCTCTTTTACCGAGGGGAACAATGGCGATTTTTCTCTCGGTGAGTTTCTCCCCTCGAACGAACCGCACAAACCAAATCTCTTTTCCCCAGACAACTTTCCGCCTCCCCCCCCTATAAAGAGCGGATAGTCTTTTTCCCCCCTTTTCTTTTGCGGAACTACGGCTTGTCCCGACTCACGGTGGGACAGTTTTTTCAGCGCACGTGAGGCTGCCCCCAGAATCGTCAGGGAAAGCGCCCCCCCCCTTCCTGCCCGTTATGGGAAAAGAAACGGTATTTTTTTTCTTTTTCTCGGGGGCCGCTTTTATTTTCCCCCTTTGGTCTCTTTTCCCTTCTCCCCCAATTGATTTTTTTCCCCCCTAAAGCTGTCATAAGTTTCCCCTTTTGCGTTGAACAGGCTTTCCCTTGCCCGGGGGGAATCTTCTCTCTTTCTGTGGAAGAAGCGTCTGGGATTTTCCCATTCCGTCTTTCGTGTAGGAGTTTTCTTCCGTTAGTTGAAATGTTTTTCCCCCTTGTGATCTATACTCCGCCGCAAAAGGCCCTTTTTTCCCCCTTCTCTCCCACCCAGGTTTCGCTGCCTTCCTCAGAATTTCTCCTCCCCCCCAGAGATTACCCGATGCTGTAGATGGACGACCCCGTTCTCCCCCCTTCTTCCCCCTCCGACGGTGTTGCTGTTGGTGAGGGAGGCCTTTTTTTTTTTTTTTTGCACATTGTCAATCTGGCTGTTTCTTTTTTTCTCGGTGGAAGCGGTATCGTTTTTTCCTGGATGTCAAACGGTTCATGACAGCTTTTTGTCCCTTCCTTTTTCTCCCTGTAAGGGTCCCTCCATTTCGATTCACTTTGTCAGGGACCGCAAAGTTTCCATTTTTCTTTTTCCCCTTTCGCTTTTTTCCTAAATGATTTCAGCGAATTTCTTCCTTTGCTTCGGGACTATGATTACTACTGCCTTTCCCTCCCTCGGGATGATCTTTCCTCCCTCATTTTCTAGGGCCGGCTTTTTAACAGAAGGGGCTCCCCCCCCAATTTTGTAAATTTGGAGCCGAGCACCCTCCCCCCCCCCTGGATGCATTCTTTTTCTTCCCTATCATTTTCTGATGGAAAGGACCTTGATCCCCCGCGAACACACCCTTGTCACAACATCGGGGGGCTAAGCGGTCCTTTCTTCCCTCGTTTCTGGATATATGCCGGCCTCTTTTTCCCCTGCGCTCGCGGTCTCCGGTGTTTTGAATGAGCTGACGAGTGCGGTTTTCATCTTCCTCCGAAAAACATGCTACGCTTTTTTCGTCCTCCTTGAATTGGAGCCATGTCCCTCTCTCTTTTTTTTTCAGGCATGCTTTTAAACCACTTCTGCCTTTTAAGGTTGGTTTTTGG
>Ga0179593_1458286_pt1 | contig 17054 bp, 13 predicted proteins | sample CZODoug2_1_08_16_FD_185931 | JGI IMG/M metagenome (GOLD analysis project Ga0179593, IMG submission 185931) | Vadose zone soil fungal communities from Angelo Coast Range Reserve, California, USA - CZODoug2_1_08_16fungal (PacBio error correction) | ecosystem: Environmental > Terrestrial > Soil >... | reverse complement strand
TTCTTTCTGGAAGAGTGTTAGTTCCTTCTCTTTTTTTTCTTTAATTTGCCCTTTTCCGTGGTTTATGGCCCGGTCACCCCCCCACGCTTTACCAAAGTCGAGTGCCGTTTCAGTGGAACCTCTTGGCACCTCTGCGCTGTGCTCCTCCTCGGCTGTCGATTCATCTAGATTTTCGCCCCAGATCTGTCTTGGTGATATAAAGATCCCGTCAGTTTGCTGACTATTACCAGCGCATGCCCCTCTCGCTTTTTGTCCGGCAGTGGGACCCCGCTTTCACCCTTTTGCTCCCACTCGGATTTCGAAAGGAGATGTTCCCGAATACTGTATATGACCGACGGGGGCCGGGTTCTTCTAATCCAATTCTCTCTGACGTCCCTCCAAAACGTCCCCCCCCCCTGTGCCTTCCGACTCGCCGGGGTAACCCTCAACCTCGATAACTGTCACGCTTGGCGAAGAAAGGTTAATCTGCCTCGCGATTGTGGGTAGGGATACCCCTCCTAAAGAGGGACAACCTTTCTCTTTCCCCGTTTTCAGTGTCTCTCCCCTTTCGAGTGGACTTTCTTTTGAAGTGCACTCTCCCAAATCCCGTCCGTTTAATAGACCAAGGAGTCTGGTCCTGATTCTTTTCCAGACCCTGTTTTTCGTCTCCCCCCCTCTCTTTCACCCCGCATGAATTCATAGACAGAACCCGTGCACAATTTTTGCAAGCGCCCATTGCCGTCGGGTCCTCGTTGACGTCCTTTCCCAAAACTTGACCTCTTCCCCTATCGGTCGGCTCCGGTCTACGTTCCTGATGGGTTGATATTACTCCTTCCACCTCTTAGGTTTTCAAATGCACGTCGCCATTTCCGGGTTTTATGCCTCCGCATCTTACGGGCCGCCCTTTGGTTGGCAGTAGGAACTCGCATGTCTATACCCCTGAACTAACTCTCCTCGAAGAGGTCCCTCCCCTTTGGTTACCGGGGCCTCACACTCAACCTCTTGAGCACCCCCATTGCGTTTTTTTTTTACATTCAACTGTGTTCAGCCTTTGGCCTAATCCCCAAACTACCCGAATGCACCGGGTACCTCCGTCTGTAGGTTTTTTATTCCTTTTCGCGAACCAGGACCCCTCCCCCTTGATCCGTTCCCTCTTTCTCTCTCTTTTCCAATTTCGCAAAACGAAGCACCCTTCTCGATCCCGTACTAGTAGACTGTGTTGACTGTCGCTGCTTCTGGATGTTCTTTCGCTCCTTTTACGAGTCTCTAGACCTTAAGCCGGCCTTGGCCAGCGCCGTCCCTACCTGCCCAGATGTCCTTATTTTTTCAGGTCAGTAAGCGCCTTCTTTTTCGATTTTTGGCATTTCTACGGCCGTCGGGCCATAGCCGGGAGGTGACGTCTCTTTGTGTCTGTGGCTCACAGGTTTACGATAACGCTGTTTTTAACACTATTCTTTTTTCCTTGCACCGTCTTTGGTACAACCCCTTCGCCCCCCACGTTTTGTTTTTACGGCTGCGGTCTGAGGCTGTCGCTTCTCCTCCGACTCGGTTCGAAAAGAACCCGACTTAGTTTTCTCCGTCGTTTTTCACCTCCCTTTTTCCTGATAGGACGTCGTTCCAACCGATACCCGTGTTTTTTTCCGTTTTTTCCGTATTTTAATCAGGCCCCCCGGCCATCTTCGATCAATATTCCCCTTTTTTGTTCTCCCTGATTCTTTTCTCCCGCTCATGTTTGAGACCTTAGCAGTTATTCTCGGAGTTGGGATTTTTCTATCCCGACTGCCATTGGTTTTGTTTCTGATTGGTCTGGCATTTGTGACCCCCCACTGTATGCTGTGCTCCGGCCGGCTTTTGGAACCGTTTTTTTTCATCAGACGGTCACTTTTAGTGTATGTTTTTATCCCTCTTTCCGGTGCAGAAGCCTTTTTCTTGGGTAGCGCTCTTTCCCGTCTCCGTCCCCGTTGACAGACACCCGTTTTTTTTTGAGTTGATTAGAGGCGACCTAGATAGAGATTCGTTTTGGACCCATTGACATTAACCCCTCTTTTCTTCCTAAGTTCAGACGCCAATAGTTTTTTACCTCCTTATTCGTTTTTTATCAAGTCGCCCCTAGCCGGAGATCGAGGTAGGAGTCAAAGTTTCTTTGCCACCCATTTTTTCTTAAACGCCGCTTCCCTCATGTGTTGACCGCTCCAGGCATTTGTCTGGAGCTGGACCTTCTGCCTCTTGCTCTTTGTGTTCCCTCTTTGAGGTGAGTGTTGCTCGGCGCCTCTCCTTCCCTTGAGATGGATCATATCCGGAGACCTTTCAGCCGTTTGACTTTTTTGAAACGCGTCCATCTTTTTTTCTCTCCCCCTCCCTCTTGCGCACCTAACCGCTTCCTCGCGACGCCCTGAGGGGTTTCTCCCCTTCCTCTAACTCTGTAGAAGAAATTGTCCCGACCGCCTCACGATTGCCCCCCCCCTATCGGCCCCTACTTTCACGCCCCGTCAAGCCCTGCCGGCGGTGTGTTTTCCTTCACGCTGTCTTTTTTTCAAATCATCCTCTCGGCTTCTCCCCCGTATAGTAGATGAATCTCCCGATTGTGTTAGCGTCGAGGTTGGTTCTTTGGGTCCCGTTCTTCGGTTTGTCCCTTTTCCCCAACACGCACGCCGCAGTGAGTGTTCTTCCCGCACCATTGTTCGTGCGAGATTTCGCTCTTTTTTTTTCGGTCTGTCTCTGACGTTCACGGCTTTTCGCTTTTGCTGACACTTTTTTTTTTCCTTGCCCTCCAAACTTTTTGGGTTCCGTGCCGGTCTTCCCTCTCCGTCTCCCGCTCTTTTATCGTGCTGTCCGTCGGGCGTCTTTTAATTTGTCGGTTTGAAGCGATTGAATACTCGCTTTTCTTTTCCCCCTACGTGTTGTTTTTTTTTTGAGTTAATCTTTTCCCCCGATGCCTTTCTCCTCCAAATCTTGGCCCGTATCTTGTTGACATTAATTTTTCATTTGAGGTGTCGCTTTAGGGTCCCCGTGCATCGAGATCCCCCCACGTGGGTCCGGGGCATCCAGGTTGGTGTCTCGAAAAGACTCCCAGACGGTAACCTCGTTTTGGGTGTCAGATTCCCCTGGTCCTTTTTTCTCCCCTTTACCACTTTGCGTCTTCTTTTCAAAGTGCGGTTTCGGTGTGGTTCTGCTCCCCCGGTGCCCCCCCCTTCCCTCACCCTTTTTCCACACCCTCCAAGAACGCCCCTAGCCTTTTTTCGTGATTTTTTTTTCTCCCTCTGAAGTGGTCTTCCCCCCGCCCCCGCTTCTTTCTCAGAGCTGCGGGCTTGACCTGGGGTTGTGTTGAAATCCCTTCTTTCCTCTTTGCGTCTCTTTATTTCCCTTTCTTGGACATTTTTCCGGTGAACATTATTGAATCGATTTACGTCTCGGCCTTCGCGCTTGTTAGTTTTCCTTGTGAGCTATTTTCTTTTCCCGATTTATTTTGTTTTCCTTTTCCCGCCCCGTTGATGCTTCCTTTAGATTCTTCCTCCGACCCCGCTTCCTTTGCGTCCGTCAGCACCCCAATCAGACGAAATTTTTATGGACATGAAGGATAGCGCCCCCTGTTCCCTCGCCCGGCTTTCTTGGATTTTTTATGGTACCTTGCGCGCGCTGTGGGTTCGCCCACCTGGTTTGCCCTTCAACCCGTGGGCACTCACGAGATAGAAATTTCCTCTTCTCCGATCCTTCTACGAGGATTTCCCTTTGTCTGCCCTGGGTCTTGCAGATCGTGCATGCAATGTTCAATGGGAGCGTTCTTAACCGTTTCACCTCCTCTTTTCCTTTCGTCGTCTCTCCTGAATCCATTTTTCACCCCCCTCTGTGCTGTTCTTAGTCTGCGTACAGCTGGCGAACTTCGCTGGGTCACGACGCCGTCTTACATGCCCCACTCTGGCGTTCTTGAACAAAACTGTTCCCCACCCCTCTCCTCGCCGTTCTAAGAGGGTGACAGTCCTTACTTTCCGTCCCCTACCTCCTCACCCTCTTTCCCACGTCTTTTCCAGGTATGTCTAAAGCACTCGCTGAAGTAACTTCCTCGGTTCTCCTGGAAGCTGTCCTTTTTTCCCCTGCTCCACCCGTCGAACTGGTGATTCCTCCTCAGTTTCCGTGCTATTCTCCCTAAAAACACTCCTTTTTCTCCTTTATCAGTAAGTCTTTTGTCCCTTCCCACTGAATTGTTCATTTCTTCCACCCTCCGTGCTTAATCATCACGGTTTTTGGTAGGGCTGCGATAGTTTCCTACGCCATTCCGGACCGGCTCCTCCCCAACCCGAATTGCTCATGGTGTACTCTGCCCCCCCTTCTTCGTTGGTTTTCACCCCCGAGTGTTTACTAAGCCCTGTTGCGCACCCCTGTACCCTTTACAGACGCCTTGCTTTTTTTTTCCGGGCCTTTTTACGGCAGGCCTCCCACGATGCTCTTTTCCTTTCTTCCTTGTACTGTTCTCGTGTCGAACATTCTCTTCCCGTTTTCCTTCTTATAAGGACTTTGCCTCGTTCTGAGTTACTCAGCACTCTTAAGTCCTCCCCGCGCGTTCCTCTCATCTATCGTCCGGTTATCGATCGGGCTTCGTTTTCTGACTGTTTCCTCCGCCCATGTCCATGTTCTACGCGTGTAAAGTGCCGGCCTTCGAGTAACTAGAGCTTGACCATTCTACGTCCTCTACTTTTTTTTTAGGCCCCCACCGGCGGAGGTCTAAATTTTGTGTGCACCATTTTTTTTGTCTCCGGGTCACATTTGGCTTCCGCTTTTGGTCGCGAGTATGATTCTTTTGGAAATGATTTTCTTCACCAATGCTTCCTTATACTTTGAGTCTCGAAGACGTTGACGCGGTGCTTACCTCTTCCTTTACTCTGGGGTTGACGGACCCTAGTTTACATCAAAGTTTTCTACTGTCTGGACCCTATGGCGCAGTTCAATGGACTGCCCGTACTTCTGTGCACGTCCTTCCTTTCTCTTCCAACACTACTTGAGGCGAACTCTGGTGTAATCTCTGAGTTTACTTTCTTGTTGAACGCGCCCTTTTCCCACCCGGTCTCTTCGGCCCGGGATAGGGAGGCAACAGAACTCCTTGGGGGTTTCTTTGCTCCTTTCCTTTCTTGTAGTAACAAAAATGCCCTCATTTATTTGTAGTGACTTCCCCCTCCCCTCGAATGTTAATCGTTATGAAGGATCAGTTTTTCCCATACTCATCTCGTCAGGCCTGTGATCCCTTCTGCTTCAGTGTCAGTTATATGCTCGTTTGAATCTCTTGGCCTTTTCCTTTTTGATTCCATCGTGCCCCTATTGTCTACTGTTCCTTAGTTTTCTTCATCTCATCCTTAATTTCGGCCAGCCTCTCTTCCCCCTCCCTCTATTCTTGCGCCAAATGGATTACTTCCATGGTCCTCCACGCTCTTTTAGATGCGCTTTTTTCTCCTAGAGCTCGACCTTTGCTTGTCTTTCTTCCAACCCCTAGATATGTTGGGAGTCCCGGATTTTCTTTTGGCTTCGCTCGAGCCTCCTCTCCCAGTTTTTCCTCTCCCTTGGCCAAGCGCACATGATAGTTGGTCAAGTCTCTTTTTTGAATCCCTCCATCCTTTCTTTTTCTTTTACCTTTTCTCCCCCCCCCCCCACGAAACACTAGAGCCTCCTCTTCTCTTCCTTTTTCCTTCCTCATCGTTTGTTTTTGCTTCTAGTCTCTCGATGTCTTTTTTGAGTGTCGGATGTGTGGTCGAAACTTTCCAAGACGCTTTTCGGTTCCCGGCAAACGCTTGGCCCCCCCCACGGCTCAGAGAGTCCTCGGGCACGATTTGTTCCCACGATGGAGGGCTCGGCCGCCTCCCTTTCCTTTTTATTATTCCCAAAAGCCCGGATGGAAAGGTTTCTCATCCGTTCCCCTCGGCCGCTTCTTGAACCTCTCCTCTCCCCCCCAGCTTTTTCCAGGACCGGCTTGCACCCTCATCGGAGCTTTTCTTTCCCTCTGGCTGGGGTAGGGATATGACCTCTGGTCATTTTGAATTCCTCTAGTTTTCACTCTTTCCCTTCCACTAAGATCTGAAGGATTACACCGAGAATTACCTTCTTCCCTTGAGTATTTGATATAGCCAGAACGACCCGTAGTTGATGTGGTGTTCGATCTTCCTTCCCTTAGGCCCAAGTAGGCGTGAGGGTGAAGTGATTCTATTTAGCCTAATTTGAGAGTGTCAGCTTCCCTGAATACACCCCCCATCCGGTCCTTCGCTTCCCCAAAACCCTGATGGTACCCACCCCATTCACGGTGTCGTATCCTAACTTTTTTGGTCTTAACTAGAGTTGGTACCCCCCCTCCTTTCGAAATTCCTAGCATCAGTTGTTACCTGATGGTTTCCGATCCCCTCCCTTTCCTCGGTTCATCCTCAGTTGTTCAAGGGCTTCCGAAAGATAGTGGAAATCTGTTCTCTTGTCGGATTTGATTATTCCTACCGTCCCCGATGCCCCGTGCCTATGTAGCCTCCTTTTTTCTGTCGGACCTCATGTTTCCTATTTTTATTTCCCCCAGTTTATCTGCCGCCCCTTTTGTTGGGTCAGGACGTGCTGAGATCGAATCGTTCTCCCCCTACGACACCTAGCTTCGCCACACTGGGTTACCGCTGTCCCCATCCCCCTTTCTCACCCAGGTTTTGAGACCCCATGGTATCCAGCCCGTTATTGCCCAGTCCCTTCCACAAACATATCGGCTTCTCCCCTCCTTGGGTGAGTAGTTTTTTGTTCTATCTCCCTCCAACAGTCCCTATTTGACCCATAAGGTTTGATCGTTGGACCAGGTTTCCCCCACCCGATCTGCCCGAACTTCCTCTTAGACTTACGCTTGGTTGCATCTCTTTCGCGGGATGGTGCTCGATCTCCCCTCCTTCCCGAGCCTATCTTCGACATGTCCCATTTACGACGCTTTTCCCTATTTCTTTCCCCAGGAGGCAGAAGTAGGCAGCCCCGCCTCTTTTTTCTTTTCCTGCAGGTTCCTTCATAATTTCGGACAACCCGCCCAGAAGGGGGAGTCGTTCCGTCTCGGTGGTTTGTCTCCCTTTCAGATTACTTCGAGGATTTTGCCACTTCCTGAACGTTCCTTGTCTTCAAGTTGAGTGTAGTGACCCCCCTCTGCCCTCTTCGATTTTTTTCCGGTCTTCGCCAATTTTGTTTACATTAGCGCTACTCATTCCTTCCTAACAGAACAAGACCTTGTAGCAGTAGCTTTCCCACCTGCCCCTTGATCCCTGCTTTCGCTTCCAGATTTTTATGTTTGTGAAGTCCTCCATACTCACCTTACCCTCTTTCGGAACAGCTCACTTTGTGTTAGAAGTTCATTCTTCCTCAGTCTTGCCCCGAGCAGCTTTTATGTTTTCGGTTGGTTCTTTCGTCTTCATCCCCTTCGAGCTGACTATTCTTTCTTCCTGGTTTTGCTGTCTGACTGTTGGACTGGGAAATGGGTCACCCCCCTTTCTTCGTCTTTACGTCACTCTCTTCTGTAACCCCCAGGTTTTTCTTGAAAGGAAAGGCTTTATTGTTTTTTTGCTCTTTCTTTTGGCCTCCCGGCCAGCTTACGCTCCTCCCCCTGGCTCGCGTTATCTTCTCACAACGATGTTCTTTATTTCTTCTCTCTCGCTTCTGAGATTCTTTTTTTTCTCCTTGACACTGACATTGCTGTCCCCACCCAGAGCCGTCTCCCCTTTTTCCCTTTAGTCCTTCTCGGTTCTCATTAGATACTGAGACTTTCTCTAGTTGGTCTTTTTCTTCGGTTTGGAAACCCCATTTTTACCCCCCTTCCGCCTTGCAAGGCTTCCCGATAGTTGTCTGCTCGGCCCTCGTTGTGTCCTCTTCCAGGTTTTCTTGGGCCCTGTCGGCTAGGGAGTGTTTTCGGTACCTAAGCTAATTCTCTGGTCTAGAGAATTCCCGAAGCCATCGACGTGGGACGGTTGAGCATGCTGTCATCTTTGTCGATGACTGAATTGTGCCCCCTCCCGCTTAATAGCGGACGTTGGTTTAGTTCTTACAGAGAGTTCAGTGTCTCCGACCCCCCCCCTCCCGCCGACCCTCCCTATTCCTCAGATTCCCTCCCTTTTTCAAAATAGGGCCACTCTCCAGGTGGTCGGTTTCTTTCCGGAACTGATGGGCGGACCCTCTATCGGATGCCTCTAGTTTCAGATTGACGAAGGCTCTTTGTTTCTTCCGTCTGGTTTTTCTGCTTTTAAGCTGGGGGTCCTTTTGCACGGAGTACCCACAGCACGCCTTCCTTTTTTAGTTCAGCATGTTTGTGAGTTAGGATTCCGCTCGGAGCTTGCATACGGCTCCGATGACTTCAACTTCGCTTTCTTTTGGTTTTCACGTTTTAGTTTTTTTTTGTTTGTGTGTTTCGGTGGTGCCCTCGACTCTCCCTTCTTTTTCCTCTTGCTTTCAGGGTCAATTTTTGAGACAGAATCTGTTTGAGCCCTATTCTTTCTCTTTTATCCTCTCTTTTTTCTCTCTATTCCCATACTTGCTAAGATTGATAGCGACATGAAGTATCCGCCCGCACATCACCTTCGCACGCTCCTCTTCTCCTTCGAGGGCCCCCTCTCGAGAACAACACCCACTTGGGCATACAAAAAGGGCTGGTGTTCCTCCCTCGGTTTCCGTTTCTTTTCCTCTACTCCTTATTTTCCGGCCTCGAGGTTATGAGAATGCCCACAATTTATGCTACCGACCAAGTGCGGGGCCTGCTTTTTTCGGCCCCCCATTGTGTCCCTGAACGATTGGTCAAAGGAGACCGCCGTACCCCCCTCACCCAGTCCGTTCTTTTTCTCACGATCCTTTTTTTTCTTATAAGATCGTTTGTTGAAAGCGTCTCCCGGCCACTCACTCCCTTCTTTCTCCCATTGGGGCGTGCATATCACGAGGCGATGATGTCTGGTCGATGTTTTTGTGGACAGGGGTTCGTCGCCTTCTTTGTCCGCTCTTGACGCCTACAATAGACTTTAGTCGGTCCTGTGTGTGTGTACCCCGCGTTCGTATTTCCACTTTGTGGCCTCGGTTCGATGGAATGCGAGCTTGACTCGAAGCTTCTTTCGCAGGCGCGGATCAATACCTTACCGGATGGACATCTTCTGAGGGAATAATTTTAAGGCGATGAATCGGCAACCCATCTGGGCCCTCGCGCTGGGGAGCTGGACAATAGGGGAAGACGCCAGACCATCGCACGGCGAGGAGACGTCAGGAGCAAAATCATCCGTCGAGTCCGCAGGGCGGCTTCAACGGGTACTTCTACACAAACCTCCCCAACACATCCCAACCAAACCACAACCCCCCCCCCCCCCAACCACACCCCCCCCCACAACACAAAAAAACCACCCACAAACCCCTCCCCACCCAACACACCCCCCCCACCCAACCACCCCCCCCCCCCCCCACACAAAAACCCCCCCCCCCCCCCCCCCCCCCACCTCCCAACACCCCCCACCCCCCCCCCCCCCCCCCCCCCCCATTATTGTCCCCTCCCCCCTTTCAATGTGATTCCAGAACTCTGATATAGTAGAGATTCGACTCATTCCCCCCTCTGTGCTGGCGGAAGTGTATTTTTTTCTTCTTCTCGTCGAGAACCTTGAAAGCTTCCAGGCGCACGACCTCCTTCTCCAGCCCCCTCCTTGCCCGCTCTTTCTGTACCATCCCCTAGTTTTCAAGTAAGCGGCCGACTGTGGAGAGCCCGTAAAAATACCTGCCGCACCGTTCTGCAGTCCCCCTTTCCCTCCTCTCTACTTTTCTTGGTTCAAAGCAACCATATTTTAAGAAATGTCTCCGGTTTCTCCTTTCTCTGTTCCTGCGCCTTCTCCCACCGTATGTTTCAGTGGGACCAGGTCCGTTTGCGATTCTGCTTCCTCAAAAAACCCCGTTTTTTCTCTTTCATCTGCTTCGTCAAGGACTTTTCTTGAGGTAGACCGTCTAATGACATTACAAGGTCGTGGCTTTTCTACCTGGAAGCTTCACCATCCGTGTGACTTCTGCCCTTCCACGCCCCCTCTCCCTCTTTTTGGAGTGCTTCTCCATCCTCAGCAAGGTCAGTACGTGGGCCCCCTCGTTGTACTCTCTCCCGTGACCACCGCCAAAGTCAGGACTTCGGGACGCTTTCCGTTTTGACCTACTTCCTTTATGTTCCTCGGCCTTGGCCCCAGATCGACTATGACGACTTCTTCCGGATCCTGTCCGGGGAGCAACATCGTGGGACGCGTCCTTTTTGCCCGGAATGGTCTACGTCTCTGTCTCCCTATGTTTTGTTATATCAGAGACACCGCGAAGCCTCTGTCCCCCCCGTTCTGTTACAGATCGATCTACTGTCTTGAGCCGGGCTTTGGTTTCCCCTGTTGACCCCGATAGCCCTTCTGTCCATTTTTTCCTTTTCAATTGTGATGAGGAACGATATCCCCCAACTACCTTCTTAAGCAACTCTCATTTTTGGTCGTCCCCACCGTTGGCCTACCATTTCGTTCCCCCAGCAGGTGCTCATGGGGATTTGGCTCGCGTTTCCTTTTTCGGTAAGCTGTCGTCCGACGCTCTCTCGACTCCCTGCGAGTCTTCCCCCCCACCCCAATCTGCGATTTACCCTCCTTCTTCTTCACCCCCGAAGACGTACAGGTAGGTTCCCTAGCAATGCCGGCTTCCGTTGACGGACCGGAAGTCTCCCCCTCCCACTGTCGACGCGATATTTTCCGCAATGGAAAAAGGGCCCTATTCGGCACAGTTACCTTTGGGGGTGGCATCTTTTCGCCTGGATCACGTAGTTAGATGATCTTCTGACTTCGGGTACCGCGACTGTTCCTCCCTCCCAGAAAACGAAAAAGGGCTTCGGTACGGTCAACGCCACTTCGCTGTTTTGCGCTGTCTTCTGGATTTGTTCGCTTGCAAACTCTCTAACCGTTCCGCCGCTCGGCTCACTTACCCCTCAAACTGATGTGTCCCTGCTTCTCCACGACCGACCTCATCTGGAAGGCTTCAGTTCTTCCTTCCCCCATCCTTTCGACGCAGGATACTGTGCAAGAATCTATCGTGCCCGGGTGTTTGAGGAAATCGTGCATGATCTTGTCTTCTCCCTGATTCTTAGTGGTCATCCCTGAACTCTTTTGACAGCGCGTCGGCCTCTTTTGAGTTTCCCCTTTATTTCCCTCCTTTTTGCGTAGAGCTGGGAGTGCTGTGTCTAGTCAGCGAGCCGACTTGCGCTTGGTTTCTCTTTACCCTTCCACGCGCCTGTTGGGAGACACGAGTCTTCTTTTCGGAAGACTCTTCTCTAATACGTTTCAAATTTTTAGGTGACCTCCAGCCCCATCGCGATCCGCTCGTTGTGCCCCCCCTCCCTCTTTTTTTCCTTGCCCAAAACGTTTGTCCCCGTGCCGACCCCATTTGTCCTTTCACGTTTCAACAATTCCCTCCCTGCCAGCTCTCCTCAAATTGTGTTGGGTTGAGAATAGCTTTCCTAGTTCTTTCTTATGTTTTTGTTATGTGAGTGTCCCCGTTTTCCCTCCTGGTTTTTCTGTTTCCCAGACTTTGACCTTTTTCGCGGATCGCGATGTCTCTTGCCACAAATGCCCCCCCTATGAGCGGATGATCGCAATCCGGCCCGGCAGATCAAATGTAGTACCAACATGATCGGCTGGCACGGTTTTCTTTTTTTTTATTTTTTCCACCTTGTGAAAGCCGCTTATCAGACCAGCCTCCTCTCCTTCTAGCTTTGGCGTCCAGTGACCCGGAGAGGACCCCTTCCCAATAACCGGATTGATTGTTTACCGACCGGCTTTCTTTTTTCCCCCTCCTTCTTATTGGCGGGGGATAGTACCAATTACAATATTTCACCCTCTGTAATTTCTCACCCCCGTGTCCCCTGAGATAGCCGGTACGAGGATCTTCCTCACGCTGGCCTCCTCCTTCCCAGGCTGAACGCGCTGAGGTATTTTTTTTCAGAGAAATCTTTAAACCGCTCCCTTTTCTTTTTTCATTTCGAAGCGAGGTATGTTCCCTAGCAGTTGCATCGACAATCCCGGTCCCGTCTCCTAGAACTTGTGGCAACGCAATATCCCGTTTTCCATATGACCTTGTTCTATGGAGGCTTAAGTAGCGGTAAATACTCGATTTTTTCTCATCGAAAGACGGTCTTCCCCACTCTGTTGTGCCTCAAGTTCAACCCGTGAAGAACATTTCCTGGCCCCTTTTCCATTTTCCCTCCCCTCTTTCTTCAAAGGGTGTGGTTCTGATGGTTGTGATGACTTCATTTTCCCTCACCTGAAGCAATGATAACTTTCGCAACCGTTCAAGAGCTTCCTAGGCCTCCCCGCATTCCCCAGTATATGCTCATTGGTGGGGAGGACAATCTCCTTTGTCTCTCCCCCGTCCTTAGTAGAGTAACAGGCGTCCGCCAATTGTGCCCTCCCTTAGCCCAAGTCCAACTTACCCCATTGTTTGAGTCTGTCGTCAGCTTTTTGCAAGAAGCCACAAACAATTCCCTCGGCCTAGATTCCCCCATGTTCTCCGCTTGACGATGCCGGCACCATTCCCCCCCGCTTGAGCCCCATGCGACGAAGTTTAGGCGGTCCAACCCGAATCCCATGGCCTCTTTCCCCGGGAGTGGAAAGACTCGATGATTAGAGGATGTTTCTCTATCAACCCTCTTCCGGAGCTCTCCCCCTTTTAAAGGAGGTCAGGCGGTTCGTCACCTTTTATTGCCCTCGTCCCTTCCCTTCAATGTATTGCCTAGATTGCTGCAGGTGCGCTTACCCCTGCAGTTTTCCCCCCTGACCATTCAGTAGCGTTGTTTTCGGTGGCAGCCCCTGTGCTCTATACCCACCGAGTTCTACCAACGTCCTGCCCGCTTTTTTCCCTTCGAGTTCCCCCCTTTCCCCTCACCAAGTTGTTTTGTGGAATGGTCGTCGCCTTCTTCTTTATTTATTAAGCCCCTCCTCCTGTTTCCGCCCCCCACTCTTTTGTATTTCGACGTAGTTGATCCAAGGCCAAATTCCCTTTCCCCCGGAAAGATACTGACTCTCACCCTATTCCCCCTTTTGTTTTCCTACAAAGGACCCGATTCGTGAAACCAGCTTCCTCCCGTGTTGTTTCTCCTTACGCGTGAAAAGTTTCCTTTAGGACCCGCGCGTTTTCTCGGTGTTGGGCTTAGATCCATCCCTTATCTATGGTTTGGTGTTTTTGATTGGGCCTGCTTCCTTTCCCTGCGTCAACACCTTTCTTTTCTGCTGACCTTCCGATTTGGGTCACCCAGTTTGACTACCGTCACTTCGGTATTCGTTTGGTTTTCCGCTTTTCTTTCAGACTTTGGGCGCAGCGATTACTTTTCGTCTGACCCCTCTTCCTCCAGACCACTCGGTTTTTTGGTGATTTCTGGAGTCTCGCTCGACGAGATTCCCCTCTCTTCTTTGTCTGGGAATAAAATTGAAATGATGTCCTATATTCCCGTAGCCAGTTCATCCTGCCTGCTGACTTTCCGAGCGGGAATGTTCGTTTTTCCTCTCCCCCTTGTCCGATGGCGGAAATTTGAACACCATTTTGTGCGACACCAGTGCCCCGCGCAAGGTTGCCTCTTCTCTGCATACTATTGTGCGAGATCGGACAGGTTTCTTCCTCTAGCTGTTTTTGACCCTTCCTGTCTGGCCGATGGATTTTGAGAAGCTTTCGTTCTCCGCGGGTACTCGTTTTGTCTACTTCCCAGGGGGGGGTTTTTCTCCCCCCCTGACGTGTGGAAGGTTTGGAACGAGTCCAAGATCGTGTATCTGATCACTTTTCCCCCGCACGCTGCCCTAGTCGGCTCTTTGGCGAGTAAGAAGCCGACGAACCCTTGTCCCGACGCCATCCCAGACTTCCTCCCTCAGTTCTATAGAACCATTTCAAGCCCTCGCATTCTTTGTCTGCCTTTAAGTTGATGGGCGGTTCCTCTCCTCAGATGGATGCATCGCACTATCCCAACTGAGAGGGTGCGTCGGCGCTTGGACTTGTTCTCCCTTTTTGATGTCCGGTTGAGGTCTGCAGAAGCTAACAGCACGCCACGACCCGTGGCCTTTTTTCTCCCTTCTCACAGTTGAGGCCTCTTCTCCCCCTCTCTGGAGCCCTTGATTTTTTTCAAATTTGAGGGAAGGGTGGGCGTCTGACACGCCATGGGTGTTGGCGATGCCCATGTGATGTGTATAGATGCAGGGGGCTGACCTTCTCACGCCTCCTCTGCAAGACGCGCTCCGTTTGGCAGGATACTGGCCCCCCGTACCTACTTTTCCGATGATCGCCTCCCCTTCCCCTTTGTTGTTGAGGAGATATAATCTTCCCCCCCCCTCTTTTTGTAGCTATGGCCCGTATCCGGTCCACGTGTACATCGCGTGCTTTCGCGTCCCCTACCCTCATCAGATATTCAAATTTCCCGAGTTTAATAGTCAAAACAAGTGCATCCGCCCCGCGGCCCCCGCGCCGTGAAACCCTACTCCTATACCCCATGCCGCGGAATCCGCGAACACTTGGGCCACAGACCCAGTGCGGGGCTTTACTGTGGCGCTACCCTTCCTTCCCTCCCCCCCGAGGCCGCACCTGGATGAAAGAGAAGAACCCCGAGTCCGTTCTTTCGAGAAGGTGCTGTCCTCCCCTCGTCGAGGGATTTTCAAGTTTTTCCAGCGTCGCCCCACCGAAAGCTCGGGCTTTCCTTGGGGTCTTTTTCCAATACCCTAGTCTCTCTTGGATGCTTTTGATTTGTGTAGGGCCTTAGAAAATCTTTACTTTGACGCAGCTACCCAAGGACTTTACGTCTTGGAAAGCGTTCTGGGTGCGAAAAGAGTTCCCTCGTCCCCGCTTATGGTTCCTTCCCCGTTCTTGGATGAACATGGAATTTATTTTTCTTACCGCGGCCTTCGCGTCTCCGTTCCGCCACCCCCCCAACTAGCCGATTTTGCATTAGCTTCTGAAGAAATGTCCGATAAACGGCTTCGGGAGGGAACCCCCTCCTCTGTCCCCCCCCCTCATTTGGGTAACATGTTTTTTTGGCCCGAACCTTGATTCTGCTGACGTCAGTGCAGACTTGATCGACTAAGTCGAGTCGCAGGGGTCTGCTTTTTCCGGCCTAGGTGTACAGCCCCTTTTTCCATGTGATTTTCTGCTTAAATAGACTCGATTTAATCACCCCGGTTGTGCTTGGAGGACGCGATTTGCTTCCTTCCCCTGCTTCGAGACCTGACTACGTTCCCCTTAACAGCGTGGCATTCACCAACCTATACTACGGTTCCTATCACCACCCTGTTCCCACCTCTCCCCCTTCTCGTCCACAGAAAGTGTTGTACATCAAAGTCCGCCGTCCCCCCCCCGCCTACTCCATTCCACGTCGAAAGGCTCGGCCTGTCTGGAAACGCCCAACTACGAGTTATCAATGAGTTTCTTGATCCTGGTCCCCGGCGAACCACCACCGTGATAAGCTTTTTTTTCTCTTCATCGGTCCGTTTGTTCGGCTACTGCCAAAACCCTTCCTTTTTCTTCCTTTCCTAGCGGATTTAGTTTTCCCCCCTCCCCTGTACTTTGCCCTTTTTTTCCGGATACATAAGTAACTGTTGTCTGGCGACCTGCGGCGCGGACGATCCCGCCCCGTCTTTTTCCGGAACAAACCTATCACACTCGTTGAGCATGGTTTCCCTCTTCCGCCCCTTTCCCGGTCAGGCTTCCCCCCTTCTCTTTATTCAAAAGGGAGAAACAGAACCCCGACGGCGACTTTGGCGGTAGGTGCGACGCATTAGTTTCTCGTTACCACTGCAGTAACTCGGCCCAAAGTAAGATTGCCTCCTTCTGCGGATCATTTTCTCTTTCACTCACTCTCCGAAGGTAGTTACTTCCGTTTCCGTCTGAGGGCTCGCTCTTCTTTCTTATCTTAGTTTACCATTGCATAAGCTTACCCTCCTGGGCACATTCGATATACTCGTCCCGTATGAGCTCGGTCTTTTTTCTGGTGAGACATGTAACTAAAGATGGTGCCCGCGTGACTCGGTGCGCGGAATTTTAGTTTCCCCCCCCCTATTTCTTCTTACGGGCCAATTCACGTCCGAGCTTTGGCTTCGTGCCCCCCCCCTGGACTATACTTTGATGTCCAAAACTGTGGTTGCCCCCCAAGTGGGGCGGGGGCGCCGCGTACCTTTCTGGGGGTGTTTTTGGGTGGATGGAGGGTACGACCCTCTATTTCGAGATTTATGCTCTTTTCGATAGACATTGCTTTTTCACCCAAAAAGGTATAACTGTTTTGAGTTCTTCTCCCCCTTACCCGGACGGGCGACCTAGTTCTCCCTTCGCTTTTCCGAGCACCCCTCATTCATCAAACCCCAACGTATTCTTTGAGCTCTTCTCGCCGCCATGGACAAGGGCCGTACTGCCTTGACCCCCGACGGCATATGGCTCCCTCCCATCGATTCTACCCGTATTAGATGGAGAATTCTAAGTAGGCGTACTCGCCTGGTGAGCCAGCGGACCACATGTTACGCCCGGGAGGGGGTCACGCCATCCCGTGGGTTTGTGCTAGCCGTCTTGATTTTCGATGCACTCCCTCAACTTACGTTAATGCACTCCTTGACGTTGTGCCCGCTTTTGCTTCTCCCGACCAGCACGCAGCTAGGCAGCCGTTAGGTGGCAATCTTGAGAAGGATTGTCATTTCCGCCTGAGTTGGAAAATTTTGGTGTTGTACGATTCTTTTTTCTCGACGATTGACTCGGGTCCGCTACATCGTTCATCCTGCAAGTCTGTCTGAATTAATAGATCTTTGCGAACCCGGATTAGCCTGGTGGTCCTGCGCCACCCCCCCCCGGTGTGGCGCCTTTTTCCTGATGGAGATCTCTGGCCGACCTGGTCGTCCCTGGTTGATCAACTTTTTCCGATTTTGTTACCTCGAGATGATCTCTGTTCCGTTCAGCCCCTTTGGTTTGCCCCCCCTTCGGTGCCATGCATCCTTTTCGGACCGTCGTTACAAGGGTTTTTCGTTTGACGGTCCAGCCCCCGCCCTCGTTTCCCCGTGATCCTTCGTGGTCACGAAAACTCCGTCCCTCACGCCCTG
>Ga0179593_1611115_pt1 | contig 17055 bp, 20 predicted proteins | sample CZODoug2_1_08_16_FD_185931 | JGI IMG/M metagenome (GOLD analysis project Ga0179593, IMG submission 185931) | Vadose zone soil fungal communities from Angelo Coast Range Reserve, California, USA - CZODoug2_1_08_16fungal (PacBio error correction) | ecosystem: Environmental > Terrestrial > Soil >... | reverse complement strand
CGCTTTTCCGTTCGCACGGACCCCGTGCACCGTTTTCGATAGCTTGGGAGCAAACTTTTGTCATCATGCTGCGCTATCATTCCCCACATGCGACCCTGCCTTGCCAATTGTCAAGGTTCCACGACCCCTAGACCGATATACGGATTTGGAATTTTCCCCAAGTGTCCACTGAGGACCTTGGAAGCAAACACCCCTTGGCATTTGTTCTTTCCCGTTAGGAATCTTTCTCTAGTTTCGCAATAACCAAAAGGGGTTTTCCCGGCTACCCTTTCCCTTTTCTTCCGTAACGATGATCCCAACGAAAACGCCCTGAGATTAAGCCACTTCATTCAAAAAATTCCAAAGATTCCACTCCTTTAATTGATTTCTTTTCTTTTACACATTGGCCCAGTAGACCTCCGACAGGACACATTCAAAGGCCCGTGAGTTTCCGTTCGAGTTAGCCAGATTGCTCGAAATACTTTTCACAATTTCTTTTGCCTTTACGCCTCGTTCCAGTGGCCCTCTATAAACTATGGTGGACCCCGGCTGCAAGAGCTCCAATTTCCCCCCCCTACACAAACAGCCTGAAATAGCGCCTCCTACTTTGAGTCCCCCCTGCGGGATCCACCTGTTACTCTGAACTTTCACCGGAGACCGTCGGCGCGCAGTTCGCAGAGTTCACTGTTCGTCCCTGCAACACATTTTCCCCCTGGGGCTACAAAGCACCCTTTCCCGGGACTGGCTGGGTGGCTGGTTTACTATGCCTTTTGGAGTCGGGTGAAAATCCTTCCCATGTGGTGAACACCCTATACTTTACGGAAGCTACAAAAAAAGATGTAAGTTAGCCCCTTTTTTTCCTTCGCCAGCACCTCCACGATAGCCGGGGAAAGAGACACATCACGGCTTTCTTTTTGCGACCTGCGCTGTGGGCGCTTCTTCCCCCCCTTAGATCAAGCTCGCAGGGTTGCAGCTGCATCGCGCCAGCTTCTCTCCCCCCAACTAACCCCTCCCGGACTGAAAAAAGAATCGAAAATTACTGAGGCAGTAAATGACTCGAGGAGAGACATAAGGGCTTTTGATCCCTTTTCTCCCCCTATGGCGGTACCTGTCCGACCCACGTTAGCTTTTTAAGTTGTTCTGCCCCCAAACCAGTTTGTAACCGCGGATGTACTTTTTCGACCACTCCCTCCCTTCCCCTTTTCCCTTCCCCACCTGGTTCTGTGGCTAAAGGCTCTGTCTGTTCGGCTGAAACTGTCCCTCCCCGAGCATGCCTCCTGATCATGAAAATGTAATTCGCACCAGACGAATGTCTGCCAATAGCCTTTCCCCCATCGCGAAAACTTAAAAATGATAATCTGAATGAAGAGGATGCCACTTGTTTTTTTTCAGGTTGTCGGGTCCAAAGTGCAAAGTCATTCCGATCCCTTTTTTTTTTTTCCCAGTACCGCTACGAAGTTTCGGAGTTTGCCTCGAACTAAAAAGGTTGCTCAGCTAAGACCACACTCGTCAGTTCGTCGACTTTAAACCCCCTCTTTCCCAATTTCCGATTCTGTCGATTGATGAGAAATAACACTCACTTTCCCTTTAAGGTGATAGCCCAGTCTGAGTGACCCCCTATTAATGGCCCTGCACGTCCAGCGCTAAAGAGAGTGATCAGGAAGAGAGGTTGTTTTTGGTTAAGATGAAGGCCCCAGGGCTTCCTAGTCGTTCACTCCTAGCTATCCAAGCGCCGTCAACTCTCTAATTTCGAGCCACGGGAAACCACGCTAACGCCCCCTAAGAACAGCGCCCCCCACTTGATTGAATTTTCCAACAAACATTTGAACTCCCTTCGCAGGTCCTTCGGAGCCAACATTGGATAATTAGCGAGTTCCAGACTGGGACGGCCTTTTCATACTCCCCTTTTCCGCCCTGTTTTTTGGGACTTTCCCCTCCCCCCTGCGTCCCCCCCATTCTTTAACTACCCCCTTTATCTTGTTTTCGGAGCGGCCATCGAATGCGTCATGTTCCCCTGGATTCCTTATGTGTGCAAATTAAAGGGGAGACCGGGAGTCCCCCCCTTTCCCTAAGAACAGTTGGGGCCCCCCCCCCCGAAGAGAGTGAAAGGGCGGAATGGTATGTGTCCCTCCGACGACCTTCTTGAGAATTAGATACTGAACGAGAGGACCCTTGACCCATGATTCGCCCCTAGGCGAAGGGCGTAAAGGGTTTGACCAAAATTCAGCCTAACAATTGGATTTCACCGCCTTCGCTAATGAAAAGCGCCCCCTCCCTCCCCCCCCTTTTTTTACTTTCCACATGCATCGTTGAGCAGGTTCAAGGAATCGCACCTAAACATGCCTTTGGTTCGTCCGCCCCCCAAATCTCTAAGATAGAAAACTTTCCCCTCGGAAAGCTCGAATTTTCTACTTTAATTACCAATAATCTGCAGATTCCTTCCCCCCAAAGCCTCCGAGTCCTCAAATGTTCTTCCAAGAGTACCATATTTATTACTTTGGACCCAACTTCCCACGCATCCTTAATGACAGAAACGATTGGGTTGAGCCGGAAAGGCGCCGATTCGCCCCTGAACTCGTCTTTTCCCTTTTCTTTTTCTCGACCAGGTTTGGTACGAACCCCTGGCACTCCGGAACCCATCGAGCTGATATTGGTGTCGCCCCCCAGCAAGCCTGGGACCCACTTGGTGGCTCCACAAACCCCTCCCCATGTCAAATGTTGATATGCACTGAAAGACAACTTCTTTCCCAAGGCGACCTTTCCACTCCGACCGTTTCCCAGGGAGGAATGAGTTGGGTCAAAATGTTTCACGACTGCTTGCCTGCTCTTCAAGGGCCCCCGTGGAGCTGTTTTATCGACGCCATCCCCCAGCCCTTTCTGCAGGCAGTTGAGTTAGCGGAATCCAGAGTCGTTTACGTATCCTTTTTTTTTTCTATGCCCTCCGCCTGTGGCTCTACACTTATTCCCCGCTGGCAGTGTCCATCTATAGTTGTAAAAAACACTTATTGGGGCCTCCACCCCTCCGACGGTTAAAATTGGTGCCGAACCCGTCAACAACCCACTTTTCGCTTTCCTCCGATCTCCTTATTTCACGTGATAGTGTTTTTAGGTTCGAAAAGTCTCCCTTATGCTGAACGTTCTTTCATTTGGGCCTCGTTGTCGCACTTTCTCAGGCTGAATAAAGAATTGCAGCTCCTCACTATTGGAGTATTCAGTTTAAGGACGCAATTGCCGACGTTTCCCAAAAAGATCGAGGAGTTCGCAACTGGTCCCCCCAACTCCTTGTGGCCAGTATCCCCACTTCGTGATGGGATCATGGTTAGACGAAGATACAGACTCACTTTACTTCTAATCCCCCCCCCTACGTCCCCCGAAAAAGGTCACAGTGCTTTCCCCCCAACCGCCCTTTGCACCCTTTAATTTAGTTCTTGGACATTGTGATGATTTCATGGAAGCTCCTTGGAGTGTGTCTTGGTTGACCCCGTCTTCACTTGTGATCGATCCACGCCTAGTCCCAACCCTTTTTTGGTCGCCAACCTGTCCCCATTCGCCAACCCCCAAGCTGCCCCCTGAGGTGGACTCCGGATGTTGTTTTGCTGAAAGGGACTCGGGGACCGATTCGGGCTCCCTCCTTGTCCGGGCATTTACACGTTAGTCTTTGGAAGTTGTCGGAAATTCGTCTGCATTATCTTTTTCCCCCGGCTTTGTTGGCCTTCCCTTTCTGACTCAAGTTTGACAACCAGATCCTCCCTGAGTGGAAAGATTTCTGCCTGCAACTTCTTTCCCGCGGACCTCCTCTTCCTCCCCTTGTTGGTGTATTTAGACTCTTCCAGCGTCACTTCAGAGACCACCAGAATCTCGCATCCTAGCTCATACTCCATCCCTTTTCCAACTGGACGGCAAATGCCCTGCTTTTCCCTTCCGTCAACACCATCCTCCATTTCTCTTGAACTCGCAGTGTAACCCGGACCTGGCACCCCCCCCACACCTTCACCCGGTCGGCTGCAGGGTTTCGAATTGAGCGTTGCAATCCCCCCCAAGGGTTTTTCCCTTCCTCACAGCTTCTTTCCAGATAACGGCATGCCCCCGCCCACCGCATTGCGTCGTTGTTTTTTTAAAACCCCAAAAACCCTGTTCCTTTAAGTCATTTGCTCCAAATGTCCCTGCGATGGCCAGAGAACGAAGAACCTGTGATTTACCTTTCAATCGGCCTTTCTCACGGACGTATTCCCTGAGAGACAATGCCCCAAATCAAACCCCTTCAGACTGAAACAAACCCCCCCGTTGCGGTTAAAGTGCTAACCAGTGTTGTCACTTGTCTTCGTCATGCTACTGCCATCTGCCCACCCTTCCATATCGACCTTCCTGCTCTTCTGTTCCACCTGAAGTCTTGGAAGACAACTTTCACCTAGCCCCCAACCGAAGGATTGGAGAAGACTGAGACCCGCCCCCTCAAAACATTCCACCAATACCGGAGAGTCTCCGAAAGGCCCAGAATTTTCATGTCCTGAGGCTTTCTCACACCGATGGGTGCACAAGAGTTTTTAACCTAGTTCCCTATCAGGTGGTGACCCCAACTATCCTTTAAATTCATCTACAAAGCCAGTCGCCCGCAGGGAGCTCCACCGAAACAGAGAGGGGGCAGTTTCCGTACCCCACCCCCGCGGGTTTTCACATTCGCTACCTGCCAAGACAAACGCTGCTTGGGGGATGTTCTCTAAGTACCCAGGCCTCTAAGCCCACCTTACCAAAGAATGATAGGAACAACCGGGCTTTCAACCCGCACCGTCTGACCTATTGATATGGATTCAATCTGAGCCTGGATGAGACCCCCCAATGCGGGCAGTCCCTCCCCTATACTTTCTTTTCTCGTGCTACCTAAGTTGTGGTAAATGCCACAAATTGTTTAACCACTTTTTTGTTTCGCCAGAGTCCATAACACTTTTCAGTTCCCTACGAATAATGGCTCCCCCGGGTGTTCCTATCCGGTCGACCACCTATGCGCGTTCCTGCCCATGACCCCCTTCTTATCACGTGCACCACTTGCAGTACGTTACGGCGCTAAATGTTACACCATAAGAAGCTTCCCTTTTCTCTCAGGTGACGTGCACCCCCCAAACAAAAAAACACACCCACCAAGTTTTCCCGAGTCCCCTCCAATTCCCGTCGGTCAAATATCAGCGGTCTCGTTAGTTTGATATCCTTTCCCCCCCCCAGGCCCACAGTCCTCGGGCTTGCATGAAAATATGCTCCAACTGATTGTCCCCAATCCAGGTCCCATCCCAGCGACATTCCAAATACTCAGTTTTCGAAGAGGCGGTTTTGTTTCCCCATCAAATTCCCATTAGTTTTTTAATGGTGTGACCCCCATGAGCACTAACTCGTTGAGTTGTAAGCTGCATTGAAGGGATTTTCAGGCAAGGGCTACTAGCCATTCCATTCCGCTGCTCCTACCCTCGCCCCTTCTCGCGGTAAAAGCGCGAATTTTCCCTTATGCCTATCGTTACCCGCGCCCGGGAAGATACCCCCTAATTTTCATCCGTTCGAAACCTGACATAAGTTTGTTCCTTCTTGGAACCCCTGATTCCTGTAGGGAGTTAAAATTTTTTCTAATTTCCCGTTTTCCTCCTGCTTTTTGGAGATTTGATCTCGGGCTGGGTCACCCAAAAGAATTCCCCACCCATGCCACACCAGTGTCAGTATCCCTGACCCTAGGCTGTCAAATCTCCTTTCCGCCTTTCTTACTTATGTGTGCCCATTAGTCATGGGAGATGTAGTATTATGAACCCCCATGATTGACGAGTAAAGTCAAGACCCGAAAGTGAGCCTAGGGGAGAGCGACCCTGGGAGAAGAAGTCGGACCCAAGACTCCCTTAAAGTGACTTAATCATTCGACCAGCACGGTCCTCCTGGTCTTAAACCCCCTTCCGAATATGGCCTCCTTAAGAGTTGCTTTCAAAGCATATGCATTACCCCTGCTATCTTTGGAATTCTTCCATCGCACCCTTCGGAAGTACCAGTTAAGTAACCACTCATTCCTTCCCTCAAGCCTCCGTGGCATTTACCCACGCCCATTCCCCCCCTTGGCGGATCGACTGGAGTAGAGAGAAACCTGATCGTATCTTCAAACCCGAGGAACCCTTCTACTGTCTATCCCCCCAAAATAGACTTTGATATTTCCGTTTGTAAAATGAAACCCAAGAAGATCTTCCCCCCTGCCAGCGTCAATTTCTCTGAACGTCTGCCCCCCCCCCCCACAAAAAGTGTGAGAGCCCCCCCCCCGCCCGACCCCGACCCCCCCCCCCCTGAAGGTCCTCCACTCCTTCCAGTAGGGGCCCTGGGAGCTTAACAAGGCCCTCTCCGGTTTTCCCTTCTCACCCCCCAGGTACGCCTGCTCGGCCTAAAGGAGGTCAGCCTTCCCCGCACCCCCCCTTTTACAGAATTACGTTCGCCTCCAGGAACAACCGGTCGCCCCTTTCCACACACCCCCGACCAAGGAGGCCCCGACCCCTTCCAACCAGTTGGGATAGCGACAACGTTTAGCACAAAGCCAGTGGTGAACCTGCTTGTCCACCCCTGATTGAACTTGCGGGCACGTTTCGCCCCCTCTTCCACCAACGCCAAACCCCCCTCCGGGGGCCAGGGTCAGTCCACTCCCCCCACTGCCCTCAGACATTAGACAGAAGCTCCGGCCCCCCCCACCCCCCCCCGGATAGACCCTCGCGTGGGAAGAAAAGGGAAACGCCCGACTGGCTGCCCCTCACTCGCCTACCGGAAGACGTTAAAGAACTGGGAGAGGGACCATCATTCCGTACCATCCCCCTGACCAAAGACGGGGAGTTCATATTACTTCTTTCTTAATAAAGACGGTGGTGATTCCCTCCTTCCTATCCTTTGCGTGCTATGCAGGAGAAACTGCTATCCCCCAAACAAGATGTGTCTAATAAGTTCCCCTAGTCCCACCCATGGTGGTGCCTTCCAATACCTAAGCAGACCGGATAGGAGAAAACCCGACAACATCCTTCCGTGATTTCCTACTCTGTTCCCCTGATCGTGTTGTTTCCCTGGTGTAAAAGTTCGACCGATCGAAAGGAGAATCCGTTTCGCCGTTGTTTTCTTCTTGGAAATCGCCCCCATTTTGGCATCCCCTGAAGTTCCAAGTAGGTTAGAGGGGAGAGAGGAAAGGACCTGGTTGTTTGCTTCCTTTTCTCGCCGGGACCAGGGACGACCAGACTTTTTCCCCTTATGTCCATTGGACTCGTTTTAGTTTTACAACGCGCCCTTCCCCCCCACACCACGATTTGTGGTTCCTACTTCCAGATTTTTGATGCCCGTTCGCGCAAGCTTAAGACGTTCCTCTTGCCGCTGTTTTTTTCGCCGTTTCCCGCCCAGGTCGGAGCGCCCCTTCCGTGGCCTCCCATGCAATCCGTCGATGAGTGTAATTTTGCTTACTAGGAAGCGAAGCTTTTTCTCGGGGGAGGGAGGCCACTCCACTTGACTGGTATCTGAAGAACCGTAAAGTGGGCCAGGAGACATCCCACCTTTTGGTATGGAACATAGGCCAGTGACCCCCACAAGCTTCCCCCTTCGGTGGAATGACAAGGAGTGTGTTGGCCTCCTCTTATTCGACCCCCCGTAGGGCGATCTTGAAGGCCCTTTTAGTTGACGTTGGACGTGTAGTGGCACATGCCCCAGGCCCGGGGGTTTCCCTCGCATTCAAGTCCCACCAACCAGCTCGAAAAGCACAAGTGGCACGAATCTCTCCCAGACCCCTATGAAGATCTACTTTTAATACATACATCAGTTTGTTGTTGATTTTCGTCATCATCTTTTTTCCCCCCATAATCTTGAACAATAGTTCTGAGAGGAGTTTGACTTTCCATATGCATCATCCAAGACAAATGGCCCGGAGACTTCCCCTTGGACAACGCCATCTCCGATTTTTTTCAGTCTACCTTGGAAAGAGCGGTTGCACTAGATTTTCAAATGCGGTGAAATGAATTCGCCCCCCAAAATTTCCTCCCCCCCCACGATGGACTTTTGCGTGGAGAACATTCCCCCAAGTTTTTTCCCTCTTGTTCCTTTTTCGATAACGTGCGGCCCTTTCACTCTAAAAGGAACGGCCATGATTAAACACCCCCCCGCCTTTTTTCTTTCCCCAACTCAAACTTAAAAGTAAATGCCTGAGGCCTTTTTTCCCCTTTTTTTTTGTGTTTCCATTTCAGGCTTGGCAGAGCCAGACATCAATTTGTGAATTCCACAAATCCCACGCGTTTGTGTAAAGGAAGTTACGCTGTCCATCCCAACTCGGCGCCTGAAGTTCGGACAAAAAGATTTGACCCCACATAAATCCCTCGGTTCCCCCCACCGTTAGAGTAATGGCCTTTCCTGCCCCCTTCACAACCCTCCTTTTCTTAAGCCCGACTCTGAAATGAGTGGCTCCAACTTTTTCTACCTTTCCCCCTCACCAAGACCAACCCCTGCGCCACCCATGAAGGCGAGGACAGTTGACCGGACCCCTCACTTCCCCCCACCCACGATCATGGAACGTAGATATTCACCTCGCGACCTTGGTTTTTCCACTCGTTACCAATGGAATCTGCGGCTTCTTCCGCCTGACCATGTGTGACCAAATTTCTCTTCCAGGAAGAGCCCCACAAGATTGTGTTACTGATGACCCTTTGCCTGAGTAGCCCCTCAGATTTCCCTTCCCCCCGATTTTCCTAATACCCCAATGCGAGAATGAAATCCAAAGCCTTGCTAAACAAAGCTCTTTGATGTCCCTCTCGCAGCGTCTCCAGTGACCGCCCGGCGCCTTCGTTGCCACATGTTCCCCCCCCCCATGCCTCCTTCTCTTCTTTATTCTGCCTTTCGTCCCGCCCTGAGCATAAAAACTCTGGGTTACCACCAAGCACCCTTGCAATAGAAGGGAGAACCCTTCGGTTCATTCCCCCAAGTTCGTTGTGTGGGAGACATATAGTCAGCTCCAGCCCCACCCACTCCTTCCCTGGTCCTTTTTTCTTCCTTTCCAACCGGCTAGAAGAACTATTTAGAGTTTTTACTTTTACACCGCTGTCCCTGCCGGGCTTTCCTTAAACCCCCAGCGGATTTTTCGAGTGGATTACGGACGAAACCTCAAATTTTTCCCCCATGCCTAGACTTGACGCGGGCCAGAAAGTTTCGGTATTTGGCCTTTCTTTTTTCTCAAAGTTTCTGAGACCGATCCCCCCGATTTGGAATCCGTCGTCCATTCTCGAGCGTTCCCCTCGTGAGTTTTGCTATCTCATACACAGTTTGGTTCCGCCTCCTTCGATTCCCCTGGAATCTGAACGGGATTTAGTCTCGCCTTCCTTTGTGGCTTGTTCCCCATCCTGGTTCGCTTTTAGAGCGCAGAGGACTTTGAACCGGATCCTTCTTGGACCCTTTTAACTTCTTCAGTGGCGAGGAAGAATGACCGTCTTTTGCCTTCACCTGGTACCCCATCTAGCTATCCCCCTCTTAGGGAGAGCCAAGCTGAAATGGCCTTTCAACTCCCTGTTCATCGGAATTTCCAGGCTTAACTTCCCCCATAAGAACAGCGTCATTCCCTGACTTTGTCCCTTAAAGTACGTTCCCACTCCCCCCTCCTTCGGATCCCCATGAGACTGTGGGAGTTAACAGCATGGGGAAGGAATCCCTTTTTGAAAGCCCCTGATACTTCCCCTCCCCCGTTGTTTTTTTTTTTTTCCTTGAGAATCGGTTTTTTTCAAAAAGCCCCTTTTCCGTCCCAATACTGCCCCTGAAGAAAGACCCATTGGTGTTCTATCCCCGGATTCCCCCGAAGTCTCCTCCCTTTTTTGGAGGCCTTTTCTTGTTGACAAACATCGTCCATTAGGACGTTTGTATTCAGGAGACTTTTTGATTATCTCTTCGACCTTTTCTTTGCCCCCTTCCATTTTCTTGATAATAGCTTTCTGAGTGAAAGACCTGTAGAAATGGGCCCCTTTTACATTAGACGACTTCCCCCCCCTTTAGCCCCTTTTCCCCCCCCCCCTCATTCTTTCCCTTTGAAGGTCTTCACAGCCTGAGATACACTGACCCCCGAACTTTAGGGGTCATTTCCCTCTTACCATAGTTAGTCCCCCCCTGCATCAGTTGAAGCAGAGAGTTTCCCCTGCGCCCTTTCACTTTTGCTTTTTTCGTCGCCTACCCCCTGTGTAGTGCAGATCAAACCCCCCCCCATTTTTTGTCCTCCGCCCTACCCCATCCTCTCCTTCTTTCAACCCTCTTTTTTCACTCCCCCCCCCCCCCCGAGAACTCGCAGCAAAGGGCCCCGTCTTTCCCCTCTTTACAGTTCCCCCGGTCGCGGCTTGCCTCTTTGGGTGCGGACCTGCCCACTCTGGGTGCGCCTTCTAGTGTGGACTTTTTCTTAGCCTTTTCGGTTCCTCAAAGGGTGACGTCCCCTCCCCCCCTTCCTTCCCTGAACAGTTCTCTCGCTGGCCTCTGTTAGCAACCCCGAACAGTGGTTTTACCCCCCCTGGTCCCCCCTCGGGTTCCGTGACCTTTGGATTAGGCCCTGGACTTTTTTTCTTACCCAGGCTTGCGAATGCATCCATAGCCATCCGTTGGGTGCGTCGCCCTGTGTCCTCAGCGCAAGGTATGGTACACGTAAGATAAATTCCCGTGTCCCTTTGACCCTTTCCCCCTCACCCCCGCAGACGCGTTTTCAGTCCGAGAATTGTTCAAGGGAGCCCAGAGTCCGGTGACTCCCCCCCCCCCTCTTCCGTTTCCCCTCCCCGAAATGTATCCAGTAACCTCTGTGTTCAGAGAAGTTAAATCTTTGTCCCAATCCCCCCCCACCCAACCCTTCCTGCAGGGTCCTGTCTCCTGCACTCCAGTCTTTTCTTCTCTGAAGCTCCTAGCAAAAGTGCTTAGTGTTGTGAAGGTTCGCCATTTTTCCGTCTTCGATTTCCTTTCTTCCTTTGTTTCCTCCGTTATTTCTTTTTCTGGCAAACCGTAAGTGGCATTCCTAATTGCATCCTTAGACTCATTCGGTTCTTTCTTCAGGCTTCCTTTCTTCCATTGCCTCCTGTTGGCCAAACCCTTGAGAGTTGCGTCAAACGGGGTCCCAAAAAAGACTGCAGTCCCTTTTTCCCCACTTTTGATTTCTTTTCTAGCCGCTGGACGCCGGGAACCCAAGAAACCTGTTTTTCCTTTTCCGCCCCCCAACTTTCCCTTGTCCCCCCCCTCATCCAGAAAATGCCCCCCCCCCGTCAGTTCAGCGTCATGTGTGGTACGTTCGGAAGCGAGTTTTTTTGTAGCTCCACGTGAATCAGCATTCCGGTTCCTCCTTCCCACCCCTTTTTCTTTTTTTTTGTTCAAAAGCGCAATTCGCCACAGCCAAAGACGGCTTCGGTGGAATTCCCCGGACGTTTTCTCCATTTCCATGCCAGCGGTACAGGCGACTTGAAGGGCTATAGTTGCCGTGGCCTAAAGTGCACCTTTTTTTCATTCCCCTTGTCCCCTTTTCTTGATAGTTTTCCCCTCCATGATTCCTCCCACCAGCTTCATTCGACTAGTGGCACGATTCGCAGGTCGGGGAGAATGAAAGCTGCCTATTATATATTTACTCCTCGTTTTTTTGGTTTTCGATATTTTTCAGATCTATTTTTTTGCCTCCCCCCCCCTTTCCGTGCCCCCGTTCGATAGCTGGTTTTTAGAAAAATTGAATCAGCTAGAATCCGCCCCCCCCTTTCAACTTTGTTTCCCGACCGTGTTTTCACGTTTCCACGATAGCCAGATTCTTGCGACCGAATGCCGGGAAACTCCTCAGTGTCCATGAGGACCCTGCAGCAAACAAACAATGTTTGCCCCTTTCCCTTTTTTTCCGGCTGTTCCCTTGCGCTCTTCCCATCCCCCCAAGGGTTGGACCGAGACTTACGATCACCTCCCGTGAAGGGATTCACGTAAGTCACTATTTTCCGCCCCCTTTCTACACTCCCCTTTAAACGTCTGAACTCGAAGTTTGCATGGGCTGAACACAGGCTGGCGTGGCTGAGCACGCCGTCCTTTTGGACCTTTTCGCTGCTACCGCATCCCATCCCCCCCGGAAGTTCCGACGGGAGGTTTACCACCACCCTGCTGTTGTCCCCCTCTCTTTCCCCAAAGGTCTCTTCCTTCACGGTCTGCCACATCTGCAAACTACAGCTTTTACGCGCCTTTTTTCCTTGGTGGTGAGACGTGTGAGACAAACAGCATACCCAGGAGAACCCCTTCCTGACCTCTCGTTCCCATGTCTCCCCGCCACCGATCCACTTGCAATACGGCGTATTCATCACGGAGCGACGGATGGGCTGGTCCACCTTGTTCCAGGTGAACCTGTTTCCTGAACCGCTGTCTTGTTCCCCCCCCTTCCACTTCTCCCACACTCCTCCCCCAACCGGCGGCATGGCAGAGCACCCTTCGCAACGCTCAGGAGGTCCCTTTCACTGAAGAAAATACCCCCACCACCCCCTTTCCCCCCCGACTTGCGTTGCCGATTTAAAGTTCGATCCTGAGAAACTTTTCTCCGTGGTGGCGCCCACTCCTCCTTAGTGCCCCCTGGTGCCCAACGCTAGCCTAATTCGAATGTTTCCCTCCCCGGCTTGACCCCCCTCAAAAGCTGGGCCGTCAAGTGCTAATACCTTTCCAGGCAAGTTTCCCCGTTGTTTTCCACACCTGCAGGGCTGGGTGCGAACCTATCGAGCTAGCACACCTAGTGACGTCATTGCATTTTCCTTTGACTGCCTGGTACTAACTTCTGCGAAGTCCCTGCATACTGCCAAATAAGGCTCCCAAAAAGAAGGGAATGTTCTCCTCTAGTTACTGTCCCAACTCCCCTCACAATTTCCGCGGGATCCCTTTCTCGATATGAGGTTTTGGAAAGGTGAAAAGTGCAAGCTCCTCTGGTCACGGGCCCAGGCTCGAGATCCCACTAGGGTTTGATATCTATCCCCTTTTTGGCTAGTTCCCCCTCGTCCGTCCCGATCCCTTTTCAACCAACTGATTCTCCTAGACACTGGAACTCCCCGACTATGCCATGCTTCCCTGACCTCCCCCCGGTTCTCCTGTGACGCAGATGCGGTGAACCACTCTAAGGATCCATTAATGGGGGGATAACCCAGTGTTCCTCTGATTCCGAGACGGATTCTGGCAAAATTGTGTTGAATTGGGGGTGGTACTCTCCCTCGCCCCTTTGGGAGCCCTGAGCCTTCGAGGGTTCCCGGTCCAATTCGATCGAATTCGTTCATTCAATCAAGAGCCCGTTTGACCACACCCTGCTACCCCCCCCACCCCCCGGCGGCCCAACATGATATATGTAGGGCTTTAAAGAATGTGGAATTTTCCCTCCCCCCCCTCGGCGGTTTTCTATCATCCCCCTCTCCTCATACTTCGAGATTCTTCCCCCCCCAGGATGCGTTTTCGTCCAAATTTAAATCACGACGGCCTAAGGTTGTAGCAGCCCCCGGCGTCAACTCCCTTTCGCCTTCTTCCCCTTTAAATTTTCGCTCGCTTGAATTTTTACGAAGGCCCCCATTCGACTTCGAAGTTTCCAGCTTTTTCTCTTTTTTTCCCTCCTCTTCTCCCCTCTTGAATCGACTGATGACCCTTCCTTAGTTTCGCAGCTCTTCCGGTACACCTTTTCCGCCCATGCACCTTATAGATTTCCCGCCCTCCTTTTGGCTTACCCTCAGCGAATTTATGGGGGGAATTTCTCTACTTCTCCTCAATCTCTTCTCCTTCTGACTTTTAAGTCCCCCCCACCCTTCGAACTACAAGGAAGGATGCTGGTCTTCCCTACAAATTCGTAGGGATAGATAGAACCAATAACAGACCTTTCTATTTTCTCCCTGCAATCCCTTCCACTCCCCCCCAAATCAATACTTCCTCTTGCAAAGGGAGGACCGAGAAATTATATGAAATTCTCCTCTTCCTTCCTTCAAATCTTGAGACATTGCCCCGCGGTGAGCGTTGTCTTGGGGCCCTTGATGAAGGATGACATTCTATTAGTCCCTCCTCCCTTTTTGACGAACAGCCCGAGATTCGGATTCCAATGCGAGAGTTTTCTTCTCTGACTCGTGTAGCTCCCCGCCCGGTTTACCCACGTGGTGGTTTCTCAGGTTCCCAAACCCACGGCCCCATTGCGGCAACTTGACCAGAACAGCCTTTCTTTGTGCATCTCCCTAATTTTCCCCGACTCAAGTCGCTGAGTTTTCGCACATTTTTTGTCACTTTTCATGGGGTCAAGTCCCCCTGCAGATCCCGCCCTGCCTGTGCTCGATTCTCCCCCACTTTTTGTCTTTCTTGTGCTCTATTGTGTTTTTGATTCCTTGGAAGCCCGCGGGAGTCTCTTCTTTTTCCGCTCTCCTCTTCCGCTTCCGTTTCCGTCCACAATCCTGTTCGCGAAGTGTTCCAGACTTTGGTTAACAAACAGCTCTGACCCCAAATTGTCCATGGTTTCCAGGAAAACAGTCAGAAAAAAGCGTCTGCCCTTGGAAGCTACCTTGATCTTCTCTTTCCTGTAGATCATAGATTTCCCAGAGAGAAGTTCAATTTGGTTTTTTTATTCTTTTTTTCTTAATTTTTGGTCATAACGATTCCGAAATCGGTAGGAGCTCTTAGGATTTGTTTAATCGTTCCCTTCGCTACCCCTCTCACCCTGTAACTTTGAACCCCCAAACTTCTCCGGGTTGGGGCCCGTCAAAGTAAAGTCGTCCTTTGTTTCTGCCCGCTTTCCGTCAGACGGTGCCCCGACCATTAATGTGGCTGGTACGTTTAAGCAATTTCGGTCTATTTTTTCCCCCAGCCGCCCTTTTTTGCCCAATTCTGCTTCAGCGTTAAATGTTGATGATTCATATCCGCATTTTTCGTTTTGTTTTTTTTTGTCATTGCAGCATGAGTTCCCTTAGCTTTTAAGCCCCGTCTTTCCGCTGTGATCGAATCCTAGTCCCCCTTGGCCCTACTCCCTCCACCGCCCTGCTTATGTGGTTTTGGAAGAACCCGGATGGTTGTTTCCCCCTTTCTCCGTTTTCCTTTTTCGATTGATTGTTGTCGGTTGACGTTTCTTGGACATGGACCAGTTAGCCTCATTGGTACCCCCTTTTTCGGAAGTTTTCGACATGATGAACGTTTGCTTATACTCTTCTGTGGACTCCTCCTTGTCGCGAAAGGCCCCTCTGACTCTCATCTATATTCTAATAATCCCCGTGTGTCTGTTGATAGTCGAGTTGCCCTCTCTACTGCCCCGTCTTTGTTTAGCAAACTTGATAATTTCTTCTCCCCCCCCTTGATAAATGACCCCATTGACAATGGACATGAGAACAGTGCCCCCCCTTGGACCCCATCCTTCCCCCTTCTCCTTCAGCCGCCTTCACCTTTACTAGGTTCCCTTTACGGCAGAAACCCCCCCCCCCCCATTGTCCTTACCTCAAACGCCTGTCAGGGCTTTGAGTTCCTTCGCCTTTTTTTTTTTTTTTTCCATACCACAAGGGTCCGGATCGGCGTCACTCCCCCCTTTTAACAGAGTGAGGCTCCATCCAAACTCCACCCCCCCCTGTTTGCCCTAAACAATTCCCCCTCCTAAACCTCGAAGTCCAGGGCTGGAAAACCTTTCGGCGTGGAAAGCCACCGACTTTTTTTGGCTACATTTCTTTTGTTTTCCTTTCCGCATTCCGCTTGCTACTGCATCATCCGGAAGTGGGACGCCGTTACTTTCCCCAATTTTCCCCCAACTCCTCCCTTTTTGAAACCTGCGGCCTGTAGCGTTCCTGCCTTCCACTGAAACCCCCTCCCCCTAGCGTCGCAATTTCTTCACCTGTGCTACTGGCAGAACGAACAACCCGAGAACAAAAATGCCGGAGCGCCTTTCGCATACTGGACTCCCTGACACCCCCCCCTCCAATTTACCCCCGGAACTTGCGAGGATTGGGTGATGAAGTTTACCCTTGCACCTCGTCCGGTTTTTCCTGACCGATGCATGTTTTCCACAAACTATACTTTAACGGCAGCTAAAAGATGTTCATGCCGCCCATGTTTCCTCCTCCACACACTTCCCCTTTCCGACTTCACTCAACAGCTCTTCCAGTTAACTCAAAATGCGCCTCCCTACTCTTCTGAGCCCTTTTCCCCCCCTTCAAAGGTTTTTCCGATCCTTATCTCAAGTGACCCAGCACAATGATATTAGTGAAACCTGCACAATCCTCCCCCTTCGGTTCCCCCCTATATGGCTAGATTCAGCACAGTTAACCGCTGGGATCCCAAGTTCGAATAAACATTTGCTTCTATCCCCCCCCCCTTTTGTGCAATCCAAGGGGTTTTGTAACCAAAAGGCCGGATGGCGTTACCCCCTCTTTTCTTTACCTTCCGATTCTCTGGCCCCCCTTTCTTTCGGACCTCCAAATTGGTACGAATTTCCCGCCTGCCCCCCATTCCCCCCTCGACTCGCACAGACGGGAAGTAGAAAACAAGCGTATGCTGAACTCATTTCTGAGTTCCCCTGTGTTTTTTTTTTTTCAAACTCTCTTGGTTCACATTGAGACGCGGTGGGGACAGTTTTCCCCTTTCTCAAGTCCCTCTTTTTTTTTCATGTAGGTCCCAATCTCATCTTCCTTTGAGTTGCGCAGAGAGAGGAAGGCGTGGTCCCCTAAGCGTCACCCTTACGGTTGTGCCTGGCAAATATGCTTAAAAATGTTAATCTGACACTGGCCCCTTACTTTTTTTTTGACATTCCCCATCCCTTCAGATTTAGGGAGAGAAGATGCGTTCTTTTCCCCCCCCCCCCCCCCCTCCCTCTTCCTTCCAATGCTTGCGCAATATTGGAGCTTTAAGCTGCACGGCTTCTGAAGGCCAAGGGCTAACTCTCGCCTTCCCAGCTTTTTTCTTCCCTTCCTCGCACTGAGCCGGTCGAGATTCCCCGCGCCCTTTTCCTTTTCCTGGCATCCTTCCCCCTACGACCGCGGCCCCCTTTGACTGCACCAATCCGTCGTAATTCCCGATTTGTCCTTCCGGAACTCGGAGACAACTCTAATCCTGCGGCGAAGGGACCCCCTTCCTTTTTTG
>Ga0179593_1352821_pt1 | contig 17055 bp, 17 predicted proteins | sample CZODoug2_1_08_16_FD_185931 | JGI IMG/M metagenome (GOLD analysis project Ga0179593, IMG submission 185931) | Vadose zone soil fungal communities from Angelo Coast Range Reserve, California, USA - CZODoug2_1_08_16fungal (PacBio error correction) | ecosystem: Environmental > Terrestrial > Soil >... | reverse complement strand
GACACGGGAGCCCGATTCCCTCCTCCTTTCTAGTCCGCAGATTGCGCGGGTTGGCATGCACGTTCGCCACACGGGCCACGCCCGATATATTCCCCATCTCCAGAACGAAGTTCACCCCCTCCCCTCCCCTCCGCTTGCCTCGTAGTGGCACCTGACATGACGCCACATTTCCGATTTTTCCAATTGCTCATCCTTTTGGCGCCATAACTCCGATCAGAAGCACCACCCCCCCCTTTTTCCCCTGATTCCTCCGACCGGCTTTAAGTTCCACCCATAGCCTCCCTTGCTTTCGTAACACCCGGCCCCTACAGGCCCTTTCCCCAACGAAAACATCTTCCGTTTTTTTTTTTTCCCTTTGTTCCGAGGTGTGTCTGTTGGCCTTCCGTTGGGTGTGTTTCTTCTTCCCCGTTGAGAGGCGGACCCAAAAATCCCCCCCTCCCCGCCTTTCGATCCCCCAATTCGGGTGCCCCTGGCGCGCTGGTCGTGGCGTTGCCCCCCCCGTTTTTCCGTCCCTTCCCTGCGACGTAGGAAAGAGACTGTTTCTTTTTTTTTTCTTTTCCCGGTCCGTTCCCGAAGTGTCAAATTGTTGCATCTCGTTTCTCCTTTCGAAAGACGAGTGTTTGTTGGCTGTCGGTCTTCTTGGAATAGTAGTTGGTCTCGTTGCCCCCGGCTCTTCTCGCCGACTTTTAACCGTCATGTACACCTTCTTAGTTCCGAGCGCAGCATCGAATTTTCCACGGTGAGATGACAGTCCAGTAAGTTCCTCCCTCTGCTGGTCCTTGTCGGATCGCGGATGTGGTTACCTGGTGACCCTTGACCCAACGGCACTGCCTTTTCGAGGCCATACAGCGTTTTCCGGCCCTTTCCCCATCTCCTTTTTTCCCCTCTCCACGCAACTTCTACCCCATTCATCATCGTGATCGTTTGAATGACATGCGCTGGGCCTTTCTGCCTTACTTGAGGAGCTTTCAGATCCAAGCGGTTTTTTCCCTTTCCCCCTGATTGCATTTGACGTCGACTCTGCCGGCTATGTCTGTGACGAAATGATGCTGTACTAACTTTTACAGGTTCCATTTACGTTAATTAAGAGACTTCCTACGCCGCCCCTCGTAATCCCTGGCCCCAGCAGTCTGCCGAATTGAATGAAGGTAGGCCCGGGAAGTTCGTTCATCTCATGAGGGAAAGTTATTATCCCTCCTTAGGGTCTTCTGTCCGCACAGTGCATGACGATATATTCCTAGAATGTGAGGAGCTCCCCTTGCGAATTCTTACTGATATTCCAGGTGCGGCGGCACTACGCCCCTTCCTTAGGAAGACGCCACTTCTCCCTTACCGATCTGACCATTCCACCCCAGTTTCCCGCTCAGTGCAGCCTCCCTCGTTACTCCTAGACACCTCTAGAACCGGCGTTTTCTCCTCCCCTCTCCAAGTCCTTTTTCTTTTGACTACCCCAGTAGATCTGTTGCAGGCCTCCCTGGGCGTACTTTTTTGCCGACGAAGGTAAAAGAGGCTGTCCCGTCCCCCTAGACTCCTTTTCCGGTAAAACCCAACCAGCGGATTTACCAACAAGGAGATTGGTCGTTAAAAGACTTTCCCCCCTCTTTCGGTCTTCCATCTCTGTTTGGTCTCTCATTTTTCTAGCCGTTTAAGGGTGCACCCTTTTCTCCCTCCTCCAGTCGAGTACACTCTCCACCCAGGCAGGAGCCAACCGCCCACTTGCGTCGACCTCCCTAAACTTTTTCACTTTTCACGTATTCGCGGGAGATCCTCTCCCTTTTTCCCCTGAAACTCTTCTCCAACGCCGCATTAGCAGGATGGTGAGTCCAGCGGTTACGTCGGATTTTCTCTTTCTTGGGTCTTGGAGTTTTTGCCAGGAGACGAAGTTGATTTTCTCAATTTTTGCGTCCGCTACGAATGAAGTGGCTTCAGACGAGGCCCCTCCAAACTTCACCCCCTTATGACTTTAGCTTTCAACCGGGAGTTCGCGGCGGAATTCCACCGCTCTCTCTCTTTGTAGGGAGACTCTTTAGTCCCCCCTCCTAAGCCCGGTTGTAAAGCGAACTAAGTCGCTTGTGATGAGAAGGTTTTCGTTGCTTCCGCTCGCTTCCCCACCTTAGGTTTTCGAAAGAGTTGTCTTCGTCCCTCCGGCGTTTCAGATCATTCCATGCGCACTAGACGCATTTCTTTGTTATTGCGCCACTGTTTTTCAGAGAAGAGTTTCCGCGTTCCTCTTTTTTGTTGTCGCCCCCTTTCATTTGAAGTTCGCGCGCTTGAGAACGGGTCGCCAAAAGCTTTTGAAGTGATCTTTTTCGTTGTAGAGGATTTAGACGTCGGCCGGGAGATTGGTTTTTTTTTTTTGCGCTTCATTTTTTTAGAGCCTTTTCACCTGAACGTCGCCGACATTTTTACTCTTTGCCCCCCAAGTCTCCTCTATCGCTACTCCCCCCCTCTCCGGGCCCCCGCAGACCACACCTCCCCTAAGCAACGCTCGCGGTGAGCCCTACATTACAGGAACGCGCAGCTCGTTAGCTTTTTCCCACAGGCTGACATAACGTGTTGCGGGAACGCCCCCCCCCCCATCCTTTAGACTTTTTTCCCTCTTCCTTTCGCTTTTGGCGTTCTTTAGGACCGACGGCCCGTTTTCGAGTTGTTGAGGTTTTACCCCTCCTTTAACTTTTCCCCTGATCGCTCCCTTGGAGCGAGGTACCTTATTCTTGTTTTTTTCGTAGTTCCAGGTCCATTTTTGTAAGGCCGGTCGTTCCTTACCGACACTCTTCTACCTTTTGATATTAACTTGAGGCGCGCTTAACTCGACGCCCCCGTATCTTGTCGTTCCGGAAAGAATGGTTTCGTCGTCTTGCCCTGTCTCCCTTTTTTCGAAATAGCCGTACTGATATTTTTTTCCGTACGGCCCGCCCGGTCTGAACCGACATGATGCGGGCTCCCCTCCCTTCCCGATATTTCCCCCCTCTCGGATTGCCCGTGACGTTCTCCACTTGTCGTCGCGACATTAGCTTATTAAGCCCCGTATGATTTCCTAATATTCTCCCTCTCACGTTTCACGCTTTTATTAAGGATCGCCTCCTTTCCAGTCATCAGCCCCTTTCCCCCCTAGAACGGTAAGCCCTTACAGTGTAAGCAGCCGCATCGTCCTTACAGCTTGATGAAGGTGTTTTCGTTTCTTTCCGTTGTGGTACTTCCCTTTTAGGCCCCTTGGAAGGGACATCTGATTCTTCTCAGAGTTGCGTGCTTCGCCCCTTTTTTTCTTTTCCTCATTCGCTGGACCAAACCATCCCCAAGGCCCCCCCGATTTCGATCCCAAGAAACCCTTGCAGTTCAACCGTCCCAAGTGCAATACCTCCCTGATCCGTCCGGCCCCCCCCTCTGCTTGCGCCTTACTTGAGAATATTTTTGCACAAGCCTTCGCTTTGCACTCTTTTTCCGGTGCTTCCCCCAAGCGAGGACTTTTCTCTCATGACGGACGTTAAGAAAAAAGACTTGGAGGCTGTCTTCCTTGAGATGCCGTTTATTCGTAGTTATGCCTAGCAGTCGGACCCAATGAGCGTCCCCCTTTTCGGCCTCCCCCCCTTTTTCGTTGCGCTGGTCATTTTTTTCGCGCAAACGGAAGCTTGCCCCACGCGGGACGAACAATTTTTCTTCCCTCTGGCCGTATTTTTCTTGTTTTGCTTTGAGCATTGGTGAGGTTTCCCCCCTAAAACCCCCCCACGCTGTCAATTCATCCCCCACGACATGTTAAACCCCCCTCGCGAAACTCCCCCCCCCCTCCCCCGCCACCTGTTTTTTTTTGGGATCTTTAGCCGGACGCTTTCTCGGTGTCGTCGCTTTGACGACCTCCGGGAATATTATCGCTTCCTTGGGGTAATTGCAAGTGGCCGCCCTTTATTGCCGAGGTTGCGGATTACCTTTTTCCCCTCCGTTGGTCCTCTGAGGCTCCCGATGTTTTTCAGGAATTTCAGTTTGCAAAAAAAGGACATTCAATCGCGTTTTGTCCGTCTTCGTGCATTGGAAGGGGTGTCTAGGTCCTTCTTTTCCCGTTTACTTGTTCATGCCCTCGTCTTGACCCGAACTTCCCCAGCGGGTTTTCTGGCGACCCCCTTCCTCCCCTTCCTATCACCCGCTTTCATTTTTCTTTATTATTTTCATCCTTCCTCCTTTGTTGTTGTATTCTTTCTGTCAGCGTCGATGGACTTCCCTCTCTTTCGCTTCCATAGAGACTTAGGCCCCCCTGGCAGAAGCTTGTTTCATGTGCCCCTTTCCCCCCACGGCCACCGTAGTGCGATGAAACATCTACCTCCCGAAGGCCCCCCCTCATCCCTCGTGGGCTGACTGAAGTAGTGGAAAAGCTCCCTCCCTAAACAGTCTCTCGTGCCCAATGCTGTCCTCGAGAAGCCCCTCGCATCTTACGCGCCCGCCGCATTTATTACCCTCCTCTCTCTTTTTTAGTTACAAACATTTCCCTCTCCCACTTAGAACCTTTGTCCTAACGGACAGTGCCCAATCAAATAAGTTTTTTTTCTGCGTTTTTCGTTTCGTTTTTTTTTTCCTGGGGATATTCGCGTTTGTGTTGGCGGGGGTCCCTTATTTTCCCATGTCCGTGACATTTAAACCAAAATCTTCCAGCTAATCCGATTCCCGTACCCAGGTTTCTTTTGCCCTTTGAGAGATTGTTGTTTCCCTCCCGGCAAAAAGAGCCCTTCCCCTTTTGAGGGGTGGGGGGCACCCTCATAGACGTGACCGTTCAGGTTTCTTACATTGCGATGTCGGTCCGTCTTTGCCCGGATTTGTCCCCCCCGGAGTATCTTCTGACGTTCGGCTCCCGGACTTAGAAATCTCCCCTTTTTTTCTCTTGTTTCTCTCTCCTAGTAGACTAGAAGGACGTAATGGAGTTCCCTTTTCCTCCCCCGATTCGTCTTCTCTTTCAGCCCTGATCGCCGGACGGTTGTTCGACGTTTAAGTACGTGGACTGCCCTTTTTCACCCCTCCCTTTTCGACATCCTCCCGTGCTTGGGTTGTCGCGACGAACCACCACTGCTCCCCCTCTCTCTTCGCGTTACTCCAGACGGCCACCGGCCGCCTATCCCCCGCAGCCTCCCCCTCTAAATTATACACACCCCCTTCATCCCGATGATGTCTTTTTTTGCCGGACTCTTTGTCTGAGCTTGGATTTCCCTCACGCGTCTATGACGTTCTTTTAGTTTACTTAGGTGCTTTCCGGGCAACCGGAGCTCTCCCCCTCGCGCTCGGAGTTTACGTGAAGTTTACTCAGAGCGGCCCCCTCTCACGTTGTTGTTTTGGGTGTTTGTTTTTTTTTGTTTGTACTTCCCTTCCCGCGCGCACCCTCCCCCTCTACTTCCCCGCAGTCGGTATTAAGCAGGAATTTCTTTTTTTTCTCTCACGGCCTATGCGGACAGCAGCCGGACTTTCCTCCTTCCTCTGATGCCTCTCTCAAAGTATGGGCATTACCTTCACTATTCTAAGCCTTGACGGTGCCGATTAACGCGCTCCCCCTGCCATCCGATTAAATTTCCTCCCTGTACGCCCTATCCCAATCCGCGGACCTTACCTCACTTCAATAGAAATCTTTTTTTTTCCCCAGACGACCTCGATCAGTAAGCATGCGGCTCGTGATTACGACGAGTCTCCTTCTTCCCCAAGCTCCCTCCTGCCCCTGTATAAGCGGCCCTCCCTCTCTTGGGCACCTCCGATGTTCTAAGCACCACAGTTTAGTCTCTCCTCCTCCTTTCAGGAACTCTCTAGCATTTCGACGTTACCCTCCCCCCCTCCCCCTTAAGGCGGTATTCTGGTAGGAAAAGCATTTCTTCTCTTGTTTACGTTTGCCCTGATCCCGGTTCGCAATCTTGTTGAACAGGCACTCCTTTTTTCTTCAAACGTCGCACATTCAAGGAAGAAAACGTCCCCCCCCTTTGCTTTCTTCGGAACTCCCTACAACTACCTTCTCACGTTCCCTTTTCTATAGTCCTTTCCTTCCCCCGATCTCTTCCTAGGGCTATACACCAAGAGCTTAATACCTTCTTGCGCCACCTTTTTTCGATACAGACTGTTCCCCGGAGTATACGCTTTTCTTCGTGCCGCGCCGATCGCGGAACTCAAAAGAGGGGTCCCTTCTCCATGACAGGCTATTCGAGCGGCAAATGATCCTCACCTTCTTCCCCCGAAGGATTCATTTGGCTGCGGAGTTTTTGGCCTTTCTCTTTTTCCACGATCCTTTTTGTTTTGTTGAATTTTTCGTCCGCCCGCGTACTCCGGCGTTTCCCAGAAGAACCTTCTTTTTGCGCTACGTTTCGTGTTTGTTTTTCTCGTCTCAGCCCATCAGTAGTAGAGGCGCTGCCCATTCGCCTCGGACGACATGTCTGTTCATAGACGCCGGACATTTCCTTCTTCCTAGGACCGTTTAGAGAAGAAGTTTTTCTTTTTGAATCCGTCTTTTTTCTAGCGGGTGCATTGAAGTTGCTTGCGATGACTTATTCGCTACCGCGAACTCTTGTCACTTTTTTTCGTTTTCAGTTTGGCTTCGGTTAGCTAGTACTCCCCTTCAGTGCGTGTTCTCTCCTGTTGAGACTTTGTCGTACCAATTAGTTCCTTGTTAACCGGGCCTTAGGAGCATTGAGAAGCTTTTCCCCCAGTACCGCCCCGAGAAAGGCCATTTGAAAGATTTGACACTACGCGAGGAATTGAGGTTAGTTCCCCTTTCAGGATGCGCTCGTCCCTTTTTAGTTTCGGCTGACCCCCATTTTGATGAGTTCCTGTGCAACCTCTACTTTTTCGCTTTCCGGGATGCTTTTTCCGAGAGGCAGCCCCTGGCTGTTTATAGAGTCTCGAGGATTTTTGCTTTTTCCCGCTTGAGAGGCTGTGCTATCGTTCGGACGATGGCGGCGAGGCGAATCAGTGAAGAGTAGTTCGTTTTTTTTCGTTTTTTAGTCGACTTGATTTGGGGCGAGGCCGGTCGTTTCCCTTCCTCATTGGATATCTGATTTCGATGGAGATTTTCCTGCACCCCGTAGCGTCTGTTGATGATCGTCGTCAGGACCCTTTTTTTCTAGGCCCCTTTCGAAAAGTTTCTCCCCCGAACCTTTGCTCCAGACGGGGATCCTGCCGCTCCCGCCGAATTTCTTTGGCTATCCTTTTAAGAGTGGCTCCCGCAATCGGATTGGTTTTAGGGGTTCCCTCTTGTGTGCGGATTCCCTAGCCGCTCGGTGACTTGTCTGTTAGAAAGCTTTTCCTCTTTATTTAGCCGTCCTCCCTTGCCCCGCGTCCGACTCCCGACTGCCCCGCATGTCCCACATGGGCCCCTTACGACCGCATCCCCTCGCGTTACGGCCCGATTCCGTGCCACTAGCAGTTTTTTTTTTTCCCTTCGCCCGTTCCTTCCCGAGTAAGGTGTTGGTTCTTTTATGGCAGGAATGATATTCCCCCCCTTCCCCGGTTTTGACTTCCGCGGTTTCTCGTTTTTTTAGTTGCTGTCGTGGCTAGCGTCTTTTTTTTTACGCAGTCGGAAAAGACTTTTCCGGGAGTGTCTCATGACTTCCCTCTTTTACGTGTAAACTTACAGAATGTCCGTAGAGATTCTGCTTGTTAATCCATCCTGTCGCTCGCCTTTTCCGTCACATCGTTCCTTCCTCCTGACGAAGGACCCTGCTCCCAATTCAGATTGTTTTTATGAGGCTCCTCCAAGTCACTTCACCCCAACGGCAGCGTCGTTCTTCCTCGAATCCTGACCTGAGAAGGTCATTCGGCCCCCCGACTCGGAGTTCACCCTCACTACGCTTCCTTTTTGTCCGTCTTTTTCCCTATGGATGCGTACACTAGTTTTGCGTTCCACTACCAGTCGCGCCTTTCCCCCCCCCCTTTAGACTTTGGGATTCCTTTCGTCGATGAAGTCCCCTTCTGTTTTGAGTGTTTGTTTTCTCCCGGCTGGATATCCCCCAACCCCCCCCCCTACCACACCCCCAAAAAGCGTAACTTTTTTTTTGGACCCCCTGCTTAAAGAAAAACGCACCCCTCCCCCCCCATGATTTTCCTTTTTTTCTTTTTTAGGGTTCCGCCGTGTGTTTATGCGCTTTAGGTTATTTCGATGGGTGGAAAGCCTTCCCTTCGGTGACCTCTGGTAATTTATTTTTCCCCTCGGTTTTTGTCTTGTTTAAATTTTGTTTGATTCCTGAGGGAGGAGGTCTCATTTTGATTGCCGCCCTGGTTGAGGTAGCGAGATTTTTTTTCTTTAGGGTCGGGGCCCCGGTGAATCACAGCTTTTTCCCGATTCTTCGTGTCCCTTATTTGGCCTGTTTTGGGCCTCGTCTTCCCCTCCCTTTTGATCTCCAGTTTATAAAACACGCGTATAAGACTCCGCAGCGTTTGATATCTAGAGACAGAGCGTCATTTTCATCTACAGTTGAACAGACTTTCTCCCTCCTTTTCCCCTACGTGTTTTCTTCTCTATTTTTTTCCCTCCTTTTGATGATGGACCCCCCGGCGCCGTTATAGCTACGCGCTTGAGGCGGCCTTCCTTTCTTGACCCGTGCCCATTTCCCGCCGTTGCCCACTACCCCCTCCGTTGATCCGACGTCCTCTCTTTTCTCAGGTTCTGCGACCGCTTATGGACCCCCCAATGACGCCCCACATCTTTCGCTCCTATCCCCCCCCCCCTTTTTTTCTAGCGCGGAGAACTCCCCTCCCTTTCAGCCGCCGACCCCCTGCCCACGACTCGATTCCTCTCCGCTTCGTTCCCACATCGCCTCATTCTGGCGAGTCCACCCCCCCCCGCGCACAAGGTTTCCCCCGTCCCACGAAAATATTTTTGTTTTTTTTTTCTGCGTTTTCGATTGTTTAATTGTGGTTGGTCGAGTTTTTTTGTTTTGTGTTGTCTTTTTGTTCCCCCCCCTGTTGTTCTTCCTTTCTTTTTAATTTTTCAATCGTCCCCCGCTTTTCCGCTTTTTTTGGTTTCCCTACCCAGCTACGTTGCCTTTTTCCTCGCTTTCGGTTTTGCGCAGTCAACCGCTTCCCCCCTTCCTCGTCTGAGTCGGTGTTCCCACGCGAAGGCTCCTTTTATTACTGCTCGTCCCTTGTCCCCTCATTTGACTTGCCTCTTTTCTCTCTCACGAATTTTGGGGGTTGTTTTTTTAACGTCGGGCTCCTGACATCCCGGCCTCTTTTTTCCTTCCGGCCTCTGTCGAAGTAGTCCCCCGTTAAACTGGCCGCTTTTTTTCCTTATGATTCGCTGCGAAGTTTTGCCCGTACTCTCCGGGTGTTTTAGGAGCTTCCTGGGTATGCTTATTTTCAGGACCAGTTTAGACATGCTCTTTTTGGCTTAGTGCTTTTTGCCCGCTCCCCCAGAGAGTTTTTTCCTTCGTCTCTCACCTCCAGTCCCCCTCTGGGTCTTCTCCGTATCCCTCCCCTCCGACAACAATGAATCACCCTTGAATGCGTCTTTTTTTCTTTTGTTTTCTGATGCCCCTAGGCCTTATTCTTCAGACAATCCCTTTTTTCCTTTGGCACGTTCCTTCGGGTAAGTTGTGATCTCCCCCCCTCGCTGAGTAAGTCGCCCCCCTTTCATTTGGGGGTGCCCTTCCTTTGCGGGGATTCTTCATAACCTGTTTCTTCCTTGCTCTCTTAAGACAGTTCAGCCCACCTTTTGCCCCCATTCTTCTCGGCCGACGTCTCTTACTGTCCTCAGTCGTTGGTTTTTGCGCCGGTTTTTGTCTTCTCTCGCCCCTTGGGTTCCTTTCGTTTTTTTTCCTTTTCTAGGCTCCACCCCAAGGTTCATGGACACAGACTCCTCGCCCGCGATTTTGTCGTCGAACCTCTCGCCTATTCGGACCCTAGATACCCCCGTTTTTTGGTAACGACCTTCTCTTACCACCCAATACAGTTCTTACGACCCTTTCATGAAAGTTTTTCCCATCGCCCCTATTACGACTCCTCCGTTAATCTTTTTCCCCCGTTCCAAATCATTGACGCGCTCTTTTTGTACAAACTGAGAAATTCTTTTCAGCGGCGCCCCAGAGACATCCATTGGAAGACAACCGGTCATCGGCCTGCCCTTACTCAGCACACTGGCTTTTTTTCTCCGGGCCAGCCGGCCCCGAGACTCGAGCGCAGTTTTCTGGTAACCCCTCTATGTCCGGCGTTCTTCTGGTCGGTCCTCTTTAGCGATTTTGTTGCGTTCCGGCCTTTAGCTTCCTTCCGACTTTTTTCCGTTTTTTTGACTCTTACCATTCGTCGACCCCTTTTCGCAACAAGCCGGCGAACCCTTTTTTTCGGTTCCTGACCTAACGAAGACACGACACGTTCCCCCCCTCTGCTCTTTTCTTGGATCTAATAGTCCTCCCTCGATTCGCGCAACTGTGGAGTCTACAACCCCAGACTGTCCCCCTGGCACCTCTTCGAGAAGCCCCTTTTTTCGTTTCCGATCCTTTGCCTTCTGCTCTATTCCCCGTATTCCGGCGACGCTTGATGACGTACCCCAACAGTCTTTTTTATTCCTATGAAGTGATGGTCACTACCAGATCCCCCGACATCCCCTCAACACCCTCTGAGACAAGCTCCCCTCATGACCCTTCATTCTTACTAGGCGGCCCAGACCTCCTGCTTTCCCTCTTTTCATGATCCCTTGTGTTTTTTTTCTGAGAGATGCGTTTTTCCGAAGAGTCCTAAGTTTTTTGCCCATCTTCCAAAGTCCCGGCCGACGGGCGCCACTTTGTTAGTTCCTTAAGATTTTCCTCTTCGGCCTCCAAATAGTATCGTCCCCTCGTGTGATTTCTTTCAGCGCCTTCGAACTCCCCATAATGGAGCATTTCTCCCTCTACATCCTTTTTTTTGACTAGCCTCGTAGTGCTACTGTTTCTTTCCCGTGGAACGTTTTTTTTGTAAGACGACGTTTTTTTGGATCTTTCTTCTGAGTTTCGCCCAGAGCCGTATCCCTTTCACGTTTCTTCATTTTTTGCAGCGGGACTTGAGTTCTGTAGTTTTTAGCGTGGTTTTCTTGCTTTTACGCTTTCCTGGGGTTCACGGCATTTCTTTCCTCACAGGGTGTACTTATTCTGGACCATGTTTCATTGGACTTCTCCCTCCCCGTTGTTTAGTTCCCCCGTTGTTCTGCCCCTCCTCGCCCCAACCCCCCGACCCCTCGCCCCCCCTTGGAGCACGACCCCTCTCCCCGCCCCTTCCAGCTCCGCTGGTTTACCCCCCCCCTTCTTCTCCCCTTTGATCGCGTCGTTTTTGACGTCGGCCCCTTCGGCAACACCCCCATTCTCACCCTTGTTAGTTCTTGATTTTGAAGGAGGCCCCCCAGAGTGACCTTGTTCATCTGACCGCGTTATTAGCCTTTGTATGATTTCCATCCCCTTTCGTTTCCCCCCCGAGTTCCTTCCCCCGCTTCTTCGATTTCCTTAATAGCCGTACAATCATGTAGGCTTTTCACTTTATGAGGTCTGGCGTGATGGTCTGTCTTTTCCTTAGGACTTTTCTCAGACATGGTTTATATTTTGATTTCGAAAAGGTATCCCCTGGAATCTGCTTCCCCTCAGGCGCTCTAACGTCCGACACCCCCGTCTCTAGGACTCTTTCCGTCCCTTCATCTTTTTTAGAAGCCTAAGCATCCTTTTAGCCCCTTAATATAGAACTCTCCCTTTTCGCTGTTATGGCTCGTCCGGACACTCCCGTCTCAAGGCTTTCCTTTTCACCCCCTTAGAGTCTGGGATTCTCTTCTTTATTACCCTTCTAGCATTTCCCCCGGCTGGAATTATTTTATTTAATAAGTTCCCACCCGTGTCTCGTTTTTTTTGATTTTACACTCACGGACAGTTAAGTGAGTTCCCCCTCTTGACTTCTGACCGTCCGATTTTTCCCACCCCTCAATGTCTAACCCCCCCCTTCTCAACTGCCCCCCAGACCTGCGCGCACCGGAAATAACCCTCATCCCGCGACTCTTAATCGTAGCCCCCCCCCCCCAGTTTCCCTTCTGCAAGTTTTTGGACGACTTTCGCTGGATGACTGGGGAGGATGGCAGGTTCCTATGTTTCTCTTCCCTTGCTGCTTTTTTAGGAGTCCCCCCTGAACTCCCTCCCCCGTCGTCTCCAACTGAGTCCAGTTTTTTTCCTACTGCAAGGGCCTCTTCCCTGCGGACAACCCTATTTTTTTTGGCAGCTGGAGGTCCTCGAGACTTTTAGGTCAGTTCAAGAACCCCAGTTGAAGGCCTTAGTTTCTTTCCTACTTACGAGAGAGACCTATATTCCTTCCGAGGCCCCCCTCCCGTCTAAAGCACGATTTCTGAGATGTCCTTCCCTCCTCTTCCTTTGGTAACTTTTCGTACGGTAACTCGCGGTAAGGTCTTCAGCGTCCCTGGTCACCCTTTTCCTCCACTGGATTTTTTCCTGTTGTGCCGTCCATCTGCGGCCGGGCACCCCTTCTTTGGGATCGACCAAGTGCCTGCTTGTCCCCCTGGTTGATGTTTGGGGAAGCATTTTCCTCCAGAAAAAGACCCCCCCAACACGCGAATCTCCCAAAACCCCGAGGAAACTAAAACGTCCAACCCCTAACCCCGATTTAGTTGTTCTTTTTTAGTTTTCGCAGGGTTGTTGCGCGAGTTTGCGCGTGTTTTTACCTGAGGGTTGGTACCGATTTTTATTTCAGCTGGGCTAGGGTGTGTACTTTCAATTTGGAGGTGGCATTCGCCGATGCTGCTTTTTTTTGACCGCAATTGGGACGAGGCTTATGATGTTGGCGTCTTCATTTCCCCCCCGGTGAAACCTACAGGCATTTTCAAGCCAGAGGCTTCTCCTCGGCCTTCTTATGTTTCCCGGTACCCTTTGCGTGACGGTGGGACCCTTTGCACACCCGTTTAGAATTATAGTTTTGCGAGAGGCAGACTCCCGATCGCCGCTTCCATCTCCCCTAAGGAATATATCTCCTTCTTACTCCCGTTGTTTTTTTTGTTTTTTAGAGATTTCTTGCTTTTTTTATGGATGCGCCTGACTTTCTATCCTCGCTCACGCGACTTTCCTTCGGCTTGGGGGATTCCTTTCACACCACGGGTCCCACCGCCTCCGTATGATGAACCCCCCCATCCGCATTCAACGACGCAGACGGGTTTCGAATGCTAGGCCCCGTGACCCTGCCACATCTTTTTTGTGCTACTCGTCCCCTGATTTTATCCTGCACTTCTTACGCCGCCAATTGCCCTTTCCCGCTTACTCTCTTCCCGCTCGTTTTCCATCTCCTCCCCCTCTTTAGCGTACGCTTCCCTCTCACCCTGGTTTCTTTCCCAGACCATCATTTTTTTAGTTTTAGTTTTCGGTTTTGGGTGTGTTAATGCTTGCTCTAGTTTGTGTGTTCTCTTTTCGGACGTCCCCGATTTCCGTCTCCTTCAACATCAACGGCCAGCGTTTTTTCAGCCGGACGCGTTTAGATAAACCCCTTGTGCCCTGCCGCTGTGACGTTTGCAAACTTCTGCAACGTCTGTCTTTAAGGTTTGTCAAAGAGCGAGACCCCCCCTCACCTTCCCCACCCTTTTTCCTTCCTTGCGTTAGTAGGTCCGTTACCCCTTTTAATGAGTATTCATTTTTTTTCCCTTGCCCGACTCTTTGTTGTGCTAGGAGATCTTCCGACCTCCTCGGTCTCAGAGAAGTAGTCAGGTCTAAGAACCTCCGTCCCCCATGGCGCGCGCCTATTTTTCGTCCCGCCCCTAAATATCGCAGGGACGTTTCGAAGGCATTAAGTACGTTTGCCCACTTTTTGCAAACTGTTGATTTTTTTCTCGAATCTACGTTCTTTTTTCCCCGGAGTGAGCCGACGAAACAAGAGTATCACTTTAGCGAACGTCCGTCCCCGGCAGGGGTCCTCCGGTAGTCAGCGCGAACCATCCCCAAAAAAGTCCTCCCCGGACTGTCGGCGAAAATGCTTCGCGCTTCCTTGGCGTGGATCGTACCCTGCTTAGATATTCTTCCGTGAGTGGTAGGCCAGGCGATCCGCTGCCTCTCCTCGTTCTGCTAAGTGTTTTGACCGTGTGAAGATTTCCACGTAACAACCCTTTGCCTTTCCCTCCCCGTCCATCCAGAAAGCGCGAAAGACCCTCAGACTCTGAAAGGAGTCCCCTTTCTTTTATTATTAGCAGCCAGTTCCCCTGGAGCCCCCGTTCTGCCGACTTTACCCGAAGGACGTTCTTTTTCTACCTATAACACCCAGTCGCTTTGAGTTCGTTACCCGTCTGGCCGGAAAGAACGCCCCTCTCCGAAGGTGCGCGCGTTATCGGCCTCTTTTCCCAACACAGGTTCCCTGTACGCTTTCATCCCTTACCCCGGGCGGATCGAAGGTCCCATCCTCCCATCGCGGCACCTCTCCCTAGAGTACCAGCCTGCTCTAATAAGTACGACTCTCCTTCAAACTCGTCGCTCCCCCCGGCGTATCACTCCCTCCCCCAGCGCTTGTCCCCTAGACAAGTTGATCGGGCCTCGCAGTGCCTCGACCCCCCTCCCCCCCTGTCGAAGACGTCTGGTAAACGAGACGCTCCTCCGTACGCTCCCCCCGATCTCGCTTGAATTTCTGGTAGGCCAAGGTAGCGCTTTTTACGTGTCCCAGTAGAAGTTTTCTCTCTTTTTCCGTTTGCCGCCTCCTCTACGAACTTTTCTTTTTTGAAACCCTGTCGCCCAGGCCCCGCGGACCACGTTTAGCGTATTTTCCTATACAACCCCCTCCGACACCCTCTCACGTTCCCGCGGCTGCAGGTTCTCCTACTTTTATAATCAGATTAGCGCAACCAATGCCGGCGTGCCACCAACACGACGGACTACTTTCCCTCCCTTCGCTCTTTTCCCATGGTATCGCAGCGAACTCGACTTCTGGTCATATGCTTCTGAATTGGACGTCCTCAAGCTCCGTGATCCGCGTTTTAAGCCCTACCCTGCAGTGGTCTTTAGACGTCGTTCGGTAAACGCAACTTTCAGCGACTTTTAGCGTTGTCCCCCCCCGCCTTGAGTTGCTGAAGACGATCTTCTAGTCCTTCCTGTTGGGTCAGACGATTTCCGCGCGCATCCTCCCTTTCCACTCTTCCTTCCCCGGTGCGTGGCGCTTACTTGTTGTTCTTCTGTCCAGTATGTCTGCAGCCATGTATTTTTCAGTAGCTGCAAGAGGTGTCTTAGAGTTTCTTCTCCTTCAACTCTCCCCTCTATAGATTCCGACATTCTGATTCTTTTTCGCTTGTCCTTCAAGGTAGGACGTTTTTTCTTTCCGCGGACTTTTGTCTTGTGTAGCATTATCCGTGCTTGAATCCGATTTTTTTTGAACCCGCTAGTAGTGCTCTCGCTTTCCCCTTAGTTTTTCTCTTGCGCTGGTACGACTCGGCTTGGGGGCGACCCTCTTTTTTATTGCGCCCAGGTGTCCCCGAAGAATCTATTTTATTGTGAACCCCTGGCATTCTCCTCCAATTATTTGCCCAACAAGTAGACCTGACGGAAATTCGCTACCTTCGGGCCCGACCAGATAGCAGGCACGAGATGGATTCACATCCCTGATCTCGGATCAGTTACTTTAGGCTCCCCACATCACTTGCGTACTTAGGTCTCTTTCGTTTGCCCGAGTCACTTTTTCTTTCCCGTTTTCGATTGACCTCCTCTTCTATACGATTCCCGAGGACGATAGTCTCGTGAGATTTTAATGTCTGAATCTTACATTCCCGCTTTCGCGCGATTTTTGCCGTCTTTAGTATTCTTCGGGCTTTTGATGATTTAATGTCCCCTTACCCCCTGGACATCATGATTCTCCCCTCTTGCTGCGCTTTAATAGACGCAACCAGTCCCTTTTTTATATATTGTCTAGGAAAGACTTTATATAAGCAGAATTTTTTTACTGTAGACCATATCCTTCCGGGATGTTATCTCTGCCCCCTTAGTCCCATTTTCATCCCCTACCCATGACGTTTTTCCCGAGAATCCGAAGGATGGTCATTGGCGTTTTTTTTTTTTCGCCCCTATGTTCGCTCGTTTTTTAAGGATCCCCCCTGTATTTCTTCCTTACCGTAGGAATTTACCTTTCTTTATTCCTTTTCTCAGTCTGCAGTTCGGCTCCCTTTAGTCTAAGCTGCACGAATGCCTCAAATTTTTTGAAAAACGGCCTAGACATCCCCTATTCACTTCCCTCCCCTTACGCAGTCATTTTTGATTAGAAGAATCTTTGCTGCTTCCGTTCTTTGTGCGACTGTTTGGGTGGGATTCAGAGTAGATTTCCGTTTTTGGGTTCCCCTGCATGATTGATGTCCCCCAGGCTTATCATTTCCCCTTCCTCGCTTTTTGATTTGGCGAAACTCGTTCCCAATCGCAGTAGGGAGAGAACCGAACGTGCCGTCATCGGCATTGCACACTTACTGCTCAAAGTAATTAGATTTGTTGACGAGCGGCTTGAATGATTTCCAGTGACCTGACGTCCACATTTTCGACTGCATAATTAACTCTAGGATTTTATCTGCCGAGCGACCGCCCCCCACCACGTCCGAGTCGGCCTTGAATCCCCTCGAAAGGTCGTTTTTTGACATCGGCCCTGCCGCGGATCTTAGTTTCAAAATTATAGTTGGTTTTTATTTTCCATCGGTTTTGCAGACGCCCAAGAAATCTCCTTTCACCCACCTTTTTTTTCACCCGCTTGTAAGTGAAGTTGTCGCGTGATGAGTTTGCCCTGGACGCCTTTCCCTCAACAAATGAACCCACACAAGAGAAGCTTCCCCCCCACGATGTCACACCTTCGACTTTTCCCCCCCCCCTCGCACGACACCCTGTTTAGTGGGTTCCTTTTTCCCTTTTTTAGGTTTTACTGCCGGGGTGGAAGTTATCCTTTAGTCTTTGCCTTGGGTTTCCAGAATCTACTTTTTCCTCTCTTCGCGGTTTGCCTTTATGGCGTTCTCTTTTCTTAGGGTTTAGACGAGGAAACGTCCAATTTCGGATCCCCCCTCCAATGTTGGGAGTGTCTCTTCTTTTCCCCCCGTTCCACTTAAGGTGAATCTTTAGATTTTTCTTAGTGTACATCTTTTTGTAG
>Ga0179593_1691090_pt1 | contig 17056 bp, 18 predicted proteins | sample CZODoug2_1_08_16_FD_185931 | JGI IMG/M metagenome (GOLD analysis project Ga0179593, IMG submission 185931) | Vadose zone soil fungal communities from Angelo Coast Range Reserve, California, USA - CZODoug2_1_08_16fungal (PacBio error correction) | ecosystem: Environmental > Terrestrial > Soil >... | reverse complement strand
TCCTCATGTTTGCGGTTTTGGCGGTTAGGTTCCTTTGGTTCTTTTTTGCTTTTCCTTGTCAAGAATGCATGATTCCCCCCGAAGAAGTTTCACCCATGCCCTGCCCCTCCCGTTTACCTTTTTCCCCGTCCACTGATGCCCCATCTAATGGGCACCATGCAAGTCCCATTCCTCTTTTTTGGCGGCAGCCATTTGCGACTTTTCCCCCCTTTTCCGCCCCGCCATCCTCGTTTTTAGGTTTCCTCGTTCCCGGCTGCATTTCACAATCCGGGCTTTCTATTCTTCGCCAGGACCTCTCCTAAGCTGGTTTTTTTCCTCCCTTCGACCCAACCAATTTCCCCAAGGCTCGAAACGTTTCCGTTCCCGGCCGTATCACCGACCATCCCCCATCTCGCTACCATGGTTAAACCTGACCAAGGCGGGTTCCAGCGTTTTTTCCCGTTTTTCCCCCCAATGACGGCCCTCCCCCCCCAAACCCAATTGTTTCTTAAACTTGCCCCATGCTCAGGGCCGCCTGGTCCCTTTTCCTTCGTTGACACCAAGTACGCTGCGTTTTTTAGTTGGAATGCCCCCTCTTCACTTGTCGTTGTTTTCTCTTTATTATCTCTCTCCCCCCCCCCCTTGACTAATGTCTTCACCCCTTTTTCAAGTTTCGACCCGATATAGCCTTTCCCGCCCTCCCCACCCCCCCCCATCTTTGGAACCCTTGTTTGTAACCCATTTCCCCGATCGCCACCCTAGACACGGTACCGCATGACCATTTCCCCCTCCCCCATTTCAGGCAACCCGTTTTTGCCCAAAGTCCATTCCGCGCAAGTTCTTTTTCCCCAGACCGCCTTTTTTGCGATGTGTGTCAACTCTCCCTCTTTTCCGCAGGGCGGAATTTCAATGATTCTCCCAACCCTTCCTACCCACTGTTTTACCCTACCTCCCTACGTGCTTTTTCTTACGTTTGGGCCAATGTACCCCTCAACCGGACACACTTTTTGTCTTTATATTTTGTCCTTCCATTTAGGCCCCCAGTTTTCTTTTTTTTCCTTTTTCGGAAACCTGTTTGCTTCTGTCTTCTCTGAGTCCTCATCGGCAGATGACCTTTCCTGCAAACGGATCGTTATCTTTCGACCCACTACCGAAGGCCGATGGCCCCACCCCCCTCCGCTATAGTTTCCCATAGCAATCCCTTTGCACCGCACATTTCCTTTCCCCCTGGCCGGCAATTGCTGTGTTCATGAAGTCTTTTTTTTTTTTTTTTCTGAATGATCCTGGTGTTTGTCGCGTCCTCTCTTACTGCTCCCCGTGTCCCTTTTTTTCCCCCCTGCCAAAACGGTGTCCTGCCTCCCCAAGTTTTCGGCGTTTCCCTGATCGCGTTTTTTCATTCATCTCAAAGCGCTTGAAGAACTCCCCCCCTCTTCGCGCTTGCACCTACATACTCTGAACCCTGGGCCGAGCATCATCCACGAATCCGGTCCCTGTACTGGGCTCCTTTTAACCCAAAGCACCCCCCAAATGTACCCCCACCCATCTTCCACCCCGTTTTTTTTAAACCCACACCTACATTCACTCAACGTTTGGTAGGCCTCCCCGTTCCTCTGTATCATTCCGCTGTGCTTGCTCAACAAAGGCGACCCTACCTCAATACGTCCTCGTTTGGCACCCTTGCATTGGCGATAGGGTTTTCCCGAACGAATTTTTCTGGCTGACAAGTTTTTTATGCCGCGGTCTTTCATATTTTTTTCCCCCCCACAATGATTCCCCTCCTTTTTTTTTTCCCCCGGCGGACGTGTCACCCCCCTTCGTTTGGGTCCTTTACCCCTATAAATTTGTGTGTCCCTCAACCACCCACAGTTTTTTTTTCCAGTTTCCAAAAAAGCCCCCCTTCCCTCGACGAGCCTTTCTTTTTTTCTTGTCGTCATCCCATCACCACAAAAACCTGATTCCTAGACTCCCCCCTCCCCTCTGGTGATCGTTTTTGCTGGAATTTGCCCCCAAGTTTATTCTGCTTCCCGACTAAATCGATTTCGGCACCCTTAATTAACTTAGTCCCAGGGTCCAAAGCCTTTCCGCTTTTCGGCATGAAATTTCGACCCAGACTGCTTGACATTGTCCCCCCCCCCCTGTTCGGGAAGTTTTCTTTTTTTTTTCCTTGGTGTCTCATGAGGGTCTTCTGCGAGGAAGTTCCTCTGTTCCACTCCCGATCCCCCCTTTTTTCAAAGCCGGCCTCTGACCCCTTGGTTTCCCGGAAAGACTGCTTCTCTGGCCTCTAACCCTCGTGGTGTGTTCAGTTTTTTCTTTCCTCTTGTACGCTACCCGACTACCCTCCCATACAGATTGGCCCGGCGTCGGTACCTTTCATGGTCAGCTGGAGCTTGGTCACTATCAAATCACTTACGTTTTGTTGATGGTGAGGCCTCTTGCCATTCGGGGTGTTTGAGGCCTTTGATTTCATGGTAGTATGGTTTGACACCTCTCTTTCCCTCAGGGTTTTCTGGCTTCTATTCTTTTTTGTTTTGGATTAGCAGTCCATTTTTTTGGAGGGAACGATTCTTCTACCCAATCATTTTGGATTGTTTTTGTTGTTTTTGTGCTTTCCTTCCTCTCAGTTTTTTGGATTCCCTTTCCTTGTTTTTTCTTTAGCAGGTGATCTTTTTTCCCGATGTTTCGGTACTCCCCAGTCTGCCGTTTGGTCTTGGGATCGCCCCTTTGTGTGAGTCACTATTTTCGATATGGATTCACTGGCCGGTCCCCCCCTCCGGCTGGTAGGTTTTTCTTTCCTTTTGATAGACATATTGGCATGTCAAAATTCCCCCTCGATGCGTTCTGACTGGCTTACCCCATGACTTTTCACGTCATATTTTAGCTCAGAATAGTAATTCCTTTTTGAAGGCAGTAACCCTCGGGGCTTTTTTGGACGAGCTGGGCGGGCGATGATTTCCTTTTCCACTTTTCCTCCCGGCCTATTCGATTCCCTCCCTCCCTCTGTAAGGAAGTATGGCCTGGTGCCTCTTCTGAAAAATCTACGCAACCACCCAAACGCTGTTTATCCCCTTTTCTCCATAGGTGTGTTGTCTGTTTTTTTTTTTTTTCAGTCCTTTGGAAGGGACAGTTTGCCTGTTCACGGGTGATTGGAAGATTTTCCCGAAGATTCCGCATACATAGGACTTTGCCCCCACCTTTCCGAAATCGGGCCCTTTAAAGGCTTCTTTGATTTGATCCAGCCCTGGAATTCCATCTTCGAACGTCCCCCTTTCCTCGGCCAGGGTTCATGGCCTGCACGTTTTCCTGAAGGACCGGGAGGTGTCTTAATGTAGTCCCCTTCCTGTTATTGCAGAATCGCCCCCTAGGCAGCAATGGTTGACTCCGGCCGAATGGTCGTCATGCAGAATGTGGGCGGTTTTTTCCCCCTAGGACCCTCAGAGCCCTTCCTCTAGGCGGACCCAGTCCCAGGTCCCGTGACGCAGGACCACACCCCTGGGCTCCGGTGCGTCCCCTTCCATCGGCCCCCCCTCCCCCCCCTGGTTAAGCCGTTTCTGAAATCCCCTCATCGGCAAAACGCAACCGCCCCCCGTTTTCCTGTTTGCTATTTTGGCCCCCCCTCGACTTCTGGATAGATCCACACCTCCCGCCGCCACTTGCCCGAACTCTGCCTGGTCTTCTCACCGATTCCTTCCCCACCCCCCACCTTGGGCCGTATGCATTTTTTTGAGACCCAGACGTCCCCCCAGCAACCGTTTTACAACAAGCCGACCCCCCTTACGTTGAATTTTACCGGTTTTCCCCCTGACCCCGGCGGCTTTGATCGGTCTGCTTTCCTTCGATCGTCCAGTTTTTGTCCTTCCCCAGCACCACCACGATGTAAGGCTCCCAAGCCGGCCTGAAGCCTGGTGCTTTTTTTTACAACTTCCTCTGCTTGTTCACAATTTTCGTTATTCCCGTAGTTTCCTCCTCTCGCGGACCCCCTCGGCCCCCCTTGTGCCGACACCAAAAAAAAAAAACCTTTCTCGCACACTTTTTATGCCCCCGTCAGGTTTGCGACTTTCGAACCCTGGATTGCTTGACCTCACCCGCCTTCTTTTTAACCAAGGGCCCACCTTCGTTCGTACTCTTGCGCCGAGTTCCGACGGTGGTTCCTTTTTTTCTTTTTTTTTGCAAACCCATGTTGGCGGTGGTTTCTTTTTTTTGATGATCCCCTGGTTTATTCTTCCCCCCGAATGCAGGCCTGGGGCGGTGTGTGATTTTTTTTTTCATCTTTGAAATTGTTTCCGATCCCGAAAATTTTTTCCTTTCCCCGTTTCCTACCAATGAGTCTTGGGCCCATCTTTTCTTGTCAGTTGGTTTCGCATTCGGTTCTTTTCTAGCCAAATTTTTTTCGTTGAGCTCCTTGTCACAAAAAATTGCGCAGACTGGTCTTTTTTCGCGGTTGGCACTAACGGGATGACATTTTTTTGTGCTTTTACCCTTTCCCGGACCTTCTTTCGTCCCTTTTTTCCCATGGGAATAGAAAGCCCTGTGAGCCGATTACTACCCGTTTTGTTATTCGGATGGTTTTCTGCCTTTTTGACTTAACCTTCTAGGTTGTTGGTCGGGTTTGAATTTGCACCGTCCTTTTTTCCCCCTGGTTTTGCTGACGCCGTCGCTTGTCGCCACCCTTCACTTGAGCAGTTTTTGATCCCGTCTGCTTGTTTCGCGTATTGTCGAGGTCCCATGCATTCTGGGCGATTGCGTTCCCCCTTTCTTTCTCGCTCCCTGATGTAATTGGCGGTTCAGTCACGGTTACCATTAAGTTCGGTTTTTTAATTGGGTCCCTTTTTTTGTTCGCGAGTACGGAACCCCCCTCACCCCCCCCAGTCATCATAAGATGACCGGATCCTCCCCTGGCTACGGCAGATGTCTTTCTAAGAGAATAGGCCATTGGTCTATTCCGGCTTTTGTTGCATCGCAGTCTTGTCGATCGTGTTGTTCGCACGCCGCGGCTTTCCCGTTTTGCTTTTCACTCTTCCCTTCCCGGTAATCCGTTTGGCGTCCGGAGCTTAATGAGGATGTCCCACTGGTTCCCAACCGCGGTATGATTCCTTGCCGTTGCCCCTCTATCAATTTGGTGTTGCCTGTTTATTTTTTTCCCCCTCCCACCCGTTCTCTTCGTTTTTCCCCGATTGTTAAGTCCGTTTTGCTTTTTTTCCTTCCGTTAGTGATGTTTGTTCCTTTTCCCCTTTGGCTTTGAGACTTGGTTTTGCATACATACCGGCTGAGCCGTTTTCGTTTTTTTTTCGGCCTTTTCACGTGCGGGGTGGGGGGTATTACACCTTGGGGTTCCGTACCTTCCCCGTCGTAGTGGATTGTTAACCCATTGAGACCCCCGTAGATAGGTGATTTCCTTCGTACGTTTCCCCCCCTTTTCCCTTTTTTCTTTTTTTGGTTGGTTTTTGTGTCTTCGTTTACCCAAGAATCACCAGAAAGGCACTGGCTTGTGTCTTCGCCCCGTACCCGCCATTGTGTTTTTGAGCGTATCTTTTCTCGACGTTATTTCATTTATTTATACTAAAAATGCCATGTGTTTGGTGGGCTCTGCTGTTTTGCCTGCCTCGTGTGTAAGAAACGCCTGCCTGAGTTCTTTTTGTGACATGGCTTGCGTCGGTTGCTGCACGGCTCCACTTGTAGAGGCCTGTCCCTTGTTCCCCACCAAGAGGTTTTCTCATTTTCCCTGAGATGATGGGAATATTTCCCCTGGTTGTCTGAAGCTGTGGCCATTCAGCTTCGCTTCCTCTCCTTGTTTCCCTTTCTCGGCGCAGGGATCATTTAAGGTGTCCTTTTTTCAGGAAGATGAGGTATTTTGAGAAGTAGTCTTCGGACCTTGACTGCAGCATCGATCCCCTATCTGATCGGAGGTCCCCTTCCAGCTTGCACGGCCGCCCTTTCCTTCATGAAGGACCCGTCTAGTGGCGGCTTCCATTTTTGTCCCACAGAGCAGGCGGTGCCGGGGGGCCATTGCCCTTTTGTGTGGGGTGTGTCCCTTTCTCGTGAAGGTCCATGTCGATCTTCTTCTATTCCCTTGCCTTTATTTGGAAATTCTGCCACTCCCAAGGACTGACACAGTTACAAAACGCCACCTCCCTTTCGTTTACTATACTCCTTATCCCTCCCCCCCTTTCTTCCTTTTAATGTGTGTTTTGGGAGTTTTTTTTGATGTTTTCCCCATAGTGTTTGGGTCATTTTTGATTGGTCTGGATTGTTTGTTTTCGGGCGGGTGGCACACTTGGTAGTCTCTTGTGAGGGGGCCCCCCACACACGTGGGTGCTCTGACCCAGAGTTCCCCGTGCCACTCTTCCTCCCCCCCCCCACCATTCAAGGTCCCCCGCCCATTCTTCTGAGCACTTGTCGAGCCGCAGGACTTAATTTCTCCACCACGTTGTTGCAGCGCCTCTCCCCCACGTCTGGTCCCGGGACGGGCCTTTTTGGCACCCGAGTGTAGAAGGTGCCGTCAGTGCCTACGAAGGCGGTTTGTTATGCACCTTTGTGCTGGTGTTGCAAGCTGCTGATGCATCTGGTTTTCTTCTTCGCGGCGGCGCAAGTTGCCCCCACAGTTAAGGCAAGCGACACTTCTTTCCCCCTGGTGGGGACTTACCCCCCGGTGGGGCCGGCCTTTGGCTTAACTTTTGGGAGCCGTTTGTTCCCCCATTGTTGAATAAGCTGGTCCTGTGAACTTGCCTACACGTTACTTCACCTTCCCTTATCCCCGATGCCATGACGGTACAACCTTATTCCAAACAGCTTCCGAATTCCGTTGGAGGCCCCTCCTTTTGGTCGGTAACTCACGTTCGTGTCATTACCAAAGCGACAAATTTTGCAGTCTTTTTCCCCCTCAAATTTGGTTTTATTGTCCAGGTGATCATAGCTGTTTGGTGAAGTGACAAGGGGCTGACACTTACGCCCGTCCCAAGTGTTACCCTGCAACGACCCCCCTTTTTTTTTTTTTTTCGTCCGGGCAGGTCCCCGTCAGTTGGACCCCCCCCCCCACAAAAAGGACTGCGGGTTTTTGAAGTTCAAACTTCCCCCAGACGGTACAAACACATGGGGGTCCAAAATTCATATCGGGTCAAGAGTGTACCCCTGCTTCGGTTTATCCCCAGTGGTTGTAGTGGGACCTGCCCCCCACAGGGCTTCTCGACCCCTGGCTTTGTACAGGTGGCTTTACCCCCTTGTTTTCCAGGTGTTTGCCCAGTCCTTGGCTCCGCCGCCAACTTCCAGACCCCGGCTGGGGAACAGGGTTTCAACCAAGTCCCAGTCTCTACCAACCCATGAGTCCCAAACCCTTTGTATTTCGCTTGTGACCCTTTTAAGCGATCACACCCCCCCCAAAACAAAAACTCGACCCCTTTACATAACCCCAGCCTTGTTCCGGCCGCGCGGTGGTTTTACCCCGCCGCCCCACGGTCTTGACAAAAATTCCTGAGGGTCCTGGCCTCTCTTTTTCCGGTGAAATCGTACACAAACTTTCTCAGGCAGGAAGGCGGCTCCACGCATTTAATAACGCTCCCGTCCTGTTCCCTAAAAACCCCAGACAGGACCTCACCTGTCGGGACATACTCTGTTTGGGATTATTGACAAATAGGGGGGGGGGGTGGCAGGGGAGCCCTGGGATGTAAATCTCCTTGTTTTGGAGAGTTTTTCCCCCCCTGGACACAGTTTTTGGTGTGCCCTAATCCCAAACCAGACACCCTTTAGTTCTTTTTTTTTCCCCCCCCCCTCTCGTTAAGGTACCGGGCTGCCTGTGTGCCTGCCAATTCGACTTTTGCCGAGGACTCTTTTTATTTACCGGCCCTTTCTTTAAGGTTTTTATGGATCCCCCCCCACACCCCACAATTGGTTTTTTTTTTCTTTTTTCCCCCCCTTACCCACGCCCCTAGAGGCATTCACAAAAAACGTCCTCCCCCCCACAAGCACCAGTCTTTTTCTCTTCTTCTTCCTTACCCCCCCCCCCTTGAATACGGGATTCTTGGGCTTCTTCGGTCCGAATTCTGACCGCAACGCCCACAGGACCCTTAGAACCGACCCGATTGATTTATGCCCCCAAACCCAAGACGACCCCATAGTTTTGAGGATCCGGAAATCCAGTTGTTTGTCCGGTGCCGAATCCCCCAATTTCACCAGGGTGCGTTACCTTCTTTCCCCCGTTTAGGATTTGGCTTGTGGGTTTGGTCTCTTCCGGTCTCCCGTTCCATTACCTGCCCTCCCCCCCCCCGGTTTTTTCACCGTCGAACGACCCACGTTTTTGGATTTTCCTTCCGAGAGTGGGTTCTCAAGTGTTCGCCCATGGTGCACAGTGGTAATTGCCGCCTTTCTTGAGAACGCCCCCGAACCATGTGACATGGCGTTCTTCTTCCCCATACCCCGCCTGAAGTAAGGTTTCCTTCTGTCTTTTTTCTCACTTCAACGACTTCCTCGTTCCACTCCCCCCCCTCCCCCTTTTTCCTCTGACACTCGACATTTTACCCTCTGCATCACATCTCCCTATTCGTCCCCCCCCGTCCCCCTTTGCCCGCGTCCCCGAGTTCCTTTCTCCACTCCCTTTCACCACTTGATCATTCTTTGCCCCCTTCCCCCCCACCCCCCTGTCATCGCCTTGCCCCCCCTGCTCCTCCCTCTTCCGTAACCCCCCCCTCCTTTTTCCCATCCGTCGCCTCCATGCTTTTTTCTCCATAATCGGTCCATCTCCCAGGACACAGCCTCTGCAGGTGCCTAACCGAGTCCGCCCCCTGGTCAGGTTCTGTCCCCCAGTATACGTTTTTTTATGATACTTTATCAAACACCGACCCTTTCTTTTCCAACCCTTCATTACGCTAATGTCACTTCGCCCCCCCATAAACTCTTTTCGTAACTCCGAAGGCCCCCCCCGCCCCCCCATATGCTGTCCTCGGGTCGGTTTCTTTGCCCCTGTCCTCAAGACGCTGGCAGCCTCGGAACAACCGCAAACAAAAGGTTTTTGTCGGTGCGCCGTCTCCAAGCCCAACAGGCAGTTTAACCGCCAAACACGCTTTCTCTATCACTTATTCTTTTTCCCCTTCCACCACCAAGTGTTGTTTCCAGGTTGTTTGAAAAGCTGGTTCCCTTGGATCTAAACCACTCTAATCCAAGTGCGGAGATGACCCTACGTTTTTTCGGATACTTACGGGGGTCGCGAACTGTCATTTTTTTTTCCCTTCATGGTTTTTTGGAATTGTTAGAAACTCTCCTTAGCTGCTTATTGTGGGCTTTACGGCTGGCTCCATTTGTGGTTTCTTCCCCACTTTGAAAACCCAACTTGTTCTCTGTTCCTGGTACTGCGGCTCTTTGACCGCGCCCGGCCTTCCCCCCCCCACCCTTCTGGTCCCAACCCACCGTGCCTACTTCGGGGATTTTTTCGCACCACCCCCCCCCAGGGCCCATGGCCCCATCGCCCTTTTTCACCGTCGCTTGCTCTTTATACCCTAGGCCTTGGCCTCGTCCGTTTTCAAACAAAACCCCCACCGGCTGCATTCGGGCCACCCAAGTAAAAATGCGCAAAACAATGTTCTGGTTGCACACTTGGGTTGGGCCGGTGCCCCAATCGTTTCTTCAATCTGCGCACCACCGAAATACCGAGCCAAAGGACGCCCCCACAACCTTGTGACGACACCACCCTTGAGCTTTTTTTTTCCTGCGGGTCCCCCATAGACAAGTTAATTTCATCTTACATTCAAGCTCAACTTTTTTTTTTTCCAGTCCCCGACCAATTGAACCGTACGAAATCCCCCCTTTGGGAGGTTGGTTGGTTTGTTACTTTCCGTGTTGTTAGGGTTTCCTTTTTTTCTTCATTTCTTTAGAATGCACCCCCCCCCCCCCCCCAACCCATTGGACAGTGTAGGTTGTCCTGTTTTGCCCTCTGGTTGGGTTCAAACCTAAATTAGTCGCCATCAGATATTCGTGCTTTTTCCTGTGTCCAACTCTCCCCCCTCTCACGATTCTTCCCCCGAGAACTGCGGTCGCCGGTCCTCGGGGGGGGGGGCTGGGGTAAGGGGCACAGGCCGGGTCTCGCCCCGGGGATGATATCTGCAAGTGAGTCGACAGCGGCCGCCTCCCCTCCGCAATACCGAGGGTTCGTATCTTTATCTCACACACCTTCAAGATATGTCGCTTTAAACTGACTACACAAAAACCGCCGACGGGTCGGGGGGGGAGTGGGTCCCCAACCTAACTAAATGTCAGGGCGCGTCTTCCTCCCTGCAATCCCCCAAGGTGGGCCCGCTGGGTGAGGACGGGGGCACGCTATCCCCTTGACCTCCATAAGCCCTCAACCCATTAACTCCTCCCCCCACCCTGCACTCGGACACCGGGCGAACGACAGCTGTAGAGCCCGACGAGAGAGGGGCCTTCAGACAAATACCCCTCCAATCACACAAGCGTCCAACCATTTGCCTCTTACCCCAACCTCCATCACTACAGACCCCATGTGCAACCAATCACCACCCCCGGGGGCGGTGCCCCCGGCCCCAGGGACGCGGCCCTTCAATGGAATCGAAATACCAATGGGGAGGTTGTGTGCGGAGGTCGGGTCCCTTCCAGTGATGGCTCTGGCCGTGTTACAAGTAGGACCAAAAATTCGAAGCACGGGGTCTTTGTCGGTCCCCACACCTTCAGCTTGCGCACTGGTGCCCTGAAAAAAATACTCCTAGTATTATCCCCTAAATCCTTCCTTTTTTCTTTTTTTTTTCTCAACCTTGGGACCCGTCACCAATCATCTTTCATAATGGGGGCGCGGCCTCGGAGTGAAAATGCAGCTTGGGGTGCCGCCTTTTTTGGCCCTCACTTTCAGTTTGAAACGAGAGGGACGTGATTGAAAGTGAAACCGGGCACATGTTTTGGTTAACGATTTGGTCTGGACTTAATACTTGGCGGTACAGCCACCCAATTCCAGTACCAGTTGACGCTTTTGTTGGATCTTAAAAAATTTTGTTTTGTCATTGAAATCTCGTTCAGTAGTTACATGGGAGATTTTTTACGCGGGGGGTAGTAGGAAAGATCGTCAAATTCCCTTGCCTTTGACAATACTTATGATTAACTACCAAAAAGGAGTAGGCCTCGTCCATTTATGGTCATATTTGTCGTCCTGGGGTTTACATTACGGCGGTCCTCTTTGTCCATTGCTGTTTTCCTTGGAAGTTGGTCTCCTTTTAGGTTTTTCCATCCACCCATCTGGGACCCCTTGTTCTGAAGGGTCTGGCCACCCCGTGTCCCCGGTTTGGGTTTTTGCGGTGTCCTGTGGGATTGTGTCCCCTGACCATCATCTTACTCATGTGTGGTTACCACGTTACACATTTAGTTCCTTCACGACCGTCGTACTCGAGGACCGCAAGGCTCGGAAACCAAGAGTTTTGGACTGAGACTGCTCATCACCATCCCGTAGTTGTCAGCAAAATTTGGTGCCCACACCTTTTTCCAGAATCATCTGATGCCATTCCCCCTTCCCATCTGCAGTCTGGGGCGTCCCCTGACTTTCCCTTTTTTTTTGTGGTGCCGTGCGAGAATAGTTGGTTGTAACTACCGCGTGTAATGTCCTTGCCAGACGGTTCCTTTCTTCAATCCCAAACCGGCGCCCCTTTGGTGCGTGGAAGCTCTTTACAGACTAATCGGGGGGGCATCCCGGAGGGTTTTTTTGATGGGAGGATGTTTGTTCGTTTTTTTTTTTCTTTTATCCACCTCGGGCATTCTGTACACAGACCCCAGCGATGTACTTGGACCCCTTTTTGACGGTTTTTTCTCCGACGTTTACGGCAGGGAGTGCCAAACTTACGTCTGTGCTTTGAGAGTCAACAAAAAAGTTTTAATGGATTTTTCTCCGCACCAATGGTACACGAATTTCAGGGCTTGAATTGGTTTTGTCGTTGGGTCACGCACAATGTTTAGTTGGGGGGGCAAACCCAGTGATCTTACCTTGACCATCCCCAGGGTGATTTGGTTTTTTCGGCTCACGGAGTGGGTTCCGCCAAGCCTTGTTGACGGCTTCTTCTTGGCCACATAATTGCTGTTGTTTTTACTACCATAGGGGCGAGGTCACGCCACGAGCGCCCCCCCACAAAGGGCAATTGGTGTTTCCCTGCCCCCCCTCCGGAGGGTGGTCGGCCGCCACAACCCGGCTTTTTTCCCGGTGCGCTTTTGGCTTCCTTTTGTTGCATCGGTCGTTTTTTTTCACGTATTTTTGGTCACGTGATTTCTGCGCCAGACCTAGACTTCTCCCCCCCCTGAAGTACTCACACGTACGCCCGAACCCGTTCACCGTAGTCCCCTCGTTCCACACGGGGGGTTCCCCTTTTTGGTATCTTCAGGCCCGACCCGGACACTCAACACTTGTAGGGGGCTGCCCGGTCGTCTTACAAAACAAGGGGACCGTTTCGCCTCCCCAACCAGCGTTTTTGGCCTAGGACAGGGGTCAATTGATTGGTTCCACCGATCGATGGACGAATTTAGGAGAAAAGCAGGACTCTGGGGGTGGGGCCCGGCCCAGGTTTTCGTTTGCCCCCGTGCCACCTCACCGACTCCGAGTTTTCCAAACCGCAAACAAAAACTCCTTGCACTTTTCCCCCCACCTCAAACACCACAAGTCGAGCCTCCTCTTTGGTCTTTGCCTGTCAGCGGGTTGAGGTTATTGCGGTCATCATTTTTTTCTCCTTTGAAATTTCCTTCAAGCCCCGGGCCACACCGAAATTTGTCTATCTCTCTTCTTGTTCTCCCCTATCACAACGTTTTTTGTTTTGGGGGGGTTCCTTTTCGTTGCATTTATTTTTTGTAGCTGTTGTTTGTTTTCTCTAGACAATTGGCCCGGTTTTCCCCTTGTTTAATTGTTGCTCCCCCTTCTGGAAGTCCCCCTCTGGAAGTTCCATCATCCAGGGTGCGCGGTTGCTTTTTACGGAATCTGTTCTATTTCATTTTTCCCAGTTCTTACTTTCCCCCGCCTCCTCCATTCCGGCGCGACACCGCCCTTGCATGCCAGAAGTAGATCTGTCCCCGTCTTTTTTTACCTCTTTTTTCCGGCCCCGAGGCCCCACTGGGACCGGACCGTATAGGTACTCCTTTTTCCCCCAGGCTGACCAGCAATTTCTCTATTTCTCTTATTCTAATTTTGTTTGCGGTGCAGTGTTTCAGTCGACATGGGTTGATACTTAGGGGTTCAGCCCGGGAATTTTCACCCCCCCCTCCTGCGGTCCCTCAGCAAACCTACCTCAGGCCCCGTCCCCACATCATCGGCGTGACCCCCCGTCCAAGTTCACCCCCCCGGAGAAATTCAAAACCGGCTGCCCGTGTCCCCCTTTTAGTCACCCCGCGACCCCGTTGGTTTTTGGGTGGTGCTTGCTTCTGAGCCCCTGATCACCCCAAACCGAGCCGCACCAGTTCCAAAGGCCCCCCCTAAATTTTATCGCAACGGGGGGCGGTTGACCCCACCTTAAAACCAGAAAACACAGTCATGGTTTCTAGCCCTAACAATCTTCCTTCTGCTTTTCTTCAGCCAGCACCCTTCGACAGCGGGATCGGCTACAAGCAGACCCCTATTCCGTTTTTTCTTTCAAGGTCCGCAGAACACATCCCAACAGATTGGGGCTCTGCCCCCGCGTGTGCCTTTACCAGGTGTCCCGGGCACCAAGTCAGTTTCTGTATCGTCTTAGTGCACATATGTGGGCCTCCCCCATGGTACTGACCCCGGGACTTGTACCGTTGATCCCTCCTCCAAGTTTCCGGTTGCACGTTTTCATTTCTCGGTATTCAATTCGTCGGACAAGTGCCCCCGAGTTCCACCTTTACCACAAGAAAGCTGGTTTTTTTTTTTGGTTTTTTTTTTCTTTTTCTACAGATTTAAACACAGCGGCTGCCCCCCAAAACCTCCAAGTATGTGGACACCTTTCCCTAGATGGTGTCATATTCACCCCATCCCTCTAGGTCACGGTAGTGCCTTCCTTTCCCCCTGGACTGGTGCAGTCTTATCCCTTGATCACCCCCCCGTACGGTCAAAACAAAACTCGCGCAACCCCCACCTGACTTTGACATGACTCCCTCCCCGGGGGTTAGTAATTTTTCCACCCACTTCCCGTTTCTGTTTATTTCCCCATCACCCCTTTTCTCCGTGTACCCCCCCCCCCCGAGGAAGCTAAGTGCTCTGGGGGCTTTTCGCATCTTCGCGAGTCCGTCCCCCCCCTTTTTTGATCCCGAGCTTTTCTTTATTTTTTTTCAACCTTTAACCGGGCTGTACGGTTGGGGGCTGGACTTTTACATCTCTCCGGGTTTCGGCTTGCTACCTCGGATGATAGGAAGGGTGTCTGCTCGAGGAACGGTGGCTTCTAGGGGACCAATTGGTTTTTTTGCCTTTTTTTGCGTGGTGGTCCACGAGGGCCCGCAAATGTTAGTCTTTTGCCTACCTCTCCCCGGGGAGCTTGGGGCCGCACCTTTTTTTTTCCTCTTGCTTGTCTTCTCGCCAATGCCCCCGTAGCCGACGCCACCCCTAGTCGCTTTTTCATGGTGTAGCTGCCGTCGCCCCTTTTTCTTGTTCAAAGCAAGGATGTACCCCCCCGCTGCAAGGGTGGCTTTTCCCACACCCGAATTCCTTGTAGTTTTTTGTTTTTTCCGTGACTTTTGGAACTCATCGGTACCACCTTCCCTTTGTAGGTCCTCGGCGCCCCCCCCCCAACTCTGGTACGTTTTTGAACTCTGGCTTGATTTCCCGAATACAATGGGTAGATGCGTCCCTGAGCACGTTCGCTTTTCGCTTTTCGTTTTGTTGCGATAGCGGCTGCCCCTAGCTGTGTATCGAGCAACGAGCTGACGTGGGTTTGCGTCGTGTGCAAGTATCCCATTAAGACGGTCTAGATTTTCCCCCTTTATCTTTGTAGTCTTTTCCCCCTTAGTGACAGGATTTTTAGCGACGCTGGATACGGCGCTTTTTTTTTTTTCAGGAGGGATTTCGAGCCGGAATCCGGTTGGGGTGTGGTTAAGCAGCCCGCTCTCTCCCTCACTTTTTTCCCCTCTCCGCTATTGTTCCCCCCACCTGGATCCGGCACAGCACCGTGTGGTTTTTTTTACCAAATTTGTTCGGGTAACCCAGCAAAACGGGAAAAAACTCTCGGTTTTTTTGGTGAGCCACTCCTATCCAATCGGGTTTTGGAACGAACCCAACTTTGGCCCCTGGTGTGGAGAAGAGAACTTTCTGTAGGTTTCGTGATTACGCCGCCCCTTAGAAGGGGAGTACCCGCATTCCCCATCGAACTAGCCGGTTTCTAGAAAAGTGTATGGTGGGGGTGTTTCCATTTGCTTTTTTTGATAAAGACCCGTAAATGGCCGATTCGCGTCCGATCAAAGTACACACATTTCAAGCAAAGGCATAGAAGTTGTGCATATTGCTCTGTGGACTAGGTTTTGCGCGGGCACAACCGGCCCACTCGGTGAACCACCCCGTGATTTTGGCGAACAGAGCAAGGGGCGGGACGAGGGGAGTGGCGACACACCCGCACTGGGTGGGGTTTTGACTTTTCATGGTCTTTGGGACAGGGGGGTTTCTTTGGGGTTTTTTAGGCTGCCCATCTGTTTTGTGGAGGGGATGGTTGGTATGGCCACACTTTTTTCGTTTTTTTTCAGGTTTAGGAGCCCCTTTCGGTGCGCCCCAAACTGTCGTAAGGGGGGGGAGATTCCCAGTTGTGGTATGAACGACGTTTAGTCTGGCAACCATTCCTCGAGGATGACCCCCCGAGCCCATGCCCCGAGGTACTTATTTTCGCGGTTGACGACGGTTTTATTGGTCCTTCCTCTGTAACCTTAGATTCTCCCAAATTTCGTGCTTTTTTTTTATGTCCCACACGGTCCCTCTTTCTCGGTTCTTTGAAAAAACACTTGTTTTCCCTTGGCACCGCCCGCCAATCAAGACGCAAGGAAAGCCGCCCACGACGCCTGTTGCTTTTTTTTTCTTTTCTTCCTTTGTTTCCCCTTTTCAGCCACCACCCAGTACTTGTCCCTCCCCGTAGGCACTTTTTGTCACGTGCGGATTTTCCCATCTAGGTGATGGTAGGGTGGGTGTGGTACCTATCTTTGTTTCCCCCCGGCGTGCGACGTTTTGGCCTTGTCCTACCATTTCTTTAGCAGGAACCCGTCGTTTTTTGCTCTTTTTTTCCATCACTGGTTTTGCCCGGTCGGCCTTGTTTACGTTGCTGGGTTTGGCAGGGTCAGAACTCTTTTTTGGGGCTTAGATGGATTGGCTATGATCCATAACACGCGGGTCGTTAGTTAAGCGTGGTCTGACCTTGATTGTTACAAACCTGTTCAGTTTTTCCTGTTTGAGCTGGTTTATTTTTTTCCTTTTGCTCCAATACTTCCTGGTTTAGTTGGTTCGTAGCGCCCTGCACGGGGTTTCATTCACGACCGTCCGTTTCCCGTCTTCTTTTCCCACCATGAGAATCGACGTCCTTTTTCCCACCATTTATTGGTTTAGCCGACTTGTCAAATCGGCCTTCCGCAGAAGTTTCTTTTTTGTCACCTAGTTGTGTCGGGGCACAACCATGCGTGTTTTCTGTTTGGCTTCACTTTTCTGCATATCCCATCTGTCTTTTTGAGGCCTTTGCCGGCTTCCCTACGCCCGGTGATCAGTATCTTATTCCTTGTTTTTTTTCTTCTCTTGCTTGTTAATATTCGGATTGACTAGCGGCGAGTGTTTTTCTTGACCTCGAAGGTTTCCCTAGTAATTGCTGCGTGTAGCTTCTTTAAGGGGAATTCGCCGTTTTTTCCCCTCTCCATTATATCCCCCCCGGATTTCAATTTGCAGCCTTCGATCCCGTTACCCCTCATCACGCCAACCTCAGGTGACCTTTTTTTCAGTCAGGCTGTCTGCATCTGCCTTCGCCGTCCTTCGACTCTTCCCTTTGACTCTTTCTTGGCCCCGCCCGTTGGCTTAGGTTTTGTGGGGTTGGCGTTTTTTTTCTTCCCTTTTCTCCCTGTGTTAACTTTTTCTTTCTTTTGCATCTGAAATCGGAAACGCCACCACTACTCGCCCTGAAACCTACCCAGATCACCT
>Ga0179593_1570269_pt1 | contig 17056 bp, 21 predicted proteins | sample CZODoug2_1_08_16_FD_185931 | JGI IMG/M metagenome (GOLD analysis project Ga0179593, IMG submission 185931) | Vadose zone soil fungal communities from Angelo Coast Range Reserve, California, USA - CZODoug2_1_08_16fungal (PacBio error correction) | ecosystem: Environmental > Terrestrial > Soil >... | reverse complement strand
TACTCCCTTCGATAAGATAGATGCCACCCGCCTCAACTGTAACTTTTTTCCCTTTTTCGCTTGCAATTCGCTATCGCAACCACTCATTTTTATTATAGAGCGGCCCCCTTCTACACTGATAGTAGAAACATGTTTCCGTCCTTTTCTTTAGCCGATGTTCCAGTCATATCGACCACCCTTCTGACGTTTCCGTCGGGTCGCGTCCGAACGTTCTTTTCGCTAGTGAAATAGTTAGTCCTTCCCGTTCCCAGTCCGCGCGCAGTCCCGGCCCCCCCTCATACTTTTGGAAATCACTTTCTCTCCGTTTTTTGGTGGCCCCAAAACACTTTCCTTTACACTCTCTAGCGGTGAAAAGGATCCCCCAGCTTTTCACGATCTATTTTTTTTTTCTCTCGCTTCATAACCCCTGTTTCCTGCACTTTTCTTCCCTGACTTCCGGGATTCTTTTTCTCGGGCTCACTCCACCACCGGCAATTTGCAGAGCCTTACACTCCCCCCCCTCCTCCCTTCTTATTGCATTAGTTTTTGCCGGTACATCCTGTTTTGGAAGTCCTCTTTTTATTTGGATGCGACAAGAAGGTTGGTTGTGCAACATGCCCAGGGCGGCCCCACTTACACCCCTTTTTGCCCCATTGTGCTTCAGTATCCTTCCCCCCTTAAACGTCGCCCGGAGTCAGAAAGCTCCTCCGAGTCTAGAGAAACTACGTCTAGGTTGCTCGACCCCTTCTTTTTCATCGTGCGTCGTTTTTCCGCTGCGTAGTCCTCCCCCTTTTTTTGCTACAGAGGTTCTGCGGATCCCCGGGTTTCTCCGGTTGCCCCACTTTCTCGTCTCCCCCCTAGTCGTAAGCCGCGCCCGAAGAGCGCGTAGCCTTCGTTGGAATCCACGACCCCATTCATCGCCGGAATTTTGCCTGGCACTGTCCTTTATTGGAGTCCTGATCGGAGAAGGCTCCGCTTCTCCCTTCCCCCCGAATGACCAGTCGAAAGAGTCTTGCGGAAGGGCTAGCGCGAGCCGTGCCCCCGCGCTCGACTTTTTTTTTTTTCCGGTGCCCGCCGACGACCGCGGTTGAACTCTCCTTCGTGCCACGGTGAACTCGGCTTTTTGTTTACTTACGTAAAGGAATCTTGGACCCGTCGGTCCCCCGCTTCGCTTCCTCGCCGTAAAAGTAGAGAGGCTTTTATGTTTTCTCCCAGTTTCCCGGCTGTCCCCCAGACGCTTTCTGACTCCTTTACTTCCGGTGGAGTGAACGCGATTTCCCATTTCTCCTCCTTTTCTTTTGTAGTGGTGCGCCGGACAGGGCGCTTTGAGGCTTGATGGCACCTTTTTGTCTCCCCTTAATGATTGATCATACGGAGCATTTATCCCTCCGCTTCTCATTCTTCATTTTCCCCCGGGTCTGGTTTTGCGGCAATCGTTTGGGTTCACGAGACGCAGGTACCGATTTCCCCCCCAAATTTTGTAGTCGTTTTCGATCCGCCTCTTTCGTACGGAGATTGCAGCGGGCGCCTTCACATGTCAATGCAACCACGCTCCCCCCCCCCCTTTCAATTTTTCCTGAGCAGTTGACTAGCATTTCCCCCCCAAACCAAGACCTCACCTCCACGCTCGTTTTTATCCCCTTGTCGCGGGAAACACTCCCTGGCGTTTTCCATGCTCCCAGCATCGTGTCTAACTTTTGATTACGTCCACTGATCGGGGTTTACCCTCTCTGGTATGTTTGGTGCTGCCGCCTTCTCTCTGTCTTGGAGCTTTTTTTGTCTATGACTGGTGCGGTGCCCTTGCTGGGCCGTTTGTCCTTTTTTTCGCCCCTTCTTTTGATCATTAGTAACCAAAATTTCATCCTTTTTTTTTCTGCTGTTTTTGTGCTCTTCCCGTACGAACTTCCCTCGGAGCTGACCTCCCCATAAGAGAAGAACCCCTGGGGCGTGCCTCTGGACCCTCCCCCTTGAGCTGTTCCGACACAGCGTCCTGTCTTTTATCAGGGGGGGAGTTATTTTCCCTTTATGAGTTGCCGACTCCTCGATGAATATATGCCTCCGGTCCCCCGACCCTTTTCTCCTTTTTTAATCCTCGATATTAAGGTTGGGTGCGGGGAAGTGAGTGACTTCGCGTTTTACAAGAAGAATAGTTGGGTTTTGTGTGAACCCCCAACACTTCCTTCCCACATTGTCCTTCTATACTTTGCCCTCCCTTGAGGAGTTTCTTCGCTGAGGACGATCCAATGCTTTTGTTTTCTCTCGAATTTCCCTCCCAGATCTTCGATGAGGGCTTCCCGCACCCTTTCTTCCTTGAGCTAACGATATCGGCGGCCTGCTTTTGCACATGTAATGAGATGTCGCTCGCATCCTCCGTCTGATTGGATCTCTCTTCCCCTCTCTCCCCTGTTTTGGAGAGATTCCCCCAGATTTCCCCCCCCTCTTTCACAAGTTTCCCCCGAGCGACAGCTCTATACCTTTCCGCCTACGGTCCCCCCACGCGCTCGCAGAGATATCGTGAGTAAGGGAGTCTCCCTTTTCCCCCCTCGCGCCAGAATACAAGAGAAGATTGGGGTCTTTGATTCTCTCCCCGCGAATTTGCTTGGGATCGGACCCTTCGAACGATCCTCCCAGATCATGGTCCTCTCCCAATAGTTTCCTCCCGGCTGTTAAAGCACAGTGCCAAACTCGCAAGACGGGTTGTTTACTCCTCCGCAAAGTGCCAACTCCCAGATTATGAAACCCCTTTCCTCTCACTTCCTTTCTTCAAACGTTTTCCTCTTCAGGCGCTAGAGTTCTGTCTTCCCAAGTGAGATCTCAGACCTTTTGTTCTCCCATCTCTCCACGGACATTCAGCTGTTCTTGCTAATCAGCTTTCCCCGTTCCCCGATTCAGAGAGTGCACGAAAACTCTATTTGGATTCTCATTGTTGTAGGTCAGATTCATCCGGTGAGCTTTACTCAAAATTATTGACTTCCTTTTAACCCCCCTCCCTCATGCGTTCCCTATGAATCAAGAGCGAGGTCACACCTCTTGCTTCCCCAGAACCCAGGCCTTTCATCCGATAGCAAAAACCCCATTCCGACGCTATGCTGCTGTCACCCCCCACCCCCCCTCCTTGCGCCTATTCTTTTCTCGGGGGATTCATACTTGAATCTTGCACTTTCTCCCTGTCATCCCCTCCCCAATCGGAGTTACCGTGAGGCTGGTCCTGTGAGTGACTTGTGTTTTCTTTGTTGGGTGAAATGCTTGCCCCCCCTTCCCCTCCACTGCCAATCGGTCTCATTGAATCGGATGGTTTCTGACAGTTGGCGGCCCCCTCTTCCGGCCAGCTCCTGAGGTTGTCCATTCTCTCTCCCATTAGACGGCCTGTGGTCCCAAGCCAAGAAAGATTGCCTTCCCTTTTTCGCTGACTGTGAGGCAATGGTCTGCTGCAGAGATGATCCCCCCGTACGGTACTGGACCGGCCCTTCCTTCCCTCCTACTGTTCCTGCGTCGCTCCAGTCTCTTCTTAAGTTCCGGGCGCAACCCCCTCCGATTTCGCTGAGCGCGGGGACACCGTCACGGCTTCACCGCTGTGTCTTTCCCCCGGTCCTTTTTTCACCAGAAAAGGCGAACTTCCTCAGGGGGATTCCTTTCTTTCTAATGCCCGGCGCTCGCGGGATGACGGTGATTTCCGAACTTCCTCCTTGACATGACGCAGCAACCACTATTTTTTCCTTTATGCAGAGCCTCGTAGTCCTTGTAGTTTGTTGGCCCTCCTTTTCTCCCCCTTTATAGTTTCCGTTCTTCCGTCCTTGCGCTGCCACGTCCTTTTCTCCACAAGCGGAAGCACGTTGATCCTTTTTCATTGGTGGCAACCGTTTCTTATCCCTCTCCACGGCTACGCCTTTTTATCTTCGGTTTTGAAAGGACCAGGCCCCCCTTTAGACAGATTGAGATGGCACGCAGATGAAATCTTCTTATTTATCCAACGCGAGTCCCCGCAAAGGCGCTATGTTGATGGTTTTCTTCGCGTAGGAGTATAAGCCCCCGGTGGCCCGGAGCCCCGGACACTCCGCGAACTTCTCCTTTAGAACCAGACCCTACTTTCGCTTTTTCTGCTAAATGCAGGTCCATGTCCGTTAGAGAAAGCTTACTAGTCTCTTTCCATCTCGTCTGCCGTCCTTCCTTCCTGTGTCTACGTTCGGGCATGCAAAGCTTTAGACCCCCTTTTTAGTTGGTAAACCTTTTTTTCATGTTTTTTTGTGTTTGCGAGTCCTTAGTCCCAGATTTTATTAGGATTCGTCCGCCCCCCATCCCTTAGCCGAACAGTTTCGGTTTGTTAGGTTTTTTCCTTTCTCGTCCATTTCGGTTTTCCCCCTCTCACAGCGGAAGTCCATCCTTGCGACTGGTGATTATCTGTCTTACCCCCCCTTCCCCTGCAACCGAGGCGAGATTGTGATCGTACGTGGGAGCAGGACTACCTAGTTTTTACATTTGAAGGACGGTTTCAATATTGCCCTTATCCTCCCCCCTCCTTTCCTCGGCCCAAGACGATATGACTTCCTGCTCTCTCCTCATTGATCGAGATCCAAAAACCAGCGGCGTGTCAACGCTCCCTGAACGTTTCGGCACAGAATTTTTTTTTTGATATGCCTGCGACTCATCCTATTTCCCTTCCCCCCCCTTCGTTATGCACGCATTTTAATTTCTCTTTATACAGTTCTCAGCAGGCAGGTCATAACCCCATGAGGGGGTGGAGCCCCCATTGCCAGGTTACCTGCAACACATGACTGTGTTCGCGCTTTGTCATAGATCTTGTCATCTTTCTTCCCTTCTCTCCTCCTCCTCCTTTTGCGCGTCAAGCAGGTTATTTTCCATCTTCCCACCCCCGCCAATGTCAAATTTACCCTTGGTTTTTCCCGTGATTTTTGGGCAATGCGCTAGAAAACTTTTGTTGCTAGCCTCCCTTCGCATTAGAACCCATTTTTTTTTCACATTGCCATTTTCTCGCTTTCCCTTCGCCGATGATTAAAGTCATATACGACCACCTTCTTTCCCCCCCCCCTTCCCGTTTATCGGCTCGATTGAATTCACTTTTTGTTGTTTTCGCATTCTTCTGCGATGAAATCGTAGAGCTTCTCCCTTCAGTCGGGGGAACTTTCTTTTGATATAATCGGCTTTTGGAAATCGGCCTCATCCTCCATTTGGGCACCCCCTCGTTTTTTCCCCCCTCGCGCCCCAGGATCCAAGCTCGCCCTCAGTTTTCTATGGAAGTAATGGTCTTCTTCCTCCTTAGTTTAGGGCTCTCTTTTTATCTCATCGGATCTACTCCCCCGTTGCGCGGCCAGAAACCTCAGCCCTCAGCGTTTTTTTGGGTACTGATCGGGTCAGCTTCGCTCCCCTTTCCTCTTTCTTTGGCGAATTGACCTGCGACAAGGGTTCCTCAACCAGGACGCAAGCTTGTTTACCAGGACACAATTTTTCCCTCCTTGTGATTCTGTCCCCTTCAAAGTTTTCACGTCGAAAACGGAGTCCCCCCCTTCTTTTGTACGATCTCCTGTAGAAACCGTTACGGCTCCTTTGCCTAGACCCTTGTATGAAACTCGTCGTTTCCTGCCCTTTCCTCCCTTCTTCTTTTTTCTGGTTCTAAAGAGGCCTGTCGGATCCAAAGTGGAACCGGGATACCGCGCGTCTACTTCGCTCCCTTTCCCCGCTTTTGAAGAAGTTGCGTTCCTCGTCCGTTTTGGCCCCCCCCCCTCCTCGACCACGCTCATCGACTCAGATTCGTACGATGAATGGCCCTGAAAACCCATTGTCCCTCTTTCCCTCCCCTTGAGCAGGGGAAGCAAGATATCTGTGACCTCCTTCACGTGAACGTGAGGTCGTTGTGTTCCGTGAAGATAGAAGAGAAGTTCAGACTCATTTTCCCCCCCAAAGTGCCGGAGGATCCCTAGAAGTTTTAATACTTTGAAATCCTCCTCTCTTTTTTCCCTCCTTGAGTGAGGCATAAAGGTGTGCCCCCTGTTGGCGGCGTCCTGACCCCACTTCCCCAAGGTCAATCCCGCTTTGTTCCCTTCCTTTCCGCAAGCGTTAACCGTATCTTTTGCCCCCCCTTTTTCTTTCTGACCCAGGACAGGTGCTGTCCTTCCCCGCGGTGATGTCCCATTCTTGCGTTCGCTCAAGGCCCCTTCTTTGACGGCCGGTCGGGTGCAGCGGATCGCCAAATTTTTTGATTCCCCCTTCCTTCAGGCCCAGGTCGTCGGATCTTCTCCGGAATTGACGGTCGGTCCAAGGGCATCCGAGGATACGCATCCAATCTTAAACATGGCGCTTCCCGCTTTTTTTTTCTTGTCTCTTCCGTCCCCTGCCCTGCTGTCCTCTCCTTTTCGAATGTCACCGCACGTTGCGCGGGCAGCGGGCTCATGTCCCAACTTATGCCAAACGAAGTTTCCTCCCCGAGAGAAGTTTCGCGGTGCCTCTCTCCCATTTCACCCCCATCCAGTCCCCTTCCCTCCTCAGGTTTTATCTTTTCCATTTTTTTGGCGGATGCAATGTCCCTTTCCCTCCGATTCGTTTTCCGTCCACTGAGAGTCCCTTTCCTTTCTGATGGATTTTTGTGACCAAATCTCTCTAATATGTCAGCTGTTTTGTCCCCGACATCCTGTCGGCTATTTCTGAAATTCCCAGATCCCCGTTTCCCCTTGCACTCTTGATTCCTCCCTTCTTATCTTTTTTTTTGAAGGCGTACCCTGGCCTTCCGTGCACGCTAACGAGAGGTTACCTCAAAGAGACGCCAAATTCTCTTCGTTCTCTTCCTGTCCGCCACCTCGAGCATTGATTTGGGTTGAGACCAAAGTGTACCCCCCCCACCCCCACCTTCCCTTCTCAGGTTTTTTTCGATTTTTCTCCCAAATCTTTTCTCTCTTCTCTCTTTCCCAATTGACATCGGATCAGACTAGCGCGGCCTGGCATCTGAAAGGTTGAGATTATTTATTTCTTTTTTCCTTGCGGTGCATAGGAGATGTTGCACTTTCTGTCTATTCTATTGTTTGTCCACTGGAATTTTCCCCCTTCTTCCCACCCCTTTTCTTGTCGGCATATTCTTCCATTGCCCTCTAGCTCTTTGGCGTAAGTCTCACCATCTTCTATTTTTATCCCACCTCACAGCTCTTCGTGCTTCTCTCCCCCCTCTCTTTTCCTCCATTGAATATAAAGTATTCCGGAGGCCCGGAAGTTCTCCGGTCGGGGCTTCCGCCTTATGAAGCCCCTTGGTTTCCGTCCCCTTTTCCTCCGAAGATGGTCTTCTATCTTGTTTTGTTGAGAGATGCCAATCCGATATCTTCGCGTCCCCCCTTTGCTATCGGACTACCAGTCTCCCCTCCCTCTTCCTGAACTTCCGCGGAGGCTACGGCTCGATCTTTAGAGTCACGGGCCTCGTCAACGAGGGTGCGCCTTTCCAAGAGCGGTGGAGTTTGCTCTATCCACTGATCTCTTGGGATTGACCGATCCCCTCTGACCCCTCCTCATGTCGGGCCGCCCGATTTTCCTGGCCCCTCCCTTTTTCCTTCTTGTGGCCAAAAGGGGAGTCCAACCCTACGCAAGTTCTGCGTTTTTTTCTTTGCAGACCAGAAGGCACCATTCCGCTTTCCCCCCCGCCGTATGCATCAACCTGATATCCCGATTTCCTTTTTCCCCCCTTTTCTCTTAGCCGCGCTGTCTGCTCCCCCCCCCATTTTTTTGCATCGTCTGCTAACTCTTTTCCCCAACCCCCCCATTGATCAGTAAGGGCACTCTTTAGTCTTTCTTCTCTCGGTGGCGGTCCCGACCGAGCCCCCACGAGACATTTGCCGTGTTCGACTCTCTGTCGTTCGTGAAGGGAGTCTATTTTTCTTTCTTCCTACGTTGCCCACCACCGATCCTTTCCTTTTTTCCTATGAACAATAATTCCCGAGTCCCCCACGTCGCTGTCTCTGCCATCCTCCTTCGTGACAAAAACCCCCGAGATATGATGAGCCCCACAACAATTTGACGAAAGTCGATTCCCCTTTTTTTTCCGTCATTCCTGCCATCCTTCCCTTAACATTTGCTGGGAGCATGTCATCAACCGTTCTTCCCCTGAGAGAACTCCCCCCCGTTTCTTGACTAGAGCGAGATTTGTTCCTCTATCTAGCCGCGTCCCCGACCGCCCTTGTCTTTTTCATGATCCTAGGCCTTTGTTGCCCTTGGGCAGCGCGGCCCCTTGCTCGCCCTGCCTGACTTTTTCTTGATCCCCTCCTTTATGGATACTTCAAGACGCCCTTGCCCTCGACAACCGCCTTTTCCATTGTTGTCTTGACAACTTTCTCTGAGCCTCATGAGACCATTTATCCTCCCACTCTTTCCAGGACCCTTCCTGATAACTCTCCGTCTTTATTCGTACGCCCCTTCCCCTAGTATGTCGACGCATGCGGCCCGACCTCCCATTCGTTCACCTTTCCCCCCTCACCCGAATTTGCAGTGCCTAGTCCTTTAAAAAGCGGGACTTCCATGGTCTGTGGTCTGACCCACCCCGGCCTAATCTCCTTACGTGGCGGCTTCTGACCTCGCTTGGATTTACCATGTGGCGTCCCCCTCCCCCCTTTCCCCTATGAACTCCTCACCCCATCCTCCGCAAACTTTATGCCAAGCTTTTTCTTCCAACCTTCCCTTTTTTTCTGGCCCCCAGTTCTCTTCCCCATGTCCCCGGCCTTGCTGCTTCTCTTTCCCCCGCCCAGGCGTCCCCACTTTCCTCTTTTGTCACGGTGGCTCCCTTTTTTCTTTCCCCTTCACTTGCTACGCCGGAAGCGCTCCAAACAGCCCTTCATCCGTCCCCCCCAGACTTTTTTTCCTTTTCCCCTTCCCCCCGATAGCGTTCCTTGGGTTTCTTCCTCTCGGGACTTCAACGGCGCTCCGGTTGAGCGTTGGTAGCCGAGCGACTGTTTTTTTTTTTTCTCCCTGTTCCCCCTTTGTTTTTTGCATGCATCACGCGCCTTTCCCCCATAACTTTTGACCTAGTGCTGCACGTGTAGATGGTTCCTGGATTTCCAGTATTAAACTTCCACGGAGAATTTTGTTCTCCATTTTTAGTACGCCGGTGCGCTTTCAGTTTTTTTTTTTCAGCAGACACAAGGTTTTATTCCCCCCCCATGTGTTCGTTTTTTACCGCCTTGTTTTGATGGCCAACTGCTTGGGATGAGCCTCCCCGCAGAGTCTATCTCTCCACTCCTTCCGCCTAGCAGACTCCTTCGGCGGAGGTGATCCGCCTCGCAAAGTGCCGTGTTCGCGTTTTTCTTACATCCGGAAGTCTGATCCTCGACGTTGATTTTCATTCGGCCATCGGTCCACCGCCTTGCCCTGGTCACGCGGATTTCAGGACTGTTGTTTGTCCCCCCCCGATCTTTTTTCGGCCGGGATTCCAACGGATCTATGCGATTACGTTTGAAGACTCCCCTATATGAGATAAGCCGTTGTATCCCGATTTCGAGTTTTTGTTTTTGGAGCTCCCCAAAACAACGATCGTGTCCGACGCGATCACCTGAGACCAGTTTAGGAAAGAGGGTTTTTAGTTTTTTTTTCCATCGGCATAGACGTCCTCTCCCCGATCCCTTAACCCCTTTTCGCCATCAGTTATCATTCCGCATTCCCCCTTCTTCTCCCCTTTTTTCCCCCCTGAGGTGTGTGGCGCCTCATAAAGCCTGTCTGATGCCCTGTTAAAGTTGATTGTTTTCGGCTTTTCCTGCATCTGCACTGCTGAATCTCTATTTCCTAACTTCTTTTTTCTATGAGATCCTCCACAGGCTATCAGATCTATGCACAGCCTACCCCTCCAAAGCCTATGTTGGCAGCACCTTGTCCGATATTCCCCCCAGTTTTTTCCTAGTGATAGACGGGGACTTCTAGCCGACCGGATAGAGAGCATCTTTGTTCCCATTTTTCTTTACGGTAATAGCCGATATTCCCAGTCATAAGTTCCCCCCCCTTTCCCTCCCACGTTTTTGGCTCGATTGAGTAGTTAGGCAGCTTCGTTTTTTTTGGAGCCGTTTTCCCCTAGTAGAATCGCCATTCTTCTCGGCCCAGTCTGGTTTTACTTGACCCGCCGATCGCAGCGCCCAATCCTGGTGACCCCCCCGGCCTTCAGCCGTTTTTTTTTTACCAAACCCCTCTTCATTATAACCACGCTGCCTTGATCCAAGCTAGCTAAGGTTTTCTCTTGTCCGGTGCCGATACTACCCTGCTTTCCTGCTAATGTTTGCTTGTTAGCTGTCCCGCTGGCCAGAAAAAATGCAAACCAAAGGACCAAATATAAGACCCTCATTTCTGCACGGATTTTTTTTCTACCGCTTAGTTTCTTTCGGACGAAGAATGCTGGCTATTTTTTACTCTCCAAAGCAGGTTCCCTAACTTTTCCTTTTCAGGAGTGGACCATCCTTTTGGCCTTTTGGGACAGGCTTTAACTTTCCGTGAACCAGGGTACTTCCCTTTCTCGACGCTGTAGTCTCCCTTATTCCGGCAAGTACGGTTAGCGTCGGAAAATATCTGGCCTTTTTTTTGCTGCGTTGACAGAATTGTTTTCTTTCCCTACCTTCTGAGTCATGCCGCTTTTTTCCCCCTTAATTCTCCTTTCCACCTTTTTTTTCGTCTACCCGCCGCATACGCCTCAGGAAGCGCCGTTGCTTCCGCGTTTCGAACTCCAACGAACCTGATATCGGTCCTCCCTCTTCTCTACGGATGAATTGCCCCCCCAATTTCTTTCTGATGCCGGTCGTATCCGTGCCGGATAAGCTCCCTTTATCAGTGCCACCCCCCCCCCTATTGTACCACGCTCGAACGGGCTTTTTCGTCCGGATGTTTGACTTGCCTAGTTTTTTTTTTTTTTTTTTCTTTACGCATGGTCATACCTGCAGCCTTCACGTCTATGCGAGAGGAATAATTTGGCTTTAATGGTTGAGGTCTTCTTCCCGTTCCAGGCGAGGTCAGGAAAATCTCGGCGACAGGCAGGAAGGCCCGCCTTCATAGATTCAAGTTGTTTTTTCTACAAAAAGCAAGGACTTGCTCTTTTTCAAGGAGTGGATGAAGCCCCTGCATTCGGTTGACCCCCCGTTCAAGTTGCGGAACTTTGAGGCCCCGTCTTTGCCTTGCAGGGCGTCCGGCCTAACTTTCCGCAATTACGCAGGAAAAGTCTCGTATCGACGTTGAGTAGGATTAATTTCTCCCCCCCCGCATTAGAGTCAGCAGACAATTTGACTCAGTGTCTTTTTTCCCCCCCTGATGGCCAGTGCGTGTTGTTGGACTCCCCAGGGCGGCGTCTTGAGATATAGGTCCTCTCTCCTTTGTAGGCGCGAGGGACGCGTGGGCGCCTCTTTTTTCCCTGTTTTAATGCAACCAAAGCTCCCCCCCCCCTATCAACCGATTGCCGCAATGATTTTGCCCGTACCAATCTATCTGCTTCTGCAATCCCTACAGGTTTTTCTCAAGGCCTCCTGCTCCTTGGCGGATGACCATCCTCGTGCCTAACCTTTTTTTCTCTGTCACCGACGTTTCCTTTTTAGGTAAAATATTGTATGTTTTGTGACTGCCTTCGAGGCTATGTCGATGTTTTTGTTTTCGTTTTCGTATGGTGCTTCCCTAGCGACCTTTTTCCCCCCCTCGTCGCATCTGATTCCCTTCACTTCTTTGGTCTGGAGGAATAAAGACCGATTCCCGGTCACGTCATCCTCTTCGACCAGCCCAAGATCCTCACCCTCCGGGTGTTTGGTTTCGATCTACCGAAACTTCTGCAACAAGCTGTCGACCTTTCAGTTTTTTTTTCCTTCTTTCTAACAAGAGGTGGATCCTTTATCAACCCAATAATAGCGTGATACCGCGACACTCCGAATCCCCTCTTATTTGGTTGGGGAATTCCCTGTGTTTTTTCTTCCTTTCCCTTTTCTTGCTTTCCCCCTGCAATCTTCTATTTTTTTTGAATCTTGACCTCAGTCCGGACCAGTTTTTCTTCCGGAAAGAGAGACCTGCTCCACTCTTTTCCCTTGTTTTCTCTTTGTAAATTTCCTTCTACCTGGGCGTAAGATCACAAATTTCTTTCTATCTCTCCCCACCTCCCCCCGATCTTAGTTGAATTGAACCCCCAGGTTATCATTTTTTGCTAACGTCGGCGGAGTTTCGTTTTTCTCCTAACGTTCTTTTCCGCCATGACCGGCTACTTTTTTTTGCAGCTAGATTATCTTTTTTCCTCCCCTCTCGAGTTTTTTTTGTTCCTCTTCTCCCCAGATAGCGCTTGTTGCCACCCTTCCCCCCCCGGCGAGCTACAGCTTCTTTGCAGCCCCTGTCTGTAATTCCCCCCGCGCTAGCAGCGATTCCTCCCGTTGCGCCGTGGTAATCTAGCTTTTTCTTTTTCGTTTTTTTGGTTTGGAGCTGGTGATTCGATAGCCACGAAGTTTTTCTTAACCAGCCCAACTTTCCTCCCTGATCCTTTTCGGCCGATCGATTGGGACTGCCTTCTTTTGGCTCCTGCTGGGCCCCTGGCCCTTTCCCCCCCACCCAAAAATTACCGCCAAGAGCGGCCCCCAAATCTTTCCTCATGCAAACCTAGGATCTTTCACCCTCTAATCGAGGCCTTTCTCCCGTCATTTTTTTTTCTTTCGCGCCTTTCTTTCTGATCCGGGCCTGAAGAGGCCATTTCCCCTCTTGTGTGCATCTACCCTTCAATCCCCGCTTGTTCCGTTTTCTGATTTGGCGGTCTTCTCTCCACCCCCCCCCGCCGATTTGTTCTCTCTTTCCTTTGGCGGTTCTTCATTCGCACTCTTGCTCTCTCCTTTCCCCCCCCAACCCGATCCTATTTTGGTGGACTGACGAGGTGCGACTATGGAACCCCCCGGAGTTTTGTTGCTCCCCTCGGCAACGTCGATAGACAAACATCTCCCGACGCTCTTGCCGGATTCAGTCACACTCCCTTTCTTGATGTCCCCCGATCGGTGGCGGTAATCCTTACCCTTCTGCCCAGCCCTGGGAGCATGTACCCCTCTTCTTTCTACTGGAGAAAAACTCTCTTCGTTCTCCTTGCGCGATTAGAGTTGTTTCTGTTCTATATCTTGTCCGGCGTGAAAGATTTTCCTCCATGATAATCTGAGCGTTGTTGCATTGCGGGCTGCCCAGATGCACCCGTCCCGATCTTCCCGGTGCGACGATACGACTCTCGCCTCTTTCACTGCTTCTTGTCGTTTTCCCCCACTCCGCACGGTCGCCACAGTGGTTTTTCAGATGACCGGATTGCATGGATCTTCCCCTTTCGCGACCGGACTTCGGACTCTTACACGGCCTTTTTTTACTGACGACAGCCTGCCACTTTCGTACGCACTTTCACGTAATTTATGGCAGCAATGCTTCTCCCCCCCCGCCATCAATTTCCCGCTCCCCTGATAGTTGGGCACTCACTTTTTTGCATTGAAGTGTTCAATCACCTTTTCCAAACTGGAGCAAGCCGGTTGCGTTTACCGGCAAAGAAACGAACGTCCGGTTTTTGGCGCTACGGAATTTCTTGCTCCCTGGCAGTTACCTTGTTTTCAGGAAATCGCCACCATTCTGAAAGCCCCGACTCAAAAGTTTATGCTCTCCGTATGCAACGATCAGCTGTCAAGTCCTGTAGTGCAGTCTCTTCCTCCGCAGGACGCTTGACCCCCCTTCAAATGCCCGGACAGCCCAACCGCCTTCACGGTCTAAGAAACTTTCAGTACTCGTGGTATTTTCCACGCCATGGCGGTCCCCGGCCCGGCAAGAGAATCTCTTAGGCGGGTTCCCACAATTGTTTTTCACTCCCGTATCTCAGCCAGCCCGATGAGGGTCTTTTAGCCAAAGAGCAGTACCCGTAGATCCTGGGGGGGTATTCTTTTTAGTAACAGAGGTCATTTGGGCCCCCGGAGAGCCAGCCCTGTGACAACCGCCTTTGCCGCTGTAGCCCAAGAACCCTCTTTCTTACCCCCCCCTCCTTGCAAGAGCTCATTTAAGCGTTGAGTCGAGCCTTTAATGCGACAGTAAGTTCAATTAAGTAGGCTCTTTTCCGACGTTGCCCTTTTGTGACGGCGGGCCTGTAAACAATAACCCCGTGTTCTTGGGTCCTACTTGTTTTTTTTTGATTCTCCGCCAGAATTCGCACAGCGAGCTTTCCCGACGATCCGCCTCCCGAAGCCGTCCCCGCCGGACCATGAGAAGGCGTTTTTCTGGTACTGTCTCCACATTTTTGTTCGCGTTCGAGCCCGATGATCCCCTCCCTTCAGTCCTTTAGTTCCGCCCGTGCGACGTGTTGCTTGCGCTACCATTCCTCGGAAAACACCTGGATCTTTTTTTTACGAGACCGAGAGTCCCGCGTGGTTTGTCCACCCCCCTTTCGGATTTACGTTATATTGGCTTTCGATTCGACAGGCCCTCTATGACCTTCTCTTTGAAGAGATTTCTATCTTTTTCAGCCTCCACCCCAAACACACCGCTTGTTTTTTCTCAAGCCGGAACCTTTTCCTTCGAAGGTTGTGGTCGATATGGTCCTTTCGGGCTATGACACGTCCCTTCACCTCTGGCGCGCTATCAGTTATCAGGCGTCCGTTTCCGTTCCCAAACTGGTGTGGGACTTCCCCTCTTTTTTTTTGCCACTCAAGGTGCTCCAACATAGTTACGGCGTCTTTGGTCCCGTCCTCGAGCTGATGCTTCTGAATCTTTCCTTCCATTTTTGTTTGTTTTTTTTTTAGAGAGAGAATTTCCTTTCCCTTATTCCCTTCTCCCAAGAACTCGCACACCCCCTGTAAATATGTTGGTTCTCTTCATTAGTGTCAATGATATGCTTTCGTTTGGGGCGTGATAGTCCGTCGGGTTTTTCCTTTTTTTTTTTTCCTGAGCGCGCAGGTTCGGGAATTCGCGGGTTAAGTGCTTTACTTAGTATCCTCACACCCCATTCTTAGAACTTTTCGGCTCTCTTGCGGTCTTCCTTTTTTCACGACTTTGTTTTTTTGGATCTATCTTGTTCACGTATTATCTTCCCTCATTACCGTCGTTCCCCCCCCTCGCCCGCTAGCCTCGATTCTCCTGTGTACATCTTTCCCTATCGGTTGTACACCCCCTTTTTAGTCCTGCGACCACCTTCCTGGTTTCCCAGTTCAAGTCCGTTTTTTTCCGATTTGCTCTGAGCGCAGAATCCCCCTTTTTTCACAATGCCGTACTTCTTGAGTGAGAGCTCTTCGAAACGTGCTCGGCTGGGCTATTTCCGAACCCGCCTCTTATGCTCGGCGTTGTTGCCTTCGTGTCTCTTCGTCTCTGGAGAATGCTTGCTTGCCACACGTTTGGGTTCCCCCTTAAGTAGGCTGGACAACCTGCAATTTTGTCCTTGGGTTCACTTTTCCCCCGGAACGTCCCACTTAGTGCTCCGATTTTTGCTCTGTAGCAAAAATTCTAGGTGCATTTTTGTAGGCCATCATTCCTTTTTTTGTTGCAGACGTCCGTTTTCTTTGTGGATCAAGCGGTAGGGTTTTGCTCCCAGTGGCCGACCCCCTTGCCCTGCGTGTCTTTGCACGACGGAGCGAGCAGTTTTGATTTCTCTCTCGAACCACGAACCGCCTAATCGGAGTATCCTATGAATTTGTACCCTTTCCAAGTCCTCGATGCGCGCTGCACTGGAGGACGGCGCCGCAGGGTCGCATTCCCTCCCTTCTCTAGCTTGTTTTCCTTCTTTGGCCTGCGAGCAAGCGGTTCCAGGTCAATAGACCGGTCATATTTTTCCGACGGGGGGCAGAGTTGGAAATACTCGATCTCATCACTGAACGCCCGTCGGTTGTTTTTCCAAGGCACCGGCGATTGTCAGGACACGGCGGTCCCCGACCATCCCTAGTCGACTTGCCCCAGCCGCACAGTAGAGATTTTCTTTTTGCAGCCACCCATACATGGTGGTCCCTTTTCGGTCTACGCTTTGCATTCCTGAAATGAAATTGGATTCGGCAGGCCTATTTTCCCATTTGTGGCTTTTTTGAAGGGGTACGACATCATGTGTTGGCACTGGACGAAGGAACTCCGGTCGGATTAGCGTAAGATAAGGGTTGGCCGGTAGAGTCACGAGGCCCTTAATCGAGGCTCCTAAGACTCTTTCCCCTTACACTTTGCTTTCCCCTTTTTCTTCGGCTTTATCCCGCACTGTTGCCGATCCCTTTTTAGATCCTCCACGCGTTTCGCGTCTGCGATTTCGCGTCCGAGCTGCCACAACCCTTGCAAAACACGCAGTCTGCTTTTGATCTTTCTCTCCATGATGAGCCTGTTCGCCGCCCAGAAGAACCTTTTCAACCCACATCTCTATCGACGATGGCCTTCTTCCCTTTTCCTGTAAGTTTTTTTTTTTCTCCGGTTATGGGTTTCCCTGGAGGACATGCCATCCCCAGCACTTCCTCAAGGCTTTTCTTAGCCCCCGATCGGGGGCCCATATTTCTTTTGTGTGTTGACTTCATCTAGCTTTCTCTCGTCCCCCCCCCCCCCTTTTCTCTCGATGACAAGGTCTTGTTTTTCCCCCATAATCGACGTTGTCCTTACTAAATATTGATTTAGTCTATGTTGGTGGAACGTATTCTAGACGTGTTTCTACGATCTTAGAGCGACAGCATAATGACGCACACCATCTGTTGCCGTTCGAGACTGACGCCCCTTTCTCTTTCTCCTAACAGCTTTTCCCCCCATTCCTTTCTGGTGACTTTTTCTCAAACCAGAGGTTAGAGTTCTTTGATCAGATCCCTTTCATCGTTATCAGACCTCTACCGCCCCCTGTAAAGGACCGTTCTTCTTTTTTTTAGTGCGGTGCATGTCGGCGATTTGCTTTATTACATAAAGCCTGTTTTTTTTTGTGCATCCTTTGCACAGCAGGGCCCCCTCCTTAGGCATTCCACGTCTGATTCCCACGATTTCGTTCGATCTATGGGCTGTCCCGACCTAGTCTATTTCACTTCCACCGCCCTTTTTTCCTTCTCCGATGCCCACACGGTGCCCTGACGCGATCCCTGAGAGAAGCGTGGAAGGCATCGCTCTATATTCTCTGTAGCATTCCTGGTCGATCGCG
>Ga0179593_1328954_pt1 | contig 17056 bp, 14 predicted proteins | sample CZODoug2_1_08_16_FD_185931 | JGI IMG/M metagenome (GOLD analysis project Ga0179593, IMG submission 185931) | Vadose zone soil fungal communities from Angelo Coast Range Reserve, California, USA - CZODoug2_1_08_16fungal (PacBio error correction) | ecosystem: Environmental > Terrestrial > Soil >... | reverse complement strand
CCGCCAGGGCATGAGCAATGTGATGGCGCCGAAGAGAGTTATTTTTACCAACTTCAAGAGGCACGGCACCCCCAGGCCCCTTTTTCCGACAGCGCGATCCCGGGCCGGCGGCGCCAATCACGCACCATCATCACTCAAGACCCTCAAGACCAAGACAAGCTTTCTCTAACTGAAGAGACCTTTCTTCGAGCCATTCGTACACACTTCCGATTCGACAATGCCCCCTTTTGGCCTTGAGTGTTCTTCCCGTTGCGTATTTTCCTCCCCGCCTACCCGTCGCGCAGCCTGAGAGGTCTCGGCGGCCCCGCTCAACCTCAGGATTTTTTGCTTTTTTTTTCCCTCAAGGACCGCTCGAGTTCGGGCCTGGACCCGTCCTCGATGCCAGCAGCCGTCCTCTTCTGGAGTGCCCTTGCCACCCTTCAAGTATCGTGGCGCCTCGATGCTTTGGCAACACTGTTCGTCGAGGAAGAGTCCCCTTTTGATCGCCTTGCCATCTTTGGTGTTTACACTCTTTCGAGAAGGTGGCGGACCCCCAACTTCTTTCGACCCATCGTATTCCCCCCTGTGAAGAGTCTTTCATTACGAACGTGGGACGCTAGTGCTAGAGCGAGGAGCCCCGCAGAGTTGGGGTGGTCAGGTCGATTTGCTGGCGGCATTCTACGCGATCACATCGAAAGCTTGAGGGCCCGGCGGTGGCGGTGTCTCCTGATTGTGGTCACTTGGTTCCGACTAGTCGTCCCTTCATAGACTACGCTCGGCCCAGATCGCCGATTCGTAGTTAGAATGGGATCTTCAAGCGCTCCGGGCTGGTCCTCTTTTTTCTCAAGCGCCGCCGCTCTACTTTTGCTCGGGTTGACTTAGCCTTTTTTCGTTTCCCTGTAGAGGAGGCTGGAGAGTTTGCTCTACTGATGGCGTCGTGCCTTTTCTTGGAATAGTCAGCTCTGAGTCAGCACCCCCTTCTCTTCCTCGCTTTGCCGTGGCGTCTTTAGTACGATTTTTTCACCTTGGTACTTGCGGATCCGGGTTTTCCCTTCATTGGGGGAGGCCGATGTCTGCTCCTGACCGTTAAATCGGCACCTTGCAATATAAGTTTATGATTCAATAGTTTCTTTCCCGGCGTCACTCGGTTTTTTTTTTTTTTGGGAGAGTTTCTTTTTGTGCGAGTTCGCTGGAAGAGCCTGTGGTGGTGTTTTCTTTCCCGGGAGAATTTACCCCCCTACTCCCTCGTAATCTTGGACAGCTGGCTTTCGTCGGCTCGGCGGCTTTCCATTTTGCGACCTCTTCCACGCCACTCTTGGTGTGTTTTCCCTTTTTTTCGTCGATGGTTTCCCAGAAGAGTAGGTTGGGTCGTGGTCGTTGCGTACGTCGGAACTCGGTTGTACCCAATAGTCTTCCTTCAGACAATTGCTCACCCCTGGGCACTTCCATCTTTTGATTTTCCCCACTCCCCCCGGATCTGAGGTTCTGATGCCCCGGAAGGTCACAGAAAACTTGTTATTTGATCCATCCTTGCAGAGGACCTAGGGCCCTCTTGTGATCTCGGCTTGATGGCTGCCCTAGCCGGACTTTGAAAGCTTTCTCCATGTCTTGGTGTCCCATCGAGGGAACTAAACACCCCTGTCTGAATTTAAGTTTTGCCCTCGCTTTTTTTTTTGGTGGCGGCCTAAATGAACCACTTTTCGCGACTGTTAGAGATGGTTGGAGGATCCCCATCCCCATCCGTCCGTATAGTTCCCCCTCTGTTCCCAGATGCCAATCGCACCTGTCATTTTCGCTTCCCCGTGCTTATTACAAGAAGAGCCCGATCGAGGGACTCTACAGGGGGAAATTTTTAATCCTGTTGATCCTATTTACCTCTGAACCTGCCACTCACCCCACTTACGCTAACTTTATTATGAAGACTCAGAAGAGTGATTAAAACGACCTTTTCTCTTTTTAGATCCGGTGCCGGATTTTCAATCTGGCCCTGATGAAACCCTCCTTTGGTTTCGTTCCGGCAGCACGCTCCTTGATGTTTGCGAGGTGCCTTCCCCGGACATTTCTTGCCCAGGTTTGAAGCCCGTTTCTGGACGGAGCTTGGCGTGGTGCCCTAGGTACAGCATGTGCAGGTGCTCCGAGGCCTGATGCAAGTGGTGGTGTTTTCCCCCCTGTAAACCCCTTTCATTTTCCTGTGCGAAGGGTTTGGAGCCAGCCTTCCGTAAACGGCACCACGCGGTTCTTCTGTCTATTTCGACAGGCCAATTGTCTTATGTCATTGGTTGATGGCCTTTGATTATAACCTTGTTGAGCACCAAAAAAAAGAATGTCGATACACCATTCCCTGAGTTGCTGGTTAACCCGATTCCGTCGAACCGGACAGGGTGTTTTTCAGCTAGATATGCCCGGACAGCCCCATTACTCTGAACCTGTTCCACCTTTCGCGTCGCTGAAAGAAGATTCGCTCCGAATTCAGTTAGTTGCCCCCCTTGTTCCCTCCTAGACTTGCGATCGAAAAAACCTCCGACCCATATCTATATTTCCCATCTGTTGTGCGAGTAGATTATGTCGGTCGTAATGTTTCTATCTCCTTCCCCGACGTGTGGTGAAAGGACCCCTCCCCTCGTCAGCGGGCCTTTCCCCTGGAATCAGACCTGGATAGAGGACGTGGCCGGCATTCAGAAGTCGATGAGATGAAGTGCCAATACGCTGCAGTCTGTGACCCAGCGGTTCGGTCCTACGTTTTCTTTGGTTTCTAAGGCCGCGCGGGGATTGGGTTCTCCCCCCCCCTGTGGTTAGGCCCACCCCCCCAATCTGACATTGACGCCATCGGTTTTGAAAGACTCCCTTTGATTCCGATCCTTTTTCCGTGACGCTTTACTTTTCTCCCGAACCATCCTTTTTCGCCCCGGTGTTCAGAATGTGAGACGACAGCAAAACTCCCCCGGCGATTTTGCGCACCCTGCACAGAACCTTCACACCCGTCTTTTGAAGAGGCCCTTCCCAGACCGAGGCACGACCCCATGTTTCTTTCGTCTGCCTTCCACCGCGCCACGAGCTTTTCCTCTGGCTCGTGATGACCTTCCCTGCATTCGTGCCTTAGGCCAGGGACAAGTTTGGCCACCGGAGGGTCGGCACTTTCTCCGAGGCTTCGTCCAGGAAGCAACTGTCTGACGTCAATTCGGCAGGGGCTGGGCGAGCAAACCGGATACCTGCCTGACTCCAAGAGTCCCCTTATCGTCGCCGAAATATTTGAATCCAAGCTTTTATTCGCGCCGATTTTTGACACCCTGTTCGAGCTCATGCAAAACCGCTATTGGATGTGGTGTCGTCTCACCTTTCTAACAAGCTTTTCGGTGTCCTTACAACCTGCCAATACACGAGGGAATGCTTTCCGCGACCGGGGGGTCTCCTCACCGTTTCACCAACTCCACCTCGTTTTTCCCCCCCCGGCAAGAACAACCGACCTCCTTCTCCAATTAGATCCCAAAACAAGCGCCTCTTTGGTCTGAAGGACTACGAGTAACACTGAATTCGGTGACCCCCCGTCGCCCGCCCCCCCGCATCCCGGTGGTTATGTGCCCCTCGAACTGGCCCGAGTGGTAATTGCCAGGTTTTTCGCGGACGGGAAATTGACGAGTACTTAATCACGGCACGCCTACACGATGCACTCCTCAAAAACCCACCAACCCTCTTCTTCCAAGCCCGCGACGAACGTTCCGCTCGGCCCCCCAAGAGTGGAGGCCTCCAAGGGGGTCTCCGCCGGCGCCGAGCGAATCCCTCCTGTTTCCGCGTTCCGTCCCAGATGCCAGTCCGTCTGGAAGGTAGCTCGGGTCTTATCAACTGACCTCTTCGCTTCCACACGCAAGCTCGGACCCAAGTGCTCTCTCAGAGATCGCCGGCTTTGTCCTGGTCAGATTCATAAATCTCCCCGGTCATTGGATCTCCTCAGATGAAGTTCCGCGCTTCTCACGAGCCCTCCCCATGGGCGCCAGCGAAGACCCCCTCCCGGATCAGCACTGCTATGTATTGTGTGGCGCGACGACTCCCTCCCACCTGCGGCCGCGGAAGAAGGTGTCGCTTTTGCTTAATACGAGGTTCTGCGCCCCTGCGGACGCATCGCTTCATCGAGGCCCTGAAGGCCCTCCTCGACACTCATCCGCGCGATCCAATTCGTTTTTACACACCAGACCCGGTCGCGAGGCCTCGTCGAATTTTTTGCGCTCCAGGAGCGAGCCTTCTTGAGACCCTTTGAAGATAAAAGTATCCCCCGTTTAGATTCCCCGCGAGTGGGGCTGAAGTTGTTTCGGAGAACAGCTTAACGGGCGGCGACACCGCCACCGCCCTCAACCCCTTTCGATAAGGTAGTTGATCCCTCCTGGATGCTAGACCAGGCCAATAGTCCCCGACCCTGACCAAAGCACCCCTGTGTCTCCTATTGGCTCATCGGCCTGAACCGCGAGCACCCGAGTCGCCACTGTTAGTAAATGGCTTCTGTGGTTTACGACCGCGGAAAGTTCCCTCTTTTCACTACAGCGGGTAGAAGTGAACTCGCTAAGTATGGTTCCCACCCCGGGACTCATCTAAATGAATGGATCACGCGGCCGAGAAGATTCGACGTTCATCGGGAGGCTCCCCACCCAGACTTTCGGCAATTGCTCTATCAGTATCTGGACGGGCAGGCAATACGTCCCGGATCTCAGAGAAAGGAGATTCTTTGTCAATTGAGGTTGAAAATTCGACTCCAACCAACTCGAGTGGTCGCTTCCCTCCGAAGTGACACCGGGGCCCGGGGCCCCTGTTCCCCCCGTTTTGGCGAACGGGCGCCCCAGTTGCCCTCGGAGGTAGTCTCCAGCTAACTCGGAACTTTTTATGTAGCCTGGCTGTGTTTCAGCAATCGAAAAGGTTTGGTCGCCGAGGTCTCTTTAAGTTCGCTACTGTCTGGGTTGTCGCTTCGGGGTGATGATTCTTAGTGGATTCGATTGGCGGCAGGTTAATCTATTTTTTCTGTCGAGATATGTAGTGTCCGATTTCGCCGGCTTCGGAGTTTTTCACTTTTCTCCACCTTGCTAGTAATGGATTAGTTCCCTCTATTTCATAATAAATACTTTTGGTGTTTCTGCTACCAGAAGAGAAATGTGATCTCCCGGCTCGACGCCTTTGCATAGAAGCCGGCTCCACGGCCCCCCCCCCTTTAACACAGCCGAGAAATTCTTCCTTCAGAATCCTAATGCACGGGAAACGGCTGTTGTGGGGCTCATGCCACTTTACTTCCGAACATCCTCACCTCCCCCGTCCGACCCCCAAAGAAAATCCCTGTCTGAAATGACACCTCTCCCCCTTCCTTTCTTTTCCCCTTTTATCTTGCGTTCCAACCTCCTTTGGCCGGCCAGTGACTGAGCTGCCTCCTAGGCCGCGTCCCGTCGCAGCTCGCCCTCCAGCTTATAGGTGTCATCAGGTCCTTGCCGCATCCCCCCCCCCTCGAAGGACTTCGGTGTCACAACAACACGACCAGGCCGCTCTCTCGCGAGCCGTTCAAACCCTGCCAGAAGACCTTACCGGCGGTCTTCGACGCACGCAGAGTTTTTTTTGGCGCCGTACGATGCACTTTTCCCTGGACAACGTTTAAGCGTCATGAGTTTCCCCCCCTTGAATGTCCTGATCGCCCCAGGTGGCCCCCAAGCCCCGTTAGCGAAGGTTCCCTTTAACCCTTGACTCTGACACATAGGTGATGGAAATGGTCCTTATTTCTCCCTAGTCCAGTTTCGACCCCTCTGCATTGTCAGTTAACAGGGCAGAGAGTCCCCCAAGTGTTGTTAAGGTTCCTCCCTAGGTTCAGAGGGATGAAGTAATACTCTGTTTTCACTCCATGATCGACCCAGTTTAAGGAGTTTTCCCCCCCCTTTGTTGTACGGTTGACGGTTTTCTTCCTGCCCCCTTTCCTCTGAATCCCCATTTGCGCTTTCCCCTCGGAGACGTAGTCATTCTGTGTTTTTGGCTATTCAACGTCTCCCTTGGCGGACTCCTCTGCGGCCTTGAGCGCAGAATCTTTGATTGATCTCTACCCCTGGTCGGTAGTCGGTGGTGACTTAGATGGGTGATCTTCCCGTATCGGCTGTGTAGAGTGCGACTTCGTTAATACTCCTCATTGCTTACCGGTGTGGCGAAATTAGTCCTATCGGAGTCCCCCAGTCACCCCCTATCGGCCTCAGGTGGTCGAAGGTCGTATTGTCCCCCCGGTCCTTTGCGGATCACGGGAGTTTTCTTTTTCGTTTCGAGTGAAATGCGAGAGGCCAGTTAATGGGCACGGCCTAATGCTAGAAGATTTCCTCTTCCCCACCGTGAAAGGTAACCCCCTTTCGTCTGCTGATTTGACTGGGGTACCCCTCTTGCTGGAGAGTCTTGCCCCCTTTTTCCGCGGAATTTCCCCGATCCCCCCTGACCCCCACTCGTAATATTTTTTTCTGCGGGGGAAGTACGGAGATAGATAGGTCGCCTGCCTGCGACCTTCCAAGAACGTGGTGGTGTTCCCAGCTCCGTTTTCGTCGTTCCCCCTGCGAACAGCGTCGGTTGGTTTTTTTTCCCCCTGTCCGTTGCCCCCTTACCAACATGCCTTTTTGACTCCTCTACTCAGCCCTTTCAGCTCCTGTCTCCCCCTCCTTCCATCGGGGGATTCAAAGTTTATGAGTGCTTCCCGAGATGAGGGAGGAGCTCGCTTGTAACCGCAGTTCTAATGGAAATCCCATCCTGCCTATGACCTAGCTGTCCCCCATCCTTTTTTGATAGAGGTTCCTGTTGGCTCTGGCGGTGGTTCGCCAACTCCGCTGTACCAGTTTTTGGGGAAATGTCGACAATCCTCGGTGACCCCCCAAGTTCGCGCTCTTCTTTAATTTCTTGGCCTGGTTTCTTGTTGTGGAGTCACACTCTCGTGGTTCATGGGGAGATTCCCTCCCCATCCGTAAGATCTAGGGGTGGTCCCCCCCCATTCCGGTCCGGTCGGCGCGCAGTGCCTTACAAGACGCCCGACCAGTCTGTGACTCGCGTGAGTGTCGGTTTGAGCCCCTCCTGTTCTCTTTTGTTCCTCAAGCACCCCTGCCACTTAAAACCCTCTGATTATTGACTCGACCCATCTTTCTACTGGAAGCCGACGAATCTTGGTACGCCTTTTCTCCGACGATTCTCTGCCCGGAAACTTTCCAACCGCTTTTTCCATGGACCCTCTTTTCATCCCTCCGTCACACGAGACGCTGAGGGTGCGACTTGCCATGTCTGCCAGGTCCGTCCTATTTTTTTTCTGCTTTCATCGGATTTGGCTGGTGCCGTAAGGTTACCAGAACTGCAGGCGGTCCGCAGTTTGGCACCGGTGGTTCTTGTTCCCCTCCCCATTCGGCCCACACAGGACGAGTTGAGGAAGTGTTCGGAGGACCTGAGATTTCTCACGAAACTCTGGAATCCCGATCCGCCCTGTAGCTTGCGTCAATGTCCTGCTGACCATGGGATCCCCCCCCGTGTTGATACACCCCAAAACAGCTGCCTTATCCTAACCTTTTCGTAGTAATGATAAAAGTTTTTCCCGCTGAACGGAGCCCAGTTGGTTTAGTGGACCCAATTCTCTGAATTCGGACGCCTTCCGAACTAACAGTATCTTCTAAGCTTCCCGCTTCAGACTTCATTCCCCGTCTTAATGCATCATCCCCTTACGTCGACTAAACCTTCTCTCTTTCCCCTCTCGGAGGGGTTTGGGTGTGTATGTAGGTCTCCTTTTCTCTCTCTCCTGGATGTTCTGGGCACGGCAACGCTTGAATCGGTGCGGCGGTTCGATTCCTGGGTTTGAGACCTCAGTTCCGGCCTGGCCGTCATCTCAAGTCCCTTCTCTGCTGAAGGTCCACTACACCTTCTCGGGCTCCCCGGAATAGTGGTGCCCAAGCTTTTTTTTTTTTCTCCTGACTTTTGGTGTGCTACTCTGGTGGTTTGCCTAACGTTATCATTATCACCAAAATGACATTGACCTACGGCTTCTGTCGAAATAGACGGTATGTCCCGAGGTTTTGTTGGCAGTACTGATACGCTTGAGAAACTACCGAGTCAGGTGTTGAATTTTTAGACCTAACGTGCCAACCTGGTCTGTTCTCTGGCTCACTGCAACTGCTTTACAGTGTCACCCCTAACTCACGTGTGTGGTGCAGCCACTCCCCCCCTCACGTGCACGACTGTTGCAGAAATCTGCAGGGCCTGCTTCACCGCTCCCATCCCCCTGGACCCCGTTTCTCGTGATGGTCCCAAATGGACCCAACGTCCCTTTCCATTTTAAACGTTAATGTCCCCCCTTCCCACCCCTCTATAGGTCTTAATTGTAGGTTATCAAGAGGAGTTTCTCTCCCAGTGAGTCGACGTCAATACTGTTTCATGGTCTCGGAGGCCCTCTCCTCCCGTACGAGAGGCACCACAGGATAGAAAGGAGCACTCCCACCCCAAACGCCCGGTATCTCGCCGAATTTTTGAAGAACTATCCCGTTGCATTAGAGCCTTAGTGCGCTGTCCATCTCCCTTCCCGAACGAGAGTGGTGTTATGGTCGCCCCTTAGATACCACAGGTAGGTTCTGTACTCCGGCCACCAAATACAACCCGCCCAAATGATGTTTACAAAGTCCCTTACTCAGAGAGTTTGGTTCAAGTTAACTAGATGCGAATGTCCATTGACTCCCTTGAGTCCCCCGTTCGCATTCCCCTTCTTAAGCCCCCCTGCCTACTCGGAATCCACCTATCTTCACAAACCTTTAATTTCGTTAATACCAGAATCATTTTTCTTTTCTATAACCTTTTGACGTAGAGAACGGATCAGGGGAACAGTCCCTCCCCCCTGCCCCATTCTAAGTTTTTCCCAAGGAAAGCTGAATTTTGCCCAGTAAAAGAGTGGCATTGAATTCTCGGAGAGACCTCGTATTTAAGTACTAAGTAACCTTCGTCATTTTTTCTTGGAACTCCCCCTGCCACCACGTAATCTTTCGCCGACCGTCCGGACGTCCAAGGGAACCCCCTGTCCCCAAACCCCCTTTTATGAGTCTCCCCAATATTGATAAGCCGTCTTCCTCTCCTAGCCTCGTGCCGCGGCTGTAAACTATGCTCATTCTTCTCAGGTAGTCTGCCTCTTCTACCCAGACCGCTCTTCCAACTTCCCCGGCTTTACCCCAACTCTTCCCCTTAGGTATATATATAAGGAAGGGGACCCTTTTTAATTTCCCTTTCAGAGGAATTTTCCTCCTTTGGAGATTACTGTTCTTCGCTTTCTTTATCATTCCCCAACTCCGCACGCCTCTTTAGCCAGCCGCCCCACGTGCTCCGACAATGACCCCCCTTTCTTGTCTTACCCTCCAAAGGGAGGACCCTTCTCTTCTAAGTTCTAGGTGGCTTGACTCCGAATTCTCTCAATTCTCCTTACCCGCGGAATAGATGAGCGAGCCACTTTAAGGTCGATTCATTCTCTCAATCACTCGTCCCTCCTATCCCCATAGAATTACCCCTGCATCAGGTCCTAGGACCTAGAGTGTCGGCTTCTCTCCCGAGTTTTAAGACGCCATCGCTTTCCTTTGATATCCCAAGTAGACCTTCGCCTCCGGATCTCGAAGAGATGGACTTGATTTTTTTTCTCTACTGAGAACCCCAGTGGACGGATGGACACCTTCCCCGCTAAATCACCTCTCCCTATCAGTTTTCCTCTTTCAGACTTCCTCAGCCCTGACATTGAACCACCGAAATGGGATATAGACTCAAACACTCCCTGGCTTAGCCTGCAGGCCTAGATGTTTTGCAGGCCCCCCTTCCATGGACATAAACATGGGGTCTAACTTCCTCTCTTTTTGGTAGAAAAATTTTCCCTAACGAGGCGATCTCCACTGACTATCTACTCGTGACGAGACGAAACGTGTCCCCTTGCACCTCTCCCCCCTCTCCAAAACTATTTCTTCTTAATTCTCTCTATTTCTGGGATGTTGTCATAGCTTTACGGCCGATAGAACGGCTAGATCCTGTGAGTTTCTCGACCTGCAGTTTGGGCTGGGCGCCCCGATGACCTTGTCCGGCTTTCCCCTGAGATCTCTCCTCCCTTGCTAACAGGAAGATGAAGGATTATTTCGAAAAAGGGAATGTAGCATAGGATGGTTTTTTCCTCCCCCCTCCAAAGGTCTTTCCTTCTCCCGTCGAGGTATCTCTTTTTTAGCTTTTTTCGGTAGCTTTCCCGGGCTTTATGATGTTCGGAATGGAGTTATTTTTTGGCCCTCCCCTCCCTATTTTCTTGCCTCTTTTTCTACGCCTGGCTGTGGTATGGAGCTTTTATTTTCATGATCTTCTTCGACCCAGGCTTCCCCTTTCGCTCCATCTCTTCTTCCCCCTTTGTTTTGATATATATTTCTTCGCTTTTTTGAGATTTCTTTCTTTGAGAAGAGCAGACTTGAACCTCCTCATGACAGTCCTTTCACGGCGACCAAATCACTATCATTCTTCCCGCAAGAACTGCCGGAGCCACCAGCACCATCCGAACATCATCACTCCTTCCTCCTCTTCCCCTCCATCTAATCTTAGTCCCTCCAGAGTCCCTTCTATTTCAGTCGGGATTCCATCCGGTCTCCAAAGCCCGTGTGAAGAATCACCTCTTTGGGAGCCCGTCGCCGTCCTCTATTCTAGGTTCCCTAGGAACGTAATTGAAGTTGGAGTAGTTTGAGCACAGGAAAAGAGTTTTGCAAGTTTTCCTGAGACTCATCTATGCAAGCAGACTTCCTCGCGCTAATTTCGCCAGTCTCTTTGTTGCCGTCGATGAGGTTCACCGTCTGATTGACGCCTTCTCTCCCCCCCGTCCTTTTACTTCTCCTCTTTTTTAACTGGATGTTGAGACCAAATTATACTCAGCTTCTTCCCCCATAGGTGTCCCCGCGGTCTTCACCATCCCCCCTTGGCGAACTCCCTTTTGCTCTTTTTTGACGAGGAGCCCCTGGCTCAAAGAGTTGCGGTACTTCTTTTTCTCTTTCTGGCGTGTTTTTTTTCAGTTATCACGACCTGCATGTGATGCCGGATGTGAGACTTTCTTGGACTTTCTTTCCCGAGGTACCCCCCGGCATCTCTCGGCCCTAGTCGACGTCGCTTTCTCTTCCTTTTTTTTTCCTCTTCACCGTCGCGATTTCCCGTTTCCTACGGCGGCATTTGAGCCTCCCCCCCTCGGCTCCTCGTCCGTCCTGTCGTTTGCTGTGCAGTTACACATGTCCCCTGACCATCCCGTTCCCTTGTGTTTGCAGCGTCGTGTCTGTTCCTTTCTTTTTCTTTTCTCCATACCTGCGACTTTTTGCACCTTCCCGGTCTCCTCCTTTACGAGTCCAAGATGGTGTTCCTCTCCGATACACCTCCTCGTTCATCTTTGTCGTGTCGTCGTCTGTGCGCGCTACACAATCCCCCCGACACCCTCTTTTCTTTTGTCTTCCCCCTTTGTTTTTTTTTGTACTCGTTCTTGAGCGTCCACGCCCTTTCCCAGGCCCCCCCCTTCCCTCTCCTCTGTGATCCCACTTTTTCCCCCGCCTCCCCCCCGGCCCCTTCTCCTCCAGAGACCGCGCCAGATTCGCTCCCGTATTGACGGCTCCTGGTGCCGAGTGCCTTTCCCCCCTCGTACACTTATCCGGTACTCCCCTGACCGCCCGGCTCAATCCCTCACAGATTTTTTTTTTCCCCCGGGAGCCCTGGGACTTTCCGGCGCGGTTGATCTCCCTTCCACTTTGGACGTGTGTGACCCACCTTCTTTCCCCTCTTTTGTTACCCCACTTTTGATCCCATGGTTACATTCCGTCTTTTTTGTGACTTTAGGTGACCATTCCCCTGGTTCATTTTTTTTTTTTTGTTTGTTTTTTTTTTGGTTCCTACGAATCGTCTTGCATTTTTTGTTGTTTTTTGATTCCGTCCCGTGGTTCCCTGCTCCCCTGATTCTTCTTACTTCGCCATTACTGCCCTTCCCTTTCCTTCGACTCTCCCATTCCCCATCTTCAACCGCAACGACGGACTTGGACGAGAGCTGATGACCCCCCTTCCCCTTTTTTCCTCCCACGGGACTTCCCCTGCTGGTAATAAGATTGCCCTCTTGGTGTTGTATCGACTCTTTAGTGTGTCCAATTGCACGGCCGCGTCAACCTGTTCCTTCTCCGTGAGTGTGTTGCCCGTTTTCTGTTTCGGATCGTGGTCCTCCTGCCACAACCACCAGCCCCCCGTGCCTTTCCCCTTTCACTGAGATAACTGATTTGCTAGTTTCTGTTCGAGTGGCTTTCCCATTTCGCTTTCTTTTGTACTCCCGCTGTCAGGTTTCAGACGGAACTCCCCTTCCCCCATCAGTTTTGGACTATCGCGACAAGCGCCATGGTTACTTTTTTTCCACTGTTCCCGTAGCATGATCCATCCACCACGACAGTGAGTTGAGCCGGCTGCGATTCCCTTACGCCAAGGGCGGTTTGGTCACTATGGTTCTCACGCTCAGCACCAGAGTCGTGTCTCCATGTTTCCCTTGAGCTCCTGATTTTGTGCATTGTGTGCATAGAAGCCGCCGCCCTTCTTGTTGCGACAACCTCACCCCCCCAACCTGATAGTTCTTGGGTTCTCGTCACAATCTCTTTTATACCCTCCTGTCGTATCCCCGCCTTGTTTCCCTCTAAGACACCTCTTGTCACCCCGTCAACGTCTGTTTCAAATTCTACAGATTACAAGTCGGTTGCCTCAGCTTGCACGATTACCAGGAGACCTTTTTTGGATTTTCTATTCCAGACAGACTCTCATTCTTATGCACCTCCCCACCTCTTGTTGTCACTTTTGTCCCTTCGTCTGCCCCTGTTACCTTTCCTTCTCTCATTTCTGAGGGTCGTGCCCCCCGGTTGAAGATGAATGGTTTAGGTGTGACAACCTCGAGGCCCTGGGAGTGGTCCGGCCTTTTTCCTTCAATTGTATACATTTTCAGCTGATCCATCCTTCTACCTTACCTACCGCACTTAGAAGATGAGTAGCGGTGCAACCGCTCTTACGCCGTCCCCTTTGTGTGGCCGACTCATGCATCATTTATTTCTTCGAGTCTAACTTCGGGAGCTTCCACGTTTTACGACCCCGCGTCCCCCTCATTTTGGGTGTAGATACGCGCCTGTGCTTGATCCTCTCTGATCCCTTGCCCCCTTTCGCTTCTTTCCCGTTTTGTATGCTCACACTTGGGTTAGCTGTTGTCTCTGTATAACTCACCCGGCAAATGACGCTAGAGCGCCCCTCTCACGCGTTGCCTACACGCCCTTAGAGTCCCCGAGTCGCGCACACTTGTAGCCGCGCTTTCTTGCCTCCCAACCCGATTCTTTTTTTTCCCCATCCTTTGCCTCGGCAACATAGACTTTTCCCTATGTACACGATTGTCATCTCGTTCCCTTACCACGTTTCCACCCTCCCATAGCCCGTTTCTTCCCTACACCCCCCTCACCCCTATGCCTGAGGCCATTTGTCCTGTGATAGGTTACTAGCCCTCAATAACTCCCGCGCTGTTCTGCCCCTTTCCCCTGTCATGTCTGTTTTAACCAGTGTCCTCATCCCGGGCCGGTTTTTTTTTCGTGCTATCACGCTCTCTCATCCATATTATGATCAGGCCCTTCCAGTATCGTCCCCACGAGCGAACTTGTTGCCTTCTCGTCCAGATGATTCTTTCCGTTTTTCCACACTCCCTTCCTGTACGTCTTGGCTCACCTGTGACCTCTCCTTCCCCCTTTGCTTACCAACCATTATCGTACTTCTTTCTGATGCGAACTCCGATACTGTGCTTCTTGGGTACTGTACAGGTGTGATACCCTGGCTTTTTCGTCCCTTATGATTACCCTCTCGTTTCCCCCCCTGGTTGTTGTTGTCCCTTCTGGTAGATGTGACGTTTTTGTTCCCCCCCCCCCGGCATGTTTTTCTCCTCTGTGTGTGATCAGCGTACCGTTGACGTGTAAGGTCCTCTCCCTATCGGGTTTGGCATTGCGACACGGATCCCTTTCCCCCTTCTGTCAAGTCAGCTTGTATTATTCCCCCTGCCATAAAGACTTTTTTGTTTCTTCTTTAAACAGACCATCTTTCTTCCAATTTTTCATCTAAGACTCCAGTATAAGGATTCCGCCCCTGCCTCGAGGCACCTTTTTTTTGAGGCCACAGTATTAGATTATAGGTCCCATTCCCAATATATATACTCCCGTGTCAACTTTTAAACAGTAATACGATGTCCGCCTGTCCCCGCGGGCCAATATCATATCCTAAAGAATTTTTAGAGAAGATAGTTGACTCATCTTTTGTTGGGTCTGATGAGAGATGGAGAGGAGAACTGAGAGTTTCGAAGCCCGGAAAAAAACTGGAGTGACCCTGCTGGATGAAAATGACCTCCTGACAATTGCCTTTTCTTGGCATTGCGATCTTACCTCCCACTTTGCACCACCCTCCCAACCTTCGCTGTTTTTTTTTAATTGGTCGCCCCCATCTTATCAGTTCCTGTTCTTCTTCCCTTCTTTTTTCCCCTCTTTTTTATTTTTTCCCTCCCTCTTTCCGCGCTCCCCTTTTCTCCTTCCTTCTTTGGAGTGAACATTCTTCTTCTCAGACGCGCTGCTCCTTCCCTCGTCTTGGGTTGGATAAACCCGGTTTTCTTTTCCACAAAAATATGCAATCTGTTGCTCGCCCCATAATCACCCTCGCTTGGTGAAGTTTTCGATTTCCGTCATTGCGCCCGCCCAACTTTAATAACAGTTCGGTTAACTTTTTTCCTCTCTGTCTAGAAGCCCCCCTCCCACCGGTCAACCTCAGGAACTCTTCTCCCCTGTTGATGTCCCTTAAGCCCTCCCATTCACCCTCGCTTCCCGTAACAGCAAACTACCGTCGAACTTTGCCCTCACAGGTTGATGCCGTTCACCGAGATCCCCCCTCCTTTTCCTGGTCTTTCTTTCATAAAGTGCCTTCGCCTTGCCAGCTGGACTTCCATCCCGGAGTCTTTCAATGGGTTATAACAGTCTTTCTTCTCCTACCTCTGGTCACCGTCAAATCTCTTTGGAGTTCTGGTTTTTCCCCGTTGACTAACTTCCCGGTTCCCTTGAGTCCCCATGATCCCCGTTTCCTCGGGTCTCTCCCCCTTTCCCTTCTTCGTGGAACCCCGCCCAAAAATGACCGGTTCCTGTCCGCTTTTCGGCAATTCACCTCCGCTTACGGATGGGGATGTTCCCTTCGCTCTTCACCAGGGCGAGTATGTTAATTCGCCTCATCCAATTGGGCAAACTCACTAGTCCTTCTCGGCCGCTGTTGGTTTTACAGTCCCCTTGAATTCACGACTACATGTGGACTCTTTCTCGTGAGACCCCCGCAGCTCTCCACGCTTTTCCCAACCCCCCCAAGATGGCCAGAGTTTTCATTCCCTGGACCCTGGATACTCCTTTTTAGTACACTGTTTTTTCTGGGGAACTTCCTTCATCCCTTCTCCGGTGTAGTGGACCGCCACTGGTGCCCTTGAACCTTTCTGGGCGTCAAGAGAGAATTTCTTCGTACTAGTACAAGGCTGGCCTTTTTCGTGCTTGCAAACGAATACCTGACCCCAACACCCCCCCTCCTTCGTCGTCTCCCTAGACTAAACGGACGGCTCTTTTTTTTTTTTTTTTTTTTTTTTTTTCGCCCCCCTTTTTTCGTGGAGAGGTCGCCAAGCGTCTCCCATCAGCCGTCTCGAATCGCCTACGTATTTGTTCCCCAAGATGACGAAGGAGTAGAGGCCGGTAGTCTCCCGCGGCTTTCCCCCCTAGGTCTCCAATCAAGAAATTACCGTCCCTTCTGCCGAGTCTCAAGGAGATAGACGTCTCTTTCGTCTTTTTCCTAGTTTACTCAATCTCCCCCCGAGGAACTTGGGATCTTTTACTATTACAGAAGGCGTTCGATTCCTTTTGTGCTTCAAGCAGCACTGCACCATGGTGCACCTCCCTCCTTCTCCGCCAACTGACTATTTTTCTTTTCTCAGCGACGAAGACCCACGTCGTACCCGGACGAGGAAGAATTTTGTTAGACTTTTTTTCCTCCGATTATCTCTGACTCACCGCGGACGCCACGCTCGAGCAGGCTGCGCCTCTAATTTTCCGGAAACGATAAATCCTCCACTAAAAGTTCGTTTCGGCCGCAGCCAGATGGCTGCTAAAGGCAGAAGAGGACGCAAATTTTTTTTTTCTCCCCCAGTCCACTCGGACCGACTTTCCCTATCTCTTAGCCAGAGTTTTCTGCTTGTGACCTTGCCCCTGAGGAGAGGCCGGACCATAACCCCTGTGGACGTTGCGAAACGCAAATTCCCAAGTTTCTAGCAGTCATTCTCGAACCGTTAGACCTTTTTCATTCGAGCACTTCCCCCGACCACCTCAAAACGGGTCTCTTGAAATGGGTCCTCTGCTCCACAGAGCCGAAAGAGAGTCGCCCCCTTCCCCCCCGTCCACTGGCCGCTTTGTGTAACCCCCCCCTCCTCCGGTGCCATCACCGTATGGGGTCGCTCCTAAGCCTCAGTTTCCCTTTCGATACGCCTTGATGGATGTAACATTCGGAGATCCTTTTTTGTCTTCTCAGGGCCTATAAGACGTGTAATCGCCCTTTTTTTCTTTTAAACATGATCCTGGACGGCCTCCTTTAGACCTCGCCGCGTGAGGATTTTTTTTTTCAGGACGTTTTAAAGGCTAGTTTAGAGAACCTGGCGCTTGCACACTTTTTTTAACCTCCAGCCCACCGTCCCTCGTACGTGGAGGTTCTCTCCACAGAAGTTGAGCTGTCTCTTTCTGTTCTCTTTGTTCACTTCTGGCCGAGATTACCCTCTCACTTTTGCCAAGTTTGCTCCCTAAGCGATGGTGTGGACTTTCCCCCTGCTTTTCTCTCTGGCTCTTTGTTCGATCATTTCCATGAGGCAGGTCAGATTTGGAGTGCTGATGTTTGACTGGAGGGGCGGCTCCGCGGTGCTTTATGGATAAGATGTTTCAGCCCTGCTGGCTTTTCTTTTCTTTCCTTTGGAGGTTTCATGCTGGTTGTCCTAGCAGAGATAACCGGATTT
>Ga0179593_1288431_pt1 | contig 17056 bp, 15 predicted proteins | sample CZODoug2_1_08_16_FD_185931 | JGI IMG/M metagenome (GOLD analysis project Ga0179593, IMG submission 185931) | Vadose zone soil fungal communities from Angelo Coast Range Reserve, California, USA - CZODoug2_1_08_16fungal (PacBio error correction) | ecosystem: Environmental > Terrestrial > Soil >... | reverse complement strand
TTTTTCCATGAGGTTCCCCTTCATCGAGAGTTGCGGACGGTCTGTCTCCGCCACGCAATAAAATCTTGGCGCTTCTCGACCCGTTTTTTTTCCCCTACCTTTAATCCCCCGGTGTAAGGGGCCCCCTCCGAGCCTTTTCCCGCCTTTCCCGCCAACCTTTTTCCCCCCCACAGCAGTTTTCACGTGGAAGCTGATGTTCCCCTTCTGACAGATTGTCGCAGGGTGTCAATCGTCCTACTCTTCCACATATTTGTTGCAGGATTGTTTTTTTTTCGTCGAAAGCAACTCCCTTTTCGTGACAGGGCTACGCAAGGGGGGCTGCCCGTTTAGAGACGACTGTCTGTAGGAAACCCCAAATGAAGTTGTCTTGATCCCGACTCCTTAACCCCATCTTCCTGAAGCCCTGTTTTCTTAGGTAGATCTGTTCTTCTTTCAAGAGGTTTATTTTTTCCTTTTTTAAGAAGTTTCGGGCTTTTTTTTTTACTTCAGCGGTCTTGGGGACGGATCGGCTTCTGCAACCCCCTGGCACCGTTTAGAACGTTTGTTTCTCGTTATCATAGACCTCGTTTTAACGTTCGTTCCATCCTGGAACGACCCTGGGAAATCCTCCCACGACGTCGCCTTGGCGGCAGAACGCCGTGTCGTCCTGAGGGCTCCTTGCTCTAGTCCCTGTCGGTTTGAAGTCTTTTCCTCACTAGTTTTGCCGAAACTTCGAGTCCCCTTCTTCAGTATCGAGAGATAGATGTATGGCTCAACAGCGGTACGTTGTAGACCTTTAGTTAGAGAGTCCTACTCAGTGAGGTCCTAAGGCTGAGTGTCCCCTCCGGTAGTCTGCCAGGCTCGGTCCGACTATAGGGGGCGCGGACCGGCGCACAACCAACCACCACACCCAAAATCTAACCCCTTTTCCCCTACTGCGAAGCCCGCCTCTGCTTCACGGTTTTCCCCCGTTTTCAAATCGGGCAGCATTAACACAGTGAACTGGCTTGGGAAGCTCCTTTCCTTTTAGTGCCGTTATGCTTGTGCTCGGGGCAGCCCTTGTCTTTTGTTCCCTCCTTTTTTCCAGGGGAGAAAGTAAAAGATGTTGAGTGACCACGAAGTAAGCGGGTTCGAAAAGGTTTGTAGGACAACTTGGTTTTTTTTGTTCCCTCGGTGCCTTACACGGACCTATGATTTGAGAAATTTTTTCCCCCCCTGGAGTCCCTACCGAGGCCCCACCCCTTCCCAAAGAGGCCCCCCTTGGTATTTTTTCTCCCGTGATTGCTCCAATGTTTGATTCCTGCCTGCCTTTTCTTCTCAACCCCCCATTGGGGTTTCGTCTTAGCGAGCGGCCCTTTCCATGTTTGATTCCCTTGCTTTGATCTTTACCTTCATAATGTTGTTTGGTTTTTAGACGAAAGAGGCATCAACTCTGGGTAATGCCGGACTTTCTTTGACCCACAGGAAACCTCCCACCTGAACATTCTCCTCCTTTGTTGTATGGAGGACCGGCAAGGAGTCTCTCTTCCTTTGGGTCCGGACGCAATACGTTTCTTTTCCCCACCTGTCCGTGTACCCTTGGCCCCCGTCCGTGGTTTTTTGACCGGGTCCCCCCCCAACCCCCCACAACAATGCCGATCAATTACGTTTTCCTTTAAATTCAGGCAACTCCTTCCCCCCCCCCCACCCCCCACCCAGTTCCTCAAAGTTGAAGGTTCACACCTCTCAGTATTAACTCCAAGGTGAGATGGGCTCGCGGGAGGTTTATTCTGGGACAGGCTCCAAAGCGTGCGGTCCGTCATTCCCCCTGACTGCACGACGGAAGATCTTCAATAGCGCCCAGGCCCTGTTGTTCTCTTAGGGGGCCGTGGCTGCAGTATATGTAGTAATTTTTGAAAGTGGGTTTTTCTCCCGGAGTGAGGATCATTAGACAATGGTAAGCGGCGAGCCGAGAACCAACGTCGCACCGCGCTGTGGGTCCTCCTTACTCTTCCATGCCCAGTAGCCCTCATCTCGTCTTTCGTTATTATCCATACGTATAAGATTTTTAAGTGTTAAGACAATCACTCACTGGGGGTTTGAGGCGCGCTAGGTTGACACAGGCTCCAACGGGGTGTCTTTTTTCTTTTTTTCTTCCTTTCCTTGGACCGGACAGTCCCAACCCAGAAGTACGAGCTTCTTTTTGATCCCTCTTCCGCCAGTGAGGGATGAAAATCTCCCCCCGGCGGGACCGCTTGTACCCCGGTTTTTATTCGCCCGCGCTACTTTTGCCCAACGGGAGCGATTAGGAACACACATTTGTCCCAATTCCCAAGGGGTTAGACCCGCGGACGCCAGCCCTGGCCCCTCGGGTATAGTTCAGACTTTTTGCCCTCAGTCCCCCCGGCCGTCGTGGCAGACCTCAGTCTTGAAGCTCAATTGACTTTTGTCCCAGACGGGTGACTTTTGTTTTCTTTGAATTAGGGAGACAACCTTCCAAGGGCAGTTGTTTGTTCTACACTTTTTGCGCGCTGCTTTTGGAAGGGGCCAACTTACACGTCGTCGGTCAATATCTGCCCTTTCTTTCTTTTTAGATGAGGGGAAACCCAAACCCTTCCAAACCCCCGGGTATTGGGGTCCGTCCTCTACCTTCCTGACCTCACGTTTCCCGGTTAGACATTCTTCAAACTTTTAACTTCTGGCATTGTGGTCCCCCCTGTGGAGATGGCCTGGAGGCCCCACCCCAGGCCCGTTTTTTTTTTGCCCTTTACCCCCCCTAGTTGAGGTTCAGGTGGTTACCCATTTTCTCCGACGCTTTACAAGCGGCGAAGTTGTAAGGGGATCTTTTTTTTTTTTTTTTTTGGACGCCTTTTTCTCTCTCAGAGTACCTAAGGCTCTCCACGCCCCCCTGCCTCCAACCCCAACCTAATAGCCCCCCCCCCTTTGGCACAGGGAGTGGAAACTGCCTCCATTTGTTTTTTTGACCGACCAAGAAGGGCGAATTTTTTTTCCCATTTCTTTCCTACGACTGGCTTTTTTTTCCCGATTTCTGTAAAGTCGAGGGTTTTCCGAGGAATTTCCTCCAGAATGTTTGATCCCGGCTTAATTTTTTTTTTCGCTGCTCTCGGGAAAAGCACACCTTTTTTTTTTTAGGCGATAGAGCCCCAAGAGCCCCTTTTTGTTTTGCTCTTCTAACCTTTTCAGCGGTGATTTCCAGAACAGGTGGCGCCCTTTCACTGTTCCGTTTGAGAGGAGAACCTTTCCCCCCCCCCCCCCGGTGAGATCCCCCCTTTCCCTGCCGTCCCTGCCCGGCCTCCAAAGGTCCTCAAGGATTGGGATGTTCGTGTTTGCCCGCACGTTTGATTGAGAGAGAGAGCGAAGAATCTTCATGATGCCAGGGTCAAGTGACGACGACCTCCCCACGTGTCCACTTCGATCAAATGTCCGCCCTTTTTTGACAAAGGATTCCCCTAAAAGTTGCAGTTGTGGCAAGCACTGAAGAAACCTCTTTTTGTTGCTTCGCTTTCCCATGAAACCAGAGGGAAAGCTTTTTTTTTCCGGAGCTCCCCCCTATTGAGCAACCCCCTCAGGGCGTAGCACCTCGTCCGGCGGACCTTTTCCTTTTCGATGTTGAGGGAACCACGGCTCTTTCCAACCTTTTTGAACTCCCGTGGAGTCCCGAGGCATCCTGCCCCCCCCCTTTCTCAGTTGAAGCCCCCCCAAGGACACCTTTTTCCACATGCTGTGCTTGCCTGCTGAAGGTCGGGTTGGCCAGTGACCCTCGAGTTATCCTTCGTCCCGTAATACAGCCCCCTTTGTGGAGCCGACCCCAACTCTCTCCCCCTCCCCACAGGCGTGATCGGTTTTGAAATAGTATACGGGGCTTTCCGTTCTGCTTGCTCTGTTTCCTTCCGGTCGTCCCCGCCTCCCCCCCAACGGCTTTACCGTTACGTCCTCTACATATTGTGGCTCCCGAGCAGAAGGTGAGGTCGTATGTCCCGGGGGGCCCGAGGTGGGCTTCCTCTTTTCTTCCCCGTCATGCCGCCAGTTTTCTGAATTTTTTGACAATGGCTCGAATTCACGTTTCCTTCCGCCAGACGGGCCCGCCCACATTTTAAGCGGTGTCCCCCCCAGTTCAACTCTTTCCCCTTACAACACCCTTGTTTTAAAGAGGGGATTTGACCAAAGGGGATGATAGCTTTCTATCACCTACACAATTCTTGTTTGTTTTTGTTTCTCTAGATTTTGACTCCCTCATCCATTCCTTCTCCCTGGGAAAATTGGGGCATTTGCCCCCGGCTTTCTTTTTTCTAAAGTCTCACCTGGGTTGGCGAATCCGTAGTACGGAGTTGTGTCCGCTTTCCTTGGAGGCACGTTCGACGGCTTTTTCTTCTTTTTGAGTAGCCGCGAGAAAGGACCCCCCCTGCCCCTTTCCCAGCTTTTTTGAGAGTTCGATCCATTTTATTTTCTCGTAGTAATTTGAAGTTGTGGAGAACGCACCCTCCTGTTCAAAGAGTCCTCCCCCCGTATTCCTCTTTTTCTTGTCAAACACCCTTCCCCCTGAGAAATTGGTTTTCGTTTTTTTTTTGGCTTTCTTGTTTTCTTCTTCAAGACAATTCAGTGTAGCTACCTTGCTCGAGGGCCCCGCGTATGACCCAGCCTGCTTCAACTCTCCTGTTTGATGATGTCCTTGTTCTTAGACCCGGAGCTTTCCTAGTGGCCGCGTGTCTTCCAGTTTTTTTGGAGGTGTGTCCCCCAAGGAGGCGTGAAAATTTGGCACCTTTTCCATTCCCCCCCCCAACACTGACCACGACACGTTTCCCTCCCTGCGGAGGACGCGGGGTCGTAACTTCTATCGACTTCCCTCAGAGGCCGGAAGAAAGACGTTTGCGTCGGTTCAACAGCTTGTCGTCTTTGTTTGACCCCCTTGATCGTGTTGAGGGTTAAGTCACTTCTGTCCTTTCGAGCCGTTAGAGGAATGTTAGATTTTATCACTTCATGGATTTCCCTGTTTTTTGGTCTCCCATATGAGCAGTCCTTTCATCCTTTCTCTGGAACCCTACTTGAAATGAGTTACTGCGCACGACTGATGCCTCCTTTGAAGCTGGCTCTCTCTCGTCTTCCCCGGGTGTCCTTAGGGCTCTCGCTTTACCCGACGAGAACGTATGGTTCGCTTTCTCAGACCCGCTACCCCAAGGATTCGTAGGGGAAGTCCTCCCCGTAAAACCGTCATTTCTCCCAGTACGACGCCTCTTTCCCCTTGGAGAACTCCGACTTCCCATAGCCTTCTCTCCCTCTTCTTTTTATACTCAATTTATTGCAGGTTTCAGTCAGTGACCCACCATGTTGGTTTTTTCTTTTATCTCCCTGTTCTTTGCCCCCGTTTTTATGTTGGAAGGGCGCGGGGCGTTTTTTTAGGAGACTTTTGGTTCGAGCCCAGGCCGTACTGTTCTTTCTCCTCCAAGACTTTTTCACATAGATGCCTCTTTTTCTCTTTTTCCCCTTAAAATGTTCCCAGCATAGGTTGTCCTCTTCCCCACTCGGTGCGTGCTTTTTATCAGAAGGGGTCAGTTAGTCCCACACCCATGAACACCATCGTCCCCCCCCCGTTTTTGGAAGCTTTTTGTCGAACTTCCCTAACCCGAGTTGCGTGTCGTACTCTATTTTCCCCCTTTTCTTTTTTCCCTGGACCAATTTTGGTCTTCCCTTTGGGGGCCTCGCTCCTGCACTGTCCCTGTCCCTGACCAGTAGAGGTACGGAGGGCTGCCCTGTTCGCGAGTCCCCACCTACGCCCCGGTCCCGGAGTTTGGCACGAGCTACAGCAAGATTAGCCCGTCCTTGTGCCCTTCCAGATGTTTTATCGGCTTTTCGACTGGCCTACCCCCTTGCGCGGCGCGTGTTGCGTGCTGTTTTAGACGCTCTTCGCTGTCGACCTGGTGCCCCTTCCAACGGTGTATTCTTCCTTGTTTTTTTCCTTCTTTGTACACCCCGGTCCTTGGGGGGGGGGCCCGGGTGCTACGAGGGGAACTCCATCTCCCCACACGCTTTCTCTCGTCATCTCCCACGTGTCGTCTCTTCCGACAGAGGCTCCGGCTTTTACGTGCCGGCCCCTCCTGTTCCCCCCGAAAAACCCTCCGACGCCTTTTGCCTGCGTCTCGTCTCCGGCCGTTCTTGGCGGGCCCAGCTAAGGTCTGTAGTCCTTTTAGTTTATCCCTAGCATTCACGAAGTGATGACTTCCTTGCTCAGTTCCGATGGTTTTTTTTCTTGAGCATGGGGTCCCCCGAATTTCGTAGGCACCTATCCGTTTTTAACTACGATCCCTCCCCCTCCCAGAGGCGCCCTTACAGACGAGCTTCATGGTTAAAATACCCGCGCTCTTGCGAATCTGGAAAGCTCCCTTGACGTTGATTGGTCCTTTCTTCCATTTGTCCCTTGTTGATGTTCCTCCTCCTTTTCTTTCCCCCCTCTCCCTGTTGACTTTGTTCCTCCTTTTTCTCTGTGCCCCCCTTGAAGCCCAATGGTTGGTGGCGATTTCGGGGGGCCGTACCCCCGGCTGCTCCCTTGTCCTTGTCCCACTGGACCCCCGTTCAAACGCACAGGCGTCCCCCCCCTTGTTTGGTTTGACCTTCCTGTCGTCCCCTTTTTCTAGATTGCGGTCCCCCTTTTTTCTTTCCCCCCGACTGGTTGGACGTTTCGGATGTTCTTTATGAAAGCTTGGCCGGTCTGGATTCTCTCCTTTCTTTTCGTTTTGTTGTTGTAGTCTCCTATTACTGGCCCCTGCATCCCCCCCCCCGTTGGGACTTACCGCTAAGAGAGAACTGACCCCATTCGGTTTTGGGGAAGTTTCCAGACCTTCATTCTTATAGATCAGTTTCTCCCCCGCCCGGCATCTTCCCCCCCCTGGATAACACAAGTTTGAGTGTCCTTTTTGACTGCGTTTAGCTTGTAACCCAAAAGGCGCGTGTCTGCCCCCTTGGCAAATCTAAAACCCGCCACCCCCCCCGTTATAAAAAGTGCAGTCTAAACCGCCTCCTTCCCCCCCCCCCAAAACCCCAGGATGCAGAGGGAAGTGATTGAACCATATCATTTCGACCTTCCTTTCTGCAACGCCGCCTTTACCTAAAGATAATTACTTCCATACCAGAAGGTTTAGATTTTCTTTTTCCAGGGTTTTTTTTCTTTCCTTGATAGTCTTATGGGCCTACTTACTTTGGCTTTACCTTTCTTTTTCCCGGTAGTTTCCCATAGTAGACCCTTTTCCTGGACTACTCCTCCCCGTAGCACCAATTCTTCCCTGGCTAAGCTAATCCCCCTTCTTCATAGACGTCTTTACACGTCTTCGTCTTAGTGAGGCTTTTCTAATTAAGTATACCCCTTAACGGTAGTCTTCTTCGCCGACATCTTAGGTAATAGGCGCCCTCCCTTCCCTGGAACGGGCTGTCTGTGGTCTCTGGCACGAGGCTTGAGACCTTTCCCCCCCCCCGACTTCGTAGACCTTGGAGAAGTCTAACAGACTTGCGGTTGAAACGAAGCACTTTTTTTTTTTTATGTTAGTTGAGGTTCCCCAGTTAGTAGACCTGCGGCGGCCCCTGCACTCTTAAGGGGGACTTCGAACACTCTGCTAAGCCACTTCCTACCTTTTTGCCTGATCCCCCCGATAACCAACGCCTTACAGAGTTGATAGAATACTTCGGCCCCCGCAAAGACCTGCCGTTCCTCCTTAAATTTCAAATGACGGTCCATCCAGGATGGTCTGACTGGTGATGACTCGTGGCTGCCAATTTACCGACCTATGGGTATCGAGATTTGTTTTTTTCGACGGGGCCCGGGAAGACGTCGTCAACTTTTCCCCCTACTGTTCCCGTGATGCTCCATATGTCCCACACTTCCCCCCCCGAGTTCCGCGATAGGTAAGATCTTCACCCTTGCCGAAACCCTGCCGTTTTTGTCTTTCGCCATTTTCCGTTGTCTGTTTCCCTCTTGGGAGGTGGCCCCCCCGTTTTGCGACCGGTCCCTTCTTACTAAAAAGACTGCTCGTGGCCCCCTCCTGCCACTTTTTTTTTGTTTGAACCCTCTCGGGGTAGCTCACCTCCTTCTCCTTCCGGAGTTCTTGAAGTATCCCGCAAGTCCTGTCTTCTCTTCGCAATGAACAGTTTCTCTGCCACCCCCATGTAAACTCACCCCGGCAAAAGGGACCCCCCCCCCCCCTGAGCTTCCTGGTTGCGAGCCGCAGCGAGGTGGTTCCTTCCCCGACTTGAGTAGAAGTGGGAGTATACCCTCTGTGTCGTCATCTTCCTTTTTTCTTTTTTATTTGAGCGTGGCTTTGTTACCCCGCGGTCATCAGTAGAAAAGGTTTTTTCCCTACAACCCGCGTTTGATTAGTCCCGACAAAAATCACTTTTTTCCCAGCCCGTTTCTTACCTCAGCAGGGTGAGCCTTCCCCATCCCTGACCTGAGCCTTCCTTTCAGATTTCACGTTCTACAGAGATGAGATGCATTTAACAGTTCACTCTTTCCTATCCCCCGGGTTTTTTTTTTTTTTTCAAGGCTGCGGTCCTACCAGTTCTATGGAGGGGGGCGCTCGCTGGAACGACGTTCTTCCCCTGAGACGAGCATTGACTTGTCGCGCCTTGGTTTTTATTCATGCTACAGGTACCAGTTCGTTTGAAGAGTTCCTCGCAGGCCCCCGCCCGTGGTGATGAAAATCCAGAAAGGGCCCCCCCCCCTCCAGTTTTTTTCCCCCCCTATGTTGCTCCTGGGTGTGTCTTTTGGGATTAGCGCCCTCTGGCGAGAGCATCAGAATTTCTCCCCAGCCCCTGGTATTCTACGTGCACTGCGTTTGCCCTTTCTTTTATGGTTTTTCTAAGGAAAGTTCCGCCCTGAACTGGTTTCAGAATTACGTGGACAAGGGCCCCCCCCGTACGCGATCTTTTCCATCGCAACCTGTTTCTTCCAGTTTCTTTTCTCTTTTTAATTTCAAGGAGGGAAATCAATTTGGCTTAATTACCCCGCTTCTGGAGGCCCACCCCCCTTGGTCTGCCTCCTTTTTTCCTCCTCAAAATTTCTTTTCGGAACAAAGGGGCTCTTCTTTTTAGTGGCAGACATTTTTACAGGCCTTTTATTCGATTTTTTACTCAGGGTCCTGCCCCCACAAACTGCGGATGTGAGCGCCGCGAAACTCATCTGTTACGCGCCGTTTTACGTTGCTGTGACCAGTTAGTAATTTTTCCTTGGTCCGCGATTTTTTTCGGGGAGTGCTTTGTAACCTTTCGTGTGCGCAGACAGGGGGACTGCTTCAAAATGACGTGTTTAAGTTTCCACTTCTTTTTTTGAAACGGTTGTGGGCACGTCCCCTTACGGGTCTGACCCACGCCACGCTGTCGGAAACCAAGGTGCCAGTTTGCTTGATTTTGAAGGGGATGATATTATATATCTCTCTTTTTTTTTTTTTGTCCCCCTCATCCTGGTTTTTCTAGTGAGATTCCCACTCTATAATCCCTTCTAATATTTACCCCTGGTGGGCCAGGGTCACAAGCCCTGTTTGGGGTTTTCCTCAAGGAGTAAATGGCGGTGACCCCTCTTCCCGTTCCCCGTCGTAACGGACCCTTTTCCTGGTCCTTTTCCTTTCATTTTGACACGATTTCTTTCCCTTGCCCCCGTAGCCCAAGGTAATGCCTTTCCCGCGTATTCTTGAAATACTTAGCTGGCTCAATAGCAGTTTGTTGCGCCCCCCTCCCCTTTTTTATGACCCTTCCCTGTCTTAGAGATGCGCCCCCCCTCTCTGAATGGAGGGATTTGTCGGTCCCCCGTTTGGAGATCCATTTTAAGTGTACTACGAGATCTCTGACTCGTCTTTTCGCATTTTCCCCCACGAGAAGACTTGATTCTTTTCTCAGCGGAGAATCTCAAGTGCTAGTATGTTTTTCTTTTTCAAAAGGGCTGAGAAAAGTTTTTTCGCTTTCCCCCTTCCGGAATGCCTCGGTCCTTGCTACTTCCGTGAGTAGGCTCTCGACCAGGTCTCTCAAGAAAGGTTGAGATCCCACCCAGCCTTTTTTGTTTTGATTCTTGTACTTTGGTGAGTGTCTGCTTCAAGGTCCCCTTTCCTTTGTGAGCAAGTGTATGTGAGTTGTTTTTTTTTGTTTTGTGTGTCAGTGTACCTGTTTTGATATGGAGTAGTGTGTCTTTTTCCCCGGCTTCCTTCCCCTCCCTGTATGGTTTTAGTTACTTTTGTCAGGTGTGTACAGGGGTCCCCTGGTTGATGATCTCTTATCTGGAATGAGGCTACTCGTAACAGATTTCTTTCTGTTCGCGAAGAGTGTCCCTTCCAAATTTGTATCTTTCTCAGGTAGAAAGGTTGTTCCACGTTCACCTTGTAGAGGTCATAGGAGAGCCTCCCACTTGCTTTTTTTCCTGACGGGCAGAGGGGGAGAACACTTTGAGCGTTTTCATTTTCCCCTCGAGGGACTGGAAGAGAAGAAATGTCCTCCTCGTCCCCCTTTCTCCTCAGGTATTTCCCTCTTCTTAGCATTACAGAAGCCGTGCTGGCTACGTCGACCGTATTTTCATTTTGTGGTTGAAGTGAGCTTTTGGTAGTGGAGTTCATTGGTAGAGATTGATTCGGCGTATCCACGCACTCTTCAACCTTCTCCCCGCCGTTTGAGCTTCATTCCCTCCATCCCTCTTTTGGGTTGCCCCAGCGGCTTGGCCTGGTGATTCCTCAGGTTGGTCGCCAATTTGTCCCAATTTTTTTGACGCATGTTCTCCGATTTCACGCGTTGCTGTCGAGGTGGTATTGTGATTCTCCGTTTTTGAGGTCATTGGTTGGGACTTATGCGGCAAGAAAGGAAGTCGCCTTGAGTTTCCCCTCCCCCCTTCGTTTGGTTTTTTTCCCTTTAGATGGACCCCCCGACGTCCCCCCGGTCGGCGTTGATACAGAGCTGCAGTTTTAAAACTCGGTCTTTCGTCCTTGACTCAGTAAGTGATCGGAAGTCGTTCTTTGTCGATTTCCCTCTGTGGCAGTTTTTTCCCCTTTTGATTTATTCTCAGGTCAAAATTTTCCGTGGAGTCCGGTGGTGGGAGATCTCAGTGACGGTTCTTGGTGGTCCAGTGAAGTCCTGCAGTGTTGCGACGTCCCCCCTTTTGGTTGGTTACTCAGATCTTCTTTGCCGGTGACTTCCACCTCCGCAAACCGTGTTAGCTCTTGATGAGAACGCCCGGTTTTTCCGTACGTGACACGCATTGAAGTGACCCACGACCCCCCTCTCCATTCTTCTTTCGTTGGCGCTGTCGGGGCTCCCAGCGGAGATTCTTTTCACTTCGTAGCAAAGCATGAGAGCAGAAGGACTCCGTCCTCTGCCCCCCTCGGTTCTGTTTGTCATGGCGCACTGTGTCCCCTTTCGGCTCTTCTGAAGAGGAAAACCCAGTGGAGACGATCCCTCCCCTACGGGTCTGTTCCGTCCGGCCCCCTTTCCCCCTTCCTACCTGGCTGCCCTTTTTTTCTTTTTCACGACCGCTGTTTTGCCTCTTTTTTCAGTGAGATCGTCCTCTGCTTCGCTTATTCGCACCGTGTTATCTTGTTCTCCTTCCCTCCTGGCTTTTTCTGCAATCAAGTGTTTGAGGAGACTTTCCTCGTTTTGCCATCCCATTTTTCCTTTTCCCCCCAGGGTGGTTTATTTTTCGATTTGTCCGTATACCACGGACTGATGGACCCCTCCGTTTGGGTTAAATCCCGTGCCAACGGAAGTCCCCCCCCTTGGTTTTTTATTCTGGATAATTATGGTTCCCTCTCTCTCTCCCTTTCCGTTTCATTCCCGATTAGTGATAAGTCTCGCGTAGTCCCTCTTCACTTTGGTGCATGACAGTTTGACTCTTTCTCTTCCCTCCTTTTTGGTGGGTTGATGTTCTAGACCGCCCGGCATCACGTGAGAAGCAGAGGGCTACGAAGCAGAGAAAATCGTTGTGGTCCGAGACCTTTTGTGCCAAGGCGGTCATTCTCTCCGGGGGACCTTTTACAAGAAGATTCAAAGTTCCCAAGTGTTGCCCCCGCTTCGTGCGCGGTCCAAGGGCCCCCCCGGCGCATTTCGTAGTTCCGGCACCTGAACCGCCCCCCCCCCCCCCCCCTTTCCTGTGCAATTTTTTTTCTTTGTTTAAACCCCTTCTTCTTTTTCTCAACCACTTTGTGAGCTGGTCGCCCCCGGTAGAAGCGTTTTGCCCTTGGCTGAATGGGTTAAAAGAAAAGGGTGTTCAGACGCCTCCCTTCCTAGGAGCCCTTTTCCGTTGTTTAGATTAGTGGACGTGTTTTTTTGACCGTCCCTTCTTCCCTGTTGACACTTGTATATCTTTGGGGGGGGATGTCCTAGTCACCAACCCCCCGGAACGTTTCCGATCCCTCTACCACTTTTTCCACCCCTGAATATGGACCCCTTCCCGCGGCAATACCCCATGCAGTAGTTCTTTCCGTAGGAGTTACTACTTCCCCTTCCGTTTTTGGGAGACCCTGACCCGAGGAGCCTTGTTCTCCTTGGCAGACAGTGGCTCTTTTTCTTTGTCCTTCTTTCTCTTTTAAGCACACTAAGTTAGACGTTTTTTCCAGGAGCCGCTGACGAAAAAGTTTTTTGGGACGGGTTCTCCCTGGAGCCCCTCTGTTTCTTGAGGTCCCCCGGTCTTTCCCTTCCCCGTCGTTTTTCCTTGCCCCAGAGTGTGAGACCCCTCCCCCCCCCCGTGGCTCCCAGTCCCCAACGGTATCCTGAAGAGTATTCCCCCCTCCCTCCTGGTCGCCCTTAGGTAGGCCCAGCGGCTCTTCCTTCACTCTTTTGACTCTCACCTTGACAGGGCAACCAGGGCCTTTTACCTGATTAGGGGGTTTGCTCTTCCTCCCCTGAAACTGTCTGGTCTAAGATGGGACTCGAGACTTGGCCAGACAGTCGGAGGAGAACTTCACCGTCCCACTGGGCGTGCTTGGAGACGATGGGCCCCACCCAAAGTTTTCATGCCCCGTTAGTTTAAGCGCCTATTCACTCGTCCCGCTGCACCCGCTGTGCTTATTAGAATTAGCGTTTCCGTTCCGGTGGACCCGGTTTCTTGGGCGGGGCCAACTTTGCTTTTCCCCCTCGTAGTGGCTTCCAACAGGGAACACTAGCGTTGTTCCGCGGAAACCTGGAGGGAGTTTGGGGGTCCAACATTTTGTGGTTTGAAGCCCGACTAACGGCGTTGGCGTGCCTGTCCCTTATTTTAGGGCTGTCCCTGGCCGTGTTCGAGACCTCTTCAGATAGTTCTGCCCCCTGCCCCCCTGCTATACACACATCCCCGGTGGCAAAAAGTACCCCCAGTTTGACTCCTCCTCCTTTTTTTTTAACTGTTTGTTTTGGAAGGAAACTGTTAAAGTATACGCTTTTCCTTTCCCCCCCCTCCTGATGGAGCGTAGGTTTGATTTTCTGAGTCATTCACCGGAAGTTCCCCCTTGCGGTTTCGTCTCCCCCACCTTTTTTTTTGGCGCGCTGCTCCGACCCAGAACGTTTCCTGCGCTCCCTCAACCGACGTTTGTTCCCATTTGGTTTGCGATCCCCTGTTTTTTTGTGAGCTCGTACTTTTCGTGGAGTTAAAGGTAAGGGCCGTTACACGCTCTGGCGCCCTGAGAAGTGAGACACGTTTTAACTCTTTTTTTTTTCCCAAGTGTTCTTGAAGGACTAACCCAGGTTCTGAATGTCGGTCTCGCGATGTTGGAAGTTCGGATGATTTAGCTTGGCGGCCTCCGTCCCCTTTCTTTATGAACCGACAATTATGTCCTTACTAGTTTGATCAGAAAGGCTGTTGACACACCCTGAAGATTGGAAAACCAATATCATTTCACCTCAGCCGTACCATCTGTTGCGATTTTTGCACAGAGCGTTTTTTGGCGGTCGTAGAGGGAAGCCGGGAATCCAGACTCGAAGGGGATGACGTTCTTTGTCTTTTTCCTTGACAAGGTCGCGGACAATTTGGAAGATAATTTGACGAAACTTACGGGATCCAGAGATCTTATAAGGGGATCAGACCCAAGTTTGGTCCATTTAACTGGATTGAGCCGTTCTTTTTGTATTTTCGGAAGGGAGGGTTTTGCGTTCCCTTTGTGCAGACGTTGGTCTCGAGCCCGGTGTAGCGGGCGACCACCCCCCCTTACTGTAACTTTCTTTTTCTTGGATGTCCGTATTCAAAGTGGTGAGTCTGGTTGAACTTTCCCCCCCGTCTCGGTTTCCAGGTTAGGATGATTCCTTGCTGGTGACTGGACTTCCTCGCACCCCCTGGCGAGGAATTACGTTTTTTTCACGGCTTCCTTCAGGGCGGCTCCGGAAAGGAGGTCGTAATAGGTGCGACCCCTTCCTGTCGAGCTAGGGGAGTGTTTGGGGTACCCCGGTCATCCGAGAGGCCTGAATTTTTCGGAACTTTTTTTGCCCTCCTGTCCCGCCACTTACGCGGTCGAAAACCAAGATTTGGGGGGCCCGCACCCAAGTGTGTGCCCTGATTTGAAGGGATATTAGAGTTGGTTTATATCTCCTTTAACTTTTCCATAAGGTTGTTGTTCTTTTCGGAGAAGTCCCTTCATATGCCCCCCCCTCCCTTTTTCCCCCTCTCCTCGTTGGACCAATTGGGGGGACGGGAAAGGAGGGCGAACGCTTCCAATTGCTTTGGTTTGTTGGGGCCCGGTCAGTTTCCCTTTCAAGGGTCCGCGTTTCTTTTCTTGAGTCCTTTCTGAAGAAGTCCCCGCAAGGCTCGCCGCCTGTCCTTCCCAGAACATGGGAATTCAACTCACCGTTAGTAGAGGCTCGAACCCATATTCGCGGTCTCCATAAGTTGTTAGTGACATTTACCCCAATGCGACATAGAACGGACTCCCCCCGGAAAGGATTCCTGTCCCCCCCGCTCTAAATTGGAGGAGCCTTGGTCTGTCTCCCCCCCACTAAGATTCCCTTTTTCCGTTCTTCTTTCGCTAGATGACGGTCATGTATCCGGCCGGCCTTCTTAGACCTCGTTTTTTGCACGGTTAGTTGACATACCTGATTTTATCTTCGTTCCCGTCCCCAAGTTTGACATTCTTCGAGGCCACTTACGTCCCCCGCCACTCGGTTTGGCCATTACGAAAAAGTTTCTGTAGTTCTCGGAGACCGCAGCTTCCTCTCCTCCCGCCCAGGGAGAGGACAGTGGTCGGCGGCTTGCCCGCTCGTGAGTTACTGCCCCCCGGGTTACGGACATTGGGTCCTCAGGCACGGGCGGAGGGTTCTTTCGCACCTCAAATAATGATCAGTGGCGCAGGTCGCATTCAGCTCGTCCGAACTTGATTCCTCTCCGAAAATGGCGTCCTTTTCCAGCGCCCTTCTCGAAGTGATCCCTTTCCCATTTCCTTTTTTTCTTTTTTTCCCGGCGCGGGAGAGTTCTACGGCGCTCCGGGGCTCCCGATTTTTTTTTTCCTCACGTCGTGGAAATGGAAAACTCGCGGCCGAGTTTTTGGAGAAACGTTTTTTTTTTTTTCAATTCCCAACGTTCCGAGGATCGCCCCCTTTATCTCCGTCCTCGGTTCAGTTTTTGCCCTCACGTCCCTCTATCCCCTAGGTGCGTTTGTGTCAGTGTCCCTTTTTTCTTTTCTGCTTCGTTCTGGCCCACCCAAGACTGTTCCGGGTAGTTTTTTGTTATTTGCAATTTGGATGTTGCATGCTTCCCTTGTTGCTTTTTCGAGAAATTCCCGAGTCTTATCCGTCCCCCCGTTTTTTTTTTTTTTGGTTTTTTTTTTTTTGTTTTTTTTTTTTTTTGTTTGTGGGGTTTTTGTTTTTGTTTTTCCCTCCCCGGTCGTATTGGAAAATAAAATCCTCACCTTCTGAAGGAAGTTTCTGAGCTTCTCCCCCTGTTTTCCCGAACCGCACCCACGGTGTCGATGGGAACCACCTAGGTCCAGTGGTTTTGGGTGCCCTGGGTTATCCCTTTTTCAAGTTTAGTGCCCCCCTTTTCCCCCCCCCGACATCGTTCCCACTGTTAGGAGCTTTTCGTATGTAGCCTCCCATCGGACCGGTTCAGTTTCCGATTTTGTGATTTTCAATTTTTCTTCTAATCGGGGAAATCTTTGGCTCAGGATTGTCCCCATAGGCTCCTCCCCAGCCTTTCGGAGGGAGACGACCGGTATGATTTCCTCCTCTGCTCGTAGACCCAGACGCAAGTGGATCTGCTTTCAAAGAGTCCCGCGTACGCCCTTCCTTTCCTGTCCTTTTTTAGAGTCTGGGAGTGAGTTCAGTTTTTTTTGTCTTTTTAGTCTGACGGTAAAATCCTTTGACCCGCCGGCGGATTTTTGCTCCCTCCTCTTGGAGAATTGTTGAGTTTATCAATGTGGGTATACCCCTCCATTCCCTTTTTTCCCCCAGTTTCTTCGCAATGAGTTCAGTTTTTACCTGGGACTTTCAGTTTCCCCCACCCCTCCTTCTCCAGTATCTCCCCCCCCCCTTTTACTCCCCTCACCCAGTGGTATTGCGTCGTAATGTATCTGACCCTTTTCCGGGGTTAGTCCGACTTGTACTTTGCAGCCCCTGACCTGAAATCTTTTTTCTGTTTCCCTTTTTCAGCTTCTATCCCTAGGGCTCCCAGCTTCTTTCGTTTTTTAGTCCCTTTTTCCCTTTGACTACTCTCCATTAGATTTCCTGGTCTAGTTTGGGGCTTCAGTCCTAGGAAAGATCCTGTGGCGCATATTTTCTCCCCACTGGGAGCTTTTTACAGGTTCTCCTATCCCCGCCCCCGTTCCTCTCCCGGTTTTTAGGGACCCTCCGCGCGGACAATCCCCCCCCAACTTAAAAGAGACCTTTGGCTCGTGTAGATCGGTTTTTTCCTGCTTTCTGTGTTTCCGGCCCGAAACTTTTTTTTGTTTACTAATCCGGCTAATCCTCTAAAAGTCTGTGAAGAATTCGACTGTTTGGGCCTTGCACGTTGAGCAAGTTGTTAGTTCTTTTCTCGAGTGGACCTCCTCTCGCGCACTTGATGGTCCAAACTACCCTCGGGCTTCCTGGTCACCTGGTTCCCTTTTTCTACGGCTTTGTTGACTTCCATGATGAGAAACGGGAAGTCCCCACGATTAGGGGATTC
>Ga0179593_1531733_pt1 | contig 17060 bp, 11 predicted proteins | sample CZODoug2_1_08_16_FD_185931 | JGI IMG/M metagenome (GOLD analysis project Ga0179593, IMG submission 185931) | Vadose zone soil fungal communities from Angelo Coast Range Reserve, California, USA - CZODoug2_1_08_16fungal (PacBio error correction) | ecosystem: Environmental > Terrestrial > Soil >... | reverse complement strand
CCTCACTACTGTGATAAGAGAGTTTTTTTCCTTTAAATCTGATCCCCCCCCTTTTCCTCGGATTAACCATGGTCCCTCTCCTCTTACAGCTTTTCCCCTTTTTTCTTTGGAAAGGGCTGCCCTCCTTCAAGGATCCTTGTAAAAAGTTGTTGCCCAAATCATGCCCGAGTTTCTTAAGGAGAGATTGATCTTTTATTGACGCCTGCAAAAATGTTTTTTTTTATTTTTTCAGCTTATATGACTCTGATTTCCCCCCTTTCTTTTAGATTTTAAGAGCGTCGTTTTTTTTTTTCCCTGAGTCTTGACTGGAGCTCTCCCTTAAGCCTCGCGTCACTTTCTCGCCCCGGACTTCCGTGCCCTCAGGAGGGGTCTTTTGCTTCTTTATAGACGAGTCTCTGATTCCTCCCTCGGAGATCTGTCTCCCCCCATTTTCAGTCGTGGCCTTTTGCCTCCTCGTTCCCTTCCCCAGTCTTCCCTTCCTTTCGCTAGCTGAATGACGACGTTTACTCTCCTTGGGCCTGGTTGCCGAGAGCCAATCTTGAAACTTTTCCTTAACTGATTTCGTGATTTTTCCAGGAGGGGATTCTCCCAACCGAACCGCTTTTTAAGACAAGGATTAGGTTTTTTTTCTCTCGGAATTGACTTCCGCAAAGAAACGCACCGCTTTTCCTTAGTGCCGCGAAGCCTCCTCCTTGCTGTCCGTCGAAGGGAGCTCCCAGAGCCGAAACGTTCCATTTAGGTAGAAAGTGCTTTCCCAGCCGCTCTTAGGACAGAGCTCGCGAGTCCGTTCGCGTCTTGGGTTTTCGCTTCGTTCTCTCCCGCGGCCCCCCCGGAGAGTCTCCCCTCAGGAGCAAGGGTATTTTCATCTTTCTGTAATACTCCGATTCCCGGGGTAGCTTTCTAAGGACCAAGGAGGACCATCACTCGAGACCTTTTTTTTTTGAGGGCCCCTTATGCAGGTTACATTGATACCCTACCTTCGACATACCCTCCCCAAGTGCCACGAATCACCTGGATTTTTTCTTTTTTTTTTTCCCTTTTAGTTCCGCCCGAACAGATGCACAGCTCTCTTTTAAATTTTGAGCCACACCTGCAGGGTTTTTTTTTGACTTCCTTGCCATCGGGCTCCTCTGGCGCGGTTGGACCCCCCCCTCGTCGAACGGCCCCCTTAAAGTCGCGGCGTCCGTCCCGTGCTCCCTTAGCTTTAAGCCCGGCTCCTCCACGCGACTTTTTTTTTTACTGTATTTCCTTTCACAGTTGGTAAAAGCGCCCCCGGTCCACTGTAGCAGCTCTCCCTTTTTCAGTTCACCGTTCCTTGACCTCCCGAGCGAGGAGAGCGAGAGGGGGCCGTCATCCGCGCAACGTAAAGGAGCGCGCGCTTCCCCCCCGCCAGCCGTTGTGTTTTCGAGAAGATTTGCCTCTTACTGGAGTGTCTTCCCTAGAAGGAAAGTTATCGCGATCGTCTGAGCCGATGAGGCACCCCCGGGGACTTTGGACTCTCTTTTACAGACTGCTTTACGACAAACTTTTTGCACCGACCTTTCCCGACGGATAGCGTTTCCTTTCCCTCGAGGATTGACGTCCTTCTTCTTCTTACTGATGGCGTCCCTTCTTTCTTAACAGACTGTTCGCTCCCCTAGCCTACGGTTGCACTTTTCCCAACTTTTTTTAAGTGGTCCCTCTTCCCCTTGACGGTATCGTGGGTGTGGCCCCTCTTTACGAAGTGCGGAATCCTGGGTTTCTTTTCTAGATAAACTCCTTTCGGAACTCTCCAAACTGGGCACCCCTCCCCATTGGACTTAGTGTAGGATCGCTCCTTTTTTTATGGATCCCTGTTGAACAACAGGCAGCCTCTGGCTGCCAAGGAGTCCCCTTTCTGCATTAATGTTTTTTTTTTTTCCGGTATTCGTCGGAACGAATAGTCGACCCCTTTTTTTCCTAGTCTTTTTTCCCCCGATGATGTAACAACTTGCTGATGAGAGCAGTGGATTTCTTTTCCTCCTGCGGACGTTTTTCCGGACGCCTCCCCTCATCACAGGGCTGATTTCCTCGCAGAGGCTCGTGAGAGGACCTAAGGTCGGAGGCCGGGTCTCGAGGAGGACCCCCCACGGGACGCCGGGCCTCTCGCGGTATTCTTTTTCCCGGCACTCGGTTTCCCCTCGAGTTTTTCCCGTTCTATCCACCCTCCTATTAAGAAAATGGAGGGTAGCAGCCCCCCCAAGGGTTCCCCCAGGAAAAATAAGGCTTTCCCTTCCGCATCAGATTCTGAGCGCGTTCCGAATTACACCTTGGCGATCGGCAACCCCCCCTTATTCCACTTTTCCGCGTCAGAAAGACATCTCCTCCTCCCCCCCCTTCGGACACGTTGAGAGGACGATTTTCTTTTTCATACGAGAGGCTTTGCGCAGAATCTTCCCTCAGAGTAGAGCTCCCTCCCGTCTGAGAACAATTCTCTAATCACTGAGCGACCCCTCCTGTTTTCCCCTCCCCTGATGCCAGTCTTTCCTTTCCTCTTACCGGCGACGCGCGGCGCGGGGATCTCTACCAGCCCTTTTTTCTCGAATAGACAAGGTGCTTCCTCTCTCCTCCCTGTGCCTTTTCTCCCCCAGGCAACAGGTCCCTGGTGGATGCGCGGACCCCCCGATCTTCTCTCCTGAATACCCTCGTCTGAATTCTCTTGGCGGTCAGAGCTTTCTTGCGAGGGCGCCTTTCTGAACGAAAGAAAATGTCCTTTCTCCCCTTGGCAGGAGGAGTTTCCTCTTCACAATAGGGGAATCCAGGAGGTTTTCTCCTAGGCATCTAAGTATAAGCAGTAACGGGAGTGTTTTTCCTCCCCTTTCAGAAGTGTGTGTTGCTCTATTCCCAAACGCTGTTTCCATCGATCCGGTCCACGGAACCTTTTTTGCCGACCTTTTTTTTCAAGCAGGAGAAGCCCTCCCTTTTTCGTCGGACGTTTCCTGCTATTCACCCCTGTCCCTAGCTGATCGTCAACCGTTGTTGCTCTTTTTCCCTTCAACAGTTCCGAGATTTTTTGCAGAGAAGATCGAGCTACGCCTTTCCTTTTTGGTGAGAGGGAAGCTCTCGCTCTTGCCAGCCCTTGTCGATTTTTTTCTCGATGGTTGTCCTAAAGGGAGAGTCTTCCCTACCTGGAGCTCAAGAAGGATTCCTTTCAGAGAGATCCTGCCGAGAGACCCCAAGCTTGAGGGGTCGCTCCCTCGGTTTTCCCGAAGGAGAGGGATTTTTTTCCCCTTTCCCGTTCCCCCCCCCCCCCCCCGGCCCAGACTTCATCGTCGTGTTCCTTCCCTAATAGCAGTAAGACACTTTCTTTTCGTCTGCGGCTCTCTTTTTACGAAGTACGATGGCTCTTTTTTCTTTGTAGGCCAATTGTATTCTTCAATGGTTTTTCCATGCGCCTCCCCCTGAGGGAGGAGATTTCGCCCCCCCCAGACCTCCGGTCGTAACAGCCCGATTCTTTTTTAGTAATCGAAGTTTTTCTCTGAAGAGCCTCAAGAACTTTTCCGAGAGACGCGACTCAGAAGCTTTCTGAGAAGGTAGACCGAGAATCCCTTTCCCCCGGACCTGATATGGAGCCTTTTCTGATCGGTTCTCGAGAGAGTCCCCTCTTTTTCCTCGGACTGTCTTTACGGTTTGAGTTCATAATTTTATTGACGCTTTTCCCCCTTGAAGCCCAGGCTGAAGCGGAGCCATTTTCTTTTTATAGTACTTTCCTCTCAGATTTCCCTTTTTCCCCCTGTTCCGTCCTCGGAGAAAAGCTCCTCTCGCTCCTCGGATGAGGCGGTTTCCACCCTCCTTTCTCCCAGACTTTTGCCGTACCAAGAACTCAACGACGAATTGGTTCTTGGGCTGACCCTTCTTCGTTAAGACCTACCACCTATGCCGCCCCCGCGCTGCGTAAGAAGTCCAGCCCTTCCTTTTTGCCACCCACACCCCCTTTTAAGGAGAAAGTTTTCCATAGGGATTTCGAGTTGGAAGAACCGGTCCCCCTCTAGACAAATCTTCGAGGTAAGTACCAGTCCTCCCCTTAGATCTTCTGCCCCGGATAGCAGTAGACTCCTTGCTAAGCTGTAGGTACGTTTCCCCCTGTCGTCAAAGCGAACATTTTTTCAAGAGCTGAAGCCTCTGTAATTGAAGTTAACCTTTCTCTGTCGGGTCCCCCCAGACGGCTTCCCATTTTCTGTCTGCCGCCTCAGGCGTACCTTCAATTTTAATAATACTAAGTTGTTTTCTCTCGCTACTTTTTTCGTGTATAGACTCTTTTGGCACCTCCCTCGTTCCCTTCCCCTCAGGAGACCTCTATGGAACCTTCCCGGTGAATTAATTCTCTTTTTTACTTTCCTTTGACCGTGGGCGCCCCGGGTAACCGACCTACCTGAAGGACAGTCTTTCGTTCTTTTTTTAGATCACCTGTTGCGCAGCCCGTATGGCTGCGGCCCTTGAACTTTCTCTTCTAAGCTCTACACGTGACACTTCCCCAAAAGCTTCGAGCGGGTCGCCCTCTCGTTTCCGCACTGATGGGGTGGCACCTCTTTTTTTCCCCTTTGAAGTGCTTTCTTCTTGCGATCACCTCGGTTCGGGCGGCCTAATCCGTTTCACCCGAAGCCGCTCTTTTTTTTTCGGATAGTTCGTTTTCTCCTCGTCCTGGATCCTTTCCCCCGGCCGCATTCCCGCCTTCGCGGCTCCCGCGCTTCCGGCCTTTGTAGTTGCTCTGCATAGTAGAACCTTGACCCTTCTCTTCCTGAAAATTTTCCCCGTCTACCCCTTCCGCTAGAGGTCCTTCGTGGCTTAATGGCCTCCCTGAGGACAGAAGACTTCTCTTCCCAACACCCCGGCCGCGAACTCCTCGGCTCGCCCGCGGCCCCGCTTGACTCAATCGCACGGTCTTAGCGGAAAGGGGAGTCTTTCCTCCCGTCGAAAGGAAGGCGTCCTTCTTTTCGCGACGCTCTAGCAAGACTCCCCCCCTAGTTGGCGTGCGTTTTTCTCCAGGCACGCTCACCATGAGCTGACGACACTTTTTCATAAGGGGCTTTCGGGTCGGACCCCCATGTGCGATCCTGCCCAACTCGTCTTTCCGCGGCAATTGCAGACCGCCGAGTTTTTTTTCTAAAACTTGGTCCTCTGTCGCACGCAGGGGCGAACACGTTTCAACGGCATCGACGCTGCAAGAAATAGAGGACCGCTTTACTGCGATTTCAAGGCACTCCCGGTGTTGGGCGACAATCCCCTACGAGTCGAGCTTGAGGAGATCGCAAAATGCTGGAGACACCTCTTGGTGTGCTAGCGGCCGTTCCTCGATGAAAGGCGACCGTAAGGAGGGCTTCGACTCCGCTGAGCGGGTGGATCGTTTGAGTTCACTTAAGCGCGCCGCGAAACTGTTGGGTGGCCTTGATCCTCTCCGGAGAAGATGACCTCCGTAGTAACTGGTGCAGCTGCTGGACGTCAAGACTCTTTCTCTAGTCAGGAGAGCTCCTTGCAGCTGCTGGTCAGAGCCAAAAATTTTTCCCCTTTCCCTGGCGAATGTTTTTCAGATTTCCGCAGTGAAGGTACTCCCCCCCCCCTTGCAGGTTCCCCTTCTCGTTCCGTCTTTCGGGTCTTCCGTTTGAGTTTCGATGTACGACTCGAGTAACCCTCCTTCGGGAATCTTCTCCCTTGTTGTTGTCTGAGAGAGTTTTTCCTTCCCGGGTTACTTCTTCAAATGCAATACAGGACCCTTGCTACCCCCCGATGGCCGAACAGGAGCACCCTCCTTCCTGCCCTGTAGGGACCCCTTCTGAGGGACCTCCCCCCTAGAGATAAGTTCCCTTCTACTACAGTCAGCTCCTGCACCCTGAGCTGCCTTCTGAGAGAAAGATCTTTCCCTCTCCGAGATCCCACAGGTCTTAGCAGCCTTTTCTACTGCACCCCAGGCCCTATATTTAGAGGAGAGATGGCTGTCCCCCCCTTTTCAGACTTTCCCCCTCTCGAAATGGAGCTAACAAAGGAAGTCTTCGAGCCTCGAGAAAAAAGTTCCCTCCGTCAGGGGCGCTTCATGATTAAGGTTTTTCCCCGTTGACGACCCCTTCGATCAGGCGATTATGAGCCCATCCTCGTAGTTCGGAGATAATAGAACTACCCCCCCCCTTTCTCGATTTCGAGTAGATGCCCCCTGAGACTTTATGATTGGACGCAGGTTCCCCGGTTGACGAGCGCCAAGTTTTCCCCCGAGATCGTAGAACCCTTTTCGCTGGGGATTGCCTTAGCCTGCGTTGGCATGGGGCTTTTGGTCCCTCCGAGGAGTACACCCTTTATGAGAGCTCTTGGAAATCAAGCGTGCCTCCCGAACCGTTTCGTCTGTCCGAGAGCCGGCCGAGAGCTTCCTTGAGGAAGATTCCTCTCTCTCAAGGTCCCCGCAAGGGAGCATTTCTCTCACCAGAGAGGACTCCCCTCACCCGCGTTCGAGGCGCTGGGTGTTTTTTTTTTTTTTTTTTTTTTTTTTTTTTTTTTTTTTTTTCCCTTGCGTCGTTTCCGCCGACCATGCCCTGCACGGCGAGAATTCCTAGGCGCCTTAGCCGTTTCTCCTTTCCTATAAGAGTCCGAGGTGAGTTTTCAAAGCGTCCTGCGTTTTCACTAGCGCCGCTCCCCTTAGATTTTCCGGCAGGTTTTCCTCTGCCAATTTGAGCGGCACGATACCCTTTCCCTAAGGCCCCCCCTGGCTGTATTACTTTTTCGTTCCGCACGACGACTTCCCGCACCTCTTCCTTCCTGCAAGGAAAGGACGACCCTTTCATCGCATTTTCGAGTTGGGCCATCGGGCGCTTTCTTTGGACGAACCGGTTTCTGTCGAACGGCGGGACCCTTCGGGTCCCTTCCCGCCGCCATCACTTATACCTTCAGCCCCCCGTCTCGCGTCGAACGACCTGGCCTTCTTTGACAAGTTGTCTAAGCCCCCGTTCTTTTTTTCAGCACCTCTTGAATCCCGTTTCTTCTCTCCTAGGTCGCGCGGATGACCTATCTGCGCTACCAGGAGTAAAATATCCCCCTCCTTCCAGTTGTTTTTTTACTTTAAGAAGGATTTATCGCTCTCCCCCCTGAGCTGCGTTCAGCCGCCCCTTTTTGGGGGCATAAATAGAAAAGGTTTTCCTCCATGACCTTCTTCTGGATGAAAGGTGGTCTCCCCACCTTGTCAAGAACTCTCCCGGACAGATCGAGTTCTCCTCACTCGAGCAAGCGGATAGAAGATATAGTGATTTCCAGGAACAGATGTTGATTCTTCTCTTCCTCCGTGTCTTTCCTGAAAAGAGAACGGCTGTAGCCAATCCAGAAGAGGAACTCCCCCCTCGATTTTATGTTTCCCCCCTGTCCTTCTTATCCCGGGACTTCCCCTAAGATCCACGGAGTTCCCAAGATAAAGTGAACCACCTCCAGACCCCATATGGACATTCGGATCGTTCGCTCCCCAGGATCTTCTTTCCTAGAGGTGGCCCCCCAGGAATCCTAAGAAAGATGATGACAACCCTAGAGGACTGAGTGAAGGAATTCCTTCCCGATACCTGAGACCTCGGAGAACTTCCTTGATCGGAAATTCCCCACTCCTTAACACAAGTGCTAATGATGAGCTCCCTCCGTCGGATTAATGGAGTCCCCCCCTCAGCAGGAGAAGACGAACAGCAGGAAGAGACTTTCCCCCCGTCTGAGAAGAGGTTTCCCGGAATATCTCATGGGCGGACCCTGGCCCCTGAGATCTTTCTCAACGACCTCTGAAGCATTCTTCGCTGATTCGCTAGAGCGCCCCCGGCCCCCCTCCTCCTCGGTTGAGTGCTTTCCTTTCATTCTTCTCCCAGGAGCACATCCGGTTTACCCGCCAGCGGTTTTTTCCCCCATTGTCCTCCCTAAGCAACTCAGGTTTTTCTTCCTCCGACTCCCCCCCTCTGACGATGGTCCTAGTTACAAACCTTGGCGTCCCCCCCGGCGGCGCCCCCTGCCAAGCAGTACTCCCTTCATCGACCCTGAGACCGTGTCGTTACGGCGATTTCCGGGCTCCTGCCACGACTTCTCATCGCCTTATCCTCTAGATTAATCTGAGGATTCCCTTAAGCAGCAAGTTGAACCCTTTTCCCTTTGGGGATACGGCTCTCGACGCTTCCCTCAGTAGGCGGGTTCAGCTCAGGTCGACTAGATGATCGGGGAGAGCTCCTTTCCCCCTCCCTGCGCTGCTGTTCCCTCGAAAAGGTGGATCTCCCCGACGGACTATCTCAACAGCCTCCTGACGTCTTTGTCGACGTCCCCCTTATCTGATTTCAGCAGTGCATTTCGTAAGAGGAAGGAGCTGTTTTCCCTTCGCAAATAGATTGAGAGGGCCCTTTCCTCGCCTTCACGTCACCAGCCGTGACGAGTCCCCCGGCAGGGTCCGGCGTTAAGTAGGAAAATCTTCCCTTCCCTTTTCCGGGTTTCCTCTGTACGACCTCTCTATCCGGGCGGGCATCCCTCCCCTTTGTTGTGTATTTGGATGCCCGCACGGTACTTTGCTGCTGATTGCTCCGCCCCTTCCCTTCTCCCCGTGTTCCCTTTTCACCGCGCGCTTCGGGAACAGGCCTCTTCGTCTTCCAGGGCCTCTCCCTCCTTTTCCCCCAGTTGTTTTTCTTTCAAGAGCTGCACTCTGCATGCTACGTCGAGCAGATCCCCCGCAGCCTCCCCGAACAAGGTAGGGAATGTTTCTCTCCTTTAGAAAGTCCCCCGCCCCCCTTCCTCTTGACAGCGGTCGCGCTGGCTGTTCCGCAACGGTGCGCTCCCACGCGAAGAGCGCTTTTTCGTCTCGTCTTCCGTCGAATTTAAGCTCTCCGAGATTAAGGGAAAGTTTTCAGAAAGGCTGTTCCGCTCCTGGTAGAACCTAGTAGCTCTCGCCCACCGACTGTAGTGGACTTGAGACACTTTTCTAGACTCCCCTCCTTTATAGAGGAGTTTTCCGTTTACGGAAGTATTTGCGCGCCCTTTCTCAGAAAGTTGCTCCCGGGATTCCTGAGATGATTCCTTGCCTTTGCCATGAGGTGCTTGATTATCTCACATGGTCCCCTTAGGAAACAACGGCTGAGCTCCTGACGTTTCAAGGTGAACCTCTTGCCGCCTCCAAGAAAGAACCCTTTCCTATTCTGCGCAGTCCCCTTACGAAAATGGAGGTCTCTTCTTTCGACCTTCAAGTTCAGAAACTCCGAGAGTCTCGCATCGGCCTTTCCCTGAGGAGAGTAGAGTCCTCCCTTTCTTTTTTGAGGAGTCTTCCTTACTTGAAGAAGAAGTTCCCCCTTGACAGCCCCCGAGACCCTTCTACTCGGAGGCAGTTAGACTTCCATACGGTTCTTCCGATTTCTTTTTCGAAGATCCTTTTTTCAACCCCCCCCAGCAATGTCCGAATTTCCGCTTCTTTCCCCCTTTTTTTTTCTAGGGAGGATGTTCCCCCCTTCCAGAGATGCAGATACCCCGTCCCCCATAGGGCCATATTTTGGTCCCCCGTTTTTCCCGTTCAGACAGACCGATTACTGCCTCCCCTTTGTCCGCACTTAGCACCACCTTGCAGGGTGCCCCCATTCTCGTTTGAAGGGCGACCTTTTGTGGCGAACCCCCGGAGCGTGAACCGTTCGGAACAGTATTTTCAAGGCTCCCCTCTGAGGTTTCCGTCCTACGCCATCACCCTTTTTAAGCCCTTCTTCGAACAACCTTCTTATGGAAGTCGGGTCACTTTCGTGTACCCGTTGTCGTTTCCGAGCCCCCCAGGTTAAGAGCTCCTTTTCAGAAGATTCCTTTTTTTTTTAAAAGTGTATGGTGTTCCCTCCTAGGTTCCCTTTCCCGTCCCAGAGTATGAAGCCCTTTTCGAGTTCCCTTCTAGTAAAGTATCTCCCTTCTTATTGAAATCAATAAGTTTGAGATGTGTTGAGATAATCCTTTTTTCCTTACCTAATGACCCCATGGCAATAAGATTTCTTAACCAGATTCAGATCGAGGCCCCCTGATACAATTTTAATTAACCTTTTTGTTTTCTGATCCTCCTTCAGTGTTTCGTCCAACCCCCAGTCCCGACCTTTCCAGAGAGATTCGTTTTGAGCAGGGCTCCTCATCTACGTGATTTTTGAAGGGCCTTAACCTTTTTCGATGTTTCTTTTTCTTCGACATGGTCACCCAGGGGGAGCCGGCGCCGTGCCTTCGTTGTCTTCCGAGTTCCCGCGTCTCCCAACGCGAGGGGTTTGCCCCTCAGTGTGTTTCGGCCTGTCTTTTACACGAGCGCTGCCCCCCAGCTCACTCTTTTTCGGGTTTTTTTTTGCGGCGTGCCCGTAAGATCCAAACTTTCCCCCCCGAAATCACGAGGAAGAGTGTTCCCCTTAGGGGGAGAGCACAGCCCTAGAGAGGGGGGCCCCTGGAAGAATTGATGGACAAAAGAGAGTTCCCCACGCAGGCCTTTTTTTCTTTGGAAGGATCCGAATTATTCTAACAATTGATTTGGATTTAAAGGATGAACTTCCCCCTTCCCCATGCCTTGAGACGGTTCTTCCGTTGGCTTCATGACAGACTTTTCGGACAGAAGAGTTTTCTTCCCTGAAGCATTTCCCCGGCGCTTTCACGCGGATCAGCTGAGCTTTTTTTTTTTTCCTTCATGCTCGCTGTACCCATCTGCACGGCTCTTAGGCAAGGTAGGGAGCTCTGGCTTGCCCCTAACAGGAGCCCGCACAAGGCTTTTTCGTAGCTTATGTGAGGAAATACAACCCCCCCGGTTCTCTTCTTCCCTCTTATTCAATTTCCGGAGGTCACTGGGGATTTCCCCCTCCGAGGTTTTTTTCCCTTTTCTGACACGCTTGAAAACTAGGGCTTCTGTATCTTTCTTTTTTTTGAGTTTGCTTTTGTCGAAACTTTGGCGCCTCTTTTTCAAAAGGCGCGCCCTTTCCAAGCCGTAAGGAGCTCACATGGGACTCTTTTCCGAATCGTCTAAGTGAGACCTTTAGGCTCTTCTCTAGTAAATCTTCACACTAAGTGCGTAGGTTTCTGCAGGACTTGCGCCCCCTATTCCCGAGCCTTAGAGTCCTCTACGGACCTGAAAAATACTTTCGGTCGAACAAAAGGGCTGCTTTTCTCGCTGGATGAGAGCTTTCCTGTTAGAGGCCTGAGGGGCTCTCCCCTGTCTTCTCCCCCCCCCCCCCCCCCCCCCCTGCGAGGGGGATTCTCATTTTATGCAAGCCAGCTTTCAACCCCGGGACCCTGGGAAGGGAATGATTTCATTGCTTAACAAGCTCTGCCCAGGGCTACCTGGTGCTTCTTCCTCCTCGACTTCAGTACCTATCGCTCTTTGCAGCGCTTTACTTCCATGCGATTGACTTTTTTTCTGCCAACAACGGTGTAGGGCGTTTTTTTTTTTGCGAAAGACCTTTCCTTCTCGACCCCCACCTCTTGAGGCTTCTTTTTTCCGGTCGGACCCCCGGGAATAAGTTTTTCCGGCTGTTACGAACTCTATAAGCGTAAAGGCCCTATATCTCCCCCCAATAAGAAGTTGTTGTTGTCCGAGGTTTATCTCTTCCCGACCGGTCAGAGGTCTATATTGATAAGGCCCTTTCGGATTCCCCCCCTTTTTCTTTTTTCCCGGTCACCGCCTTTCATCGACGGTCTTTTGTCCTTTCTTACTTCTGGAGAAATGCCCAGTAACCCTTTTGGATCTCTAGATTCACTGATGACGATGTTGTTCTCTCCTGTGAAAGGATCTCCTCTCTTCGTGATTTCGACTCGTTGCACCGGTAGGAATTCCTGTAAAGTTCCCCCGAGGAGAAAGGCCCGTCCCTTGAGCCCATTAGAGTCTTTTTTCAAGACTTATCCCCAAAGAGAAGTCCCATGTTTCTCTGGAAGTAGCTTTGCGAATTACGGCCCTCTGAGCCCAGGTAAGGAGTTCCTCAAGGAGGATCCCCCGAAGAGTCTCTTTCTGAACGAACATATTCTTTTTAAACCTTTTCTCGGCGATCCCCGGATCATCGTCGTGGCTTTCGGAAGTTTTCCTCCGGACAAGGTAGACGATCGTCAGCCGTCCTTCCGACGTACTGCTGGTGCAGGTTCCCGATTAAAAGGGGTATCTTACCGAGTTTCCCCACTCCCTGAGGAGGGGGGTTTCCTCCCAGCCCGGACTGGTTTCCTGGAGGAGAAAAATTGGGACCCCGAAGGTTCAGCCCAACGGATTTATTGTAGTACCCGAAGTGAATCATCTCCCTAAAGCCCTCTTTGCGTCTCTAGATCCCTCTCGCGAATCCTCGCCTCCTTTTTCAAGTTCGGCCGCCGTCTGCCTACGGTTTCTTCGGAGTCATCTTAAGATAGGCCGTCGTCGCTTATGAGCGGTTTTAGGCGTCTTCTTGACTGGCAGGAGGAACCAGGACTCTCCCTTAAGAAGTTCCCCGGTCTGACGTTAATAGGTTTTCATGGGTTCGATGAGGTATCTCCGCCCTTTCCAGGACACGGAAAGTTCTTCTCCTCCCCCTTGCCAGAAGTCGGACGGTTTCAACCTTTATAAAGAGATGAAGCCCCGAACCTCTCCAAAACGGTAAATATGTCTGTAGGTCAGTGACTTAACCTCCCTCTTGAGATGAAGCAAACCCCTCTCCAGTTCCGAAAGGCAAGTTTCCGGAAGGGGGCCAAAAGAGAGGTGTTTTTCCCCTTTTGATACAGGAGTGCTCTTTCCAAAAGAACGGACCTCCAGTGGATTCCGGTGGAAAAGGAGCAAGGCGAAAAGATAGGGGCCCAGTCAGTTTCCAGACGTTAGATTCTGCATCCTCTAGAGGAGTCCACACCGAGCCTGAGGGACTTCCGGGAGCCTTTGTCTTAAACAGCAAAAGGTCCTCGCAGTCCTCTTCCCTTTTAGTTTAAAAGGGTCTCTTTACGGTTCCCCTCTCGTAACGCGAGCGTCGTAAGGAGATTTAAATTTCTTTTTTTTTTTTCCGAATCATCCGTGTTTTGTTTGCATTGCATACTTTCGTTCTCCTGACGGAAGGTTTCCCCTTTTGACCAGTTTTGCCCCCCTTTCCCAAGTGGTTCAACAATGGACAGATGGTTCCGAGGGACGGGGGCTTTTGCGGGACCCCAAGGGCCCAGGCTCGGACCCCTCTTCGGCGGAGTTTCCCCCGACTAGAGATACGGCCGATATACTCTTTTGACTTGTACGGGATACCCGAATTCGCGCCCCTTTCGACTACTTTTCCCCCCCCTTTTCGTCAAACCCCACCCCCGCCGGAAGTGGTCTGCTGATGGCCAGTTTCCTTTCCCCTCGAGTGTTTGCCCATCAGGCCGGAAGTGCTGAAGAGCTGATTAGAGAAAATCTGTTCTTGCGCCTTAAGAGATGACTTTCCCAAGCCCTCCTCGAGGGACTTTTTTTTTGTTCGTCTCGTTCGGTGGTATAGCGTCTTTAATCTCTAAGGCACTCTCCTCCAGGCGCAAACTAGCGGCGAGTTTTTTTTGGCCGGGTCTTTTAGTTCGGAGACCCCTCATAGCCTTCCATCGGATTCTGTTGAAATTGAAACGTTTTTGCTCCTGTTAGCGGTTTCTCCCGTCCTGTCTGCCTGAGGCTAATCCGGTCCTCTTTCCCTAAACTCACCCCCGAATTTTCTCCGAGCTTGAGAGGCTTGAGCTGGAAGTAGAATATAACTTTAGAGGATGCCCGGGTCAGCGGATTCGTTCGAGCCTCCGAAGGCGATTAGAGGACCTTTCTCGCGCTTCTCCATGACTGACTTTTGCGTAGTTGATAGGTCTCTTGATCCCCCCCTGATAACCGGCTTCGGGGCGGGGAGTGTTCTGGTACCAACGGTGGCTCCAAGTGCCACCCGAAGGGGAATCTTCTAATTCAGAATTCCCCCCGAAATATCGCGGCGGCCGTCCAGAATACCTAGGCTAGGACCCGGCGCCTCCAGATGGCCAAGCACGTCACTGCTTCTCCTCCTTGCATAGAGACCTCTTTCTTACGGTGAGTTGGCCGATTTCCCACGACGAGAGGAGTTTTCGCAGAATCGTCGTTCCTCGAAATATTCAGGAGGCCTTCCCTTATCCATCCGTTGAGGCCCCTGATGGACTTGATAGCCCGGTCGAGATGAAGGCGATTTTCCTCGGTCTTTTTTTTCCTTCAGGGTCGACCTTCTTTCGAGCGCGCGTGACCCCTCGCCGCTGACACTGAAATCCTCCATCGTGTGCGTCTTTTGCTCCCCTCCCGGTGAACCTGATAATTAGAACAGGCCCCCTAACCTTTGTGCAGTTGGAGAACCTCCCCCTATCTTATTCTCTCCTAGACAGCACTCGTTTCCTAGCTTAGTTTCCCCCCGGGGGAAGGAGCTCTGGGCTGCTCAGGACCGCCTCCCTTTTCTTTCTCGAAAACAGTCCTGGCGGCCGTAGGATCAACATAGGGGCACCGGCGCCTGGCAGATTGTACTACCATAAGAAGTCCTTTATTGTAAATCCCCCCTCCGTGTTTGTTGCGATGCCCCCCGGGTAGGCTTTCCGCTGTTTTCCAAAGCCTTGACCCCCGGCTCTGAAAGTCCCTACCCGCAGGAGAAGAACCGGAAGGCCTTACCGGTTCACGCGGCTTTTTTTTGAAAGAGACCTCCGATACTGCAAAAGTTCCTTTCCAATGTAATCCTTAACTCTAAGAGGCTCCGTGTTTTCTGCCCGATCCTTTTTCTTTCCGCCCCACAGGTATGTTTCTCGTTAAATCCACAAGTTCGGCTAAAGGCCAGAACGTGTCTCTGAGGGAAGATTTTTCTTTAAAGCCCCCTTCTCCTCCCCCGAAGCATTCGTTTTAACAAGTTCCCTCAAAAGTTTTCCCGCATTTAAGCGGGCATCCGCCCCCTAAACCCCTTCAGAAGGGGGTAGGCTGCTTCTTTATAGAAGAAGGGCTCTATAGAAATAGTATTCCCTATTTCCCCCATATAATCCTTGGTTGTCACCCTTCAGATTCCCCAAGATTAATTCCCACCGGTCTCGGATCTCGGAAGCTTTACACTTCTAATTTTGGCCTGCAGTAGCGCGGTTTCGAGCAAAGTGTATATTCCAGATCCCCAGCAACTGGTCCCGCAGGCGCACCTGTGTTGGCCGGGAGTTTATCCCCTTTTACATCCAGCGAGTTCTTCCCCCCGGATGAGCTCAGTGTCGCAATTTAAAGAGTTCTGTGCAAAAGTCCCTTCGTTGGTCTGTTTTGAGCTCCGAGACGAATTAGCCTTTTCTGTCTGGAGTTCTCCTTTTTTCAATAGAGATACCTTTCCCTCACGTTCCGAACTGATAAGCCCCCTAGAAGACGATAGGCCCGTCTTTAATGCCCTCTTCCTGAGTTGAGGAGTTCGCCTAGGGAAGCCGGGAGGAACAAGGGACTCACCCATCACCACCCTGCGAGACCCCCCCCACGTTTATCGGTAGCCGTTCTTCCTATACTCTTTCAATGGGTCGACGGCCCCCTGCACCTGGAACAGGCTTCCCGCGCTTTTTTCTCTTTTTGCTCTTTCGGACTGCGGCCCCATTGATGATCCTCTCTGTCCCCCCACCCGAAACGACTTCCATATGCTGATTTTTCTTTCCTTGGACCCTCTTAATGTAAAGCGTTGAGATGAAGATTCTTTAGTCCGCCCCCCGGCTAACACCTGAAGGCCATAGGTGGAAGGAGTATTTGAAATCGGAGCAAAACCTTTTTTTTATTTTTTTTACTCAAGTTTGCCCCCCAGGAGGCAGCAAGGCGAGAAACAACGGGACGAGGACCAGGATCCCCCAACCTAAATTCTCGAGAGGACTCCGGAATTTCCGCTGCTAAAAGAATCGAGCAAGCGGAGAAGTGCCCGCCTTCATACTGGGAACAAGTTGTTTCTCGACCCCCAGGGAAAAACGTGGCCAATCTCAGGAATGAAGAGGGTACTTAATTTCACCCATAGGGTAGGTAACGGTTCTGGATGTCAAGCTTCTTTCTTGATTACACCTGGAAAGTAGTATACTTCTACAATACCATCTTGTTGTTGGTTTTCCTCGAACTTAAGGGTTATCCCTGCACTCTGAGTTCCAAGAGCTGACACGAGGAGGCGACCTTCGGTGACCTTCCCTAGAAAAGTGCCGCTTAAAGAGATGACTGCGATTTTTACCCCCTTTTTTCCCGCCCCGTCCAGGCAAGCGCCCCCTTTGTGTCGACCATATTGGAGAAGGCTTTCCTTAGGCAGGACTTTTCCGGAAAGCCCTAGGTTCCTAGAATCCCGGTTAACCTTTTTTCTGGGGCCCTCGCCTTGGTATCCTCGGACAGAAGGTCCTTCTTACACCCCCGCGATGTAGGGTTGTGCCTGTGTCGTTCCTTGGCCTAAGAGAGCTCCTTTTCCCAAAAAGAAAGAGGGATTTTTAGAGTACCGTAGATCACATGGCACCCTCAAGTATGAAGTCGCTTTGCTATAGTTAGGGGTTTGATATTTATGGACCCCACCCCCCCCGAGTGTGCAACCCATTCCTGGAAAGATGATGCCTCATCTTAGAGAGTCCTGTTCTCCTTTGCAGGAGACCTCTGAAACAAATTTCCAATATATTTTCTTGAAATGAACAATGAACTTCTTTCCCCATGATACTAGTTTCGAAGTGGCCCCCCGTTTTAATTTTTTTTAAATACGAAATTCCTCCCCAAAACTTACGCTGTTCACGCGGAACCCTTGAGGAGCAGAGGATGAGCTACCTTCAAGAGCCCTGGCGGATTTCCAGGGGGCGAGTCGAGAGACGAGAACTAGGAAGGACCGCCGGATTCGTCTGACGCCCGGCGGCGCCCTTAAGCCTTTTTTGAGTTCTGCGAGGAAGAGTCCTTTTACGACCCCCTGCCCGGGGAAGACTTCAAAAGGTGGAGCCCTTCAAGGCAAGTTTCCCCCCTCGGAAATTTGCGCTTCTTAGGGTCAGACTCCATACAACTTTGGCGTCCAGGCGCGCGGCTTAAACCCCTTTAGGTAGTCATTTTCATACCTTCCCCCATAGAGACCGTTTACCTTCCGAGGATTGGCCTCCGGACAGACTTTCGTTTTTCGAGAGACCTCTTCCGAGTCCTTCTCAGTCTT
>Ga0179593_1531212_pt1 | contig 17060 bp, 31 predicted proteins | sample CZODoug2_1_08_16_FD_185931 | JGI IMG/M metagenome (GOLD analysis project Ga0179593, IMG submission 185931) | Vadose zone soil fungal communities from Angelo Coast Range Reserve, California, USA - CZODoug2_1_08_16fungal (PacBio error correction) | ecosystem: Environmental > Terrestrial > Soil >... | reverse complement strand
AAAGTTCACAGGCTGCTAGACAGTGGCGAAGTTCCGCCCCCTCCGGAGGGCGATAAGTTTTCTTGAATTTTCCATGCGTCTCCCCCCTCCTTTTCCACCCCCTCCCTTCTTCTTTTTCCTTTTGGACCTGCAACACCCTGACTCAACCAGAAGGGAAGAAACCACCCCGGAAATGTTTATTGCCCCTCAGTTGGCTCCCTTTCTTCCCAAACGAGATTTTGTGATACCACTCCCTTTCTTGTCCCCGCCCATTTTTTATACTCCGGGCCACCAAAGTGAAAGTCTTTCCAGCTTTTGAGCTGCAAATGTTGTTCTACCTCTTCTTTCCCTTTCTGTTATTTTATCGCCATTTTTCCCTCCTGATCCCCCTTTTCTGTGGATGGACCTTTGGTGGCCGGATTGCCTGCCCTTTTTTGACACTCACTTGCTTTGAACTCCGCATTCCCTACACTTTTGCCCTCCCCGTTTGTTTCCCCGTCTTTGCCCCGGTTTCCCCCAACTGTGGCCAGGCCTTTGCACCATGAAATCTGGCGAGCAATCCGGGTTTCTCCCCTTTGCTTTGATAATGGACTGTCTTGTGTCTTCTCCTCTTTTTTGGATCCCCTCTTCTGCGCGGTATTGACCGCTTTTTTCTGATTCCTTTCTTTACGCCAGTCCTCTTCCCCCCTCCACTTTTTTTCTCAAAGATCCCCGATTATATTCAAGTCATCCCAAGGTCCACGCCTTGGTCCCTTTAAAGTAGTGTCCGGCTGATTCGCTTCTTCTGTCCTTTCCCTCCCCTTCTCCCTTTCTGTATGAAATTTGGGGAAGACTTTGGGTTCCATCAATCCTTATGCTCCCTCCTTCTTTCCCTTCTTCTCCTTTTTCGTTTAGCCCCCCCTTAAAAACGTGGATCACTGATCCTATTCCCAGGAGGAAGTGTTCTCGTTAGGACAGCTTTCTCCCCCCTGCTTCCGTCCCCAGGAAGCCTTCCTCTTTTTTTCAACAGGTGCCCAAAGTGTAGCCGTTCTCAGGACGAGTAACGTTTTTAACTCTCGCCTTTCGTCCCCTCCCCCATTCCATTTTTAGATTCTCTGCATTTCTTACAAGGTAAGGGCACATTGGGTCCATTTTTCTCCTTCCTTTACCATTATCGTTCATTCTATAGTTCCGGTCTGCGTTCTCCCCTTCACCCCTTCCTTTTTTTTTTCCCCCACTTCTTCTTACTTTGTCCCGCGGAGGGTGTCACGCGTGGATCCCAGAGCCCCCTTCCTTTCTTGGTAAGCTTTTGAATTTCAAAGACTAATTGTCCACTTTCCAATGTTCCCCCCCAAGCTTATCCCAAACAGCATCCAGGGCAGGTGTGTCCCCCCTTTCCCTTTGGTTTTAATCCACGACCGGCTTGGCTGAATTTCCTCCCTGCCCCCCTTCCTCCCTTCAGGCGATTCCCCGTGTTCCGGGCGGACCCCATGCCCCCCTCCCCCAAATCTTGCTTTGACTTTTTTTTCGCTCTGGGTTTTTGGATTAACACTCGGCCAACCACCTTAACTATCGGGTTCCATTTTATCGGCTGCTTTTTTTTCTTTTCCGCTCTTGGTTCCGCCAGTCCCCCGGGTCCTCATTTGTTCCCCTCCCTTCCCCCCTCTCTATCGTTTCCCCTCTTGGGAACCTCGCAGGCATTTCTCGTTTTTTCCTAACAGTTTCCCCGTGCCAATTTCAACCTTAATTTTCCCCCTTTTCTCTCTTTTACAAATTCCACAGATTTGCCTTCCCCCAGCTTTTTCTGCTTTTAACTTTTTTCTTGATGGTCCTTTTTTTGAACACCAATGTGGACATTTTGTTTGCTCAGCGTCCGCCCGGAGTTTTCTTTATAACGATGTTTAAGTAGGCATTGCCTTGTCCCCCCCCCTTCCCCCCTTGCCTTAATAAGGGTGTTTCCCCAGATTTACCAGTCGTTTACCCCCCTCTTGCCTTTTCTTGGATCCTATATATTTTCCCCTTTGTTTTTTTTTTTTTCGGACAAATCACACCTCTTGAGAAATACTCTTTCCCCCCTGTTTACTTGGCCCCGATTTGGCCATCAAAGCAGGCCGACGGCAATCATTTGTTTTCTTTTCCGAGGCGGGCTCACTCTCCCGTTTGTCTTCTTTCTTTGCGTTTTTTTTTTTTTTCTTTTTTGTGCCGATCGCCGTCCTTTCAGAAGGACGACCGGATCGGCGGCGAATTCCAACTGTCCATGTTTCTTGTTTTGTGTCGAGATACATTTTTTTGGACGACACATTTTCTCTTTCATCTTTTTCCCCCCCCTGTCCCGGGTTTTGGCATTGCGACCAAAAGGTCTTGAACATAAACTGCTCCTCGGCCCGTCCCCCCCTCTATTAAGACTTCCCCGCGCCCCCTTCCTTCTTTCCTTCCTCTGTTTGTTTTTTTTTTTTTGATTTTCTCTCTTCACCTTCTAGGGTCTGCTCATCCGGCCGCCGAGAGTGGTTGAGGTTCACCCGTGTGGGCTGGGAAACGCGCCTTCCCCCTCTTTTTTTCTTGCACGGATCGCCTGGCTTTTCAAACATCGGCCTTAAGTCTCTCCCCCTTTCTCCTCACCTTATACGTTTTTTTTTTTTTGCGCTCTCAAAATCTTGCCTCCCCTGATGGCAAGCTGGATCGTCCCTGTGTCCTTTGTCGACGAAAAAGCTTAACAAGCGAGACATCGGAATTTTCACCCTTTTTACCGCATCCCTCCCCTCGGTCTTTTCCAAAGCACCCCCCCCCCAATGTAAAATTGGTTGCCCTTCGGCTAGGCCGGCTGTTGCCCCCCCCCCCCCGGTGCCACTCTGAAACACGAGTTTCCCTTTGTCTCCTTTATTGATCCTTTTTATTTTTTTCCTTTCCCCCCCCACAAAACCGGTATAGGATTACAGTGACGACGGCCAGCCCGGATCGTTGTTCACTCCTGGCAAACAATGTTCCTTGATTTTTTTTTTTTTGCCATGTTTTTTCCTGGATTTCCCCCAGCATACTGTTCCCCTCAGCGTTATACTCTCGTCAACCGACAGGCGTGGGTTGCTGATCATCAAACAAACTTTTCCTTTTTCAGCGTCATTCTCCCTTCCCACCCTGTTCCCCCCCCTCTCAATTTTTTTTTTTTTCAACTCGTTAACTTGGTAAGACTTTCGGAGGTGAAATAAGTGGTTGAAAAATTGAGCCCCCTTTTGCAGTTTTTCCAAGATAGTTCTTTAACCCTTTCAACCTTCTTCCTTTTCCCTATCCTCGGTTTCCTTCTTCCACGGGCATTATCGGAACCGGGATGGATGTTTCCCCCAAGAGCATTCACTTCAAACCCCCTTAGTAGACCACCTCCATCCAACCCCCCCCCCCCCCTTGCCCCAGAATAATGCCCAGATAAACTCGCCAAGATAGTTCAGCGTTCCCGCATGTTTCCCTTTTCCCCCGATCCACCCAGCGTGTAAGTCCACCTCCCTCTTGTTCTTTTCCGGCATTGAACTTCCGTGTTAATTCCTGTAATTCTCTCTCAACTCCAACATATGGCATTTTTAAATTCAGCAATTACGGGTCGTTACCCACGTCGTCCCTGCCTTCTTCTTTTTTCCCACAACCGCGTTGTGACCTTAACCCGGGAAAAGAAGTCTCGGCGTTTCCCTTCACCCTCCTCTTTATTTTTTTCTCCTCAGGCTTCGAGGTACGCATTGGTAAAACAATTCAACCCCTCCTCGTTTTCCCTCATTCTTGTACGAGAATTTTGCATCCAAATCCCTCATCCCCTTTTCCGTTTTTTTTGGTCCCCCCTTTTCCTCCTCCATTCTTCTTTTTCTACTTTCGGTGCCGGTGCTACCACCGTTACGCGGCCCCTTAGAACGGCGACACGGGTAATGTATGCCAGCGGCCTTTTCGACTTCTTTTAATTCTAATAGTCTACGGCGGAACCCACTTCCTTTACCTTTCCTCTCTCCTGGGACCCCCTTTTGCGCCCGGACCAACCCCCGACTTGAAAGCCCAGCCTTCCAAATTAGCATTTAGTAGCCTGCCCTTTTCTGACCAACCCTTCTCCCTCTTCCGTGGCATCACCCCTTCTTTCTGCTTGGGCCATTACTTTTCTCACTTGCTTCCTCTTCCTCCACGTCCCACTACGTGTAATTGTTGGTATGGCCAGTATAGGCGGGTTCTTGAGCTTATTCCTTCCTTTTACAGATCAGCTTTTGCTGCAACTTGGCTCTGTGCATAGTCTTTCCCCCTTCCTGCTTTCCCCATTACCATCGCTGACGATTGTCAAGTCACTTCGCATTCACCTTGGTGCGCCCTACCACTGAGGAGTTTTGTCCACGGCCGGTCTTGGCCCTCTCCTGGTTTTCCGTCTGTCTCACTTTTTTCCTGAATGCCTCCCTCCGTTGGCGCTTGCTGCATTTCATGGCGGCGTCAATATCGTTGGATTTCCCCTTACCCCCACATCGCCCTCATCACCCCCCCCTTTTCCCATTCCCCTCACCTTCCCTTTGACCCCCTCCCAGCCGTGCCAGAAGGTAGTGTCAACATTTGCTTAAAAGAGTGCTGCCTCCTTTTTCCCCCCCCTTAGTAGACCGAACGCTTTTCAACCTTTATTTTTTTTGTTCTTTTTTTTTCCCTTTGTGGGTGGTCCAATGACTACCCAGACTGAGGTTGTCAATAAAAATTTCCGCTGTGGTTCTCACGGGCTTGGCATTTTTTTCCAAGAACTTAGGCCTCCGTGTGTGACAGTGGCGTTGTTTGACTTTTTTTCGGGACCCTCCATTTTCTTTTTTACAACCTTCCCCAGCTTTATTTTTTTCCGGAACTTCAACGAGGATATGTCCCGTCAAGCCGGTGAACTTTTTCTATTTTCTTTCCCTCCCTCCTTTTCGAGAGAGATTTTTCCAGTTCCATCTTTCCTGTTCTCCTTCGTGGGTCCGTTCTTTCCTCTCTGGTTTCTTTTCCCCTTTTCTGAACTGAAACTTCCATGCGGTTCCCGCGAATGACACTCACCAACGCCACGGTCATCTTTAGATTTTCCGCTTCAATGCAAACTGAACGAAACCAGCAGCATTCTCCCCCCCCCCATTTTCTTCCACGTCCCCCTTTATCTTCCGGCACCCACCAACGATCTTTGAAATTGATAAACGACCGTGATTTTTGAACAATTGCTTTCCACCCACATTTCTAATCTTTCCAGCACTCTTCGTTTTTTCCAAATTTTTTGTGACTTCTTTCTCTCCTTTGGTCAAGCCCACATTGCTGTTTTCGGGGTTGGCTTTTGATGGCGGCCCCTGGACATAGTGGGGTGACTGTCCCCCTTGCGCTCTTTTATCATTCCTTCCCCTTTCCCTCACTTCTTTCTTTCCTCTTCGATTGTTTCCGTGCCAACTGTGGATAAACAGCCTTGCCAAATGAATTCTGGCGTCCCCCTCCCTCCCTCGGCTGCTCAGGTAAACCCTTTTTATGGACGTTCCTTTGACTTTTTTCCCTGAGGTTCCCTCCTCCCCCTTGACCGGTGCTTTCCGGGTGCCTGGCCCCCTAGGCCCCACCCAAGAAAAGTGGGGGCTTCTATCTTCCTCCCTTTTCCTAGTTTCCAAATCCGTCCATTTATCCCCCCAACCCCCCCCTCTGGCCAGTTGATTCGCTTTTCTGGCTGTTTCTTTAAAGAAATAAATTCCCAGCGCCTACGTTTTTTTTCCAAGGTTTTTTTTAGACCCTTATTGGCGACTAAACGATCACTTTTTACGTCCATGGCTTCTTTCTCTTTCCGCCTTCTTTTTTTTTCCGTTTCCCCCCCTAAAACGGGGTCCCCTGAGAGAATTGATATTCCTTTTTTTCCCTCTCCAGTGTTATCTTTTACACCTCACCATCGCCATATTTTCCCCGCCCCTACCCCCCTTTCGGGCTTTTTTTTGTGGGCAAGGTGACCCCCCGTCGACGGTTCTTCCCCTCGTAACTTTCACCGTGATGTTTCCCGGATCCCGTCAATCCCTTTTAAGATTTTTGTCTTGCTTCCTTTTTTCATACAAAAAAACGGTCAGCGGCCTCCTATGGTCCCCCCCCTCCTTCTTTTCCCCGTCATTTATATAAGGCGTTTCTGACCTCCTTTTTGTCCTTCTCCCATGCCCAGCTCCCCTAATAGCGGCTTGTGCTCCGCCGAGCTTTTTCCCCCCCTTTTCTCCCCTGCTTACTTTTCTTTCATTTCAACGTCTTTCTTGTCCCTCCCCTGGTTCCACATGTTCGCTCAACAGGTTGTTAGTCCGGCCCCCCCTTTGCGTTTTGTTCCAGCGATGTCGTTCCCCCAACTCCCCTTTTTTTTCCCTCCGCCCTTCCTTTTCATTTGCTTGGCGACCGTTTATGACCCCAGTATCAATGTACTTGTTTGTTTGTTGTTTTCCTTTCCCTTCCCCCCCTTCAACCCTCTGAAAAAAGGGTCAATAATTTTAGCTTTTGATGCATTTCTCTCTTCTTTTTCCCCCTCCTTCGGTTAAGCAGATTTTCCCCTTCTTACAACTTCTATATTGTTTCCCCTTCCTCTCTTTCACATGTCCAAGGCACTCTCAGTTTTATGCACTTCCAGGTGCCAATCCCCCTTACTCCCCTTTCCGCAGTCGTACCAAATTATTGCTTAAATTTCCAGATTTTGCGTTTTTAACCTTGTCTCCACTTTCCTTTTTCTTCCACTTGTTTTCTTTTTTATTCAGCGTCCTCCGCCGGTTCTTTACGAGTTATTAACGCTTTATTAACAGTAGTTCTGGCTTGTGCTACTTCCCCCCCCCCCGTGCCTCTGAACCAGACCCTTTAATCCGTTGTCCGGCCCTCTTCCTTTCTTTCCCCAAGACCTGCTGTCGTCTTTAAACTTTGTAGCCTTTTAAAGGTTACCCTTGACTGACAAAATAACACTCCCTTATCCTTCCCTTGGAAAACTCCCTTTACTTCTGGCACTTTTGGCCATCCTACGGCATAGCCGACGGCACTCCATTTATATTGGTTCTTACATCCCTCCTCTCCTGGGCTGCTCACTCCGACCGTTGTCATTCTCTATGGCCTTCCCCCAATGTTGTTGCCGACTGCACAGTTCGCGACTTTCTTGCAGCAGGAGGCTTTTTGATCGGCGGCGTCCAACCTTTCCCCTGTATTTTGGTCGAGCTAACGAGACTTCTGTCCCCCTTTTTTTTACTTCCCCTTTTGCCTGGATTGGTTTATTTTTTTGCTCATGTGCATTGACGCCACGTCTTGCAAAATCAACCTCCTTGCTCTCGGCGGCGGATGTTTTAATCCCCCCCTACACTTCTCTTTTTTTACTACCTCTTTTGTTTTGCTTTTTGGAACCGAGAGAGAGGGTTTCCCTCCTCGGGGCCTCCTATTCTTTTCCCCGAGCCATCCCTTCATAACCGGACTTTCCAGTATTGCCATGATTGAATGTGGAGTCCAAAGACTCGGCCTCCTTTCTGAGACTACCAATGCCTGTTTTGAATCGCCGCCGCCCACCATTTGGTTCCTTCTTCACTTCTTTGCTTTTTTCCTTTTCCACCCGCAGGTTCGTACAGAGAATCCAGCGAGACAATCTTCCCAAACACGGGCGTATTCCCCATCTCTTAATTTGACACCACAACGAAGATGCTTTTCTATGCCGTCCGTTTTTCTTTTCCCCATCGTTGCCCCCTTCCCTTTCCCCCCTTTCTGTCCAGTTCTTCCCTCTTTCCGATGTTATTTCCGACGTTCAATTTCCCCCCGTTATAGGAAGATGAGACGGAAATGCGTTCTCTTGTTCTCCGCCTTGTCCCCCTTACCCCGGTATTATGGCTTCGTTGCCATGTTTGTTTGCAGGAGGAGGGGGGCATGCCAACTATGATCCCCTTTTCCTTTTTTTCACCTGGCGGGCGCTGATTCAAACAAAATGTTCCCTTGGTTCCCGTCTTCCCCTTCCCTTTCCCCAACGCTCTCCCCCAAGCTGCTGCGAAATCAATGTTAAATGGTAAGTCTGGTCGGGACGGTGATACGTTTTTTCCCTCGGTGAACGTTGCTTTGGAAAATGATCTTTCCCCTTTTACCCCATGTCAAATCGGCCGTCAAAGTACTCTGGAGGTGGCCAGGCGTTTTCAAGTTCCCCCGGTCTTTTATTGAAACAGAGAATTCAATAATCTTTGCTGATCGTCTTTTTTCCCCTTGCCTCTAACCTCTTCCCCCTCCTTAAATTGCAGTGGTCAGTTCAAAGAGTCCCCCAAAGAGCGTCCACAGCCAGTTTTTAATGCTTGAGCGCCGTACAACGTTACTCGTTTTTCTACCCCCCTCCCGTGAATTTCGGATTCAGCCCAATACGTCGGTGTGTAGTTCCCACTTCGTTGGTACCCCTGCCCAGGTTCGGCGTTTCTAAAACTTGTTGACTCCATTGTGCACCCTGTTTCCATTCAAGGATCCTTTCATTCCCCTCCCCACATCGCCGTTCCCACTGGTATCCACTCGGTTTCCGGAGCCACTCCGCTGCCCAAGATGTAATACTGCGGCATTCCATCCCAATTTCCACGCTTTTCCGTCCGGTCACCGTATAGCTGGCGGAGGCCTGGTCTTCAGCTTCCCTTCTCCTCACAATTCTTCCCGTTGGTAATCAAATGCCGGCCCCCCGACACTTGCGGGCTTTTTTTTTCCTTTCCACCTTTCTAATCCACCTTACGCATGACGTTCTTCTCTGTCCCTTTCTTTCCTCCAGTGCGCATCTAAGTAGTGGAATGCGGTGATTGGATAATATTGATCATCTTATTAACCTTTTAGCACACTTGAATCCTTTTCTTCTTCTTTTCTCCATTTCCCCTGGACCCCCCGAAGTTGTTTTTCTCCTCTTTCAATGAAATCCCTTTTCGTAGGAGAAGTTTGCTCTTGCTCCCTCAACCCTTTATCTGGATTCCACCCGGGGCGCTTGTGGAAATTCTTTTTTCTTTATCTTCCCCCTCATCTCGTCCATTGTTGTTTACTTGAATAGGCGGGTTATGTCTGGATTTCTTTTTTCCCCTCAAGATTCATCATTTGGTCCGGATTTGATTAATGTGCCGTTTTTCCCAGTCTAATCAGTTTTCTTCTCCCGGTCTGTTTTCCCTTTTGTCACAACCGTCACTCGCAATCCCCTTTCGCCAGTCATTGATTCTTGTCCGTCCTCCTGGCTTGGCTGCCCGATTTTTGTGGCCATGTCTGCTCGCACATTTTTTTCCCTTTTTCCCCCTTTCCAAGCACGTGGCGCTCGCACATTTGTCATTGCCTGGCGGAATCAATATCGCACTTTCTTCCCCCTCCTATTTCCCCCCCTCTCTCCGGCCCACAACACGCAGCCACCGCACTTTTTATCCTTTCCTGTAATGGCTCTTCCCCTCCACCAGGTGTCCCGAAAGCGGTTAGTGTCAACATTCTCTCCCCTTCTTTTTTACTGGCATGTTTGTTGATTAGTTACGTAGCCCTTCGTGTCCCCCTCCTCTTTATCCTCTCCCCCCCTCTCGTTGCCTGAATCACAACGATTGTCAATCTTTCCGTACTTTTTTCCTTTTTTTTTTCATTCGTGTTGCTGTCCCCACCAATGAATCGGATCGCCTTTTCTTTGTTTTTTGGTTCATCTTTTACGCTTTTTTCTTCTTCATACAACCAGGACCCGCCGCCCCAGAATCGGCCTTCAACTTCCCCCCTCTGCTATGAAACGTTCAAGTTTTCTCTTCTGTTGGTTTTTTTTCTCTCTCGCCCAGTTCCCTGCTTGACGTTTCCCTGGGGACGCGTTTCTTCCGTTCATGTTCGGCGCTCCTGGTTTTTTACATTGAACGTCGCCTGCGGTTCCCGCGAATTCCCCCCCACCCTCCCTTTCTTTGATAAACCCTGTTGGACCCGCCCACACAGTTTGCCAACCTGCCCTTGACTGCCCTTCTTCAATTCCCCTCTCCAGTTGGGATTCTGGACGCACCCACCACTTCTTTTTTTTCCCCCCTCCACGAATCTTGCTTTTGACACGGTTTTGGCTGTATGAACTGCACAAAAATTGTCTTTTTCTTTTCCCCCCTCCCCCCCCCGTTCTTTTATTGTGTTACCGCTTCTGGCAAATTTTTGACTTTTCTATCCTTGTTCCCTCAAGACTTCTTCACCTGGTCTTTTTTTTCCTGATGGCCCGATGTGGGCCATTGGGTTGAAATGTCACTCCTTTCCCCCTCTTTCCAGGCCTCTGTACATTTTGCAGCTCCCCCCGTTGGGAGCGCTGGCAAAATGTGATTTTCCCGTGACACCATGGAATTCTGGAGAGCTTCACCCTGCCGTTTTCGGCCAACTCCTCTTCGGTACCCTGCCTTGATGGCGTCCTGACTTGGACACCATCGGAGCTCCAGCCCATTCTTTTTGTTCCCTGTTACGGGGCCAGCTAGGCACATTTCCCACTTTTTTCTTTCCAAGGATGATCTTTAATTTCAGCCTCAGAGTCATCCCTATCTATCCTGTCTCCAAATTTTACATTATGTGGCATCTTATTGATTCGCTTCTGGGTTTTCAATCTTTCCATCAAGGTTCCCCCTTTTTTTGCTCGGCGGGCGGTTGACCCACGACTTACTTGCGGTTGGACCAAAGCTCCCTATTCACCGCCTCCTTCTAAAATCCTTTTTTTTCGTTTCGCCAACCTCAAACGTTGGATTCCAAGAAGAGAATGTTTGCATGACTGTGCTACCTTGACACTCGTATTACCCCCTCTGCCATTTCACCGTCATGTCAACTAAATAGCAATGAGCCGGGCTTTTTGGTAACGGTGACCCGGTCCTTTTTATTCCGGCCGCCCCTTTGTGGCCTCCACTTCTTCCGCAGCGATTGCCCGCCCTTTTGACCCCGCGTGTGCTTTTTTTTCTTACAAACGGTCTCAGTCTTCCCATTCTTGTTTTTTGGCTTAGATTGATTTTGAGTTCCATTGTTTCATCTTATTGTCGGTTTTCTTCTCCCCGAACCTCTTTCCTTGTCTTCCCTCACTTGAAATCTTGAATCCTCGGATTTTCTCCGCCACCGCGCCTTTTTTTTCTCCCTTTTTGATTGGAATTTTCGTCAACGCCCGCCTTCTTGGTCTCCCATTCCCCTTCTTTTTAGTCATCCCCAATAATCAGGGAAGGGCCCGTTTGGGACAAACGAAAGTGGGAACGAGCACCTACCCTCTTCTTTTAATGCCCCTTATGAAGGATTCCAAATTAACGTGTTACGGCATCAATTCCTTCTCGCTTTGACGTTGGTTCACTCTTGGAGTGGATCCTTTTCCCTCCCCTCAGTTTCCCTCGAAATAATCGGTTCCCCCCCCCATATTTTATCGGTATGCTGATGTCGCAAGGAATGGACCCTTTTTTTCCTTTTTTATGCCTCGTATTTCCCACGCCGGCCCAACCAAATATATCTCGTTTACCCCCCTTTGACTTCATCTTAATTCGCAACGTTTCGGAGTGACCCTTTTCCACCCCTTTCCTACCATCCCTTTTCCTAACTTCAAAGGATTTTCGCATCCCTTTCGCCTTCCTTTTGTATTGCTTTCATGGTCTTTGTGAAACCCCCCCCGGGGCCCATTTTGTTTTTCCTAGCGTGCTTCTATTCTCCGGTGGACGTTTTTATTCTTAGTTTCTTCATTCCCCCCCCCTGGCTCACCACAATATGCTAATTCCTTTTCAGGCCAGATTTTCAAGTCTTTTTTTTTGCCCCCTAACGCTGCATTTTGTGATTTATCCCCCGGTACAATGGTGCTTTTCACGTCTGCCCCCCCAGACATCGCGTTTCATTAGGACCCTGGACACCTCGTTTAATCTTGACATTGGGCACCGATTTTTAAAGCGGATAGCCACGTCCCATGTCTTCCTGGTTTTCCCCCTCCCCCCCGCTTGCATGCGCGGTCACCTACTCGTGCCGCGGCGCGTGCTTTTTCCCCTTCTTTCCTTGTCACAATTTCCTGCCGCTTACTGCAGCAGGACGGCCTTTCTTGATCGGCTTTTCCCCCCTTCCCACTCTGCGCAAATATCGGTTTAGACTTCGATGGTTCTTTGTGCCCTCATTCGATACTGGCCTCCTTCGTTTTTTTCTTCTCATTTGCCCCCCTTTTTTTGTCCCCTCAACTCCTGCTCTCGGAGGCCGATATTCAGACCCTCTAGCATCTCTCTTTTCTTGTTGTTTAGAGAGAACCCCGAGCGTTCTTTGTTCGGAAATTCCTCATTCTTGCTTGTCCTTGCGTTTTGGCTTTTCCTCTTTGTGGGCGCACTTTAAAGCGCATAAACGGACCGTTACCCCCGCCAGGAATAGAATTTTTCCCAAAGAACCATCGGTCCTTCCCACCCTATTGCCACATTCTTACCATGGAAATGTTTTACGGCCCCCCCTCACAATCCGTTCCTGATGAGAGGACGGCGCCCGAACTGTGCGTCTTCCGCCCCCCTTCCTTCTGTCGCAAAAAGAATCCCACTCGTCGTCACGTTGCGTAGGTCCCCTCTCCCCCCTTATGCTGGTAACCGGCCCCCACCCTATCAATTGATTGACGTCTTATATGACGGCGTGGATGGGCCAACTTCGCTCCAAGTCCCTTCTTTCCCTTTCCCTTTCATGATCAGAGCGCTATTTTGCCCTTTTCCAAGTCTTTCCTTCACGATACACCGTTGCCGCCCAGCGTTTGATCGTTTCCGTCCCCTTGTACCCTGTCTTCAACCCGGATATGCCGTCTTTTTTGGAGGCATTTTGGTAGGTCTTCCCCTACTGTCAGCTATAAAGTCGTCCCTCCCCTTGCTGTTTCCCCCCCCCCCCAAAATGTCAACCTTGTTTTTGCGGAACCGCAATTCCATACCCAATTGTTAACAAAGAACCCAGTTTTCTCTTTTAAAAGTAAGACTTGGGTTCGGGACGGGCCATTAATTGTTTTCCTTTCACCGGTTTTCCGTGAAAACTTTTTTACCCTTTCAAACTCGTGAATTTGTCCCCTTTCTATATGGAGGTGGCAGGCGTTTTGGTCCCCTTCTCTCTTGGAGGGAAAACTCGATCATTACCTTCCTCTGCGGACTTTCTCATGCCTCTTTTCATTGTTTTTTTTATTTATGTTGACGTTCCAGCGACACCCAGAGGTCGTTACACAGCCAGCCTTGTCTTTCCTTGTTTTCCCCTTTTTTCCGCGGACCCGTTATTTCGAATTCTCCACATTTCAAATTGATTCTTCCCTTACCCCCCATACGGTTGGTCCACCTTGGTCACAAGACAGGGATTCTATTCCTTTCCCCATTTTGGTGACCGAATTGAACCATTGTGTCATCACTTCTTTCCATTCAAAAATCTTACCCCTAGCCCTTTCTTTCACTCTTTTCTCGCGGGGCGCGATCCGCTGATGCAAATGGTGCCTCTGCCCCCCCCCCCAACGCTAGTGTTTCTGGTAAACCGGAACCGTATAGTATCTGGAACGAGAATTTTTTTTTTTTACTTTCCCCCCTAAGCCCACTGTTCACTGACAAGTTTTTGGTATCTTGCCTGGTCCCCCTCCTTTTCTTTTCCTGCGGTCTCCTCAACGGTGGCTACCCGTTACGCGGGCCGGCATCCGGGACACGGGGGCACCCTTTCCAGAATGTCCTGTTTTTGATTATAGTAAGTGATTTTCCCCCGTTAATTGTAATATTGAGTTCTCTCTCTTTCCTTTCTTACCCTTTCCCCCTTTCGTCTGGGTTCCACGTTTTCGTTTCAAAAGTTTCCCCAACCTCATCCTACCCAGTCATACTAAGACTTCGTCGCAGAAGTGCTCCTCCCCCGCAACCCTTTAGTCTTTCATTACACACGTTAGTGGGTTATGGGGCCACTTTATGCTGGAAATCTTGACCCCAAAGAAAGAGCCTCTCTGCCCCCCTTCTTCCCTTGCCGGATAGGTTGTCTTTGAGGAATATTGGAATCTTACGGGTAACGTATACATCCCTTCTAATGTGCTGCCCCCGCTCCCCTTTGACCCTGTAAATAACTCTGGGCTGCGATGGGTCCCCTCCCTAGCAACTTTGTGCGCCTTCCCCATTTTTGAGTTACTTCCGAGGAGTGGCTTGAACAACCGGCATGGATCCATCCTTTTTTCAAGGCTCTCCCTTGGACCCGTCATCGCCTTCCTTGTGTCTCCCCATTCCCATTGCTTTCCTGGCGTTTCTTCCATATCTCAGGGATTTCCATTCCACCCTACACCCCGCAATCCGGTCCCCCCCAAAACCACGCCGCACAGCCCTAGTCTTGCCACCCCCATTCCAAGTAACCTTTGCCCGCAGCGGTAGTGGTTCCCATGAGATAACGCCTGGCCTATTTCTTTCCTGTTTGTGCCGGGTCGTGAGACACATGTCCCGTGTCAAAATCACTTGGTCCTTTCTTTTTTTTCCCCTTATAATTTTTTTTGTTGCGTGAATACCCCACACTGACTTGTCACCTAAACCTCTTCCCTTTTTCCCTTTCTTTCGTGTTGCTGTCCACCCCAATTGAATCTTCGCAGCTGATGACAGCTGGTTGTACCTTTTTCGTCCTTTTCCCCTTTTTCTCTTTTCATGGGGTTCCCCCTTCGTTGCTCCAGCTCATCAGAAGCCCCCCAAAAGAGTTCTTCTCTTTCCCGGTTTTCACTCTAGTCATCCTCCCTCCTTGTAGTCTTCGTATCTCCCATTTCAGCGGTCTTATTTCCTAGCCTATTTTGAAGTGACGGAGCTCGGGGATGGAGTACTGTTTTTGCTTACCTTCCCCCCTCTCGTTCCGCGAGCAACATTTTCACCCCCAAACGCAATCAGCGGCGATCCGACATCTGGACCCCTTCCATGGCCTCTTTTCGCCCCAACTTCCTTAAATTTATTGACAAGTTGTTGTATTTCATGGTTGCTCCACCTATTTTTCCATTCCACGAACAGTGTGTTGATAACTCTCTCTCCCCTTTGCACTTTCCTGCCATGCCCTTGTTCTTTCCAGCACTCTTTTTTAGCTGCAAATGTGTCCCCCCCTTTTTCCTTCTCTCCTCACGTTTATCCTGGCGTTGACTTATCACATTGCTTTGCGGGGTGGGCCTTTTTTTCTTTTTCCCCTTTTTAACTGCCTTTCGCTCTTTGAATCTGCCAGGCAATGACAATTCAAAGCGACATGTTCTGTCCTTTCCCCGTGTAAACGGCCTTGCCACACATCATGAGCCAGCCATGGCCGTTTTCCCCATCCCTTCATCATTTTTCTCCTTTCCCTTTTGCTGGTTCCCAAGTAGTGACATTTGCCATTAGGCGTTCTCCTTTTATGGACACGGTGCTGGCATGTTCTGTTTTCCCCTTAAGCAACTTTGACGTTTGGCAAAATATTTCCGGAAAAGATTGTCACAGCGTCCCCCATCTCCGTCTCCTTTTCACAACCCACAATGAAATATAGTTTCTGAGTCGCTTCTGCTGTTTGTTTTTCTCCGCCTCTCCGCGAACTGCGTTTTTATGCCAGGAGGTCGTCTTTCCCGACCTATGCTTTTTCCTCCAAGTATCCCTCTGACGCCTGACACCTTTAATTTCATTGAGAGGGGCCTCCCGGGTGTTTTTCCCTTCGACCTGAAAACGTGGAGCCGCCTCTCCTTCTCTGAATTTTCACCCCTTCACTTTCCAGCGAGACCCCATATAAAAAGATAACAGTTCCCCTTTAGCTATCAAATACAATGCTCTTTGCTTTTCCCTTTTGTCACGTTTCCTCGAAACGGTGGAGTCTCTCCAGTGATGGTCTTGTCCCTCATTTTCTTGATTTGCCTTTTATTTAACACCACGGTCAGCGGCCATTCGATGATTTTTGCTCCCCCCTCATTCTTTTTTTCTTTCCCCCCTCGGGTTCCGTTCTCGTCTGGACCAGCCCACTGCGTTTTTGGAATTGTTTGACCCAAATGTGGACTTCTTACCATTTGACCTCGGTGTCTCCGCCCTTTTGGACACCAGGTTTAGATTCGGTACTCCTTTTTACTTTTCCCCCTATACTTAGGTCCCGACATGGTCATGTAGGTAACCCCATGTGTCTCTCTCCTGACTATCCCCTAATCCAGGGTCATTTCCCCCAACCGTTTGTCCGTACCACACTTTCCCCGTCTGTGAATTTCCGACCCTGCAATTTTCAATTTTTTGAGTCCCTTTTTTTTCCCTTTTTGCTTTTTTTCAATGACCCAGTAACCATAGCTGGAATTGTGTCACGCTCTGTGGTTTTTTCTGTTGGACCGCCTGCTGGCCCCGCTGAACTATCGGGTACCCCTTTCCTTCCTTTTCGCGATCCGCGCGGATTCTTGACCTGCTCTTTTTTCCTCCAGCCCCTGGTTCTTCCTTTCCGTTACCACGCCTTCCCCGACCAATATTATCGCGCGGACACTTTCCGATGTTGACAGGGTTCCACTCCTTTTTTTTCCTCCTCGGTTTCCAAGTTTTCAACCACTTACCCCTTCACCGTCTAGCCCAAATTTTAACAGTTCCTCCTGTCTTTTTCTTTTTTTAACCCGGAGGGATTGAATGGCATGTTCTCTTTTTTCCCCCGGTGACATTTTTTTGATCCGAGTCAGCCCGCCGTCTGACGAGCTTTTCACTTCTTCTTTCCTTGCCGTCACTGCACCCCAAACACTTCATAAAAAAAATGGGTTGTTTCCGGCCCTCACCCGGTTAACGGTTCCCAACGATTTCGGCTGTTCTTTCCTTCCCCTTTTATCTTCCCCCCCCTCTATTTGGTGTTTTTCCCGTCGGACAAAATACCTCTACGCTGATCAATATTCTTTCACTTTCACCCTTCTTTTTGGGGATTTCAACCAGATTTGGCAACCGGCATAGCCGACGGCACTCTGGGTTTCTTTTCTACTCACTGGCTCTTGTCTAAGCACGTTTGATGCGTATGGCTACGCTGGCTTTTCTTTTTTCGACAAATGCCATTTCGTTTTTTTTTCCCCCCGATTCGCGCCTCTTTGCAGCAGGGGACGATTTTGTCTTCTTTCATTCCACTTTTCCCCTTTTTCGCATCTCAATTTTAATTCTGATGGTTCTTTGGACGAAAAATTCTCTCCATACGTTTACGGTCTTTCCGCCCCTCCCACCACAGTTCTCCTCCCTCCTGGCTCTCGGGCC
>Ga0179593_1492833_pt1 | contig 17060 bp, 31 predicted proteins | sample CZODoug2_1_08_16_FD_185931 | JGI IMG/M metagenome (GOLD analysis project Ga0179593, IMG submission 185931) | Vadose zone soil fungal communities from Angelo Coast Range Reserve, California, USA - CZODoug2_1_08_16fungal (PacBio error correction) | ecosystem: Environmental > Terrestrial > Soil >... | reverse complement strand
GCCGCCTTCCTTCCCCAAGAATCCAAAACGCCTTCTCCCCTATCCTGGACCCAACCTTCTTTCCCCATTTCTGCCTCTGTCCCCCACCCGTTCCGCCCGGTGTCCCCTACTCAACGGCTTAACTGCCCATTCCCAGGCTTCCCCACAGCCCGGAGAAAGAGGTTGCTCTTCCTCTTCCAGTTTGATTATATTAACCAGATTTGAACGTGTTATGTGCACCCTGGTTGAATGCTGCTTTCCCTTTGGCGTCTGTCTTTTTTTTCTCCTCGGACCCCACTGGCGAGCTTAGAGATGAACTCTTACTCTAAGGGGCCCTTTGGGTTTTATTTTGGGGTTGCTTGACACTCATGAGATGTCGGTGGTGTATTCCGGTACTCTTCTGCACTTTTTCTTAGAGGAAAATCTTCCCGAACACATTCACCCTATCTGATGCATTTCCTTTGGTTTTCTGACCGGAGCCCTGTAAACCCCCCCCCCCACAATGGGTAGCTCTCGTTCTCTTCTGCCCCCCAGGTAATTGCCTAACCAGGCCCTGTTCAGTTGTTCCCAAAGGTTGTTCCCCCCTAATTGGAAACCTCCCCTTCCTCTCCTTTTGGCTTTTTTTTTCGATGTTCCCGTTTACCACCCCCTTTTCCACTGCAAACCCTCCCCTTGCTTTCTTTCCTAAAATCCTTCCCCCCCAACCCCCCATAGTTTTTTTTTGAAGGGCTCTCGCCCTTGAGACATATGCAACATCTGCCAAGAAATATGTGACCCCCATCACTCTCTCTCTTTCACGCCAAGCAAACTGGAATTTTCCCGCCTTCCCACCCCTCAATAATTAGTTTCTCCCACTTCGACGACGATCCCCCTTCTTATTCAAGTTCAGATGAGAAGACGATTTCGCTGATTTTTCCCTCCTATTTTTCATGTTCCCTATGTTCTCTTCTTTTCCGTTTGTTTTACTTCTCTATTTTTTTCAATCTCTTAGGGCAAACGTGCTCCTTTGGATCTTTTTCCTCTCTGACGTTCTTGTCCGCGCGATTGTTTTTTTAATTCCTGATAGAGCTGTTTTTCCTTTTTGGCAGCACCTAGTGGAAGGATATACATACCTTTCATCCTTGTTCCTAGGTTAGTTCTTCGTATTTAGGTTGATACCCTATTCTGATGCGTTTTCATACCCCCATGTTACCGGACTTTGCCCCCAGCTTGTCCTATGGTTCCGGCCTTTTGTCAATGAGGCCTTTTTCGTCCAACTTTCCTGGGCTTAGCATGTCTGTTTTTGGTGTCTTCCCCATTAGACCAATGATTTTTTTTCTCTTTCGTGCCTTCTTTACTTTTTTGATTAAGGAGGTTCCCCCCTTATCTCATGCTTTTTCTCTTTTTTTCTCTTGCGTCTCTTTCGTTTTTCGAAACCACTCCGGAACTTTTACATTGCCCTCTTTTACCATCCCCCTTTTCCCTCTTTGTCCAGCGATGCCCCTCCCCCCTTAAAGTACCCCTTTAGCGTATTATACAGTAAGAGTTTTCTTTCCCCCCCCCCTGGGAGATGTCCCCAATTTTTCCCTGTTTTTGATGTGGTTGCCCTTTTTTTTCTAGATTCTCCCGAGACCCCGTCCTCTCTCATTGTCCCATCCCCCCTGTCCTCTTTCCCACTATGCTGGTATTTCCATTATGCCCCTTGCACCTATACTATCACACAGTGAAAGTGTTCTGCGGCCCTGAGCTGTACAACCTTCAAATATTGAAGTCTTGTCCAGTGCTCTGGAAAACTGAAGTGCCCCTCCTCTATTCATTTGTCCTAGGTTTGAGGCTCATCTGGAGCTTCTTTATTTATTGTTTCCCCTTTTCAGGCTTTTGTCCTTGAGGAAACAGTCCTCTCTATAATTGTTCCCCTTCGACATTTTTGCATGTAGGCGAAAGACTTCAGATTAACACTTCCCCAGGTGGTTGGAAATTTATTTTCCCCACATCCTTTTTTTATCATTCCTTCCTGAAGATGCTCCGTAATTTTCTAGCCCCATCCCCCATTTACCCTCTGTCTTCCCCTTTTTTTGCAACTTTTTTCCCATTTCAATTTCCCATGAATTTGCTCTTCAGGATGACATTTGGTTTGACTCCCTTCACCAGTGCAACTCCTTATCGGATTTTTTTTTTTTTTATTATCCCACTGCCCCTTGTTTCTCACCCCCTTTGCTTGCCCCCAATTTCTCTCTTTTGCATTATCCATTCTCCTCTTTTCCTCCTCCCGTTGAGAGATAGTTTAGTATTGCCCCCCTCAGAGAAATGCACAATTTCCCCCACTTGTGCTATGTCCCCCCCCTCTTGGTAGCAGCTCTGCTCAGAGGAGGGTAAGGTTCCTTTCTTGCCCCCCAAGGGAATCCTGTTCCTTCCAAAATCCAGCTTGTGCCTCTGTTAATGTTCTGTCTTCCCTGTGGGGGGTAAGCGGGGAGAGGATAACCCCCTGGAGTGCTTCTGGCGTATCTAGAAGTTTGACTATCCCCAAAACCCCCACAACCAGAACAAAACTGAGATTTTCTTTTGTGTTTTTTTGTTTTCTTTGTTTTTTTTTTGTTTTTTTGTTTTTTCTTTTTTGTTTTGTGGTTTTTTTTTGCTTTTTTTTGTTTGTTTTTTTTTTTTTTTTTTTTTTTTTTTTTTGTTTTTCCTTTTTTCTTTTTTTTTTTTTTTTTTTTTTTTTTTTTTTTGTTTTTTTTTTTTTTTTTTTTTTTTTTTTTTTTATTTTCTTTTTTATGATTCCCCTGCCCATGGTAAAGCCGTGCCCTGGCTCTCGTGAGCCCCCCCTCCCCACGTGTTGTGCTTTTTTTTTTTTTTTTTTTTTGATTGGCCCCTTGTTTTGCTTATCCTCCCCCACTGCCCGCTCGGTGAGCTAGAACCCTTCGAGCCCCCCGCACTGGTGTTTTTGCCCACCCCCCCTCACTTATTTTGCTTTGTTCACCCAACCCTTCCAACAACACTTTTTCTGCGACCCGCCCCCCCCCCCTTTTTTTCCGTGGGTTTTGTTTTTTGCCCCGCCCCCCCCCCCCCCCCCCCCCCCCCCCCCGTCACCCTTGTCCCCCCCCCATCTTTTTTTTTTGTGACAACCCCCCCCCCTCCACCTTTTTTTTTTTTTTTTTTTTTTTTCTTTATCTGTTTGTTGGTTTTTGATTTGTTTCCACTGGTTTCTCCCCCCCAACTTCTGGACCGTCGCTACTGCTCCTTCCTTTCTACACCCCCCTCCGCCCCGAGATACCCCCCCCACTCCTTTGCTGTCTCCCCCTTCCGCGGACACTTGTCCACAACCTTGTACTACAGCCCCTCTCGCCCGCCCCAGGTTGCACACCAGTACACTACCTCCCCACCCAGCCCCTCTGGACCACACAGGACACCCATGCCCGTCACTTTGCTTCCTCCCTCTATCCCCTATCCAGTTTCAGCCCCTAGCCCCTTCTCCGCTTCCCCCCAGCCCAATGAGGCTATCTCAGAGTAAACCGCTCCACTCACCAACTGATGTACCCCCCCCTTCCACCCCGGTACCCACGCTAAGACACTACAATCACCACCAGCCCCCACCAAAATGTATCTGTCACATAGTCCAAACAAAGGTGAGGGCCCACCTAACCCCAGCGTATCAACTCCCCTAACGAGGGAACCCTGCCCCCACCCTCCCAGTACCCCCGGGAGGTCAGGGGGAGGAATCAACCTTGATCGGACCTCCCGTTAAACCTTTTACCTGGAGGCCTTTTACCAGATTGCCCCTTATCTTCCCTGTGCGTCGTCATGTTTCACCCCCCACAGAAGTGCTATTACGCCACTGACTACAACGCACGCCCCCATCTCAGTTTTTTTTGTTTTTTTTCTTGGTTTTTTATTTCTGTTCTCGCATTACTCAGTACCACATTGCCTAATATCCACAGATACCCCCCAGTCCTCTTCCTCCCCAGTATACACGTAGGGTTCTTACACCACCTTTTTTTGCACCACCCCATCCCGCCCCCCCCCATGTGTTTTAACCCACCCCCACCCCCCCCCGTCTCATTTTGTTTCCCCCCTGTCCCCCCCCCATCCCACTCCCTCCTCTGTTGTTTTTCAAATTAGTGACTTTCCCCCTTCCTTTTTTGGTCCCATTTTTTTTTTTCTTTACCCTTATTTTTGCTTTTAAACGATCATGTCCCCCCCCTCCTTATGAGTTGCCCCTGACAGTCTTTAGTATCACGACACAGGACTCCCTTACTTTTTTTCTTTGACCCTTCCTCTAGGTAATCGATTCACTTCCGCCCTGCATGCTCCTCAGAGCTCCTACCCACCTCGCGCTTTTTCACTCCATCGTTCCTTACATACCTTGCAGGCCCTTCCCAATCTACACTTTTCAAACCCCCTCCGCAGAATTCCACCACAACCTTTTAAAACACCCTACATTGCTGAACAACCTAAATCTTTTCTCCCACCAGTTTAATAGCAAGCAGAGTCTCCTTTTTCTTTACCACCTTTTAATACTCTCCCTTTTTGCAGGTCGCTAACAGCTTCACTATTTTCTTTCTTTGTTGTGGGGATTTTACTATCTCCCCCGTTTGTTTTTCTGGCACTTTTTTTTTTTTCTTGAGCCTGAGGTTCGGTGGCACTTCTTTGACCCTTGATATCCTTGTTAATGCCTTTCGCTTGTCAAGAGTCGCCCTCCCACCCCCCCCCTCTTTTAAGTTTGATGTTCTCTTTTTATTTCTTTTGACTTTTTTCCTAAGACGTTTGGGTACCTTTCCCAAACTCCTAAAGTCCTTTTCTTGACCATGTTTTTAACCCAATTGATGGAAGATAAACACTGCCTTTTTCTGCACCCTTTTTTTTTTTTCCCATAACGCGTGCACGATAACGACCCCGGTGGCTTCATCAGGACCCTGCTGCTCCTTTTCATTGTGGTCGTTGAATTCCCCTCACACTTTGCATGCTGCTGGTGACGACCCCCTCCCTTCCCCCCCCTGTTCCATTGATTTGTCCCCCCCCCCCCCCCCCCGAGCTGAAAGACCCCCCCCGTTCTGATTTTTCCCATCCCCCCATTACCCAAACCTCTTCCTCTCCCTGGTTACGCTTCCCAAACTCCCCGACTCCCCCTCCACCCAAGATTGTTCCAGTCATGCCCTCTTTTCCTTACCCTAACACGTTGAACCTTCATTTGGTCCTTCCTTTTTTGAGATTCACCGCTTTCTCCGGAGTCCTGTCCTTTTATCTTTTCATTTTCCAATTTCCTCAAATGTTTTTTTTTGACAGGAAGAAGATTGGTTTCCTTATTTTTTAGTCCCTTTTTCTTTTTCCGCTTTTTTTGCTGATTTTCTCTTTTTCATGCCTCTCTTTTTTTCCCTCCCTCCGGGGTTGTTGATCTGACTTCCCGAACCCGCGCCCCACCTTTCCTCAACAGTTGCAGAAAAAGTTCCTTGCTATCCCATTCCCCCCATCCCCTCTCTTCTCTGTCCCCAACCCCTATGCCAGGTGTAACCTTCGTCCTCCGTCGACCTCCCCCCCCCAGTGAAAAAAAGAAGCGCCTTCCCACTCGCCCTCCGAATTCCCCCCCCCCCATTTTCCATGGTAAAGATTGAACACGTTTTTCCTCCCGGTTTAGATGTCTTCTTCCACAGATTCCTTGTGTTGCGCCTTTTCCTGGTAGTTTTATTCCCGTTTCACCCCAGGATCTTGAGCTTTTTTCTTTACTTTACTGGTCTGGCCTTTTTATGGCTATTTTGTTTTGTTCTGGAACAAAGTGCCTTTTCTCCCTGGTTTCTTTCCGGGGCCAAGCCCGGTAGCGCAATTGTTGATGCCTCTTCTAACAACCCTTTCAACCTCTTTGAGCATTTCTGTTCCTCTCTGAAAGGGAATGAAATGAAAAACCCCCGTTTTCTGGATTCCCCCCCTGTATGAATCAACATCGTCCTCAATACCAAAGGGGTTTCCCCCAATCCTTGTCCAGACTCCTATATTAACGCTTGCTGTTTATTCGTTTTCCCCAAGGCTGCTAAACTTCACACCCCTGTCCCCTGCTGACTATCCCAATAAACAATCCCCCTCCCACCTTACTCATTTTGCAATCGAAATTTCGTCCCCCCGTCATGATTAGTTTCTCAACCCCCCTCCCGTTGACCAAATACGTTCCCGATCCCAGCCCTTTTTTGAACTCCCCGCCCGTTGTGCGAGGTCCAGCCCCCCGACTCCCATTGGTTCCAGGTTTTCCCGACTTCCCCCATTGTATTCTCTTTCTGCCCTTTATAATTTGCTTTTCTTCCTCCCTTTTGTAGGAGGACCTTTGTCCTGTCGACTTCCTTGTTCCCCCCCCCAACTTTTATGTTGTTTTTGTTCTAGATCCTTTTTTAAAAGCTTCCAACGTTTAATCCCTTTTTTAGGGCAGTCCCTCCTGTGGTCCGCGAGAGGATGCCCTTTCTTTTCTCAGGAGCATATGGACCCGCCCCCCGTGTTGAATGCCTTCGAGAGGAACCTAGCCTTTTTTTTGTCCCCTTATTCCCTTTTTCTTTTTTTTACCCCCCTACCTCACTTTACTTTCCTTCCCGAGTAGTTAGGTTGACCCGACTCTGATGCTTTTTCACACCCCCCGCGCCACCAGGAGGGAAATCCCTTCTGGTTATTTCCTTATTTCTTTCCTTCATTCTTTTTTTAGTAGCACATGTTTGGTTTGATCTCCCTTATGTTTGGTGTAAGCTTGATTTTGTTACCCTACGTGGACTTTTCTTTTTTTTTTGTTTTGTTGGTGTATAAGGTTGGTTTTTCCCATGTTTACCCCTCTCCATCTTATAGTTTTGGATACTTGGCTATTTCTGATTTTTTCCTGGGGGTTGAAAACGACGAAAAGCCCACTGCTTACATCAACCATGTTAACCTCGCATTCCATTTCCCACCACCCCCCCCCACAACCCCAACCCCAACCCCCCACAACCCCACCCCCCCCCACACCCCACACCCCTTAACTTCCTTCAGAGTCATTAATATCTCTTTTTTTCCTGTACCACATGTGGGTCGTCTGACATGAACCTGTTTTTTTCTGTGTGGTGGTGTGCATGTTTTTTTTTCCTTGTTCTTCTACCCCCTTCTGTTCTTTTAAGACAACGTCTCCTCCCCAATATGCTGTTTGCCCTTTTTTTGCCCTTAATTTTTTCCCCAGGCACTCCCTAATCTACCTCTCTTCACTGAGATTTGCTCATAAATCAATACACCATTGAGCTGGCCACCCTGCTTTTACGCGATTGGCCGTTCTCTTTTTTTTCCGCTCATAGGAGCTTGTAGGATTTTTTCTTTTCTCCATTTTTCCCCTCCTCACTCCTTTTAACTTGTCCCCTTTTTTTCCCACCCTTTCCCGTTCGAGACCAAGTTCCTGATCTAACCCTCCCACATCCCCGGTGAGTGGTAACTTTTTATCTTTTTTCCTGTTTTTATAATTTTTTCTTTCTTCTCCCACTTCCCGAATCCCCTCCTTTTCTCTCCACCCCCCTTTAACTTCCCTTTGACTGCGAAGTCCTATTAACACGAGGGCAACAATACTTGCTTGTATTTTTATGCCCTTTTGTTTTTTGACTTTTTCCAGACCTCCCCCCCCCCTTGCCCCTACTTGCATTAGTGGCCCCCGCAGGGGTGTTCATATCCCCCACCCCCTTGTTTGCATTGCCCCCCCTTTTTTTTTTGTTCTCTCGCAAGAGATCTTTTTTTGTTATTTCTCTTGTCTAGAGAACCCCCCGTTTCCCGCAAAGACAATTTTTTTTTATTTCCCTTCCTTTTTTCCTTCCGGCGCAGCTTAGGGTTCTGGTGCCCCCTCCCCCCCCCCAACCCAGGGTTTCTGGCACAATTTATCCCAAAAACCTTTTTCCTTTGTAGAGGGGCCGTTCCAACTGCCTGCCCCATTCCGCAGTTTCCCTGTTTGGGGATCCTTTTGTCTGAAAATTAGGTAGCTTTTTTTTTTTTTCCTTATTTCAGAATTCTAACCATTCTGTGCAAACCTCTTACCACTCCACAGGCTTTTTCGGATCTTGCTATTTTCCGAATGCCCCCACCGATTTTTTACTTTTTTAGTCCCCCCCCCCCGTATTTACCAGAAGGATCCGTTGCTGTTCCTCAAGTGAGCACAAAATATGTGAGTCTTCCAATTACCCCAGAAGCTTATGAGCATACACAACCATTTTCTCCCTGCCCCCCGTCTTCCCGGTGGATGTCCCTCCTGAAAGAACGCCTCTCCTGCCCCCCCCCTTCACCTGTGACTTTTTATTCCTTCTCTTCCGTACCCTGGTTTTTTAGGATTGCTGTTTACGAAATTCCTGACATCACCCATACCTACAAAGGGCCGTCATTCCCTTGCTATCTAATGTTTTTTATCAGGACTAACTGAGACCCCCATATCCCCCCCCCCCACCACTTCCCCCCAAAAACACCAACCTGCTCTTCCCAGACTCCCCCCCCCATGTGGTCTCCGCCAAGCCCTTCTCTATGCCTTCATTTCTGTTCTTTTATCCCCAGCTTGTACTTCCCCTGTAGTTACCTTTTTTTATTGCCGTCTTTTGCATTATGTGTGATCTTTTGGCTAGTACAAGATCTTTTAGTCCCCCCCCCCAGTATACCCCCACCAAATCTGGTTGATGCTACGCACCCCCCCCACCCCCCCCCCCGGTACATCCCCCCAAAACATTAAACATCATCACTTTCCGAAGAATGAATCTACTCAGATCCGTTTTTGTTCCCTCAGGTCAGAAAACCCTTACCACCACCTCAGACAGACAACACTAACCATTTTTTTGTAATGTGCTACTCCTACTTCACTCCTCCCTCGGATCCCCAATTTACCTCTCGGCACCTCCTGGGTACGGGTTTTTAAAACTCATCAGAATCCACACACAATCAGAGGTTGACCAATGAAACCCGTCAGGGACCTCAGATAAAAGCCTTCCTTCCTGTGAATCCACGAGGTTACGATCCGCAGTAAGGGGTCAATTTGCAACCCCCTTCGCCCCAGCCGCCCGCGCCGGAAGACCCCCCACCGTCGCGCCCCCCCTTCAGCGGCTCCCTTCTTTTAGCCCCGGCCCACCCTCCAATTTAAACCCCATGAGCAAGTCAAAACCAGCTGTAACAAAACAAAATACAGGGAGTGGCCCCAAAACTTGAAGTGTCGTTCAAGTACATACAAACTCTTTTTTATCTTTTTATCAGCTACCATCAATACTATAACTCCAAAGATTGGAATTTCCTAAGCTCCTGTTTACCTGCTTGTTCGGTGTCAAGGTTAAGAGACCCTGTGTTATTTTTTCTTTAATGCATTGTGCCTTTAGGAAGTTTTACGTTTCTGTGTTACCCCGGCTCCGTTTTATACAGTTTCTGTACCTGTTCCTTGCTGTTTCAGAGCCCTCCAAAACCAAAACGATTTCCGTTTGATTGTGTTCCCTGGTTTTATTCTGCAGCTGAATTTTGCCCCGTCCCCTTGTTTGGGTACCTTTTCCTTCATAAATCCCACTGTTTAATAGTTAGTAGTGGAACCCCTGGGGACAACACCCCCCCTTAGGACTAGTCCCCAATGAATTTTCTTCAATTTCCTTTGGTCAAAGAGCCAAGTACCCCGCCATGTGTGTGGAAGAGTCGGCTCGTTCCCCTGTGCAAGGTCATCTTTTTTAATGTTTTCCCCCCCCCTGGCTTTTTTTTCATCTCCTCACATTGAAGCCTGGTTTAAACCTCACCTTGTGAAAACTGGCCCTGCTAATCTTCCATAACCCCCCCAACCGCAGGAACAAGCCCCCCTTCAAATTCGGAGACAAGCCACCCTCCCCTCGATACGCCTTGGGGGCGTTTTTCTCTGTCGATAAAAAAAAAACCCTGACCCTAGTACACAATGTTTCTCCAGAATGCCTTCTTTAAATTTTTGAACCCATTTTAAACTCACACCCCAATATCTTGTTGGAATTCTCTTGACCTTTTACCCGTTTCTCCGTTCTGTTGGTCCTGTATGTCACGCCGCTTTCTACCCTTTTCCCAAATGGCATGACCCTTGAGATTTGGAGAATTTTTTTTGAATCTGGGGTGCATTTACGTTCTGCACGCCCTTTCTTCTGGTAGTTGTTCTCTGGTGTCATGCAGTTCTCCTGACTCCCGGTGTTGTTTTACATACGATCTGCATGACAACGGCCCAAAGATGCCCCGCCCCCCCCCCCAACCGAGTAGGAAACGAGCCCCCTTCCCAAAAAAAATCTCTCTTCTGCTCCTTTTAAAAAACCCCCCTTGTTGAATAGTTTCCCCCCTGAAAACGGCCTTTACGAGACCCCTTCCCCCCCGATGCAACACAGCCTGATCCCCTCCCCCCCCTTCTCCGAAGTCACCTTTCCCCCAGCGCCTATTGGAAAGAGTTTTCCTTGGCATTTTTTCCTCCCCCATGTGTTGTTCCCTTGAATTTTGCCTTGGGTTTTGAGGTCGTTCTTTAGCGGACGTAGGACCCCTTTTATTGACTCTTTCCCTAGTTTGTGCTAGTTTCTGCATGGGGGTTAGTATTGTTTTTCTACCTCTCAGGTCCTCCACTTGCAAGTTTTTTTCCAGAGCTGCAATGTGTCTTCATTTCCGTACACCATTCCCCCCCTTCCCTGCATAAGGGTAATGAGCTTCCTCTTTCTTTCCCTTCCCCCACATTGTCATCCCTTTTCTCTATCCCCTTTCTCGGCAGGTTTTATTCATTTTAAGGTTTGTCCCCATATTCCCTTCCCTCCCCCGGTAAATTAACCCCCCTCCCTTCTTTCCGTGCCCCAAGTCACCCTTTACCAAAAGTACGCTGCCACCTTACCACATTTCCCTCCCAACTTCTCTTTTTTTTTTTTCTTTTCAGCCGACATTTCTCCAATTCCCCCGAGCTACCTTTCTTTCTCCAATTTTCACGTTCCCTGCGAGCCTCCCGCCCCAATCCCTTTTTTTCTCACCCGCCCGTGATTTTTTGGTTTTAACGCCCATTCATGGTTCTTGTGCCGATAGGAAGACCCCCCATCTGTTCTCGGTAGTCTTGCCCCTGTGTTTTTCGAGATTTTTGTTTAGAGGAATGTAGGAAACTTATTCCCCCTATGAATGTTTCCCTCCTTTTGCTGGTTTTCGTTTGATTGTTCCTTAGTCCCTTTTTACTCTTTAGGGCCCCCCCCCACGTTTCTCCGCATGTGGATCCCCCATATGCCTTGAGTTTGTTGGCCGCGCTTTGTACCTTTCCTAGTCTTGGCGCCGGGCCTCTTCAGCCGTACGGATTAAGGATTTCTCCCTAGTTTACTCCCTTTTATGGACTAGTCCTTTTCTTACCCTAGTCCCGGTAGTTTCCTTGAGGTTATTTCACCATATTTTTCTTTTTCCTCCTAAATAGATCCCATCTGGAGGCAAGAGGTACCATTTTGGTTGAAACCCCAATTATTAATCGTGAACTTTTCCCGGACTTTCAAAGTCTGGAGTTCTCATTTTTTTGGTGTCAGGGTGTTCTGATATCCCCATGACGTGGCGTTTTTCTCTTTAGGTTAGTATTTTTCCGATATTAGGTCATGCTATAGGTTTGCCTCAAACCCCCCTCTTCTACCCATTATAGTTGTGTTCGATGTGCTTTTCGTGCCCTTCCCCCCCCGGCTCCCCAAATCTCCATTAGGTCCCCTAACCATGTCCCAATTGTGTCTCCACCTCGTGCTTCCCCTTTCCTAACGCCCATTGACTATCTTGCTTCTTTTCCCCTTTTTCACGAGTCGTTTTTTTTTAGTGATGTGTGAACACTCCCAGTTGGTTTGTTATGTGGTGGTGCTGATTGATCTTTCTTTTGATAACCCACTTCTCTCACGGATTGTTTTCTCCCCTTGTCAATATTTTTTCCTTTTTTTTTTTTTTCATCATCGTAATGCCACCCGACCTCCTATCACCGTGAATGCCTGAGCTTTATCATTCACAGTGCAGCTTTTTATTAAGTTGCTTGTTCCCCTGAATGCATCCAATTGCGAGCTTTTCCTTAATGTTGAGTCCTCTGATCTTCTTGGATTCATCTATTGTTCCCGCTTCCCCCCCTGCTTCCTCTTATCTGGTTTTCCACAGTTTACATGCTTGTGCCACGTCTTCAGATTCTTCCCCCGACCCCCAATTACGTTGCTTTCCAAGCTTTATGTAGCCACAGAATTTTTTATTCTGACACTTCCAGAAGATGCTCTCCTTTCCTCTTTCCCCCCCCCCCTACACCCCATGTCACTTGCTTATCCGCATTCTATCCCCCCTGAAAATACCCCCCAGCCTGGTTTTTTCAAGGATGCCCTTGGTGTGTCTTTCTCTCCACAGTTGCCCCCCTCTGCGCAATAGCAAAAAGCCAACGGTTTCCTTTTCTTTTGCTTGCAAGTTTCTTCTTGTTGCTCTGCACTTTGTTCCTCCTCTCTTTTTGAGATAGATCTGAAACCCGTTGTTCCCAGACAATTGTGATCTGTACCCCTTTGCCCCCTTTCTAGCTTCCTGCTCCCAAGGTTCGGTTTTCTGGATGGCTGCCATCCCACACCCGGTTCCTCCCCTTTAAAATAGCCACCTTCTTCTCCTAAATATGTCCTGTTCCCCATTCATAAGACCTTTTTTTAATGGGCCTGGCTGAACTTTTCTGATCCTTTGAGTCTCCTAGAAGGCCCTGATATGTGGCCAATACATCACCCCCCACCCTTTTCACCTGAGATTGTCGTTAGACTATAATCATTCTCTGCTATGTCCGCCGTTGACAACTTCCCCCCGTTTATCACGGTAGCTGTTCTCAAGTTTTCCCCCGACAAATCTGGAGCTGAGTTCTCCCCCCCCTAAGCCTCTAAGATTAGCTCCCAAAATGGAGACCATTGACGCTCCTCCTTTTCCCCCTTCTTGGCAGCACTCCAATTCCCATCCGGAACCTTTTACTTTTTCTGTTCTAAAGGATGCGTATCACTTTAATGGTCAGTTTTCTTCTATGTTTGTTGCAAGTCAGAAATTTGGATGCTGGACCCAAACGCGCCAACAGCATTCAATTGACGGTAGTTCCAAGGGCTTGAAGTTGGTATCTTTCAAGCCGAGATTCCAACCCCCCATATCAGAAAACCCCCCCCCTAAAAAACTGTTTGTGTTTGTTTTTTTTTTCTTTTTTTTTTTTGGTTTTTTTTTTTTTGTTTTTTGTTTTTTTTTTTTTTTCCCACCCCACTTTCCAACCAACAGTTGTTATACGAAAACCGTTTTCCCACTCGAGATTAATGACCAATGCGGCTTAAGTTTTCTAACAGCTTTTTGAAGTTAACAGTATTTGTTCGAATGGCAAATATGGGGATTCATGTTTTAACATCCCCGCCAATACTCGCCAAGACCATTTCCCCCCCTTGCGATAGATCGTGAACCTATCAACCATCCTCTTTACCCTACATCCCCCCCCCCCGAAGACCCCTATATCCCCTTCCCTGGTGACCCTGCAGACAAACCTTGACCCCACAACCATGTCATCTCCCGACATGTGCCTTCCGACATTTTCCCAGGCCACTCCCCCTTACCCTCCCTGTTCCTTTTCCTATATGTTGCCAACAACAGCCCCAAAATGGACCACCCCACTCTCCGGTAACTCCCAGGTTCTTCCTATCCACCAGGATACAGGAAATGATTTTCACTCTCCTTCCGTTCTGCTCGGTTTTTGACTTTTTTGGTGGGCCACCGCCGCCGTCATGCAGGAAGTCAACCCCCTTTTTCTTTCACCCCTCTGTCATCGGTTCCCATCTGCTGAGAAAAGGGACGTACACCGTTTTTAATCCCCGATCCCCCCCTAAAACGTAACCCCCACCTACCCTTTGCCGAAAATTCCCCCTTCTTTCGACCCAGTTTTGACCCGAGGATTCATAGAAACCGGCACTTCCTAACAGATGGAGGCGTTCCTTCCTTCCCTTGCCTGGCACACAGCTTTTTTGTGCTGTACTGTTTCCTCCAGGTGGGTTTTTATTGGCTTGGTTGAGCTTCGCGGAGTTTTACGCTGACCCCTATTTCGTTGCTAACGGAGCTTTTCTAGGGTTTTTTCGATTCGCTTTGCAAGCGCCTCCCCCTTTTGCCCAAAACCCCCCATCTTTTAAGTTTGATTGTTGTCTTGTAAGTTATAGGCAGCTTGACTTTTAAAGTGTCCTCTTGTGCTACTGTTCTCCCCCTCCACCAGGACCCTTTTCTTTAATCGGAGGAGTAGGACCTTATGGGTTCCCCCCCCTAGGACTGTACTCACGCCCTTATTTTTTTTGGGATAATCCACGCCAACCCTCCCATTGTTTGCAGTGCAGCACCAGGGAACCTGTTTTTTTCACTGCTCAGTTCTCGGGACGGCTTTCTTTCAGATCACCCAAAATTTTTTCGGTGAGACCCCCAACGTTTACCTTTCTGTCAGATTTTGTAATCCCCCCCCCCAAACCAAAAGTCGTAAAAGACCCCCCCCTCCCAGTAGATACTTCACCCCTTTCTATCTATCCGCCTTGGTCCTTCGTTTCAGATCATCAAAACCAACACAAGACCCAATTCACCCCTCTGGAGTAATTTTGTCCTCACGACACTCTCACCTTTGCGACTCCGTTCAATTTTACAATAGCTGTTGGTTTCCCGTTTCTTGAAGATGCCCTCCCCTCTCCTGGCTGTTGGCCTCTGGAGTGAGGTAGGACCGCCGTTTTAATGTTGGCCCAAGGCAACTGAACCCTTTTTTTTTTTTTTTTTTGTCAGATTTTGCAAGCTGGGGCCTCTCCGGGTGAGGTATCTTCAGTTTTTCCTCCCTGTTTTTTGGCTTCTTTTAGGGGCGTTCATGCACCAACTTTTTTCTTTTCCCTTTTTTTGCGAGAGTCTGTTCCCCTCCCGACCTCCCCCCCCCCAACATGTAATCATTTCCTTGACGCTCCATGCCCCACCCCCATTCCCACCTCGCCTTTTTTTCCCACGTTGCAGGCCAGGGTTCAATTGCCCTCCCAGGCGTACCGAAGCCTATCCCCCTCCCCCAAGCAGGCAAACGCCTTTCCCTAGAGTGCCCCAGAATATACTGCGAAACGTCCTTGTCGCACTTTTTTTTGCCCTTCAGCTCTTTTGGTTGATCGTTTTTTTATGAGACAGACGGGACTTTCGTAGCTCTCCTGGAATTTATTTTTTTGCTACTGGCATTTACTCTTTGGGGTTTTTGTTCTTTCCCCAAAAATTTAATGCTTACTGTGTACGGTCACCGCTGGCCTAATTTATGCAAACTTTCTCCCCACAATGGACCTAATATATGCCCTTGGTCCTGATGCTCGCCCAATTAATCCCTTCCCCCCATTCCGTTTCTTCTGTTCACCATGCAGTTATTCACTCCCAAAGGTTTCACCTTAATGGTTCTCCTTCCCCTTTTGCCCTTATTGTGACATTTCCAAAACGGCCTGGAACTTTTCCGTCCGTCCTCATCCCCCCCAAACGAAAGACACCCTAAAACTCCCTTCTTTTTTTTTTTCGGTAGAGCTTGACAAGCGTCCCTTTCCCCTCCCCCGGAGAGTAGCCACGCCCCTGTCCCCATCAACAGATACTTGAATTTTTCTTCAAGACCGCCAACCGTTATTCCTTCCCGGAAACCTCCCTTACCTTGGGCCAGGCTCGGACCATACGCCTGCCCCTTTATGAGTTCTGTCCCGGTTATCGGTGAGAACGACGCAGTGACTGTGAACGCCATCCCTCTGACTGCCAGTTATTGTTGTTGACCCGTTGCGGGTCGAATTAACTTGGCGTTTTTTTTTCCAAAGTGCTCCGAATTTTCTTTCCCTAATCTTGCGTTTTCTTCCAGAGGCTTTTTTGGGTCGGTAATCCTTGCTCTCGTCACCCGTTTTTTCGTCACCCTCGTGAGTATGAACTGTGACGTCTTTGCTTGTCCGTCTTGCCCCCTCCCTTTTTCCACCTTTTTCGTTCTTGTCTAATATTGATGCTTTTTCCATATTTCTGGACCCAGGAGGCAAAGAGTCCTTGTTATCCGGATTAGTGTTCGGCTCTTTTTCACATGTCTGGAGTTTGTGTTTTGTTTGTCATTGTTTTCATTCCCAATGACGTCCTTGACTCTCGCGCTGTTCTTCTTGTCTTCTTTGTCCCCTCTTTTTCTCATAGTTTTCCCCCCCTTCCGAAATATTTATAGTTTTGTTTGCTTCTGAGCGGGGAGTGCCCCTTTCAAAACAGGATCACACATAACATAACCATTTGTTAAATTTTATCAAGCTTGGTATGCTAACCTAAAGCCCCCCTTCTAGTTATTAATATCTATGCTCGCTTGTTCGTTCTCCCCCATTTTTTAGCTTTCCCCCTGTTTTGATGTGGTCTGAGTCTCTGAAATTATCCTCCTTTCTTATTCTTAACATTCCTGAGCACGTTCAACCCGGTTTCCCCCCGCCTTTGTAATAGATTTCCCCTGAAGTCGTCTTATGCCCCCCCTCCTATTATATCAAAAGTGGACAGGAGAGAGCCTAGTTTTTCCTCCACAATTTGGTTTTCATGATGTTGCTTGCTTTTGACTCCCTTTCACCTTTCCCCTAGTGTTTTTCTAGGTGTGAGCATCTTTTCGCTAGTCTTGCTCCCTAGCTTCTCCCTCGCCGTCTCCCCACCCACCTCGCCTCCCCCCCACCAACCAACCCCCCCCTCCCCTTCATTCACTTTGCCCGTTTGCCTCCCTCTCTCTGCTTCCTGCCCCCCTCCCACCCCCTACCTCCCCTTGTTTTTTTCCTCCCCTTTCTTTCACAACCTATCATTCTTTCGTGTGTCCACGCTTTACCATCCTGAATTAGGTCTTTCCCCCCTGAGATCAACAAGGACAATCTAAGGTGTTTTCCTATTTTCTGAGCCACCCGAATATTTCTTTCTAGATACTTCCAGTCCTTTGAATCTCACCTTTCCCACAACTTTTAACCTGCTGACTGCCAGACCAGACCCCAATATGTGCAACAGCAATTTTTTTCCTTTGATCCACCATCTTTTGTGTTGGATTTGCAGCCATACCTCCGGCTTCTGAGCGCATCTAGCCCCCCCACCAAAATTTTTTCTTCTTTTCATCCACAAACTTGTCTTTTTGTGATTTCCATTTCTTTTTGTTCCCGCCC
>Ga0179593_1450684_pt1 | contig 17060 bp, 13 predicted proteins | sample CZODoug2_1_08_16_FD_185931 | JGI IMG/M metagenome (GOLD analysis project Ga0179593, IMG submission 185931) | Vadose zone soil fungal communities from Angelo Coast Range Reserve, California, USA - CZODoug2_1_08_16fungal (PacBio error correction) | ecosystem: Environmental > Terrestrial > Soil >... | reverse complement strand
TCGTCCCTTTTTCAATTTTCTTTCATTTTTTAGACTTGTTCTTTTCTGCAACTTTTCTCCCTCCCAGAACGCAGTCTTCCTTCGTCTTCGTGTTCTGGTGCTGTTTAAACGGAGCCAGCGGCATTGGTTCAAATCATGGAATCTCACACACCATTTTGTTACACCGCTGTTTATCGATTGTTCGTATCGTGCTCTCTTGTTTCCTCGGAATGTTGCCTTTTTTTAACGTCACCTCTCTTCTTGTTTTTTCTGGGCGAGTTCTTTTATCCATTTCCCTTAACTGAAGCAGATAATTTTTTCGAGTAGTTGGTGCTTTCTTCTCCCCCAAAGGAGGGCGAACAAATTAATTCACATGGACTTCCTTGATTCTCCAGGAGATGTTATCTTTCTTCGTTCCACTGATACTGATCAGAAGTTTTCGAGCGCCTCGACTCAGGGATTGTTCCTTTTTTTTTCCAACTGACTTGACCTGCCCCCCTCCTGACTGACTTTCCTACCTCACCCTCCTCATCTCATGAAGTGAAGCGTTCTTTGACCCCTTCTCTCATATGCCCTGGTCGGAGTGTTTACGTCCGCTCTTGCAAACATCATATTTGTTCCTTAAAGCTTGTCGTCGCCATCTGTCAGTTAACCAGACGCGTCCTTTCCCCCCTAACGGACTCTCCCTTCGTTGTCTACCTCGGACTCCACTCCTTCCCAGTCCAATTTTAATGAAGTTTTTTCCTTGGCAGTTATCCGTAGTGTTTTTTTTCTTTTTTCTTTTTTTTTTTTCCTCTTAGTATTGCCTTCTATGGGCAAGCCACCCCATGCACCGTCCCTTTACGGATAATCGATTAACACAACCCTTTTCCCAGCCCATTCCTTCTCCTTTCCTCTTAACACTTTGTCTTCTATGCTCCGTTTTTACATGAGAGGAAGTGATGTCTCCTTTTTTTTTTTTTACCGATGGACTAATCTTGGGCAGAATTAGCGGTCTTGGTCCCTCCACAGAATCCTTTTTCTCCTCTTGCCCCTCTTCCCGACTTGTGCCCCTCCCTTTTTGTGCCTGCTCAGAGTCGTGTTTTAGATTTGAGACCTTCCATTACCGGCGAAACTCATTCCAATCGACACGCTTCCCCCATATCTTTCCTGACCCAGGTACCCTCACATTTTTCCCCGGTCGACTTCCAACTTAACTTTCTTCTCTCCCATTTACACCTACACCCTCCACGAACCCGATTTGGTGCGTGTAAATTTCCTGGCCTTTTGCTGTGCGAAGGATTCCTACGACAAATGTTTCATTGACCAAATGATTTTCCTTTCTCTTCCGCCTCCCGACCCCAATTATTTTTGTTAAGACGGCCCCGATTTTCAGAAAGTTCAATGTCCGATAGGACCCCCCCCTAATCGAGGCTCTTTTTCTATACCCAGGTCGAGTCCAGATTTTTGTTTTTCAATGATTTCCTGTTTGTAAACTTTTGCACAATCTTCCTCCTTTTATTCTGATAGTCGATTCCCACACTCCCTTTTTGAGCCCAACCTGTATGTTCGTATCCACACGCGCCTTCATTTCTTCCCACCCTCCTCCTGATTTCCCCCCATAAAATCTCCTCTGGTAGACATTCACTAGTGCTTTTTTGTTTCAAGAACTTAAGTTTTTCTCCAAGACCCCACAGTCCTTTCTGAGCCCTGAGGATTTCAACCCTCCTCTCCCCTTGCCCTGCACAACTCATCCGCAACTCCCACCAAGAACTTTCCCTTAGTAGTGCTGGTCCTCATTCTTTAACCCCCCTTGATTTTGTTTCCGTTTTATCTGACAATACCAGTGCCCGTTCGAGGTGACTGTATGTTTTGAGATTTTTCACTTTGCAGTTGTCTTGCTGAGGTCCCCTTAGTGTCCCTTGGCTTTTTCCAATAATGTAGTGTACCCTTGTCCTTTTTTACGATGTCTATTTGACAGGGGCTTACCGGTACATGGTCTGTTGTCCCCGTCACTTTTAGGCTGATTATACTTGCGAAACGGTCACGGTGTTGGTCCTTCGGGAAGCAGGCTGCTTATTATTGACTCCTTCGCTCCTAATTCCTCCTTTCGCCTAGTTGTGAATACATATTTCGTGTTGTTGTTGTCTTCTCTCTCTTAGTTCGTGCAGGGGGAGCGAATTCACCCTCCCGGATTACGACAGGCCCCTTTAAACCCGGTCCGTATTCTTAAGCATTTTTACGTTTGTTAACGAACTCACCACTTTCCCCTTTCAATCAACCAATTTACCAGCACACCCATCGTCAGTGAGCAACCCTTCCCACTGATTATTTTCCGCCTGATCGACAACTTCCCTTTTCCTTTTCCCTATACTTCCCCGCCCGGTTTCTCTAACCCCTTACGGGCACTTTGTCGTGTCATAGGTCCCTACCCCCCAAATCAGATTTGTGGGTTAAATCATCTTCCAACTTGTCAGTACGTCCTTCTTTTTGGTTCTGTTCTCTTTTTTTTTTTTCCTTTGTCTGTTTTTTTTCCTCCACAGTTGTCAGACAAGCTGTGGTCTTTGGACAACCTCCATTTCTGTTGCCCCCCATTCCTCGTCCAACCGATCGATTGTCGTCTGAGCTTTTTTGAACACTGTGAATTGCTTTCTCTTTTTTTTTCAGACAATCCCGTTTGCTTTGCTCAACGGTTTCGTACTCAGCACTACATAGCCCATATTTTTCAATGGATGGTTTCCACTTTCCATGACGCATCTGACTTTCCTATGAGGAACCTGCCGTATGCTTGAGACTTCTCATGCGTTTCATTTTGTCCGATCTCCCTTGAGAGGTTCCCGGGGACGTACTGAATCCTGTGCCTTTCAATTAGGCGGGCTTCCCCTCTCACCAGGTTTTTTTTTCTTCCAATGTTTTTCTTCATCCCTTTTTCCCCATTCTTTTTTTTTTCTTGAATTTGGATTAGAAAAAACCCCGATGTTTCGTGTAAAACGGTTCTTCCCTTCGATCACATTTAGTGTGTGGCATCTCCTCTGATACAAAAAGGTGCTTGATACTTTCGTATCTTCTGTCCTCCGTGTACCTCATTTTTCCGGTTCTTGATCGCTTTAAATCGGTATTACAAATCGTTCCAGACGATCTTCTGGACCTCGATGCTTTTCTTCACCTTTCGGTACGAATCCCTTGTCCCAAGCCCCTTTCCAGATTAGAGATTCCGTTAGTAGTCCGCCGCTAATTTTACCCCCCTGTACATGCCTTAGTCCTGTTCATTTTCGTTACGACGACTTTCGCCGTTGGACGTAGACTCCTTGCCGTGCCTTCGTGAATTTAACATTTGATCGTAATATTCCTGTCGCAGCCTGTTGCTGGAGTCCACGAAATTGTCTAAGCCGTCTGATACCGGCTCCTTTTTTTTCGTGATTTTGCGCCCACTAGCCCGCAGATTCTGCACTTCGAATAAAAATCCATCTTCGACACGCAAGCCGGACAACCACTTCATGGAATCTAATTAAGTAGTGTGCTTTCCCCTCTTCTCTTATTACTCCTCCAATGTCTCTCTTCCTTTCTCTTGCCAATTTCCGGACGTGTTTTATGGTCCCTGTAACTGAGACCGCAATCAGTTAGGTACAACCTTTTTTTTTTGCATTCACGACCCACACTCCGTTGACTGCTTTATTTCTCTGGAGGTTTAATCACAGCTGCCTATAATTCATGCGGATTCTTGTTTTTTCTCGTGCCATGTCTTTGCTAAGGTCTGTTTGTTTTGGAAACCTTCTTTTTCCTCTTATTCTTGGTCGTTCTCACTTGCTCTAAAACGTTCTCGAACTAATACAGACATAGAGTGTGAATGTATTTTTCCCCTCCCTTGATTACTTCGGGATCGCGTTGGGCTTTCCCACGAGCCCCTCTTGAGCTTTGCCCACTTGATCTCTCTCCTTTTTGTTTCATACTTGTGCATTCCTCTCCTCGCCGCCCTCAGCCTTTTAATACACCTTTTACAATCGCGCATTGGGAGTCAGTGAGGGTTCCATTCCTTGTCGGCTCACCCTCGCGTAAGCGCCGCGACCGCCCACTCTCTAAACGCGGTTTGTCACCCCTGTTTGTTTTTGGCTTTTGACTGTGTTGCCGCACCTCTCTTATTGTTTCCAGTCAGCGTTGCGTACCCCCTTTTCACTTATTCATGCGACTTTCCAAGTCTGCCTCTCTGTCGGCAAATTCAGGAAACGACTTCCCTGATTTTAGGAAACGAAAACCTCACGGAAATTTACAATCTTCTTTTTCATTTTTTACTCCTCCGTTTTTTGTGGAGTCTTTGAGTTTCTTTCGGAGGAAGTCCCCCCGGATCAATTTCTTTTTTACTTAAAACGCTTTGATTTCCCTTTATGTTGCTCCGACCTAGGCCCTCGATGCGACATTGGCAAGTCGCCTTCTACCTGATCGGTTTTCCTTTTTTCCCCGATTTAAACGTACGCCACGTCACTTCGTTTCTCCTTGAAACAGCCATTTTTTGTCCCCCACTGATGTTTCCTTAGTTTGCTTCGCTCATTGACGTTGCGCTCGTGTGCTGACCCCTTTCCTTTCGAATGTTCAATCTCTCCGCAACTGACTTTTGCTCGAGGAGTTTTATCTCTGATACCGATCCCTTTCTCCTCCCGGCGGACTGCTCCTTGTTACTCTTGGATCGCGTGAGACAACCCTTGGTTCCGACACCAATATCCCCACGAAGGGAAATCCCCCTGTGCACTCCAGCGGTATCCTATCTCCCCTATAACCCCGCTAGGTTTTCTCTTTTCTCTTTGATTAATGGCACGCGATTTCCCTCACAATATTTTAGCCCCTACTTTCCTTTCACATGGTTCGCCCCCATCAACAGGTTCCTCCTCCTCATGAGTTTACGTCTGTTCTGTATAAACCCGTGCCTTTTTTTGATCGAGAAGGTTATTAGTTTTCTCTTGTTTTTTCTCGTTCCCCCACATTTTGTGTTACTCCGGTAACTTTTCCTTTTCGCCAATCGTTTCCTTCCAAACCGACCGCGTAAATTTGGCCAGTGGACTACTTAAACTTCTGGCCATATGTATTCCTCATCGGTCATCCAACGACCCCTTTCCGATCCCAATTCCTTTCTCCCGTCTTTGGCCCGTTTTTTCGCACTCGTTTTTAACCCCTGGTAAGGAGTTATTTTATGGCGGCCCACGTCAACCGAAGACAGAAAACTTTCTGCTTATAATCTGCTTTCCCTCACATTTCTTTTGTCCCCCCTCCCGCACACTTTTTTTCGAATATCTAGTCCAATACATAAACGGATTGCCGATGCGCTTCTTTCTTATAAACCTTCAAGGGCTGAATTCTTCGAACAATGCCACGCGAATCTCATTCTTTTCCTTGACCAGAATTAGCGGGTTTTTCTCTCTCACGTTTCTATCTTAGCACTTAGCTTGGAAGTGTCAGTTACCGCCGGTGAGCCAGGTAGGCCCCGGTTTTGGAGTAGTCCAGACGCTCGTCGTTTCGATTGATATCCCCGGACTTCGCCATCACGACCGGACATCGACACGTATGACACTCACTTTCATCCCGTAAACGAAATCTTTTATGAGATGCCAAACACGACCTTTATCCTGAGTGAAGTCACAAATTCTCAAGAACATCTATTTGGGGCGCCCCTCCTTCAGTTTGATGGTCACCGTTCCCTGGTCTACGTCACTTCACGTAACAAACTTAGAGGTTCTCGCCGCCGCCTCCAAAGGGAACTGCGCGTGGCCTACCCTTCTGGAGTCGTTCTAAATGGAGACGGCTCAAAAGTAATCCGGTCTCTTTCGAACTTTTTCTCCCCCTGAAGAACTCTTTCGTTTCAATTTCCCCCTTGTAACTTTCCCCCTCTCCAGCCCTTTTCTGAGGTTGCTTGGCGAACATCCCTTCTCCCTCCAAAAGGGTTCTGTGTTTATCCCCCCCTCTGATTCATATTCCCCCTTCACGAGCCTCCGCCCTACAGTCTTCGCTAGGTTGAGACCTGTCAAGATCTTGTTGACCTGAATGATTCAGGTGACTTTCCAAGCCTCCATCAAGATATGTGAGCACTGAGTAGCCCCTAACAAACTCCTTCTTCCAACGACAGATACTCCATCCGCCCTCCTCCAAACAGGCCGTTTCGAGTTGCTGTTTGGGGTTGAGTTCGATGGTAAAACCGTCGGATTTTTTTTTTTTCGTCGGCTATGTAAATCCCCCATTTCCCTTCACAAGTAATTTATGATAGCCCTGGTTCCTTTCTTTTTGTTCCTTGAAATGTGCCCACCTTTAGATTGCCGTGTCGATCTGCTTTAAACCCATCTTATTTCCTTTTTATCCGGCGAAGTTTTGCGGACGTTTGCGTTTAACCTTTTCCTTTGTAGTCAGTCCTGCGTTGCTTGCTTATCATCTCCTTTTTCCCGGGGTTCGTTCTACGCGGAAGCCTGGCGTTTTCCCTTCTGTTTCTCATTCGCTCCACACTCCAGGAGATTCTCATCGCTAGGGTTCTTTCTTTTGTTTTTGTTGGATCTCGATCTCACGTCTGATGGATCTAGTCCCCCCCCTGAACAATCCACGGCTCCTCGAATACACCAAGTTACCGGTTAGCTCTTGATAAGAAGCTCGTGACTTACTTGTCTCCCCAAACAATTAAACTTTCACTCAAACTGTCCCTCACCATCGTACGCCGTGAGACCAATGTCACTTGACAATTTATTGTTCCTCGAGCGGTCCACTTGCCTTCCTTGCCCATCAAGGACCCTCCGGAACGTGCTCTCCACTTACTTTTCTTGGCAACTTTCTTGTCTCTAGTCCCCCACCCCAACCTCAGGATTGGGGTGAATCAGCGTCCTCCCACCAAACCCGAAATAGAACCAACGTTCCGGCTTTTTTTTTTCGGTTGAGGATGCCTGTTTGCGTGGAGCGGAATTTTTCTGTAAAACCCCAAATCATAATCCCCCATATTTTGACCAATCTTAGACCTCAATAGCTTGGTTTTTTGGAAAAACTGAATCTTTTCGGTCCCCCCCAAATAAATCTTGATTATCAATCGCTGAGTCTCTTCTTTTATTTTTTGTTCCCTTTAAATCCTCAGTTTGGATACTGAAACCCCCCCCCCCCTTGACGGTTCAAAGGCGTTCGCCCCTATGACGCCTTTTTCGAAAGTCTCTGTTGAATCCATTGGTCGTGCCTCCTATAATTGACACCCCTCTGTGAGTTACCGCGACCTCTAGTATCATCTCCTTGCTTCTTTTGTAGAAGTCGCTGACCGTGGCTGACCTTCCTTTGCTGGCAAGTAGAATAAGTGTTCGTGTGGACCAGGACTATCACCAGTTACCTCTTTTTTTGTTCCCTCACTTTTACTTTTTGGACCATTATTTCCATCCCTGCTTCCCTTGGCCGGGACAAACCCCTCGTCTGTTCCGTTATAAACGGTTTACTCGACTTAATCGTTTTGGGAGAGAGTAGAAGACCCCACTGTGCTTTGATACCGTGTTGATTTGAAAGAATTCCTAGCTTTGGCCGGTGCTTACTTCTCGTCTCCACTTTAGGTCTTCAAAATCCCCCGTACTCACTTCCCAGTCTTGCGTCGTCGTCACCCTTCTTTTCTGATTCAATTGACAAATCAGCTGACGAGTCCGATTTTCCTTTATTGATCTTACCCCGACCCGCTAATATGCCCCCTTCACCAGTTATGGCCTTGCGGACGCCGACTTTCTCGCTTTGTGTTGTCTCGCTTCCTCGCTCCCCCTGCAAGTTCTGTCGTCATACCCTCGTCTATTTTTATTTTCCAAGTCAATTGTTACTTTTTTCCTCAGCTTGGAAGAAGGACGTTTATGTTGGTGGGATCCCCAATCCCCATCTACCTTACAACAGCTGTAACTCCAAGACCTACGGGAAACGGAAAAATCCTTCCCCCTTCCCTTGATACTCAGTTTTTTTCTCGATTCTATGTTTTTTTTTTTACGAAAATTTATGTTAAGTTCCCTGCTTCCACCACAATTTCGTTTTGGTTTTTAGTGCCAGATTTCTACTCCCGCAGTTTAGTTCTCCCCCTATGCTTCTTGTGAAACGATGCGCATTCCCAACCACTCCTCCCTTTCTTAAAGTCCCTGGCGTTGTCTTCTGCGCACTTCTTTTTGGATATTCGTTTTTTATTTGATTCGATGCTTTTCTTCTGTGGCGGTCCCAAGTATTTTTCTGACTTCGATTACTCCCTTTTTTTTAGTCGTCCCTTGCTCTAGAACCTTAGCGTTCTTCTCCATCCTACATAATAGCTCTGGCTCACTATTTATTCCCTTTTTAATGTCGGATTCTGGTTCAAAGATGAGAACAAGAGGCTACTCGGTCGGCCCACTTTTTCTTCTTTTCCCCCTTCTAGTATCCTTGAATAAAGCCCCCTCTCCCATTTGTTTTCCTAACTACACACATAGTCAACTTTAGGCTACATCATGGCGGGTATAAATGTGTAGTTTGAACACTGCAGCCAACGTATCTCCCGCGAAGAACCTATCCCCGAGTGGGGGTCCCCAACTTTTTTTGAGGATGGAGTTACGCACACGCTCCTTTTGGATCAGCTGATCCGGGTGCTTTTCCCCCTCGCTTATCAGGAGCCCCGGTGCCAATTGTAGTTAGGCAGCTGTGTGCCTTGCTTCAACATTGAGGAACTCTGCGATTATTTTCTCCCCTCCCATTTCGCCTTCCATGCCCTTTCGTAATTCATACTATATTGTCCTGCCTTCGTGGAGAGAGATTTCTTAAACCCTACCTATGGTAATTCGTCGTCCCTTTTTCTTTTTTCACCTAAAAAGTTGAGTAGTTATGTTTCCTCACGAACCCGTCTTCGCAGATAAAGTGGAACTCTGATAATTCGTTTGCTGCCGGTTCGCTTTCCCCAAGTGACCTCCTCTTTGTTCGTACTCCATTGGCCCTTCTGCACAAGTTTTGTTACCCCCGGTTTTCGAGTGCTTCGCCTTTTTATTCCTGTTCGCTTCGGGCGCCGAACCTTTCCGGCACGATGATTTTTTTCCCCTTTTTAGTTATTATTCCGGCTCATGTCCGGAGGAGTTCTCAATCTTACTAACGACTTCTAGATCAGGTTTCCGGCTCGATTTTTCCCTTGGGCTCGCTTCTAACCACAATTCTTTCCCGACCAATTAATTTTACCCACATATTCTCCGCTTATTTACCTCTTTCGATCCAGAATCTGAATTTTCGAGCTCCTCTGCCTTTTTAATTAACACGGCCCTCGCCTCCCCACCCCCTTTTGACCGACCTTCTCCACCTGAATGTCCCCGACATCCCACAAACCGAAGCTTCCTTCCTGTGACGTTTAGAGTTTTTTAAAACCTCCTTTTGATTTTTTTTTCCGCCAGAGGACGAGATGTCTTCGTGGTCGGCGTCGCGTGCCCAAACCCAGCTAGCCTAACCTTTGATTCGAGCGGCCCATGTTTTCCCCCAGACGCCCGAAACCCCCTTGTCCGAACGACTGTTTTCCTTCCTTTAGTGGCTCCACATAGAGGACGCACATACCAAAGTGCTCTCCATGCAGTTTCGGCTTGGCCGTTGCGTTAAGGTTTTCTTTAACTTGTCGTATCTGCTTCCTCTTTGAGCAACCTTTTTCCACCCCTTTGACCCACTCCGCTCCGGCATCCTCTGCTAGCCCCCCTCCCCGGCGGCTGAATGAAGCATTCAACGTTGATTCCCCTGATGCGCAGTCCGCGTTTTCTTCCCCCCGGCTCTGAAGTGGTCTTACGATGACTACTCTGATTTTTCTCCTTCATCCGGTCTGGTCCTTTTATCACTGAATCTTCTTCTGCCAGAGTTTGGCCATGGATGTTACCGACGGTTCCTCACGTGCCTCGCTGTATTTTTCCTGAGCTTCGTTTTTGACTGGACCTTAAAAAGTTCCCTTCCTGACCTCAGCCCCGGTCCTTAGTTTTCCACCCGGATTCCATTCCCATACCTTTTCACAGCACTTTTTCCAAGAATCTCCCCCACGAAAGTTATCATAAGTGACCGCAAACTTTCTAACGACGATTTTTTCCGGGGCCTTCCAACTTGTGATGGCAGGGACTGTTACGACCCTTTCAGTTCCCACCACCACCCTGGTCGCGTGCCGACTCCCTCCCCCCTTCCAGGCCGACTCTGGGCCGTCCCCGCAGAGAAGTTTTACCTACGTAGCTTGCTCTCGCCCCCAAAATTATTCTATTTTTCCGCATCGTTCCGGTCTAGTTGTTGGTCAGTTCCGATGCGGACCTGGTTACGTCTCCAGGCCCTTACTTATGATGGCTCTCGAACTCACCTTTGCGGCCCGCCCTGTTGGTTTTCTCCCCACTCTGACGGAATGATCCCTTTTCCCCCTCATAATTTCGCCAAAAAGCTTCGAGTTTTTCTAACTTCCCTCGTAGTGTGCTACCCATCATTTTGACCATGCCACCCCTCATTTCTGAAGCACTTTCGTTCCCCCAACAACACAGCCGCTCCCCCGGCCAATAACCTCCCGGCAACTACACCAAGCCAGGAACTTTCCCTGATTTCTTTGTTTTGAACGGCTTTCGCCACACCAACCCGTAATTTGTTTCAGGATCTCCTCCCCCTGATTTTCCCTTTCTTTTCGGTGTCGGCTTTATGATTACTATTTGCCCCTTACGCTTAAGTGTTCCCTTTTAAAATAAGGCCCCAGTTTCCCTTTTTGCCTCCTGTAGACTCTTGACCTTTTGTCCGTTTACCAGGACTTGTTGCTGTTCTTTCCCAACTTCGATGCTGCTTACCCCAGATCTAACCCTTGTTCATGGTATTACGATTGATATCTTGGAGTCTTCACGAACTTTCCTACCCCCTTTCGAATGATCTCTCACTCTCTCCCTCCGTTGGTTGTGTCTGACTCCTTTTCTGTTTCGGTATATGGGGAGCTCTGCTTCAACTGAAAGCACGCCAGCTTTTCTGACCACCCCGTGTTTTTTGATATCCTCTTTCCTTTCCGTTAACGTCCCCGCCACAATCACAAACTGTCCATCCACCTGCGTCGCAGTTGAGACCCCTTTCCCCTGACCATTCTTTTAAGCCGATGCGCCATTCGCACGCGTACAGTTTCCCTCTTAATCCTTGCCTTTTTACACCGGTCCTCTAGCCCTTATGGGCGGATGTTCTATTTTACTGAAAAACCCAAAAACCAACTCTAGTGTTCCATCAGCTTCCACCACCCCTGTCCTTTCTGCTTTGTGTCTTTTTGAGAGGTTGCTCAGTTGGGAGCGGATGGTGGCTTTCATATCAAGTGATATCCCATAGATTGTGGGTTCCTTCGGAAAAATGAATCTTTCGGGCCCCCCCTCCCGACTTTCTCACCCCCTCCGCTGAGTATTTTTCTCGTATGTGAACAACCGGGAATACTTTCCCTTTTCTGCGTGTGGCCCGAACAACTAAACCTTGGTTTTGCTCAAAGGCTTTTCTCTCGTCAGCTCCCTCCTAAATTTTTGGTCACGTTTCTTGGATGCATTCCTGTTAGCATCGACCTTTCCACATGTTTTTCGCGCCAGGATTCTATGAACACGATTCTGTTCCCATACACTTTTGAGACGTTTGACCCTCCTGTGCAGTTTTCCGATGCCTAATGTTCGTAGGGGTGTATCCCTGACACTAATGAAAATGTTTAGACCATTACCCTTCCACCCGTGACTTCGTTTCCAAAGATTTGTCAGTTAATGCTCACTTGGATCTACGGTCATTGTTGTGGGCTAGCTCGTGAAGACAAAAATGTGCTTTTTTCTCCCTTTTTCTCCCTTTTCATTGTGATTTGGCCGTATTTTCTTGTCCCCGTTGAAGGTCTTCCAACTCCCTAACTCCTCTTTTTGCATCCGCGTTCAGTTCCGGGCGTCACGGATTTTAACTCTTCCCTGTCCAGCTGGTTGATTAGGCTTCCTTGAGTCTCGTCACCTCAATATGCCCCACTGCGTAGTCCTCCTTCTTACTGACTCCTTCCGCTCACGTTTGTAGTGTAGACGCGGCGTCAATCGCCCCCCCTTGACGTCATAACTTCGTCCCCAGGTGTTAGCCCAACAAGAAACTGTTCTCCGATGATAGCCGTTGAGCTTCGTTCTGTTTTCAGGGTCGACCAATAGAAAGCAGACTGCACTCTTACTACTGTTGCCTCCAAGTCAGAAAAACCTGAATTCAGCTGCTTTTTCAGGTGGCTCTGTTGATCGTATTGCCCCCCCGAAACTGGTCAGTTCAGTCGATGTGCCAGCTTTTTGTTTTTTTCTTGCCGAATTGTCGTTTCAAGTGTTTCTTCCCCAGGTTTGTCCCCGCTCCGCAATTCAACCCTCCTCCCTGCGTTGGAGACCGGAGGTTTTACACAGATGTCGTCATAAAGTTAGGTCCGTTTCTGCTTCGAACATTACCTGTTGTTTGGGGTCCCCGTTCCCCTTTTGTTTTTCCTGACAGCGTGCCCTTTTTTTCACCTTGGCTTCGAAAGTTTAACTGATTTCTTTCTCGCCTCTGACCTTTTTTTGGCTGCTGCCTCTTTATTTCCCCTGGTGTTGTTGCATCCTCTGTTGTTCTCCTAAGCAACTCTACTCGAGCGCCACTCTCTCGTCGTCCGTTTCATCTTCACGTCTTCTAGCCTCCACGGTCAATACCCCCAAAATCTGAAAGGAGATCGTGGCCCCCACTGTTCGGCGACCCCCGACGCAAAGTCAAAGCCTCTTCCAGTTCAACTCTAACCTCCTTTTTTTTACAACCCAAAATGTGTGTTGTAGTGTATTTCCTTTCTTAACGGCTTACGTGGCGTCCTTTTCAGCGCGGACGGCTGCCCCAACTCTTCATGTTACGTGCCCTGTACGCTGTTCCTTCCTTTGCGGGATTCAAAAGGAACGACTCCCGTCTTTTTATGTTTTCCCTAAATCGACCCTCCAATGCCAGAGTGATTCAGCCCTTCCTCTTTTTCTTGTTTTTTAGTATCTTTTAGGACAGTGTTTTACCCTTTTCCCCCCTTCGCTTTCTTTTGCAAACCGCTTGTTCGTCACCCCATTCCCTTCAAAACCATGAGGACGAACTACATGCACGTCGCCAGGCTGACAGCTTCGGCCGGTCGTCTCTTGAACGTCACCCTTCAGTAGTCCCCGCAATGACCCGCCCCCACATTGCTTGATTTGATCTCGCTTCTTTTCTTTCCGGGGCTACAAAGGTCATTCCAGCCTGATGTCTCCCTTCCATTGTATTTATTCCTTGCATGGTTGGAGCTTTCTTGCCCTCCGTTCTCCTAACCATCCTTGATGATCCGTAGTTTTGATCGTAGAATCGGGGCGGTCCCCCGGGATGAAGCAAAATAATCAGCTGGGTAAATCACATCGGATCCCGCGTTTATGACCTCCCTACCCTACTCTCTTTTCGAGCTCAGAACGCCCAGTCTTAAGTTTTCAAAAACTGTCCCTGCCCAGACCTGACTAGAACCCGATTGTAGAAATCACACATCCCCTCGCCTCCTGACTTTTTCCGTTCCGCGGGATGTGCTCAAACACTTATACCTCCTCTGCCGCGCATGTCTTGTTTTTTTTTAGTGTGAACAAAAAATCGATTTTGTCAGTCTCCGCCGAGGTTCTTGTTCCAATCGCGGAGGTCACACCGTCTGCTCAATTGGCCCTCCTGTAGGGACATTTCCTTTTCGGTCTACTATTCCTGGAAGTCAACTAATTAACCTTCTCCTCAAATTGGCTGTCGTTTCTCGTCGTATGTTTACGTTTTTTCCTCTTTCTTCCTTTGGCTTCACACTCCCCCATCCACCTTCAGGCTCCGGACCATGTGATTAAGACAATTCTTTGCTCCCTCCCCCAGGCTTTTTTTATTATGACTACATTCCCTGTTATGCCGCTTTTTGTGTCCCCTCACACCCAGGAGCGTAAGTCGTCTTCTCAAAGCCGATGACTCTGTAGTGGTGCCGCATAGTTCCTGGTTCCTCTCTCCCTTCCCGCTCTCGCTTTCGCTTAAGGTTATTCTTCCCGAGGCCGCCCCTTTTTCGTGTCATAATATGTTCTTTTCCTCTTTGCGCACAATTACTGTCAAATCAATCGGCCAACATCTAGGTTACTCCAAAGTCAACAGCACGGTGACGTCTCTACAAAAACGGTCCCGTCTAGAGCCATTGCCCCCCGTTTTTATACCCTCATCGATTTGGTTTTACCTCCTAACTTTACGCTTGATGTAAAGGGACCTGTAAACACTTGTCATGGTTAAAAATTTGGCCTGGTGATCTGAACGAACGCAACCCCCCCCTTTACCTGAGCCTCGGATCGGAACCGTCCCCAGAGCTCCTTTTGCCGACCCCAACAGTCTTCGGCTCAGATGCAGGTTTTTTCTCTTTTTTTCCTACCGATGTTTTCTGGCAATGATCGTAGAGTCTGGTTCCTTCAACTTTCTTCAGTGGACATTTCCTATTTCTTTAGTACGATGCTGACTCTTTAGCCCGTCCAAGGTCATTTTGTTTTCCACACGCGGCCGTTTCTTCCCCTTCCCTCCGACCTTTTTCCCCGCTAGCGAGTTTTTGCCACTCAAGTGATTTTGGCGCCCTCACGATTCCGGTGATCCAATAAACACAAGCTATTCTGATCCCCTTCGGATCCCCCCAGCCGCACCACTGAAAAGCAACCCCGAACCGCCCCCCAAAGCCATTGAAACTTCGAGTGGGTGTTTGGCTTTCATTGCAACCCCAGTTCTGCTTTTTTGTTTGTCATTCTATATGACCGTGCCCGTCTGGTTCATGTTTTTCCTCTGCTTATGCGGTGTCCTCCCTTTGGCCCTTTAAGCTCAGGTCAGTTTCTTCCCCAACAATTAAGTTTAACCTTTTTTTTTCTCCCGGCTACTTCTTTTGTGTTAGGATTTTGGTACATTGAATGTGGGGTTTTCCGTTGATGTCTTTATAAAGAGCTCCCCGGTTCCCGGTTGGTCCTTACAGACTTCAATACGTGCTTTTTCTTCCTCCTTCTTCACCCCTCTCCAGCGAATATGAGCCCCTCATCTCTTTTCCTCCTCAAGTGTTTTTGTTTTCTCTCTCTTTGCTAGTTTTGTCCGCGAATCTTCGAAACCCTCCTCCTCGTAATGTTCACACCTGTACCGGTTCGCTGTAGCTCCCCTTTCTTGGTAACTCACATCCCCCCCCCCACTTCTTCCCTGAAAACAAAGTCCAGTGAACCTTACTTCTTTTTTCAACAAGTTCCCCCACTGAATATTTAAGAATGCATAAATCGCCTTTTATTTCATACAGGACCTCCTTCAAACCTTTCCGACAGAACAATCCGGGATTTCGAGTGCTCATAAGTCATACCCACACCACCACCTCAAAGTTTTTTTCCATCAGATACACACCCCGCACTCGACATTACTTTTTTATTTGATGTCGGTTGCGGCTTGGTGTCCTGCGTCTGTTTTTTATTTTCAGCCGCCATTCTAGCTTGTCTAGTTCTCTTTGATCAAACACTAGTTTCTTTCCCCCCCCCACTCTTGACTTCTCCACCTGCTTTAGCTGGCTTTCGAGTCTTTCTTTGAAACTTTTTCCTTTTCCCGTGTTCGAACACACAGCCCGTTTGTAGTCTTTTTCTTAGCCATCAGACCATGAATTTGGTAAGTGGTCTTGTTCCGTCACTTGAGGACCCCCGCGACTGGCTTCTAGACGTTCTCTTTTTTTGTTTAAAATTTGAGAAGTTTTTCATTCCTTCCTTGTGACGTCTCGCTTTCTTTTAGTGTTGGATGGTCGTCGATCACAAGGCCCCCCTCTTTGGTACCTCCATACTGTTTCCATACTTTGCCTTCACTTTGAAATGAGACGGCGCCCCCCCCCCCTCTCTGTCTTTTATATTCACGGTTTCCTTTTCTGAACCCCGTCTGTTTGTGTTGCTATCTCCGTTGAGACCAAAGTTCTTCTTCCGGTGTAGATTGCTGTTCTCTCCGTGCGACTTGTAGTCTTCTTTGATTTCCCCCCCTTCGGGATTTCATGTTTCTTCCCCTCCCGAAAAAGAATTTCGCCTCTGGTTTAAGACGCTGCCAGTTCTGGCTCCCGCCTTGCCACGCTCCTGGAAGTCGTCTCAGACGTTGCGTTCAGACCCCTTCCTTTTTGCCCATACATGCTTAGAACTGCCTTCTTACTATCTAGCATTTTTTTTAGTGGACGCGTCTCTCATCCATTCAATGTGCTTTTAATTAATATCGTCGCCGCCTGTTTTTCCAAGACTGTCTAATCAGATGATAGCCGTAGCTCCGTGGAGTGGTTTCCCACTCGATCCCCAATTTAGAACCTTTACTCCGCTTCCATCCCTCACTACTGTGAAACCGGCCAAGCCGGTTGTATTTTTCCCTATGGAATCCTTCCTCATTTCATGATGTCTTTCGAGATCGTCTGAACACTGAAACTTCTTGACCATGCAATTTCTCTTTGGTTTCCTGACCGGAATGTGGGACGCCCCTAGTTGTTTCGGCTTCGACAAAACCTTTTTTTTTTTTCAACGTTACGCCTGACCCTCCCTCCCTTCTAGTTATAGTGAGCTCTTGGGTGTTATCAAATGTTCCTTCCAGTCCTTCTGATCTCGCCTTGTTTGTCTCCCCGGTCTTTGGTGATTCAGTCTTTCAGTCCAATCCTGTTTCGTTTTCCTCCTCTTTAGTCGACCAGGCGACCCTCCCCCTTCGCGTCGTTCCTTTCACTCTCCATCCCCTTTTCTCTGTCTTCTGTGATTTCCGCTTGATCTTTGGATCATCCTCCTGTTTTTCTCATCGAGCCCAAGTCTAATCGACGGCCCTGATCCGAGTGTTATCGTCTCCCGCGGCCTCCTCTCCTCTCGCATCACTCGGCCATACACCAGGAAGTAGTTCGTGTCCCCTTTCCCTGTTTCGCTCCCGTTGTCAAGTCATACGCTCCAGGAACTGGTGTTGTACCTTTGTGGCGTGATTCCATGGTTCACGAACTGCCGTTTTTCTTCCTTTGAGCGACCGGGCTTTCCCCTCTCTCTAATGACGTCCGGAGATGTTCTGGTCGGCGTTAATGTTTCCCTCAACGTCTCCCTCAAGCTGTTTAGTGGTTCAACCAGTCTCCCTTCACTTGCCCTCTTATCTGTCCG
>Ga0179593_1281851_pt1 | contig 17061 bp, 18 predicted proteins | sample CZODoug2_1_08_16_FD_185931 | JGI IMG/M metagenome (GOLD analysis project Ga0179593, IMG submission 185931) | Vadose zone soil fungal communities from Angelo Coast Range Reserve, California, USA - CZODoug2_1_08_16fungal (PacBio error correction) | ecosystem: Environmental > Terrestrial > Soil >... | reverse complement strand
CATCGCTGACCATGAAGAATTAATCCGGACTATTGCAACTTGAAACGTTCCGGGTTGGTCCCCCTCCCTTCTTCCCCAGCCTTTAAGACTTGCCGGTGCACACTTTTCCCTTTCTCTTTCCTTCGGCAGGAAACGTATCCCTCGTCCCAGTCCTCCGACCGTTTTTGACGTTTAGGGCATGTAAGCCTCCACCCCTTCGTATATTAAGAGCAAAACAAACCCCTTTTCCTTTCACTCTACTAGATCGCGTCCTTCCTCTTTTTAAGGTCATCGGCGTGACCCATTCGCCCTTTCGCTCATTTTGCGGCGTGTTTGCCGAAGAGATTACGGGAGCGCTGGATGGGAGGTCTGGAACTTTTTCCCCTAGGTCTCCTTCCATCCCCCTTTTGACAGCGTTACTCCTCGCAAGGCCCTGTGCAGTTATTTTTTTATTTCCTTTTATGCCCAGGAAGGACCGGCAGAGGAAGTAAGAGACTCCCCTCCCTTCCCTCACACTCCCCAACGCCCCTCCCACCCCCTCTTCACCTCCTAGGCAGAGACATTTGATTCTCCCTCCCCTTTCGGACCAGTCTCACTTTTTCAGCTTTTCATCATAGCCCGGGTTGGCATCCTTTCGCGGGTTTGCAAAGGTCAGGGGACGTCCACACCCCACGACAGTGGACGGTGACGAAGGTCTTCTTTTTCTGACCTTCTTCCCTATTCCTGGAATGGTCCTCTTCCCCTCTTGACTTCCGCTTCGACACCCTCCGGCCTTCTTAACTTTTGTGGACTGTTTCGACTACTAGGATCGGCGGGTTGACCCTGCAGGAGGTCCCTTTTTCGGCTCCAGGGAAGCCTGCCCTCCTCCCTCCCCTCCATTACTGAGGCCCCCAAGCCTGTCGTCAAGTTCGGAGGCCTGGCTGCCGACACTCCACGTCATCCTATACACCCCCCGGTTAGGGTGTCTTGAGCGCTGGGAGACCTGACAAGATGGTAGTTCATCCTGCGCATAGTTTTTTTCTTTCCTTTTCTGAGGCGCGGTCTTCCGTTTTCCCTCCCCTCACGACTTGCTCCGCCTCTGCAAAGCTTTCCTGCAAATCCTTTCGGACCAGTCCCAACTCGAACGGCGCAGACTCCCTTCACCTGCCGTACCCTCCCCCTTCGGGACGGTTTCTATTGATGTCTGGTTCCAATTGGTTGCTTACCCCATGTGACCCCTGCAGCCGCTTTTCCGCCGGACGCGTAACCCTCAGCTTGCGACTCAGTTAACGCGACGAGCCTTGACGCCCCTTTCGTCGACTTTTACCCCTCTTTTCCCCTATTGGCCCTCTTTTGTAAGGGCGTCTTCCTACTTCGGGGCCTCCTGGTTTTAAGCGCCTTAGGTTATGAAATCATCTTTGGACGATTTCTACCTTATAAGGATTCAATTCTCTCTCCCTTTCCATACTGAACCCAACCCCTATTTTCCGCCCCCCAGTCCAAAATTAAACCCCTTTTATAGACCCCGGCCATGTGGTCTTGTTATTTTCCTTTTAGGATAGGTCTACAACCGCAGCGTTCTCTCAGGTTTATCGGGCTATTCCACAAAAGCAGCGGCCGCGAGGGTTTTCCCTCTCGGATCTCAAGCAGTTCGGCGATTTCCCTCCCGGGGTGGTATCTTTTCCCCTCCCGAATCTACTTCCTCTTTCTCCCTTTTGTTACCTACTTCTCCCAAGTACTCCCAAACCGACGAGTCGGTGTTGCGTACCAGCCTCTTTAGCTGCCGGCCCTCTCTTTGCCCCCCCTTGCTGAGTGATGGGGGGTTGCTCCCTTCTCCACCTCCTGTTTTTTTCAAAGGCAGTCATTTTCGAGGGATTCCTTGGCGAAATCGATAGGAGTGTTCGGCGGTTTTCCACACCTCAACCGGCCCCCCCCACCCACCCCATGGGGGGTCCCCCCAAGTAACGCATTGAAATCGTTTTCACCCCTTTTTTCATTAAGAAATCCTCCTGATGCACCTTAAACGGTTTATGGTCCTTTTCTTTTTAGCCCCAAACTGAAAGCATCGTCGGCATCGGGATTCCCCCCCCCCCCCCCCCCCCCCCCCTTCTTTTCCCCCCAGTTGCTACTCTCGGGACCACGACTGTCATCCACCTTCTCAGCCTCCGGTTTTGATTTTTGCATTCTAAGAATCTGTGTCTCGATACTAGGAATGCCCTTGTCTTCCTGGCCTTCTTTTTTTTCCCTTTCCGTCCTCTCGGACGTGTCCTTGTTTCCCCGCTGCGTGCGCTCAGACTGTCCGACGTCTAGGGCCGAAGCTCTTCCTCCTTGCTGGTGTTATTCCTTTCCACCCGGATAAAATTCCCCGGCCCCTTCCCTCCTGGTAAGTCGCTCCGTTCCCCCTTTTTTTATGTTACTAGGGCAAAGGACTTTTAGGCGAGGGGCTTTTCCTTAGGCGGCGTTTTTTTGGTTTTGCTATTGAGCGTTTGGACGACCGCCAGATGGACAGCGTTGGAAATGACGAACCATGCTGGACTCCTCTCTCGCCCTCCCCCCCTCCAGCTCGTGTTCTCTTTCTGCCCAAGCAGCTTTTTACACCCCTAGGATCGCGAGACGCGGTTTGCTCGGGGCACGTTTTGTTCTGACCGCAGTTCCGAGACAGGCAGGAGCTGCTCTTATCTTCATCCTTGTTCCTTCTCGTCCTTGGTTGACCTTCTTAATGCTTAGTGACGCGTGAACCGTTTGAGCAACGAACGGACTTCATTCTTACCACTCCCAAAACGTCCAGACTCTTCCCCAAGCTGTTCCCTCATTTTGCGGTAGTCGGATTTAGACATTATCTCTCCCCTCTAAGTTTTTGTCTTCTATATCTGTTCGCTCCTCCTCCTCCCCCCGTTCGCAAAGCTGGGCTTTACACGCTTTTGACGGTTTGTTAGTGCGTACGTCATTTTTCTTTCACGTGCCGTACAACGGTTCCCCCTTCTCCCCGTCACCTCCTCCCTGTCATCAGGTCACAAGGTCGCCGAAGTACCCTTCGATCTACTGCGAAGCTCCGCCCCTGGCGTTTTCCCCTTCTGTAATCCAAATTTCCACCGACTGCCCGAAAGTTTCTATCGATCGTCGTAGTAAATCTGCTGGGTATCCCTCAGCAGCAAGATCTAGCCTTTTGTCTGCTCGAGCTCTTCAATCCATTGTTATCATGCCCACTTCTGTAACACGGGATTCTTCGTCAGCTGCTCGCTCTTAACCACAAAACGAGCCCTCTTTCGAAGCCTCCCCGTCGAATACGCCTTTTCCGATTCGCTCTGGTTTTTTTTTTTTGTTTTTTTTCTGAGCGCTTCCCCGGAGGGGTGTTTTGCCTTGGTCCACTCCTGTCTTACCATTTACCTCCCACAAGACCTGTACAAAGAGAGTGAAATAGACCTTACGATAAGGAGGTTAACCTTTCCAGACTAAGAGTCCCCCATTGACCCCCGTCCGAGCCCGGCAAGGTCAACCAGGGTTCTTCAATTCAAGCAGAAAAGTCGTTTTCGCTCACAAATCCTAACGGCCCTCCGACCCTTTCGGATCGTTTTCTTTCTTTTTTATTAATTGCGAAAAGTAATCGCTCCCTGGCCGAGGCCAGGAACCCTTCTGTGCCTCTGTGTCACGTTTCGCCTACACAGGGGCCCTTGTGACTCCGATTCTTTTTTTCGTCCGGCCAGTCCCGGCGCCGCGTCCCTCCTTGTTTGTTTGACCCCCCCTTTTTCCCTCTTCCCCCCTTGTTTTCTTCCCCCCACCCAGCAGTCTTCCCCGCCGGCCACGACGATATTTTATGTCCAGAGCAAAGTCAGCGGGAGAACTTGCTTTTCCCTCCCTTAGGTTGACGAAAGAGCCAACCACTGAGCGCACGCTTTTTGTTATATTTTTCGCCGCTCGAGTTTTTTTTTTTCTTCCCCCCGACGCTTTTTGGTCCTGGTGTAGAGTCCTTTCTTTTGTTCCCCCAGCCCAACGTGATTAATGCTTTAGATCGGGTACCACGCGCCCACCTTAGGAACTGCAGGCGTTCAGTTCCTTTCCCCTCTGCTTGCCTGTTCAGCTCCGAACGGGCCTCATTCGGTTTTTGGGTAACAGTACCGCCACCTCCTTTAAGTTTGCAGATTCTGTTTGTCCTTCGGTCTGGTCATAGCTTCACTCCCCCCGGGAGGGCCTCGGATAGGAAGTTTTTGTTGCTGTGGGGGGTCATTTCCCGGAGTAGCCCGTGGGGGGGGCGTCTGGAACGTTTTGTTCATTCCGGGTGAAGACAGCCTCTTCCTCCATCTTCCCCATCCCGTCTTGAATCGGTTCCATTCGCAGAGGAGTCTGAGCAGGAATGGAACCAGGGAGGAGAAGGACGTTTTCCGGAAGAAACTTTACAACTTCTCGAGTGCCCCGACGGAGGCTTTTCCCTCCGCTTTTTCCTTGTCTCACCGCCGGTTTTGACCCAGGAGTGTTTTGGAGTTTTACTGTTCGTAGAAGATTCCGTAGTACCTAGTTGACACGGCCTCTTCCGTCTGTCCGGGGTTTTTTTCTCAGATTTTCCCCCTCCCCCGAGACTAGAACTTTTAACAGGGCACGGAAGGAGGCGGTCCGAGCACGCGCCGTTCGCGTCCTTTTTCCCCTTTCTCCGATTCGCTGTAAGGAGAGCCTTCGTTTCTCTTCTTCCTCTTCGTATCTGGAACGTCGGGAAGACCAGAGCTCGCCAACGACCGGACCCTTTTCGTTCCCTGCTCGCTTCTTTCATCCCCTCCAAATTCGTTTCCATTGTTAGGCACAGAGCCTTGACTCCCACCGAGCCCGGGGGCTGTTTGCGTTATCGATTCTGTGTTCTTTCTTCTGCGCCGGCGTCCCTATTTCCTCTTTGTCTTCCCCTTCCCGGACTGGTTTCACGGTTTTTCGAGGAGGGCTTATTTTCTGTTTGGGTGCCAAAGGCGGAATGCGCCCCCTGGGATTTGTCAGTGACCTCGCCCGCGGATTCCCTGTTCCCACAGGCGTTTTGAGTTCCTCAGAGGCGTGAGTACGCTGCGGAGGCATGGTTGCAACTGCCCGTCCGGTGCATTTTCTTTCGGCCTTTTTTGCTTGTGTCACCGTCCCCTTTCTTTTTTGTCGTTTTCACTTCATTGACCTCGTCCAAAGAATGAAGTTGCGCCCGAGGGCTGATCTTTCCTTGCGAAAAGTGCGGCGTTCCGGCACGGTCTGGCATCTCCCTGGCTGCCCGGTAGTGGCTTCCATGCCCTCTTCGGTCCTTTTGCAGGCCCTGAGACCCCTTCGCCTGCACCGTGGGCGAGGACGTACGCGCTTTCTTTTTTTCGTCCGCGCGGTTTGTTTTTTTTTGTTTGGTTTTGTTTTTGGCCCTCCGATCCCCCATCATCGACCCTCCCGGTCCCTGATTCCCCGAGATAGAAACAATCCCCACTTTTCGGTCCGTTTCGTGTGTTCTGCGATGACTGACACCCGCTGTAGACCTGGTACGCGAGGCGTCTTTCCGAATACGGCAAATGTTTTTTGGGTTGGTTCTTTTTTTTTTCCGTTTTTTTTTGGATCTTCCCCTGTCCCGAGCGTGTGTCCGATTTTCTTCCCTTACTGGCGACGGATTGATTCAGATGCAGGAAGATTTGTTTGGTCCTTGGTTTGCCATTCGTACAGGCTGTGGCCGAATGTTTCTGTTCCCCCCCCTCCTCCTTAGCTAGGTGAAGGATGATTTTCCCTGTTCCATCCCCCATCTGGATATATCTATTTTAATCCCCATAGGTGTGTGTTATCGGAGATCATACGCTGACAATGAAGAATTATCCGGTTCCACCCCTGGCAAGGAAACGTAGTGTTGGCCTCCTTCCGTTCCCCAGCCTGTCTAATTTCGTCCCCTTTTTCCCAATCAAGCCTTCCCCCTTCTTCCTTCCCTTTCACCCGTCCTCCCTAACCGTATTTCCCCTCTAGGGAACTGTCCGACTCCGACCCCGTTTACGTCTCGACGACAACCACCAACAATGCTTTGCGTATTCGACCCGCTCGTTCCCGGATACAGCGTGTGGCAGGTATCGGTAACCATCTCCATTTGAGTCCCTAAGTTTTTGGCCTTTTCTAGTATAGACGATCAGGGACTGTGCTTTTATTGGGATATGGACGGTCCCAATGCGGCGTGAAAGCCCTTTACAGAGCGTACCGGCCTCGCGTCCCGGTGCAGATTTCTTTTAATTAACAGTTTCTCTGTCCCCCCGCCCCGCCCTTCTGACCGTTCTCTTCCTTTACAAGACATTTCCTTTTCAAGGGGATATTGGCCCAACTAACACGGGACTTCCCTGTTGGGTTCTCCTTCATCATCGCCCTCGTGCCCGCTCTCTGTGGTGTTACTTCGTCCTTTTGGCGTCCACCCCCCCTAAAAGGACGTGAAGTGGAGATCATTATTTGAAATAGGGCAGGACGGGGCATTTCTTCCCTTTTGCCGTTGAACATTCTTTCCTTTCGTCTTTCCTTTGCCCCAAGAACTCTTTTTTCCCTACTTCACCCCCTTCCCCTGTTTCTACTCTTATTGGTTCCCTGCGGGTAGACACAAATCGCGTGCCGGCGGCTTATATGGCAGCACGGGCTCTCCCCTCCATCGAAACGTCCCAGTCCGTCCTCTTTTTTGTCCAGTCGGGCTCAGGGCTTCTTCCCAACCACACCGATCGACAACCCTCCCCCCCCCCTGTTCTTTTTTTAGTCTGATGCGTTCGACAGGACAAAGATTGTTCATTTAGACCCGAATACGGCGGTTTGGAGTTTCTGAGGCGTTGTTTTTCTGACGAACCGCGACTCCTTTTCCTTCCGCGATTCCACTACGCAGACGTCAAGAACTATTGACACTCCCACTCGACGGCGCGCGCGCACGGCACCGTCCTTCCTTTCCAAGGCCCCGTTTCTGTTTTCCTTCCTCTTCCCCCTTTAAATGAGAACCAGAGACCACTTCATTTAAGTATGAACTTGGCCGGTACCGAATACGGATTCGACAGTACTTGTCTAAGAAGCCCCCTCCCTTGACTTCTCCCTTTTACCCCCCTTTCATCCCCTCATCGGTGGGAAAGGTTGACCCGGGACTTACTCGAATCCGGATCATCCATGGTTCCTGCCTTGCAGCTAGGCTGCGATAATAGTTCTTTTTTTTCGTCGAGGATGACAAGTTCTTCCCTCCCCCTCCTACCGCCCCCAATCTGTTCTCCTCCCCCCTCCCCCCCCAAAACCTCTCTGCGCCACAGACAGGTGGGATAGAATGCTTTCCAGCAGGATCTTTGGTCATCACCACGCGCGTCGGCTTCGGTTTTCTTCCTACTGTACACCAACGCCTTTTTTCTCTTTTTACAATCAGCGCCGAGTCCCCTCCTCCCCGACGGCAGGTCCCTACCTTTTTTTTGGCTCTGGTACCGATACGTCTTCTGAGAATTGAAGGTGCTTTGTTAATTCCCCCTACCCGACCGCTACCCAAGGCTCCCACTCCGAACGTGGTTGCGTCACAGCTCGGAGCCCTTGCCCCCCCTAATCTAAACAGTTCCAGCTATCCGGTGGGGTTGTCTCCTTTAGAAATCGGGGGGTAAAACGGGGGGCGTTGTTTGAGCTCTTTACTTTGCCCTTCAATCGATGCGGGCATGGGGACAATACGCCAGATGGGGGACTAAAATCACGTATTCCCTTTTTGTTCACCACCTTAGTATGACTTCTCCCCCCCCATCCTCTTCTTCCCCTTCCCCTTTTCTTTCTCCTCGCTTTCCTCCCCCACCCTGCAAGCGGTCGTTAAATAGGAAAGGGAGCATACGTTGCGCCTCGCTCCAATCAATCCTCCAACGGATCCGCCGCGGGGAGGGTTCGGTCTTGTGGATTCCTTTTCTAACCGTTCGACCGGCCCTTTTCCCACTTTTTTGTTGACCCCTTTGTCTTTAACTAGTTCTGTGGACAGTTGTCCGATGTTTCGAGTTTAGGATCGAATCGTCTTCTTGGCGGAAGCTCTTTGAAACCTGGCTCGGGTCGGTCAACCCCTGCTCCCAGGAAAGGCGCTTCTCCTGGTACCTTTCTCCTCAGTAAGATCGCTTGGGGCCCCGGTCGTACGTCCTTGGGGAGCGTATGAAGCGCGGGTGTGGGACTAGCGAGTCTCCGCCTCCTTGACCCGCCCTTTTTTCCCTTCATACATTCCCTTTGAAGTCTCTTTTCGTCCAGACCCGCTCGACTTGTGAGACCCAGAAGATGTCTTCCGCCGAGATCGCCGAGGATTTTTTTTTTTTGTGGAACTTGTGGTCCCGTGTCCGAGCCCCCCCTTCAGGCTCCCTCTGCTGGAGATTAGTACTTGTTACCGTTTGATTGGTCACTTCGGAATGCTAGTTGATGCTTGACCAACCGTTGACGCCAATTACTTTTCATCTGCCATGATCACGTCCCTCAAGATAGGAGCACGCCTTTTGCCCGGGGCTTTTTCCTAGAGACATCTTTTTCTCCTTTTCTTTCTACTACTAAGTTGTTGTTGTTGATCCTCTCTGGGTTTTAACGTTTTTTGACACGATTTTTCGCACACCGTAGGTGTCCCGAATCGATTGAAGGTTGTTAGGGGTTTTCCGTCATTATCCGTGCGTTTTGACCGAACGGTTCACCAGCGATCACCCCGCATTCCCACGTTAAACCATGTTCCCCCCTCTCGTTCACTTTTCTCAATCTCATGCCGGCAGACTTGACGGGCGATAACTTGGCGACCCCACCGTTGACCGATGAACTTCAAGAGTATCTGCATATCGTCGTACGAACGTTCCTTGGCTATCACGCCTCCTGTTTTCCCCGACTCTAGGCGGTTTTTTTCGTACTCTCTATATTAAAAGCCTGTTGAGAAGGTAAAAGGTTTCCACGGCGGAGGTGTAGGATAGTTACAAACACTCTTCCTCATTCGCGCCTCTCTCGCCTACTCCGTCTGGAAAGAGTAGATAGGGTTGAAGTTGACGAGCCGTTTTTTTTTAAATTGAGGTATGTTTTCATTGCCTTGTCTCCCCTGTTTTGTTTCCTTCATCTCCCCCATCCCCCCCGGTCTCAACAGCGATGCGTCACTTCGAACGAGTCGATCCGGAGAACGAAAGCCCCAGCGGTCCCCTGCCACACCTTCAGCAGGCTCCTTCACTTCCCCCCCCAAAACCTTTCTGAAGGCCAGGCGAAGAGTCGTTAAGCTCCAAAGATCTTCGAATGGCAGCCCCTCCACGAGGGACTGGATTAAGTTCGTGGGCTCTCTTCTCCACCTTCCTATACCCTTGTTCCCAATTGAGGGAGACCGGCGTCATTTTGGAGTACAGTAGTCCTAACCCCTGCCGTCTCTTACTCGGTTTTTTCTTCCTTCAGTAGGTAGCATTGTCACTGTTTTTCATGTGGGTGTTGGATGAAAAGTATTTTTCCCCCCCCCTGTTAAGGGATTTAGTCCCCCCACTTGTCTCGTTTATTCCCGCTGCCAGAAGATCGATATTCTCAGCCCCTTTTCCTATGATCACTCATGTAACAGCCCATTTTGTAGGGGGACGCCAGAAGAGCCAAACCACCTTTTTCTTCGCGCCCGTTCTTGGGTGGCTTATTTTGGGATAAGAGAATATTTTACTCAACCCCTACTTGTTCTTCCCCTGGGTTTGAGGAGTCGGGTTCGGAGAGACCCTGGTTCGGTCGTAGTAGGTTCCCAAGCACTTTCTCTTCAGTTCCTACGGCTCACCTTTCTTCCTTCGGTAGATTTCCGTCATAGTCCCTGTTCGGTCTGTTTAATTTTGATAAGGGAAGAAGGGACGGTGGTTGTATGTACCATCGCCTTCCATGACCGAAGCAGAGGCGGGTTTCCCCTATCTTTCTTATCTCCTAGAAAACCTTTTGGTTTCTGATGAACAGGGAAGGTGGTTTTGAAGTGAACGCGTGAAAGTAGGGTGGGCTTTCAACTCCCGTCTGGGTGTGACTGGCGTTCGAAGGGCAGAAGTCCCTGCCCAATCACTAATTCTCTTTAATTTCCTCCACTTTTTTATGATCTTTGAGCGGCAGGACCCCCCGGTATTCCAGGATCGAGGCCTCCCTTCACGATGCCCCCCTCTGCTCGGTCCCTCAGAGCGGGGTAACCGCGCTCCAAGTGTTGGGACGGGCGGATTCGTTTTTGTTATGCGGTCGCCCCTCTTCGTATTCACTCTGCAATGGAGTTTTCAATCGCGGCTGAGGGTTTTTTTCCTGTGGATCAGTTTGGTCAACGCCTTTTCCCCTCTGAACCTGTATTGCAGGATTGCGAGCATCGGTACTTTCCCCCCACCCCTCCTCTCCTTTTCGTTTTGGAAGTTTTTCAGTAGAGCGTTCGCTGGGCAGTTTTGACCAGACTTCGGAAGAAACAGGGCGGCCTGTCCCCGTCCCGGTTCCCCCGGCCTACGCACCTCCGTAACCTCCTTGCGGCTTTCCTCTGATGAGACCACATCTTGCCAGGTCGGCACCTTTGAGCGACACCCTGATTGGGTTGCGTTTCTCGTTTTTTTCTTCCTCTGCGCGGCGCCGATGTCCAAGTTTTCTTTCCTTTCCACTCTTCATTTTTCATGTTTTCCCAGGAGTTGGCCTTGTTGCTTACCGTTGATGCCCAAACTGGAAGTTTTTAATTCTGGTTTATTTGTCATCCGCGTTCCTTATTTCTTTTAACCCGTTCCGGTTTCTCCCCATTTCCCGAAGCGGCGTGGTCTTGCCTCGTATTCCAAGATTGTTCCACTGGCACCCTTCGGATTTTTCTTTTTCCGAGTCCGGCAACTGATGGTCCGACTCGGTTTTCCCCTCACTTTCGTTTTTAGTTGGTGCCAGTCCAAAGGAAATCGGGCCACCACGCCCTTTGCTCGCCTTTCTTGCGATGGAGGAGTCTTTCCCCTTTCTTCTCCAATAGAACCTTTTGGTGCGGTCATCCCTTGGAAATTTACTTCCCCTGATTTCTTTCTTCACGTTAGTGACAGAGGATTTCATTCGTACCTCTTTACACTTTCCTTTCCAGCGGAGTAATCCCGTTGTTAAAGGGTCTGCTTAAGAGCCCGCGGTGGGACTCCCCCCCACAACGATTTTTCCGTCCATGAGGCGTCTCTCCACCTCGACCCGGACTGCGCGAAGCGCATTTGGTTCCGCCGCCTCTCTACCCGCGGTCTTACTGGTACGCTGCGCTTCTAACTTGCAAAAAGACGTGTTTTTTGTTGGAGTTTTTTCCTTATCCGTCTTTTGGTTGTCAAGCCGTTCCCTTTTTTTTACTTTCTAGGGTTCAGAGTTCGATGAATTTTCGCTGGACGTTTTTTTTTTTTTGGTTTCCGAGGCTGTTTTTTATTGGAACTTGGGCCGCCCTTCTTCCCTTCTTTTCTCCCTTTTTTCCCCCCCACCCCTCTTTCATTGCACATAGGCTTGCCCGGATTACATGCATTTTTCCCCGATGAGCTATTTTCCATAAGAAGTTGTTTGTGAGAGAGATACAGTCTTAAAATTCCGACTTCATCAGGCACCTATGGCACCGGGAACTTGGTTGGACAGACCGGCGGCCCCGCCTACGAAGGGGATTTTGCCCACTTTCCCCCCCCTCCTTTTCCCTGCTGGACACGTCTCCTCCAGGAACGTTTCAATACACGTAGGAAAAACTATTCGTTCAAGGTACGCTCCACCCCCGAAGGTATATTTTCTCTCCCCAACACACGCTTTGCGTCTTTCTTTCGCGCTTTACAGCGGGTTGGTCCCGCCTCTTGGAACCCCTTCCGGCGCTAATCAGTGGTAGGGGCATTGTTTGATATCTTAAGAGAAGTAGACTTTTTTCTCTCTGGATGGGAGTCTGGACGGTCACCTTTTCGCTGCCCTCCCCCTTTAAGCCTTTTCTCCCCCTTAGCCAGTCCCCTTGTGCAGTACTGAATTACGCGGTATGCAGACGTTTACGGCAGCGGCAGGTAACGACGGCCTCCGGGACTCCTCCAGCCCCACCTTTCTCTTCGACGCACGTTTTAGTGCAGACTAATAGACATCGTTTTTCAGCCGGTCGTCGGGTTTGCAACGAGTCCGGTCAAGTCACCAACTACAGACAGGAACTTTTTCCGCCTTTCTGCCACGTTCCCTCCCCTTCTTTGAATCTGTCCCTTAAGGGCATTTGCCATAGTGCAACGTTAAGCAACAAGGGCTTCGTCCTAACCCCTTCACTGGTTTCGACTCTATGTCCGGGCGGGCGACAATCTTGGCGGCGTTTTCCCTCCTTTGGAATTTCAAGGGAGAATGCAACCCCCCTCTACACCCGTCCACTTTGAGTCCCCTCCATCATGAGGTAAAGCTTTAGAAGGAGACATAGACAATCACCCGACTCGACCCTCACCCACCCCCGGGGCTCGGTTCCTTTCTTCGGCCTGGGCCAGACCGTAAACACTTCTTTTCCTCCCTAGCCCCTCCTCCTTCGCGTTTAGGGAGTTGCGATTTTTTTAGGGTTAAGTGACGACGCGACGCCTTTCCTAAGCCGCGGAAAAGCTTTTTTCGGTCACCCTTTCTACTCGTGCCCGTCCCTCGAAAGGCGCGCTCGTCTTCCCCTTCAGTTCATCCCCCAGGAAAATTCAGGCTTAGGTCCGAGTTAGACGGTACTGTTCAAAATTTCTTACAAACAGCGAACAGAAGTTTCGATGAGCCGGACGCGTAACGAAGAGAGGGTTCTCCAGTTTCCCCTCCCTACTCTCCTCCTCCCCAAAAATTCCCTGATGGGACTTGAACCCTCACTTCTAATTAATCCCCCTTTTAGGGGGCCAGGTGTGACCTTGGCGGGCCTCGACCGGAAGACTCCCTGGGTCCCTCCTTTAGCTCATTCTTCCCCTAACTTGAAAGATCCTTGTTAGGGTTACGATCTCCAGTCGCATCTTCAATGTAATGTCCTCCAAGTTCCAGACGCCCACCCCTCCTTTTTGGACAGCCTCCCACCCCCTTATTTTTCCCCCCTCCTTTTTGTCTTCTTCATTCTCCCTTCCCTAGGTTATCTTTGAACCACCCACGCCGACGCTTTCCGGGATCTGGTGGACGGACCAATTGTCCACCCCGCCGCTGCGCGAGTGGAAGCAGCGCGAGTCCTCACTGGCCGCCCCTGTTTTCCGAAGGGTCTGTGGCAGTTGTCGATCGACAGCGGACTCAGCTTTAACTCCCTCCGTAACGTTTCCCCCCCAACGACGAACTTTTTTGCGTAACAGCCTGATTTTTTTTTTTCTGAAAAAATATTCCCCCCCCCCACGGTTGCGAGCCTGGGGTTTTGGTTTCGTCCCCTACGGGGGTTTTGACTGTTTTGACCCGGTTCTTTTCGGCCGCTTGCTTTTACCCTTAGCACTACCGATATTGGGCCGGCGGGAATAAAGAAACGTTTCTTTGGTGCTACCCGAAAAGAATTGACATTCGCCCACCCCGTTAATTGAAGACCCCTCTTCACTAAAAATCCGGAGTGAAACGGACCCATGGTTATGTCCTTTAAGGTATCAAACAGTGCCTCCCCGGACCCCCCCCCCCTCTGTTGTGGTGGTGGGGGTGGGGGTTGGGGGGGGGGGTGGTTGGGGGGGGGGGTGGTGGGTTTGGGTTGCGGGGTTGGCTGTAACAACTTTCTCCCTCGAAGACATCCTCCCCAACCTGACCTTTGTTCTGACTCTTTGAGGAATTCGAAGCCTTTTTTGGATCGATCCTATACTCAGGTTAGTAATGGACCTTTCTGTTTGGTCAAGGGGACCGACGAAGGTTTTGTGCCAGTTGATATGATGTGGGCTCGTTCCTCCGTTTTCGATTCTAATTGTTTAAGACCTGTTTTGCTAATTTTCCCCACCTGCTTCCACCTTCCCGGCTTTACCTTTTCCGAAGTTTCTTCCCGATCGTTTCCCGCCGAATCTTTCCACGGCGGATTTCCGGGGTAGATCTAAGTCCTTTTCTTGTGGTGCCGAGAGATTGCATTGAGTCATGCAGCCGTGGACAGCCGGGTTTTTTCCTGCTTTTGGGAAGAGGTCTCCGCCTCCCCCCCCAGACGAATTTTCTTGATGCTGAGGTTCAAAGTCTCTGTCTGTAGGAACTAGTCTCTCTGAGTTGGGCGTGTCCTCTTCTTCCTCTTTTTGAGCCCTTTGGCCCGAGACCCCTTATTCTCTTCTCGGCCTTATTTCTCAGTGGTATTTCGTGTACCCTTGTTTTTTTACTTCGTTGAAGGCTTAGGTGATTCTCTTGCCCTTTTTCCAACTGCCCCCCTGGACCCCTCTGGAATTTCGTACCACAACCCACCCCCTTTTTCCCGAGAGTCTCCAAGATTTGTTGAACTGTGGACTGTCGTTGGCCTATCTCCCCCCCCTAATACCGCTTGGTTTCTTTTCTCTCGCGTCTATCCCGACCCGCAACACCCTCGCGTTCGCACCATGGCTTCTTGACTCGCTTTTACTTGTCGTGTCGTCCTGGCCATCTTTTCCCTTTCCCTTTGGAGAGGTTTTCCGGACTCTCCATACAGCCTTTCACGGTCACAAGGTCAGAGACAGACCGTCGTTCCTCTCTGGCTCATATGCCATTGAGATTTTTCACCTTGAGGGACCCCCTGCCCAGTTTCAATCCAAGAGTCTCTTGATATCGTTTACGACCATCTGATGGTCTCCGTCTCCATCAAGATCTCGAGTTTTTTGGGCTGGAGCGCTTTTATGGGAGAAGTGTCCGTTGTCCAAGGCTTTCTTCTCTTTGCCTTTAGTACCCCCCCCCCTAAGAAGAATTCTGAAGCTCCCCCTCGCCCAAGTTTACTTGGCCCGAGTACCCCAGAAGGGACGGAAGCGGTTTTCCCTTCGGGAGCGCTTGGAAGCATTTTTCCCCGCGATACGCCCCCGCCATGTACCTTTCCCCAAGAGATTCCCTTCCATAGAGAGTCGCTCCTTGGAAAGCGCACCCTTTTTTCTTTTCACCTGCCACCCACGGTCCTTCGGTTTTTTTTTCAACCCCAGGAGCCTTAGTCCTCAAGGTCGTCCTCAGTTGACTCAGATCATACCACCGATCTTAGTCAAGCCGCACACTCCCCGAGTTTCGTTTTTCCCTCGTTGTTTCGAAGGCGCCCCTGTTCTTGCCGAGGGAAGTAAAAGGCGTTGCCGTTTTTGGTTACCAGGCCTTGCGCAGAACCGGGTGCGTTTTGACTACGAGTTGCGGACAGTCTCTGAAAAGACGTTTTTTCCCACGATTTTTCCCTTCCGTTTCCTTGCGTTAGGTCCAACCATTGCGGAGGTATTTCAGACGGCACTCTCGATGGAAAGCCGACTTTGGCGACCTCTGCCTTTCCTCCGGTCTGGGCGCAACAGAGCCACCGGATCGCGCCGTGGGGATATATTTTTCTCCTCCGAGGTCTTGCCAGCACCCGAAGTTATACCCTTTTTGGAGCTGCTCCTTTTGAGTTAGAGTAGTAGGAGGTTACCCCAAATCCCCCTCGTCGATAGGGGAACTAGTCCCCCCCCCCTTCTTCCAATGCAGTCCTTCAGGTTTCGGACCCTCGCTCTTTTACGAAGCGTGCCGCGGCCCCCTGTTTTTGTTTTTCAACATCGACCCCTCCCCCACTGATACCTCCTCCATTTCCGGAGGAGGACGTCTTCCAAGCTCGGTCCTGTCATTTCTTTCCCCCCAAGGGCGGGGGACGAGGGAGGAAGGTTTTTTGTCACTTTTTACGGCTTTGTTTTTTTGGTTTGCTTTGGAACTTTTCCCCTTTCCTTGAATTTTCTCAATCCCTCCACTCAGTTCACTCCTGTCCCCATAAATAATGACGTAAAGGTCGCCGACTCAGGACCTTTTTACCCTTGGATGGATTCTTCTGCTTTTCCTCTGGGCGTCCCCCTTTTCACCCAGAGGCTTACCGTCAGGTGAGGAGCCTCGGTTAACGGGCGTACCCTGGTTTTTTGGATTAGGAGTTCCTTTTCTCGTTCCCTTCTTTCTTCAGAGTCCCCTTCATCATGTCTCTTATGTCTGTGTTCGAGTTTCTTAAAGTTGGCATTTCTCCAAAGAACCGTCCAGACCTTTCCGTCATTCCGTCCTTCCCTCCCACCCGAAGAGCCGTTCTCTGGTGGAAGTTTTAAGCTTGAGGTGAATTTTTCCGGCTTGCCGCGGCGTTGACGCCAAGTGGCGGGGCTCACGGGACGTACTTCTAATTAGCGCCGCCGCCCCCTCTGATTCTTATCCCGGTTTCTTCCGACAATTAGGTCGGAGTAACAGCTCGCCGGGCACCGAGCATTTTTTTTGGCGATTTTTCTTGGAGTGGTAGAGGCGCCCCTTCCTCTCCTTTTCCCCCCAGAACTTTTTATTGGCGTGATCTTTTTAAGGGTTCGAGGATTTCTGGATTACCTTCGTCTGCACCTTCAGGTGAAGGTTCCGAGTCCCGGCTATTTCCCCGACCTTCCTTCGGAGCTGGAAACCGTTTAGGTCCTTTCTTACTTCTCTGTTTTTCGGCACGTCGGAGGACACCTAGGGGCAAACTGCCCGTCCGGTAGCTTCCCGGCCTGACCGATGTTCTGCCGTTCTACCCGTCCACTGTCCGTTCGTTGTTTTGGACGTACAGTCTGTCCCCGAAGCCCCTTTGTTCCCTGATGAGATTGAGTATATTGATCCCCGTTGAGGCCGTCTGTTCTTTTTTTTCTTTTGTTGGTATTTTCCGGTGTTATTTTCCTTTTTTTCAATCACGTTCCGTTCCCCTAGATCTCTTATACTGCCCGTTTCGGCTAGTGGGTCTTCTGTAAAGGTCTGGCCTAGTTCTTTTTTTTTAAAGTAAGGGACTCCCCTCCATCGTCAGCGTCCCCGTCAATGTATGATAGAAAAAAGGCCGCCACTGTGGGCAGGCTTTTTGCGTGTTACTGCCAAGCTCTCAAGGTCCTTTCCCTCTTGGAACTTCAAAAGCACGGTTTTTGGTTTTTGTTTCTAGTAGTCGAGTCCTTTTTGGCTCGGTACATTTACCGCGCGTGTTCCGACTTCCTTCTGTACTTTCCGATTTTTCTTCTCCGACTTCAAGGCGGTCTTTTTTAAAGTGTTTTTTCCTTAGTCCTTCTTTTGGCGCCTGTTCTTTCAAACCAGAAGTTTCCTTTCCCCCTCTGTGCGGGATGGCATTTGCATGTT
>Ga0179593_1301024_pt1 | contig 17062 bp, 17 predicted proteins | sample CZODoug2_1_08_16_FD_185931 | JGI IMG/M metagenome (GOLD analysis project Ga0179593, IMG submission 185931) | Vadose zone soil fungal communities from Angelo Coast Range Reserve, California, USA - CZODoug2_1_08_16fungal (PacBio error correction) | ecosystem: Environmental > Terrestrial > Soil >... | reverse complement strand
CTTCGGATATTTTTGCCGAATTTCCCCCTTGTCTCCCCCAAGCCGGTCGGCGTTTTCTTATCCCCCACATCGTCCCTTTTTCTTGGCGGTTTGCCCGGCTGATGGCGGCATTTGCCTTCGCCGGACTCTTCCTTTTTGTCCTCGACCCCTGGTTGTTCCCGCCTTCGCATGAAAGTTCCTAAAGCCTTTTTTTTCCCCTGGGGTTACTGCCTTGGCTTCAGAATTTTGCCGTTCATCCCTTTCTGATTAGCGGCCGTTCCGTTCCTCTTCAGTGATTTTTTGATCTTGTCCTCCGACCCAGACCCCGTCCAGCCCCTTTAAGGCCCTTCTTTATCAACCGCTTCACTTTTCAAGTGATGTATCATCCTCCTTCCTAACTGCCAAGTTCCAATTTTTCCAGCGAGATTTTGGACCCAAAATAAGGCCCGCGTGGTGTCTCAAACACCATTCTTAACTTTCGCCCTTTCGGCTAAAAAGACCCACACTTTTCTGCTTGCCGGATTCCACCTCACATTTAAACTTCTTCCCTTTAACAGGTTCACTCCCGGATTCCTGATCCTCCTGTGGTTCTCCTTCTTCAGCCGTCCGGTAGCATGAACTTTACTGGAGCCTGTACGGGGACCCTCAGGGAAGTTTCCTCCCATTTTATAATGACTATACTGGCCTCTATCCACCCTTAAGTCTGTTTTCCGACGATCAATGTTAAGTGGCGGTCTCGTACGCGGTTAGTAAGTTTAGTAACCTTTTTTTAGTCGTCTTCACCTTTCATATAGCGGATGTGCACACTTTCTGAAGTCGACCTCTTCCTCTTCTTCTCGGCTAAAGCTTTGTCTCTTTCTGACTACAGGGAAATGAGGACTTGATTTTTCCCCGCTCGTTTTTTTTTTCAATTTCGGAACTTGGTTAGAATAATCTCGTTTGAGCGTCTTTACTACTTCTCCCCCCTTGAATTCAAGAGTTCACCCCGAGCGCCGGGGGCCTGCACCCCCCAGTCTAGGCCCCTCCTTTTGCCCGCGCTCCCGGTCCGCTCCCCTTGTTCTAAGCCGAAGATTTTTTAATTTTTATGTGGGTGCCCCTTAGCCCTTATGACAGCTCCCTCAGTCCCTCTTACCTTTTACTTTCCATCCATGCGTACCCTTCCTCCTTCTCACCTTGTGCTCGCTGTCTGAGGTAACGCCTTCTGACCTTTTTCCTAAGGAACACACTTTTTTTTTAACGCTTATTTTTAAACGTTTTCGGACATTGCGAACAGAGTCTTTTTTCCCATTTATAGCCGCCTTCTATTTCCTCAACAGTTCTTATTTATTGTTCAGTCCTTATTCCCCTGATAAGGTCTGTGTGGTCCCGGCCCGTTGCTCGGGGTCGGTGTAATCCTTTGTCCTTGCACCTCTTATGAAGATCCCCCTTACGTTTCTGGTGTGCCACACCCCTTCGGACTGTGAGTGCCTTCAAGCTTACTTGTTCTTGCTTTCATCTGTATGCGCTGAAGTCCTTTTTCTGCATAGTGTCCCAGAAGTGAGAGCCCTAGGACTCTCTTCCCTTTCAACATTTGAATGGGACTGTGCCGTCATCCTCCTTTCCGGGTACTCCCTTTCAATGTCATTAGTTTACCGGCTCCCCATCCTCCTTGTCTCCCACAGTAAGGCCCTCCCAGTTCTCCTATTCCCTCTCCATTCGCTGACGACCGCAGTCGCCCTTCCGGTCCCGTCCCCCCATCCCAGCCTCCGGGCCGTTCCACGTTCACCATTGGCTCTGTCGACGGGGAGCTACGTTCCTCTTCTCCGGTTGTAAGAAGGTTTCGCTGTGAATCCCTCCCTTCAGGTGTCTACCGGCCCACCCGCGTTTTTTCCGAACCTTTCCCCATTCTTGTTTGTCAGTTGTGTTGCAGTCGGCTTTTCCTTTCATTTTCCCGTGGTGACTGGTGACCTCCGCAACTCCTTGGTCCCCTTGAAGGTTCCGTAGCTTTATTCCGGTGGACTTTTCTAACTTGGGCGTTAGGAGTTGTTGTCCCGAGAAATTTATCCTTTTTTCTGTAGACCTGAAATCCTTTGTCTTGCTCTTTGCCCATAGGAATTGCCGTTAGTGGCTCTTTTGCGCGTCTTTTCCTATTTTCGTCTACACCCTCCAACCTCGGAAGAAGAGTCTTAGAAAACCTTCCGTTCCCCCTAAGTCTTTACAGCCGCACTCGGTCGTATCCCCTGAAGTTCTCGTCTTTCTATTTCTTCAGTTCTCCTCTATGTTTCCACTCGCGTTTTTCAACACTTTTCTAATCTTTCGTGCACCCTTTGAATTAACCCCACCTCAAGTTTTCATTCTGTAGAAAAGCTCCTTCTTTCAATCCAGGACTGCCCGGCGGCTTGCCCTGTTCGTTCTTTCAGACCCTCCCCCCCCCCCCCCCTGCTGCCTTTCAACGGAAAACGAGGTTAATCGGCGATCCTTCAGATTCCTTCTCATTGTTTCCCCAGAGATTTCCAATTCCCTTTCGCGTACACACTTCAACCACGTCCCTTCGTCCACCGACCCGTTCGCGAACCCTCCTTCCTCTCGACTGACAGGGCCCCCTGTCCAACCGAGTCCTTGATTTCACACCGTCTTAGTGTCTTATTTTCCATTGTTGTCTCCTATGGTGATCGTCAGAACTTGTTTCAGGCTTTCTCCTCCACACCCTTCCTTCCGACTTGCATCTGAAAAGGGCGTTTTTTTTATATGTCCTTCCCTTTTGCAGTTGGGGAATTAGTTTTTCCCTTGCTCTCTGGCAATCCCGTTATGCGCTTGGTCCTATTGGTTGTCAGACCTTGGCTTTTAAAAGGTGTCCCTGTTGTCATTACTTTCTTCTCGCCGTCAGTCCTGTTATGGGGGTCTGACAGTTCTTCTGCAGTGCACGCCGTAGTTTTTGTTCTTGACCTCTTTGCTAATTTCTGTGTTAGAGTTCTCAGGCGTGGTAGGTGTCCTAAACTTTTGAGAGGATTTATCCCTCCCTCTCCCAGAATCAGTAGCAGAATAGTGCGTTTTGTCAGTCCCTCACTGTCCTTTTACTTACTGCTGATTAATAAAGTTTTTTCAGCGTAGCTCTTGTAGGCCAGTCCCTCTTGCATCTGATAAACTTTTCCTCCCCCCGAATCAGGTTTTGTTTCTCCGTAGATCGCCAGTGCCGTTTTTCCCATTCTCTACCCCTCCACGTGATGTACTTCCTTCCCCCCCAGTTTCAATCCCGGACCTTCAAGTCTCCCTTTACACCCTTGCGATGCTTCGTGATGGAACTTTTTGATCGTTTGCTCCCCTTTCCCAACATTAGAAATAACCCAACCCCTCCCCCTTATAACTCTTCAAAACCCACCCGCAACGCCATACACTCCTCAAACAACCCTGACCTGACGTTGTGACCGTAGGACCATGTCCGCCAACCAAGTTCTGACCCCATTCCCCCTACCCTACTAAGTACGAGTCCAATTGGGTGTACCTGCATCCGGACGCCCAAACTACAAGGACTCCCAGTCTCCCCCCCCGGTACCCAGTCCTCTCCTGTCAACCCGATTACCAATCCCTCGACGTATTCTCTTGCAAATATAGGTTGACCCTTGTGACTCTCGGACCTTTTACCCCTTACTTTGTTGGAGGAAGAGGTCTCCTCTCCCTTTTCAGCAGTGGGCGGTCATATCTTGCTTCCCTTCCGTCCTGACCTCCCCATGTAGTTTCGCTTTCCCTATTTTTTCAGCTTTCAACTTGACATTTTTTTAAGATGATTCGGTTTAGGAAATAGGTGTCTTTTTCTCTGGTGACACCTCTTGTCTGCCCGTGATGCTTTCGTTTCCATTCTACTTATTCTTCCGAGGTATGAATTGATCCTGCCGAGTACAGGTTTTCAATTCCAGCACCTTTTTTTTCTCGTACACAGCTTCCTCTCACGGACCGTTCCTGCAGATTCCATGAATCATTTGAGTTTTTCCTATTTTTTGATTTTCTTTTTTTCTCATGGTCCCTTGATATGTTGGTAGTCAACTTTGCTATTTCCTCGATCCTTCTTTTTAGAAACTTTTCAGCGCGACGCTCTCCGTTTCTTCCCCCCCTCTCGCGGACCTTATCTCTAATAACGAGTAGTTCTTCACAAGAAGGCTTTTTCCGCGTTTTGTGTCCACTCCTCTTGCGGCGCGGTTCCTTGTCGTTTTCCCCGCCCGGGCGCTTTCCTCTTCAGTCGTCAAGACGGAACGTCTAATAGAAATTCCCTTCTTTTCTGTCCAATAAGTAAACACCCCTCCTCCCCCCCATTGATACTCCCCCTCCTTCTTGAAGCATTGTACTTTTCTTCCAGTTTTCCTGGTTCGGTCACCCCTTTTCGCCGCATGCTGAGTTTTTTTTTTTGCGAAGTCTCCCTTCACACAAGAGACTTTCCGACACTCCCGCCTCCCCCCAAGTAAGCAAGGTGCAGTGGCCCGCGTTTTTACACTCCCCCGTCGGGTTTTGTTTTTTCTCGACCTTCGAATCCATTTTATCGGACTAGAAATATGTCCACCCCTTGATTGATAACCCCCCCCAGTTTCCTTTAAAGGTCCGGCGAGTACAATCGCTCCCCTGGTTTGGCAGGCCTGAGATAAAGGAGTCTGATTTCGTATCCCTTCCCGCTTCATTTTCCGCTAGGTCTGGTTTTCTCTCCCCCACGGTCAAGAATTTTTTCCTTGACAGCTTTTCTCCCCGGTTAATATGGAGAGTCCCCCCCTCGTCCCCTTTCTTTTCCATTACCCGGATAGAGTCCCTCCGCTAAGTCCACTTCTCTCATGAAGAGCGGACGAACCTTGAATCTTTACTCCTTATGATCCTGCTTGGTTTCTTTCGTCTCATATTACTCCCTACCCCAGTACTCTCTGCTTAAATTCCCTCCCCCCTCCCTTGTTGCCCCCCATTGACACGTACAGGGTGAGCAACGGTTTTCCGCAACTCCAATTCCTCCCCCTCACAACAAGGTTGACCTTCCCCCCCCTTTACGGAGCTTTTCCCTTGTCTCAACCATCCGGCCTGTTGTCCACGGGACCTTCTTTCCTTAATCTCGTACTTAGACCTGCCGGGAGAAGTCTTGCGGGTTCGTCACGGCCCTATGGCTTTTTTCTCTTGCAAGTGGCTTGACCATCCCTTCCTCCTTCAGTTATAGTTCGGCTCTCCCCTGTGCTCGGCGTCCGCGTCTCCAGTTGATTCCTCACATTCAGATGTCGTATTTTTGTCTCTCCAAAAATCCCCTTTTGTCACTTTCTGGAAGCTGTGCCCCCCTTTGGGAGTACCCTGATTTATACGTCTCTCTGCCGAATCCGTCGCTCGTTTTTGGACCTTCACGTCGTTCCTTCGTGTTTGTTAACTTATTTTCCCCCTTTTTGGTGATTCCCGTTGTACATCCATTCTTCGTGTTTTTTGAAGGATACCCCTTTCCTTCACGATTTTCCCCCGGGACTTACCCCTTCGTTAGAACTGAGCGCCGTACGCGTCCCCAACGAGCTCCCCTGAGATCGTTTTCTTGTCACCCGTTTTTAAGCCTTATACGCCCCGCCGTTTCGAGAAGAGACCCCTTGTGCTCAGTCGGTACTCCCTTTCGGTCCTTCCATTCCCATGTTCCGGTTGCAACGTTGCTCTCGGCGCTGGTCCTCCATGTTTTTAGGCCCCCCCCTGGGTCCCCGGGAAAAAGGAAGACACCCTTCCTTATCATCGGACTTTCCTCCCTCTCAGCGATTCCCCGGATTGATGCTCTGTGAAAGACAGTTTTCCGCACCCTCTTTTTACATTTTACTGGAGGGTCCTGCGTTGTTTTGATTGCCCCCCTTTCTTCCGTCGGAGGGCATCAAAGAGGGTAAGAGGTGTAATAGGTTCGGTTTTCCAAACTCTACCCTTTTTCTATTACTTGGTCCTTGTAAGCCTGCTGCTTTGTTGTCACAGCTCTCGCCTTTTCGGTCTAAGAGCTCTTCGTCTCCCCTGGAGGTTTTTTTTTTTTTTTTTTGAAATTGTCCCTTTTCTCTCTCATACCTGGAACCAGCAAGTGCGGGCTTCCGTCTTTCTTCGCCCCCTTCGCCCTTTTTTCTTACGCGGACGAGACTACCGGTATTCCTTTTCCCGGTTTTTCAGAGATCTTCCAGGCGCCACTTTTCCCTTACACAACCCGGGCGTGACGTCTTTTAGGCATCGTGTTCCCGTTTTCTCGCTTGTTCAGCCCGGTTAAGGCTCCCGATTGCCCCGAATTTCCGCTGTCCCCGGCTAAAAAAGTGGTCTATTGCTAAGTTACCCTTCTCCCGGCGTAGGTTGGTCAGTGCACGTGTGTCTCCCTGAGGGAGCCTTTCCCTGGCTTCCTTCCATTTAACAAACAGTCTTCAGGGGTAGCGTTAACGAGTTTCCAACTGCTTTCGGTACCCGGGTGGATTTTTCCGCAATCCTTCCTTTTTTTTCCCCTGACTCCGTTCGTGGCACGCTGAAATGGAATTTTATCCCCATTTTTGCTCGTCCGCCAAAATGATCCTAAGGTTGACGACCCTTTTCAAGCGGAAAGAATCAACTTTGTTCTCTTTAGCGCCTTTTTTTTTCCTTAGTGAAGGCAGCCGTGGTTACCGGGTTTTAGCGGTTTTTGCTGTGCTTTTTTTAGATTTTGAGGGACGGAGCGTCCTTTTAATCCTCCCCCCCCCCCCAACGCAAGGCATCTACTTTAACCCCTTCTTCCACCTCCTTTTTCTGAGCAACCGAACCGTTTCGGCCGTTTTCCCTTTTACCCGTTTGGAGGACCTTTCTCTGAATATTTTCCCGTGTAACGCCAGTAACCTGATCCCCCCGAGAAAACTTGAAGAGGCCCTCCTCACCCTTTTCATGGAACGTCCCAAGAGCATTTCGACTCCCATTTCTGTCCCTCTCTGTCTCGACGGTTTAGAAATATTTTGTCTCCGCCCCACTGAATTGCCCCTTAACAGAGTTCTCACACTTTTCGTAACTTTCTACTGAGCCTCTTCACCCCTCCGGAAACTCCCCCCCTTGCTCCACTTCTAAACCCAGGTTCAAAAGTCGCAACGACACCCCTACCTCTCTCCCCTGGCCTTATGACACTTGACTTCCTATTCTTCCCATGGTTCGGAAGAGTTTGCCCACGTCTGTCCGTAGGAGAATAATAGATTTTCTTTCGGAAAGGAGTTGATTCCCCTCCCCCTTTTTCCTGAGTGATTCTTTTCGCCTGACGCCTCCCCCCAAATTTTTTTTTTCGCATCTGCCCTTTTCCCCTCCCCCTTCACCCTCCGCCGTAGGCTTTTTGTTCCGGTAGGGACTTTTTTGATTTCATCCCCCCCTGATGCGCGCGTGATTGGTCTGTTTCTCCCTTCTAGGTTTCCTTTTTTTCCCATAGTAATATTCCCTTCGGCCGGGTAGGTCCTTGGTCATTTTTTGCTTGAAGCTCTCCGTCCTTTTCCAGTGGGTTCTTTCTGCTTTGCCGTACTTTGGTGGTTGGTGTCCCGAAGACTTGTTTTGGCGTCCGACTTTTGTTCTTTTTGAGCCGCTCAGGTCTCTGAGCTTTTCTTGTTGCAGCCCTTTTTTTAGACCATTCCGGTCATTGTTTTCTTCTGATCCTCTGGACGTTTTTTTTTTTCTCGTTTGTCAGTCCCGGATTGCCTTCCCCTTTTTATTTCCTCCTTTGTTGTTTCTCTCTATTCCGGACGGACCACGTCGACGCGCCAAGCCCATTTTCTCCGTACGCCCGTTTTTACTCCTTTTGACTCCTTTTTCTTCACCAACAACGCTTCCTCTAGGATGGTCCAACTGCTTTCCCCGCACAAGCACCCCCCGTCGACTCCTCAGACCCCCTTCTCCCCAGATTTACACCCCCTCCATTCGTCCTAACGTCCTTCCCCTGAACTGAAGTTCTTTGAACACCTTTTTTTCTCAACAGTCCGCCAGTCCGCCGGAAATTCCCTCCCCCCCTTTTTTAAACTATTCTATTAAACTTTCCCCCCTTTTTTTTTCCAAGAATCCAAGGGCGCCAACAGCCTTTGACAATTTCTCCCCAACGGTCGTGCATTTGCCGGTCCCCGACCGGCCCAAAGCCTTTTCTTGGTTCTTTCCTCTTGTCTTCCTCAAGATGATCCCTTTCCCCCCTGTCGGTACCTTTTGACTTCCTGCCTCTCCCCCTCCCCGAATGCAAGGTTCTGGCCGGTCATCCATCTGCCGGGCTTTTTCCAGGAACGCGATGACGTTCTCCCCGATTCCGCCTGTGTGCCCAGCCTTCCGAACGGGGATTCTTACTCTTTCTTTCTTCCTTCCGCTTCTCCTATTCTCCTTTGTCCCCCCCGTTGTCGGTTTTCCTCTTTGTGGACAGTTTCAATGGTTTTAGTCCGTCGCCAGACCTCTTTCCTCCCCCACGGTCACTGATCGCCGGAATTTTTATTAGACTCTTTCGGACAAAGGCCCTAGAAAGTAGCATGCGTAAGATTGCTGGCCCCCGTCCTACCCCTTTCCCCGCGCTGCTTTGTCGGGATACTCAAGTGATCTTGGCCAGTGACCGTGAATGAATTTCCGTAGGTTGTCCATGTCCATTTTGCCCTCGGTGTGCAAGCGAATTCTCACTTTTTGAGCACGACCAATCTAGCTTGTTCCGTCTCTTTTTTTTGGTCCAACCGCGCGGACTTCCGGAGATTTCAGAATATCTATTTTACCAGCTACTTTTCTTTTCCTCAGGTTCGGCACCCGACCCTTTTGCGGCCCCAGACTTGGTTTCGTGTTTTGCTAGATGATCTCCTCTTGTCTTCAACGCCCCCCCCAATCTGATTCTCCCCCCCCCCCCTCTCAAAAAATTTCACCCACGGCTTTTCCCCCGTACACACTTTTTTTCGACGATACCGCCGTTCTTTTCTAGAGTCGTTAGACAAAATCATGTTCTTCCAACGTGATTTTTTTTAGCAATGGTCTGTCCCCATCGCCTTTCGCGTTCCTCTCGTTTGTCTGTAACTTCACCACCCCGAGAAGTTCAATGAACAAGAACTGACCTTCACCACATCCAGGGAAGTTGTCCTCCCGGATAACTAACCCGGACTTTTTTGGAATTTTTTTCCCCCTTTTTTTTAAGCCCTTTTCTTTTATTGTCGTCCCCGCACTGAGACACGTTGTTTTCACAAAGTCCTCCCCTTTCCTTCCTGATTACGGCCCAACCCTCTCCATTTGTCAAGCTTTTCGCAGCTTCCTGGAACGGTGTCTCGTGGCTTGAGCTGTTCACGCTTCGGTTTAACGTCCGTTTTTTTCCCGGGCTTCGTCCTATTGTTTTCTCCTGTAGTTAAGGCCTTTTTCTTACGCAGTATTCCTTCTGACGAATACGCTGACCGTTTTTGTCCATCCTTCCCGGATAGAGTCCCTCTTACAGGATAGTCTACTTCCCTCCTCCACCGGGACAGCCGTCCCCCCGTGCTTTAATCTTTTTATCCTTCAGCTCAAGATGCACGTGGTCCTGGAAGAAACTCCCCTCTTCCCTTTTCCTCGACCATTCCTCTTGAGGATAGGCCCTTCACCCCTAGCCTTATTCCCATTCCAAGTACAAGTCTTTTATCGCTTTTTGTTACCCACACCCCGACCTATGACCCTCCCCCCGCTCCCGTCCCCATGGAAGGAAAGAAACATTTTTCCCTGCCGGGCTTCCCCACACTGTTTTTTCACAGGTTTTAACGTTGTTACTTTCCCCCTTTTCTGGTCGTTACCTTCCTATCATCCGGTCTCCTGACCGTAGGAACCCGGCTCTTTTTTTTGGAGTTTTTAGCTTTGCCCAGTGGTTTTTGCGCAGTTTCCGCGTTCCTGTCGGTCTTCGTCCTTGCGGACTGCTTACGGACTCTCTACCCCTTTACCTGTGGCACGTAGACTTCTTACTAGGGACGGCTGCTCTCCCTTTTTCTCCCTGGAGTGAGGTTGCGACCAGGTCGCGATTTATCGCGGGACCTCTTTTTGCGTCGTTGTTAGAACTCGACTGGAGTCGGCGCTAGGTTTGTGCCTTTTCCGATTTTCTCCCTTTTTTACATCTCTATCTGGGAGTGGTTTCGATAGATGTACGACAAATAAGGCCCCCGTTCCCCTCTGATCGGGGACACACTCCCCTCTTTATACCTGGCGCTGAGCGCTTTTTTTCGCTTTTTTTCTTCTTTTAGCCCCGTGTGACCCAGTTCCTCTTTCTAGTCCCCTTCTCTACGACAAAGGCGAATTTTTCCGACCGCGAGTTTCAGTTCTTCCCCTTGATGAAGGACGCCGCCGCAGCACCGTTTGATTCGTTTTTTTTTTCCTTTCGTGACGCTGGTCGGCCATGGGCCTCTCCCCCCCATGCCCTCCCGGAGCCTCAGTCCGTTACAAAGAGATTTTCTCCTTGCGATAATACCTCCCTCCTTAGCTTTTGACCGTCTTTCGTGACCCCCCCTTCCCTTTCGGTTCATTTCCTTCCCGGGTACAGGTGAGGGGCCGCATTTTCGCTTCCTGATTCCTTTTCCTATGTCGGTTGTAGGCAACGCCCCCCCTAATTTCCGGTCCTTTCCGTGTCAGTTTTCGACACCCCGTTTTGGTTTTTTTTGCCGCTGACTTTTTTCTGTACGGCTGTCTTATCGGAAGGATGTCCCCTTCATTTTGCTCCGCCTCGTACTTTGCTGGATTTTTTTCGGGTCGTCCCGGAAACGTCTCCTCTTTCCCTTTACTCTTGCAGCGATCCGGCTTTTTAGCGGCAGCGCTCTCTTCAGCACATTCCCAATTAAAAGTTCCTTTCCCTTGTCCCTAATTCAGGCGAACCTTCTTCAAGACCCGCGGCCTTTTGTATCTCTTTGCGTACCTTTTTTTGCTGGCTCCCCCCACCCAGACCCGTCCCCCTCTCGAATGTCCCTTCCACCCAGGGACGTTCGCCTTGGGTGCGAAGAGGCTTCTATGACGTTTTTGGCAGGTTCCCTTACGACCTTCGATCCCGGCCCTTTTTTCAGTATCAAAAGGTACCCCCACCCGCGTCGGTGTTTCCCCAGCCTAAAGCCCCTGTCTTTTACGGTTTTTTTTGCTGGGCGTTTCGTGTTTTTCCTTTTGCCCTTTCGTTTTCATAATTCGTCAGTTTATGCGCAGAACCCCATCCCTCTTTTTTTTACACAGCCCATGGAGTTTTTCTTCTTTCCGGGAATTGGGCGGGTTAACCTGAACCCCTTACCCCTCTTTGGTTCGAGGGTTGAAGGTGGTTCCTTGCTTCTCTTGACGGCTGGTCGTCTTAGTCCTCCCAACGCGGTTTTTTCGGTTCGTGTCCAGCCACAGGCCGACAAAGAATCCTGCCCCTGTTCCAAGAAGACGTCGTATCCTACGACGACTCTCGGTTCACAGGCAGGTGATGACCCTTTCTAGGCGTTCCCACGTCGCGCGTGGCATAGTCCATTCGGCGGTCACCCTCTCCCCACCTTTACAGTATGTAATGAAAGAAAGAAACGATCCCTTATTCGCCAGCGGCTGCCCGGGCTTCTTTTTTTTTCTTGCATGAGACCTGTTCCCCATCACCACGAAGTTTCCTTCCCGACAGAGGCCCTAGATCTAGCATTAACGCGAGCGGCCATTTCCACCCCCTCGCTCTCGTCATCACGTTCCCCAACCAATCCTGCGGAACTGATAAGGGCTCTCCCCCCGAACGGAAGTCGAAAGATGAAGTTTAGTCCTTTTTGCACACCGGGGAATTTTTACTTGACCGGACTTATATTGATTACCCTTCCCTCCCCTTTGCAGACTGCCCCCTACCAACACCAACTTTCCTTTCCTTTCTCCAGGCAAGAGCCTCGCTCCTTCCATCTAATCTTTTCCGGCTTGTTTGTTTACCGGCCGGTCGATGATTTATTTTTCAGGCGAGTCCTGACCGGGGTGTTTGGTCCTTTTTTTTCACAGGTGGTCTTTTGACATCGTCCATTTGTCTCTTACGCTCATCAGTCCCCTTGCCGGCTGCCTTGGGGAGTTCCAATGTTTTCTGGAAGTCTGTCTCGTAATGTCCATGGTTGTGAGGGAGCTTTTGTATTTTTCGAGACGTTGGTTTCCCTCAGGATCCTTGTTTGGCGTTATTAGCTAATGTTTCTCCCTTTCCTTGATCGACGATAGTTACCCTCGTCGCATCGACGAGTGTGGTATATGGGACCTTATGCTTCTGAATGATTAACCCTTTGGGTGGAGTTCGACTTTGACTTGGGTCATATCTCTAGATAATATCCGTTGTGAGCCTCTCCCCCTTGCAATTTCCGGACCAGTCTTGAATGCTTACGAGATGGTTCTTCCTTCTCCCTTCCCTGCCCGAGAATCACACGTTATTCCACCCCCCCCCCCTGTAGTTGCGGACGATTTAAATGTATGTTTCCATAAAGCACCATTCGACGCCATGCCCCCTCGCCAGGATAACCATGTTTCACCCAAACCTTCCCTTTAAAGATCAAAGCGCACCCCCGTGTGTTCCTGCTCACTTTCCTCCCCCCCTTCCTCCTCCAAAGACATTCCCCTTCCGCCCTAATTACTTAGTCCCAATTTTCCGGGAAGTCCCTCCCTTCCCACACCGATGCGTCAGCAACGGCGAGTTCCCTCTCTCCTTCTTTCCCACTACCGTCCCCCCGTCCCTCTAATTAGGAGAGTGAAATTATCTGTCGGGTTCCCCCTCTTGTGAGTAAGTTATGGTCCTTTTTCTTTCTTGAGAGCCGCCGCCTGGGAATTTTGCAGTTTCTCCATCGCAGTCTGGCCGCACCCTTCACTCCCCCCCGAATGGTACTTCGCCGCGTCAGAAGGTGTGCAGACCGTTTTCCGACGTTCAACTTTCTGTCCCCTCTTTCCAACGGCGGGTTTTCTATCAGCTGATCATGTCTTTTTTGGACGGTCTGTCGTGTTTTGTAACCGTGTTTTTTCTTCCCTTTTGCGCGCCGCCGGGGAGATCGCGGTGAACTTCTCGACTGCTTGCCTTTTTCGAAAGGAAAGAGTTTCCGGCAAAAGCACTGTTTTCTGTTTTCCCTGCGTCACGATTAGTTCCTTGGTGGTGCAGCCATGGAGTTTTCGCAGAAATTTCCTTTTCCTTTTCCTTAACCACCCATTTTTTTTTTAGTGGTCGAGGGTGACGCTTTCATAACGTTTTCTACGATCCCCCTACGTTATCCCCCCTTTTGGAACCTCTCCGAGGTAGTAGATATCCCGAACCGAGTTATGGCCTTTTGTCCATTGGTTTTTTTCTCGGCGACCCTGAGGACGTGTTGGTTGTTGACTCCACGACACCTTCGCTCCCGCTCCAGCCTGTCTCCCGACTGCACTGTGGACACCGCTAACCCCCCAGAGGCTTTCTTCCCTTCTTCAACCGGAAGAACACCCGTTTCAGCAGTAGCGGCAGCCCGCATTGTCCTGGTCGTCCCAGTAGATAGTGCTTTTTGGGTAACTTTCCCCCTTTCTTGAAAGGTAGTAATCCAAACGGCTTCCTTGAAACCCCGCAGAAGTAGCCGAAAATACCTCTACCCGTTCGAACGGGGCATTTGAAGGTGATCACTCCCCCGGACAGTGGTACTTGTCCTATACCTTCTTTATTTGATTGATCTCCTAACTAGGGATCACTTGCTTCCCTAGACCTCCCTTTTTAAGAGAGTTCCTCCAAATTACTACGGTTTCTTCCTTCCCTTTTCCGGGGGAACTATGTGGAGGCGGGCGTCTTTTTCCTTATCGTTTATTCCGCTACACTTTTCTTTTTCTTCCTTTCTCTCAGGTTTTCTCCTGAGTAAGGGCCAACTTTTAGGGACGGGGCTGTTCATGGAGGCCCGAATCGTTCCGTTCGGGGAAACTGACTACTCTCTCAGAGTAATTACATTCTTGCTCACGTTTAACGCCCCGTCGGCCCCCTTTTTTTTTAACGGAATCGCGCCACGATATCACGTCACTTCTCATCCAATCCCTACCCCTTTTCCGCGACGGGTTTCCCTTCATCCCCCTCCAGAAGGTAACTGTTTTTTCCCCCCCGGAGATGATTAGCTTTTCCTTTCCCCCCCCTATGAGCAACCTCACCATATCCTCACCGCACTTTAAGCCCAGGGGAAGCCTCACTGCTTCCCTTTGGTTTTGCCACTCAGTGATTTTTCCTTCTGTCGGGTCCGTATTAAGCATCCGTTCGAATTCGTCCCCGCTTTAAATTGTCTCTTATTTCCGCCTGGGAGCCGTGGTCCCTATAAGTGTGGGTTTTCGCCCAGCGGCTCAGAGTCTTTGGATTTTTGCTTCACCTGTCTCGGCGGATCCAGTTTGCCTTTTTCACTTCCCCGAGTGACGCGGGTCGTACTCTTTTCCTTCATTAGTGGCTTTCGGCACTTTGGTATGTGCCAGGGTTCTTTCGTTGAACATAGGATCTCGCCGGTGGGCCTTCCGGTAGCCACTCTTATATTTTTTCCCGTCGGGTGGAAAACCAATCCTTTTTTTCCTTTCGAGTTTAGTATCTTTTCCCGTTGGTTTTTTTTCTGTACGACATCTCCCCCTTTCCGGACAGATCACCCCCCTTTCCTAACTCCAGGATTTGGCGTCGCCTTTACGTACCCCCGTCTTCCTAAACGATCCGGCGATATCCCCCCTTCGACATGGCGAACCCCCGTGGTGCACATAGTCTTTTTTTGCCGAAGACTTTTTCCCCATCCTAGCTTTTTCTTGCCCTCACTTCACCTTACTAGCCCGGCCTCCGTCGAAGGTGATTCGGTTTCTGAGGAAACGCATGATCGCTGGCTTTTCTCTCCCACGGTCAAGCTGACCACGGCCGTTCCTTTCCCTACCTTTACACGCTCCGTGCGCTTAGCCGGTCTGAGCGTAATTGAAACCGACCGGCTTTTCAGAGTGGGTTTCCAGTTTGATGTCCCTTGTTATCACTTGAGTAAAGGTAGGGGGGATTCCCCTTTTTCCGTAGGGCGTCGGGTAACGGAACCTACTCCGTTCTCGTAATTGTTAAGTGTCCCTGTTGGAAACCAGGAGGCGTGCGTTATCACTTGCCTTTTTCATGGTAGGGTTTGGCGTAATCTTTAGTTCCTGCACTCCCGATCTCGCACCCCGGCTGCAGCAATTGCTGGATCGGGTCGTCCGTCCCTTCTTCATTCGAAATGCGTGGAGGTCGCGGATTTTTCTGTCCCGGGTAAGACAACGGTTAGATTACGTCCCCCAGCAGTACCACCCTTCTTTCTTTTTTTCCCCCGCCCGGACACTTAGTGCGACCGGTTTCGGCCGGACGTTGCCGTGTAGCCTTGATGCCCCCTCCCCTCCTAGCGCCCCGTCGCATTCCGCCTTTCCGCTCGGCAATAACGTGAACACCCCTTGGCGAAAGGGGGCGTCCCTGCCGTTCCCCTGTATCTGGGTTAGCCTCCAGCCGGGTTCGCGAGTTCGGCACCCTCTTCTCTCCTCGAAGGTCCCGTTTTCCCGCGCTCTTTTTATGGGACAAATGCACCTGTCGGACCTTTTGTTGCAGTGGGGCCTTACTTTTCCCCTTTTTTGGTACGGTGCTCCGTTCTCCTTCCGAGAAATAATGGAATATGAATTGGTGACCAGTCCCAGGTCTATCGAATTTGTTCCGAACAAGACCCCACCTCCCCCCGATAGATCTTTCTTTAACGACTTTGCGCCTTGTGGGTAATGCTTGTAACGAGAAAGACTGTTCGGGGTTCGCGGTCATATATGTCGGGAGGGCGGCGCAGAGGTTTGTCTTCCCGATAAGCACCCCCACCCGACCCCCCCTGTGATTTTTGCAACCTTCACCGCCTTTTAGGTAACTCGAACTCCTCGAGTTCTGCGCGCTTTGCCCTAGGCTTTTTTTAGCACTGCTAGTCTCGCCTCTGTCGTGCAACCGGGACGTGCATCTTTCCCGGTCCTTACCCCATTACGACCCCCTTACGACGCCCCGACCAGTTCCACGTCCCTAGAGTCCAGCTTTCCCTTTGAGATGACAGGAGGCTGAGATCCTTTTCCCCTAGTGTTATTATCTCAGGTTTTGTTTTCCCCTGTCAACGATGTATACTCGGCGATCTTCCTCGTTCGAGCCTTTTTGTCACCTTATTCGTAGTGTTTCTTTCTCGGCCGTCGGACACATTTGTGTGTCACATTCAAACCCGACTTTTCGGCGGGCCTCCAATTCTCCACCTTTTAGAAGACCCTCCCCGTTCTGCTTGTTTTAACACCGGGCTTGACGTTCCCCGCTTCCTGGTAGGCACACGTTTCCTATGGGACCTTGACCGACCCCGTGCCGGCTTGGGATCGATTAGCCCCAACACTGTCCGAGGCTTTCCTGTTGGAAAGGTTAAGTCTCTTCACTCCTCTTTCCTCTTCCGTTGGTTAGGTCGGCTGCGACCGCGTCTTCTTTTCACGCGTTGTGCGCTTTTCTTCCTTTTTTTAGCCTTCCTAACTTCTGTCTCGTGACGGTTCCGGGCCGTCCTTTCTGGGGGGTCTGCCGCCGTTGTTACCGCCGTCATTTCCGTGGTGGGCTGAGGCGTTTATGCGAGTTTGTTGGGTTTTGGTGAACGTTTTGCAGGCTTATTTCTCCTTGGGTGCTTTTTTCTTACGATCCGCAGCTCTTCAGAAGCTTTTTGTCTGCTGGAGGGCGATGCGGTCCGGGCCTTTTTTTGACTGTATGGTGCCCTTGCGCTCGGACCCGAATTTTAGACTATCTTTTCCTCATCATTTTTTTCTGAGATCTTCCCATTAGGGCCGGAACCTCCTCGCGAAAAGTCCTCTTACTACGTATTTAACTCCCTGTTCCCCCTTCCCAATGGCCGACTCCCCGTTTAAACAACCCCTTTTCCTCTTTCTCGTGACGTGGGACTGATTTTTAGGGCCCCCAGGTACGACCTACCCCCTCTAATGCTTTCCCCCTCGATTCACCAACCACCGAACATTCGCGCCCAACCTCTCTCACGTCCCCAACCCACGGACTTCTTCCCACGCCTTCCCCCATGGCGCCCCCAGGCCTCACGCATTTACGTCACCCCAGGCCCTAACGTAAGAAAAATTTACCCTTTCACTCCAGTCCCCAAAGCTATGCCGACCGCGCAGCAACTGGTTCGCGCTTTTCACCCCGCGGCCCCCAATTTCACTGAGTTAC
>Ga0179593_1648570_pt1 | contig 17063 bp, 18 predicted proteins | sample CZODoug2_1_08_16_FD_185931 | JGI IMG/M metagenome (GOLD analysis project Ga0179593, IMG submission 185931) | Vadose zone soil fungal communities from Angelo Coast Range Reserve, California, USA - CZODoug2_1_08_16fungal (PacBio error correction) | ecosystem: Environmental > Terrestrial > Soil >... | reverse complement strand
GTTTTTTTTACGCGCGACCGCGGACGGGTTTGTTACTTCTACTCCCGATGAACTTAGGCTGAGGAGATCGCACCCAAACTGGGAATGCCTCCCCCCTTTTGGTTTTTCTTTTCCAAGCTCATTATTTTTTTTTTTTCCCCCACAAGATTTCCTCCGGCAATTCTTCCTGACCTCCTTCCCCCCCGGGGCACCTTTTCCCTGTGTGTTTTGACGGCCCCCTCCCAAGGCCGCGTTGTTCTGGGATGGCCCTCCCAGCCATTCCCTTGTTCAGTTCCCGCAAGCGAAGGCGTTGCCCCCCTACGCCGACGACATACGGCATCGGCTCCGTCTTTCTTTTTCCCCAAGTTCTCCTGTGTACTTGGAAAGAGGGTACAGTGTAACCTGGACACGGTTCCTGTGATTTCCATTCCCGACAACCCCCCTTTGATAGGTTGTGACCCCCTTGGACAGGTGCCTCCCCGGTTTCGGATCCGGGGCTGCCTCGCCTCTATCCGTTGCTCCCGCAAAGATGGGTTTTCCGGCTGCCTGATTGAAGAAGAAGTTGTCATCGGATTTTTTTTCCAGGAAGGTATCTTTTCCCTAAATCCCCTTCCCAGCCACCAGGATTAGGCCCAAAGTATTTCCTCCAGCAGGGTTTTTCATAGCGTCGAATCGTTCTTCTCAGGGTGTAAACTCGTCTGCGTTTGTTCCGGACGGAGGCTACCTCCAAGCTTTTAGGTTAACACTTGAAGTTGAGATCTTTTCTCATCTCGAGGTAGTCCGTGCACAGGCCTTTTTGGAGACCCCTTTCTTTTGGTAATCATGTAAGAGCGATCGGCGGCCTCCGGTCCCCCGAACGGATCTCCCGGAAGAACGAACTCAGCGAGAGTGGAGCTCCTCGTGGTCAGAAGGTTTCGCGATGTCAGGTCCTCGCATTTGGCAAGTCTTTATCCCCGCTCCCGTCCTCTTTAAGAGGGGTGTATCTCTACCTTAAGCTTGCAGAACCCCCCCGTGCAGCAAGGGGGCGTGCCTTGACGTTTTTTTCCATGGGAGCCGTACCTACGCTGATGCCCCCTTTTTTTTGCGAGACGGCCCTTGGCAGGGAAATGCCTTTTCCGGGGAGCGGAAGACTTGTCAAAGCTGATCCCTCTTTTTTCTTTGTATAGTTTATGACCTTCCCTCTGACGATATCAACCGAACCCTTTCCAGCAAATTCCCCGCAAGTCTCGCTTGTGTACGGTACGGGACGTTTCCTAGGAACGGATTCTTTCGGAACCTGGCTCTTCCTTCAAACGGTGTCCCATTTTCCCAGGACGTTTCCCATTGGAAGAGGAAGTTTCCCGCTTTGGTTTTAATGACCCTTGCGAGATCTCTTCTTCTAAGTCCCCTATTCGGGTTTTTTTTCTGGATATACTTTCATCCCTTTCGAACAGATCCCTGATTTTAGCGAATGCGGTTCCCCCCACCTATAGGTCACCCTCCCCCTTTGATGGGAGTTATTAAGAGTCGTAGGAGTTCTTATCCACACAGAGCTGCCGTCTTTCTTTAGTTTACCCCGGTTTACCCGTTCCGCAGCAATCGTAGACTGGCCGGACTGCCAGTCTCAGCCTGTGCTCCTTTTAGAGAACCAGAGAATCCGTCGCCGACCCTCGAGATAGAGGCCTTTCCCCCCCTCGCTGGCATGGACTTGCTCTTCCGGGGTTTTCGATGGTTCTTGCGCGACTTGTGCTCCTCTTCTAATACTGTATATGCCCTCCCATTACGCCCGTTGTGAGCCTTAGCTCTTTGACCTAGCCGATTTTTGTTTAGATCAGCTCCCTTTCTTAATGAGATTACCTCACCTTTCTCCTCCTCCCCCTCTTTGTTTGCCCTCCCTTTCCTTTTTTTTTCAACGTGGCCGCTCCCCGAGCAGCCAGGCCAGGAGAGTTGATCCCTCATTACATTTTGTTTCTTCGGGCGCTCGCTGGTATATAATGCTTCCCGGCTGGATTCCTCCAGTACGTGTCCCTTCTGGCAGCGGGGTCTTTTTTACCGAACCCCGGTTACCCGGTCGTCCCTTGTTTGTGGAGAGAGTCGTCTTTCCCCCCTCCCCTTCTCTGAAGAAAACCAGCAGGAATGGGCGACCGAGTTTTTTCCCTTTAGAGCCTTTTGCCCTTTTCATGTCGCGTGTCGGTTCGACCTGACGGCCGGAGATCCCCCCAGGCGTGACCGCGGCGTTCCTCCTACGAGGCCGCCGACAGTGGGTCAAAAAATTTTTTTGGGTTTGTTTTCCCCCGTCGGGCCCCATTTTCGATAATGGCCTACGGCCAGTGACTTCCATCCGGGCCTGGACTTTTCTCCGTCCCAACCAGCGACTGAGACAGATGCCTGGTGTTCCCCTGGGAGGGAAACTTCTTGGGGGATTTTTTTATAGTCCCGTGAAGGTCTCCCGATCTCGAGGCCAGCCCGCCGACCGTCTTCCATGTTTTCTCCGAGACTTCCGTGAACGCGCCTCACGTGATTCATAAGAGATCCGTTTTCGGCCTTTTCTCCGAGACCTGTTTTCCCGGCAAGACCCGTCGGTCCTAGGTGCTCACTTTTCCGGCCGTCACTGGTCCCCGGAAATGTTTAGGTTATTAGGAAATCTTGGGGCCAACTGGGCTTCCCCTCCTCGGCACTTTTGCGTTCCATGAGACCAAGCTTTCCACAACTTCGCTGATTTTTTTCTTCCGCCTCAGATTCCCGGGCAGGTTGAGGCCGACGGATCGCGTCCTGCTTACCACCTTCGCGTCATGGTGGCTGGTTCGGACTACTACGAGACTCCGGCTCAAAAAAGTTGACTGCTCGCTTGCCAATCGTGGAGCTCCCCGCCGTCTGGTATCTTTTCCCGGTACCCGGTGCCCTTCATCGCACACGGTCTTCCCCCCTCCGGACGAGGACTCTTCCGAAGGATGGGAAGAAAGCGTGGCTGTCTTGTCGACCCCATGTGAAGTTCCAGGGCTGAACAAGTCCTGTAACCTCAAATCGGTTTGCCCATCAATTTTCAACGGTGCCCCGGTGGTCCTCCCCCCACCTCGGGTGCTAGCCCTCGTGTGTCGATCGAGCATCACTGGAACTTTCACTGGGATCCTTGCCAAGGAAGGTTTCGGACCAGCAAGGGGGTTTAGCAGTCCTGGACCAAGGTGTTTTTTGCGGGAAACTTGTACCCCTTGCATGGTCCCCGGGGACGAACTGACGTCAATTTCTTAAGTTGCCATGTAGTTTGGCTAGGACATCTCCGGCTCCGATGAGGTTTCCGAGCAGCCCCCCCATCTTTCGATTGCCTAGCCCTTTTCCTGGGGGGAATGGCTAGTCACCGGTCTGTTCGCAGGCATTTCAGTGATGACTCTCATTCAGACGGACTCAAAAAAGTCAATGGAGGATGCCGGGGCGCCCGCAGGCCTTTCTTCGGAGATCTAAGGATATTTAATCGAACAGTTCCCCTCCCAGGTAGGCCTGGCAAACTTAATATAGTTGTTGTCTCGAGAGATGGCCTTCTAAGTAATGGGATTATCAGACCTGAAAGATCCTTCGCGGATATCTGCCGCCCGTGCAAACCTGGGTGCCCCCCCGGCCTACCAGTCAGGGGCGTCAACAACGTTTTTCTTAATAAGTTTATAAGGCCTTTGCCCAGTTACGGTTTTTTGTGAAGAGCCATCAGGCGCGGGTTCTTCCTATAGAAGCCCTTTTATAGCCGTTTCTAACCCTCCGAATTTGCGCCCTTCTTTTTGAAAATCTCTTACGCCAGCAGCGGACTAAGATCAGTGGAATTGACGGGAAGTGATTTTTTAAAAGGCCTCCGAGGTCTTTTTGGTTGAAAAATCGTCCAGTTGTGCAAGGGCAAAAACAGTTGGCCCGGTAGAGTGGTGTTGGATTTCTTGGACAGGTTCATTGTTCATCCACGTGCGCTCCGACCCCCACGACGACGTTTTTCCGCCCCGATGTTTCTTTGATGAAGACTAGTTGGGATAAGTCCTGGAAAGGACCCCCAAGGTATAAGGTCCCAAAGCTTATGAAGATGACAGAAAGATGTCCCCGGCTCCCCCATGGATCAAGTCACCGTCGCCTCCGTTGGTTGTCCATTGGTACATTTCGAGGTCTTGAGAAAACGGTTTTTTCCCACTAAAAGACCATTTTAAAAAGAGGCTTGGCGTTGGATCGTTTGTATTGAAGTTTCGTAGTCCTACCCTTCAATGCCTTTTTTTTTTTTTCGCCGAGAGGGTCCCTCAATTCCCGTCCGTCCCCCCGGCCCCTTTTTTGTGAAAAAGTCACTGGATCGGAGAGCTCCCATCAGCGAGTCCTTTTTTTGTCGTTGGACTCAGAGTTCAGTTGCCGAAATGCCGTTTTCGCAGAAGCCTTTGGACCCTTTTTCCTAGTAAAAGATCCCTCAGGTAAGGGGACGGCCCTTTCCTAACTCCGCTTTCTCCCGGATAGTGCCGACAGGTTTTCTTGCCCTGGCCCCTGAGACTGGTCGTTTTTGACTTGATTCTTCGATGTCCTCAGTTTTTTTGCGAGTTCCAGGCCTGGGAAGCCTGTGCGAACTCGGAAGAGCCGCGGTCCGGGGATCGGTTTTTTCCCGCCGAGACGCCGGTTCGAAAACGTTGCCGGTCCACTCACGCCTCGGGAGTCGCTGGTCCACCTTTCAGCGCGAACGGATCGGGATGTCCGTTTTTCCTTCCGAGGACAGGCAACCTTGGCAATTCTAGAAAAAACCCAATGGCAATTCTTAGTAGCCTGGTGATTTACCTGAGAGAGTTCCTCTTCTGTAGGCAGAAGACCTTTCTCTGATCCCCCTCCCAGCCAAGGTAGTCTCCCCCTCCTCTAACATGGTTCATGATATAAGGCTGGGTAGTTCCCGCTCGGTCCACCCCCTCCTGGCTGGATTTTCTTTAAGTTCTTAGGTACTTTTGATCCACATCGCAGCTCTCCCCTCAAGTTTGTGTAATAGTACAGGTCCTTTCCCCTCTGCCGATTTTCCCCGGAAGGGACTCCCCCCTTTCGCGAATTTTTCCTGAGACAAGCTCAAGCCGGCGACACCCACCACCTCGTTTTTTCCCCTTGGGGGGCTAGCTCCTCTCCCTCGCGGCCTTCCTTGTTTTCTCGGTGGCAACCCACCCGTCCTGTGAGTGCGTCCCAACTATGGCTAACTGTCTCTAATTACGACTTTGATCTCTCTCATTCCTTCCGTTGGGGTTGTTTTTCCTAGGGGTAATTAATGCTCCTACAGTTATTAGCATCGCTTGGTTCCCACCCTCAACCTGTGGCCGCTACCCGTTTACTTCAGGCCAGGCACAGTCTTTCGAAAGACCCTTTTCCCTCGGTGGTTCGGCGCCGGCTTCGATGGTCTCCATGTCTGATAGCTTTTCATGTCCGGTCTCGAGGAGGGCAGAGTTTTTTTTTTTTACTGGAAACGGTACTTCGCCCGCTGCTAGTGGCCCTAGTAGAGTACCCACTTCCTTCCAATGAAATACCCCTTAAAGAGAGAGTTTAGTCTACCAGGAGATAATGAGCTAAAATCAACCCATTTCGCTCTGACTGGCCACGTTTTGTGACCTAAAGATAAACCCAGGATTAGAGGCGGCCTACGAAGAGTTTGCGAAAGTGGAATTCCCCCAGAAAAAACTGGTCGACCACTTGGAAAAACTTTCCGTATCAGGGCCCCCCATGTCCCGCGGCAGGTTGTGGGCCCCCTTGAAGTGTCCTTTTCAGGCCGTAACCCCCAGCGATTCCCAAGATGACATGGGAGTGCCTGGTAGGTTACTGCACAGCTTTTCTCGGGAACCTCGATCATAGCGGACGCGGTCAGCTGACCCCTGGGGCCTTACATCGCTTTTTTTTGACAAGGTCCACAACGGAAAGCTCCGCCCCCCCCCGGAGTACCTCCGATACGAAAGGCCTTAACGGCTTCTCCATTCCGGCCTTCCCACGCAAAGGGCTTTTCCCCGTCCGGTCCGGAGTCGGCCGTTCCCCGCGTCCCGGACTTACGATGGTCGGAACTCTTTCCCAGGCGGAGTTTCCTACCGGAGACCCTGACTTTTACTTTTTTTTTGAGTCCCCCCCACTCCTCTCGATGATTTACTTCCGCTTCTGCAGCACTCCCCCACGGAGGCGCCTACTATGAGGGCAGGACCTTCGATCAGTCTGGCACCCTTATACGAGGACCTTACGTCCTTTTTTTCCGGAGCCAATAGTGGATTTTTCCGACGCCGGGGTGCGCACCCCTGACGTACCGGTGGACACCCTGTCCCCCACGGATTCACGGATTACTGGATTTCTGGCATCCGGGTCTGAGTCCCGCGGCAAGACTGGCCGGCGTTTCGACCCTTCTGCCTGGGCCCCCCTCTCCCCTTCTTCATTTTCTCACCGGGCCGGGAGCCATCGTTATGCTGCACCTTCGATCGAGCAGTTTTTGAATGGATCTCCTTCCCCCCCCTTTAGAACTCCGGTCACACCTCTTCCGAGGCCACGGGGTTTCGGGCATCCCAAAGTTTTCACGATTTCCCTCGACAAGCTGGCCAAGCCCTGGTACACCGGGGCTACCTTCGCGGATATCATTTCAGTATGTCGGTGTCTTCTCAGTTGCTAGATGTTGACGAGAACGGAACCATTTTTGCTTCGTTTGCCTAGACGCCCAAACCCTTCCTCCTGGGGAAAGTGGTCTTCCCGTAATGCGTGTTGGCAGGCGTTCGCTGATGCCTGACGGTCTAGGTGAAAAAAGACTTCCCCTTTTTCTGAAAGGAGGTCCCGGTGCGCAAGGCGGCCTATCTCAGAAGCTTCCGCGGCCAGTCTTTTTTCGCCGTAAACCAACGGGCGGAGAAGTCCCCTAGAGAGGGGAAGAACTCCGTTGGGGGGTTTTTTGAGATAAGAGATCCTTGGCGGAAGACGGGGGTGTCTTGATGCAGAAAATGGCGTATAATTTGGGAGATACGCCGCGTCTACACATTCCTTACGGCAGCCCCATGGAAGAGAAATTTCTTGGTCTCTCCACCTCGCAGGGACAATTTCAGAAGAGGAACGACGAACAGGGGTGGGTAGAAGAGCCGTGCAAATCTTTTGCGGCTCCCCAATAGCGACCTTCCCCTGGGAGCTTCAAAATAATCTCTGGCCGGCTTACTCTCCCGACATACGTCTTGAAAGATACCGTGGCTTGCTTTTCCCCGGTTCCTGTACCAGGGGACTGCAGCTAACTCAAGCTTAAATCTGTAATTTTTTAAAGGACCCAAAAAAAGTTGCCCCCGTTTGACCATTAATTGGCCTTTTTTGCTAAAGTTTCGGGTTAGTTCCATTAAAAGTGCTGATCGATACCCCCTCACTAAGGTGCTTTTTTTTTCACGGCCGGTGATGAAGAATAAGTTTTTGACTTTTTAAGGAAAAGGAGTGGCCATTGTCTATGCCGTAAGGGAAACCCGATGCGGCCATCCGGCGCCTTCCTTTCTACCGTCATATTTCCTAATCCGTGTTCAGGGTTCTTTTCCACAGGGTACCTGCTGCGGGTCTTTTCTGGCACTTTTTTTGAACCAAGATTGGATAGATGAGAATCTCTCCATCGGCCTGTGAAGGTCCCTTTCCAGTTAGTACTGCCCCCCATGCCAGATATCCCCTCCTCTAGGGGATCTCCAGTCTAGAATCACCCTTTTCTCAGGCCGTTTCCCCCCCCCCCAACAGGAAGAAAGAAGTTTAGTTGAGGTTGGGTACTCCGCGTGGTTCGCCCCTCTGTTTCGAAACTGAACACTGATAGCCTCCGGCCCAGGTTTTTTTTCCCGATATTTTTTCCGCAGGTCCTGACCCTGTGACGCCCAAAAACACTCGTTTTTAAGAAACCGGATAGTTCCCAAGGGGACGGGACCCGGTTTCCCATTTGGTGTTTCGGATTTCCTGATGATGTACGACGGTTTTTTCTTCCAGAGTTTCTTTGCAAGGGAACTGTTTTTCCTCGTGGTTCAGAAGGTAAGATGAGCTTCCGCGAGGATAGGTATGAACTTCAACTCCCCCAGGTGCAGTGAAAATTGCCGCCAATTTTTTCCGATGCCAGTAGATGGGGGACAGGGTACATGAAGCTGTGTGGTTCGTACATCCTTCTGTCACTTTCGGAAAGGAACATGCCATGATCAGTCAATTTGCCTGCAGCCCGCGTTTCTTGCCTGCCATTTCTCTCCGCCGCTCTCCTGGTGTTTAGCTGGATATCGGCCGCGTTTCCCGCGACATGGTTGATTTCGCATGATTCCTTTCTTCCCCCGCCTCTCTCAGAGGACTCTCGAAGATATCCCCCTTCTGCGACCGGGTGGGACCGTTCCAGTACCAGTCCTTCCCCCCAGCTTTTTCAGGACATGCCCCAGTGTTCGCCGCAGCCCGGGAGAGTTCCTGATCTCGGCGAAGACCACCACTTCTATAAGGCTCTGGCTCTGGCCGCTCGCCCGGTATCGGCCCAGTTGCGTCTTTTGCTGTGCCAACTCGATGATACTACTTCTATTCCCCAATTAAGTACGCCCTTTTCTCGAGATCTTCTTGTTAGAGAGATCAGCTCCCTCCCTCTAATTAATGCGATTCATATACAGTATTAGCATCGATTGTTGACCTTACTCTCAACTGTGGGCCGTACCCACGAGAAGGCAAGGCCAGCGAGTCTTCCCCTCCGACCAGGTGGTGGTAGCTCTCTTTTCTCTGGTCTCTCCATTCTGATCGAGCCTTTCATTGTAACGTATTTTCGAGGAGAGGAAGAGGCTCTTTTTTCCCTCGGTACAAGGCCGCTGGCGATGTGGAGAGCGTCTGTCTTCTATGAAGAACTCCAGCAGGAATGTTCTTTTCCTCTCTTGTTTCGCTACTTTCTCGAAGAAAACCACGGAGCGGTTTCGACTGCGGCCTCTCCCCCACTATTTTTAACCAAAAGGATGACTGCCTAAGACGATTTTTTCCTCCCTCTCCCGTGGCAGGTCAGCACAACGCTCCGACCTTCCTGAGCATTTCAAAGGTTGAACTGTCCCCTTGTGGACTTCGCATGGAATAGTTTTTTTTCTCTTCCGTACCCGTTACCACCCGAGGCGTTGCTTTACCTGGGAGGGCATTTTTTTTTGATCTTAACGCGTGCATTCCCGATTCCTAGCGGCTAAGATTGCCCCTCCCTTAAAGAGAACCCTGAACCTTTTAAAGGAAATGGTACGCTCCGCTATTTTACATCCCAGAGATATCCCCCGTCTGGTTCTAAGATCCCCCGGGCCAGTGCACGCCAGTTTACTCCCAGGGTTCCACGCGGAGTCGGACGTCTACCGGAAGAGACAGGTCCGGTCCTTAACTCTGCGGCCAAAGGCCCCCCGCGCTGACATAGCTTACTCTGCCCCCCCGCGGAGGCCAAAGCCCCTATGATCCGAAGATCTTTGGTCACCGAACCGGTCTGCCGCCGGCATGTGCAGGCCAATAGAGGCGCCCCACTCTCCCAGGTGACCCCAGAAGGAATAACACCTTAAACACCTATACCCCCTTAAAAATGACGACATCAGAGGACATGTGGAGGTCGACGGGAGAACCCCTTCAAGAACAGGTCTTTTTCCCCAAATTCTTTGGATTAAGAAGATCTTGGGAGAACTGATGGCGCAGGAAACCTCGCGGGTCCCCTTTGAAGAACCTTGAGGCCGTTCCCCCCTTAATGGCCATCCGGATCCCCAACTTCCACGGGTGTCCGTCCCCCAGGTGAGGATTCAATTATCTGCAGCACGTGGAGGGATGGAACCTGTTCCGAAGGCACAAGAGACCCTTCCCCAAGTTCTTCTTTTTCTTCCTTCAGGGAAAGAAAAGTTTTAAAGGGGGCCCGAGGGAAACTTAAAAGCTGGTAAAAATGTTGAAGTGAGGAAAAGACAAGGATTTCTTTCCCGTTTGTACTTCGTAGGCTATTTTCCCCGAGGGTGGAAGAGAACGTCCCAGGGATTAGTCCCCCTCTTTTCCTGAAACAATCCTTGGATAGTAACCAGGTCTCCGGTGAAAGGAAGGAAGGAGAACTACTACTAGCCTTTAGAGCCCCCCAGCATGGACTTGAATGGGCTTTTTGGGGGTCGGAAAGGCTGAAAAGGGTTCGGGATCCCCCAGAAGCCGGTAGGTTAATAGGCTGCGAGCACAAAAAGGTCGTTAATGACCCTAGATATAAAGTGTTTTGCGGTAGATTGAAAGGCTACTCTTTGTTTCCTTACAAGATTAAGATTGAAAGTACGTCTGCCGGGTCGAAAAATTGGCAGGACCCTCCTTAAAAGCCCTTTTTCACTCGCAGAGATGTCTTAATAACCCTAATAAGTTTGAAAAAGTTCTTTTTTCCTAGAACCCGGAAGAGGTTGTCGTTTTTATGCCATCGCGACGCACCTGGAGGGAAAAAGACATTTCCCTCGACTTCCCTACTAGAGAATGCCGCGACATACAGGCCTTAAGATCCGTCTTGCAGGGTCGTTAGCTTTTAAAAGGAAGTGGCCGCGGGTTAAAGTGCCGCTCGTGAACTTCTCGAAGTTCCCTTTTCCAAGCCCGGAATTATTTTTTTACATTCAATGGCAAGTGGGTATTCGTTCCCTTCCCAGGGCTTCTCCTTCAGTCGTTGCTCAGAACGATGCGGAGGCCCAGGTGTGGGAGGAAGATCCGTTGGGGGCCCCGGACCCCCTCTGGAACAGGAAGGAAGGGCTCTTCCCTCAATTCGGGAGGCCTAGGGGAACGCCACTGCCTTGCCCAGGCTTGCCCTCGCAAGAAGGGCTCCCTTCAGTCTTCCGGGGGGCAGCTTTACCGTTTCCAAAGCCCGGGACATTTTCAGTCCCTTGCGGTTCCACCTGCCTCTGGGAAATCCAACGATTCCTCGCGCGCAAGGTTCCTCTTTCCGTTGTTGCCCATGAAGGTTAGGAGTTCGGGAAAAGTTGAAAAAGGCTCGGGGAGCTTATGGTTAAGAAGGAGAGACGACGCCGGTAAATCGGGTCCGGTTCCTGAGAGTCCGCGGAAGAAATAATTCTGGACTTCAGTCCTTGCCTCTCCGAACGAAATTCTTTTCGGATGTAAGCGGCTTTCCCCAGTATTCCCCCAGGAGAAAGCTTCCGTTTTTTTACGCGGGTGATCCATCCCTTGAGAAAAGTCTTTTTTTTATGGAACCGGGGCGTTTTCTTTATCCTGAAGGAAGGATATGATGTAATCCTTTTGCGAGCGGCCCGTGGGAAATGGCCTTCTTCTTTTCTCCGGTCCCCTTCCCCCCCCCGGGGCAGAGAGCGGGCTGAAATGTAGATCCTTTTTCCCCGACCTGAAAAGTTTCCCCGCCCATGTCCACCCGTGCAGCCCGTTTGGTAAAGGGTACTTTTCCTTGGACACGTTGTATGTACGGAACCCGGGCCGTTTTTACGAACCGGTTTCTGATCATTCCTTTTTTTCCTCAAGGACGTTTTTTCCGCCTCGTTGGTGCTGTCCGCCCACTGCGTCCCCGTAGTAGGCCAGTCTCTTTTCATCCCTGTTTTTATAAGAAGGACGCCTTCTTCGAACCCCGCTCACGCGACATGGTTTTCTCCGACCCCAGGATGGGGACTCTCCGGGTCCACTAACATTTTCCTGATGGAGGGTAAACTTCCCTTCTGAATCGAAGCCCTCCTCCCTTACCGGAAGCCAGGTAAAACCTTCCCGATGAAAGCTCGTCCCACTTTCCTGAAATTTCCTTCAGAATATCACATTGTAGAGACCCAGGACTAAGGCCCCCACCACAGAGTCCGCTAGCTAGCGCCTTCTCTGGCATTTTCTTTTTCCTCTCCGGGGGGTTGGTTTTCTTTAGAGCCCCGTTTCGCTCCTGGGGCGGTTGGTGCCACCCACTTTGACGTAATCGGCATGACTTTGTGTCTTTCGAGGAGCGCGCGCGGTGACGGCTCTTTTTTTTTTGAGCGAGATTTTTACTAAAACACCAAAAAAACCAAAAAAAACAACAACACCCCAAAAAAAACCTTTTTTTTTTGAGGATACCCCTTTTTTTTTTTGTCCCCCCCCCTTTTCAAGATAAAGTATTGCATTGGGTGCACGACAGACAAGGAGCGCAAAGTGTTTCGGACTCTCCGACAGGGCCCCGAGGGAGACACCGACTCTTCCCCTCGCGTTTCAGGATTAGATTTTTTACATTCTGGCTCCGGATGCGCTTGCGGCATGGCCTTAAGGCTGGCAGAGTTTCTTGGGTACCTGCGTACTTCGGTATTCCCAGCTTCCTTTTATGCGCGTCTTTAGTACCCCACCTTCACGCCAGCAGGAGTGGAACGAGCGTTCTCCTCCCGGAGATAATGCCCTTAAGGAGAGTTTTTTTCCTGCGCCGTGATATCCAGCTCACCCCACAGTCTCCTACGACGATGCCCTTGCGCCAGTGGTCCTTATCCCCCCCCCCCAAAGAGGGTACCTTCAAATTTAATGATCAATGGTTGCCTGTCCGGCCTGGTTTTTTTTTTTCCGGGCATTTCCTCGTCGCAAGGCTCCTGCCCCCCCAGACGGGCCTTAGGCGGGAGTGGACCTTTGGGCATTTTCTCGGCAAACGGATCTTTTTTTTTTTTTTCCCGATCATTCGCGGTCCCTTCGGCTCAGCCGACCGTTTTAGTTTCCTTCCAGGTTCCCCCCCTTTTTTTTGAAATCCGTCTCTCTAGTACATCAGCCTCTCCTTCCTTCTACCCCGGCTCTCCGTTTGAATCCATGAAAGAACCTTTCTCTTCACGATACGGGGTTCTTCACTTAGGCGTCTAAAAAGTCCTTTCACTCCAGGGAGAGCTCTTTAGTAACCGGAAAAGGCTGCGCTGACCCCCTTTTCTTCGAAATGCTCACCAGAGTAGTCCAACGCCCCACTCTCGCTTCAGATAAGTGCTGTACCCGCCAAGGTTTTTCTTAGCTTTTCTTGTCTTAACCTCTCGGCCCAAGCGAATGTTCCGGGCCTTTAACCTTTTTGTAACATTCACCCCCTAACGTCGTGCTGTGAACCCCCTTCGCACCCTTTCCCCAAAGAAGACTTTCCCGCCTCCTGAAAGTACCCGGTGTCTTCAAAAGGCTTATCTATGCCCCCCCCCCATTTCTCCCCGAAGGCCATTCCTCATCGGGTGTCCCTGTTTATTTTTTTCTGGCAGGGCGGTTTTTCTTTTCCCCCATAAGGGTGCCTTTCCCCATCCGTATTCCCAATTTTCCCGGGCCTGTTCACCTCGGTGCTGAGCCGTCGTCTTTCGCGAGAAGCTTTGGAATTTGTACCTTTCCCTGGATCACTTTCCAAGCCTTCCCCTGCGCGGCAATTTGGTGGCGGAGAATCAGGGACAGAAAAACTTTTTTCCCCCTGGGTTCCCCCCCCCCGTTTTTTTTTTTTTTTTTCCCCAATCCAATTCATGGTCCACCGGGCTTTTCTTAACGTCAGCCACGGATCTGCCGTTCGTAGTAGGCTCTTTTCCGCCGGCGCGCGCATTCCCGGCCCCAGGGCTGTCGCGATGGCCCTTTCCTGGGGCTTTTCTTCCAACGGGACTGTTTTGTCAGTCGGTCAGATTCGCAGCATTTCTGTTTTGCCCCCCCCAGAATTTTCCTCGTTTCCAGTTCCCAGGGTGCTCACGGTCGCAGCCCCTGATCGGTCATCGTTTCGGAGGTCTCCAAAAAAAACTTGGAGATGCATCCGACCTCTAATTTTTTTGTTGTTTTGATCGATTTCCCGTAGGGTTGTTCCGGATCCGAGCTTTCCCTATAATTCTAGGACCTCTTTTGAGAACCTTTCCCTGCCGGACTCCTTAATCCGCTTCTGGGGGTTTCACCACATCTCCCTCCCCTGATAGGCATCAGTGACCCCGCCGGCCTTCACACTTGTGACGAGTCCTTTTCAGAGGGTGGCTAGGCAATAGAGAATCCCGGTTCCGGTTAGGAACTAATCCTTTGAGACGTCTAAAATAGCTACGCCTTTACAGGAATGAGATCCTGGCCCCTTTGAATTTCCCAAGTTAGCCGAGGGTACCCAGGACGTTATTTCTGTTAAAGATGGCCCAATCTTGTCTTTTAAAGGACTTATCCCACCCCAGTGGACTTGTTCCCCCCCTTTTTTTTACTCATTGGCCCTCCTCAAGGTCTTTTAGCTCCCCCCACTTTGTCGATCCCTACACGGACCCCGTTGTCTCCTTCTGGCTGCAATCCCTCTCGAAGTTTTTTTTTAAGCAGTCTGAAAGGAACCATTCTGGTCTCCCGGCCCGCACTTTCATTTTTTTTTTTTTTCGGGACATCCCGCTTCCGGATTTCCGAAAGAACTTCCTTCATCGCGCTCAACCCCTTGATCAGGGTTTCCCCCTTTCAGGGATTCTTTTTCACACTTTTGTGTTGGATAGCTGCTTTCCCCTTCCCCCTCTGAAGTTGGATGGTCTTCTTCGAAAAGGGCTTGCTCTTGGCGACTGATTTGAGGGTATCTCCTTTTTATCCTTCGGGTCAGGTGACCACCGCCCTATCTCAGCTCTTCACTAAGCAGAGCTTTAGTGGGACCTTTTTGTCTCTTCTTTTTGTCAATGCCCCTGGATTTTTTAAGAGCCCCCCTCCTTTTGCCACAGTAGTTCCACCTTCCGGGCCGGGGAGATCCTTCCGGAATCCTTTTGAAGAACATTTTCGAACGGGGGGGCTCCTTCTCTGGACCCCGCCTTATTGCCTCTCTAACTAAGGTGCCTCTCGCGCGTTCGTTGTTATTTTTCCGTTAGAGGTGATCATGTTTCATCCCTTTAGATGATTGTAAATCTTTTTGATGAAATGAAAGCCGGTCCCTCCGGTGAAGATAAACATCCCTTTAGTTGGAACTTCGGTAACCTCAAGTTGGTGGAAAGGGTACCCTGCGAACTTGAACCCCGGACGGGAGTCCGGGACCAGGTCTTCCCCTCCAAAAGGTGTCCTTCTTCTAAACTTCCCTTCGCGGTGTAGAAAGCGTTGCTTTCCCCTCCACTGGCGCGCGGTCTGTTCCTCTTCTCCTTTTTTTTCATACTTTTGTTGAGCTGGAGGAGAAGTCGACTTTTCCGCGGAAAGGGTGATTCTATGAGAACGGTTCTCTCCCCAGATAGGTCCGGATTCTTTCTTCCCAGTGGAGTACTCTTCTCCTCTCCCCATTTCTTCCAAGTCCCCCCGTCCCCTGTACCCCCCTTTTCCCAACGATCGCACGCCTTCTTATGACAAGGCACGACATGCCCACACGCCTCCTTCTCGCTGGTGTAGAGACCAGGCGACTTTCCTCCGACCCGGCTCTGGAGGTCATTTTCTTGAAGGAGCGTCCGGGTTTGAGAGTTCCCTTTCTTCGTTCTGTGAACCCAACTCGAGGGATACTTTCTTATAGGACTCGCATTAATTAGATTTTTCTCTGATACTCCCTCCCTTTTCCTTTCCGTGGTGTGTTCTTCTCTCTCTCTCCCTCTGAGTATTCAGAGATTCATCCAGATTCTCTTCTCTTTTTTTTTCAGCAAAAGGAGCGAAAACTTGGGGCCCCCGCTTAAACCCTTTCCAGCGAGGTCCCGGAGATCCCTCCGCGGTAGGTGGTAGGCGCCCTCTTTTTTTCTCCCCTCTCGCCGAGAAAGGGGCCTTTTTCCCTTTTCTTCCGCGGAGGGTTTGGTACCTTTTTTTGGAAAGGTTTTCTCGCTATGCGCGTAGCTCGTAAGTCTCCCCCCTTGACCTTTTGTTTTTTCCTCTCTTCTAACAAGACGGGATCATTCCCTTTTCCCCCTCTTTGCGGTTCGTGACCTGCGCTATCTCCCCTCCCAGGATGACCGCGGCGCCTACGAAGTTTCCCCTTGTCTTTTGAAAAAAAGCTTTCCCCCCCCTTCGGGCCCCCAATAGGCCTTTCCCTTCCGTACTAGGCAGTTTTTACATCCGGGACTGTTTTAAGTGCGTCCCTAAAAAAGAGACTTTTCCCCCTCGTAGGGATTGTCATTTTCTTGCAAAGGGTCTTTTATAGGCACCTTCTGCTTTCTTTAAGATAATGAGTCTTCCCCTTCTATAAGCTGACCGTCTCGAAAAGTCCCCCTTCAGTCCGCCCCGGCGCCCTCCCCCCTGATAAGCAGCCTATCAAGTCCCATTCCTCTCCAGGGAAAGGCATTCCTGCGGACACCGCTCCGAAAGCGGAGTCTTCCTCCCCCGGGTCAACCCTTGTCTCCAGCGGAAATCCTTCCTTTCTTTGCCAAAGCTACGTACCTCCCTTTTACGAGACCTTTGACCCACCGCGGAGTCCTTCTTTCTTCCTACCCAGTGAGGTGGTAACCCCTTCGGCCGAGAGCTTGTCTTTTCCTTTTAAAATATCGAGCAAACGAGTGCCTGGCCCTAATATACCTTCAGACTAAAACTCCTTTTGTGAAAATGACCCGACCTATTCTAAAATCGGGTCTCCACCGCCTTTGAGCACCTCCCAGAAAGGTACCCCCCCTGATATAAAACCTATCTTCTCCCAGGGAGACATGATGTCTCCGGTATAAGGGGGCCTTTTTCCCTGCTTCCTCCAAGGGAGGGCGGAGGACATTCCTTTAAAAATACGGCCAAAATCCTTTCCTAAACGGGCACGTCCCTCCAGAGCCCACGTTCTTTGTCAGAGAAGCCCTCCCTTTCCTTTTTCATAGCAGAAAACCTCGATCCCAGCAAAGGCTTCCCAACGAGAAAGAGTTTTTTAGGCGTGAAAGAAAAAGTTCCCTAGGGTGTTTTGAAACTTACCTTCAAATACTGTCCACGGGTCCCCCGTGCCCTCAGCAACTCATCTTGTAGGAGCAGTCGAGTTAAGCACTCCTCTGAGATTGGCCTCCGTGATACCCGTTTTCATGGAATATTTGAAATTGGGCCCTTTTTTTCGTAAACAAGGGACTCTGCCGGCAGGCGGCCCTTTCCTTAGAAAGAGATTTATCGTTGGACCCTTATTCCTGGGCTTTGGAAAAGGGTGAGAACTTTTTTTGCTCTCAGAATACGGTCCCCCCCTCAGTAGGAGCAGCCAAAAGCGCTCGGAAATCTATCTCATTTTTTAATAAGGGGTGGGGGTGATATCTCTTTTTGGAAAGGTCGCCAGGTGGTTTTTTTTGGGTAAGAATGGGCCGATGACCCCCCCTCTTCGGAGTCTTTCTTTCAAG
>Ga0179593_1563064_pt1 | contig 17063 bp, 24 predicted proteins | sample CZODoug2_1_08_16_FD_185931 | JGI IMG/M metagenome (GOLD analysis project Ga0179593, IMG submission 185931) | Vadose zone soil fungal communities from Angelo Coast Range Reserve, California, USA - CZODoug2_1_08_16fungal (PacBio error correction) | ecosystem: Environmental > Terrestrial > Soil >... | reverse complement strand
CCCTTGGGACATTAAGGCGGTAAGATTTCCCCTCCTCTCCAGGTAGTAGAAATAGTCCTAATGACTCTTATTGGTGAGAGGTCTTCCCGTGAAACCTTTTTTTTCCTTTTTTTGTTACCACACCTTGATGTTCGAGACCGCGAATGATCTGCGGGAGGGCCCCTCCAAATCCGTTGAAACATTCTCTTCCTTAAACTTTCTCCCCCTATGATTCTTTTCGAAGTGGATTCCACCCCCCTGTAATCTTTCTTTTTGCCCATCGAAATAGAATGTAGGTCCATGTTTCGTTGAGGCCCTTCAATATCTCTTATTCCCCCTGTCCTAGAGGGCGCCCTTCCCTCTAGCTGTTTTTTGGTTGAGCGTGTCTCGGAAATTAAGGGCTCCCTGCGGTTCTTTTTTTCCTTGTCTGAGAACAACCCCTTTTCCTTCTAGCCCCATTGCCCTTCTTTCCGTCGGTCCTCTCCCGAATTGATCTGTCCCGTAGGCCCTAAGTCTTGGCAATTTTCCCCGGGTTTTTTTTGATACCCTTTTTGGGGTGTCCCGTTTTGAATCTCCTTTTCCTCTTAAATGCTTGACGGAAATCCACACTTCACAGAGCCCTTTTTTTCTTTGATGAAAAATTCTTTTTTTTTTCTCTTCTTTTGTGGAATTTTTCCCTTTCTTGAGGTTTCAGGAAAAGGAGTTCCTTTACCCCGTTGAATTCGATGCACGTTGCAATAGAACCTTTCCTCCCCTCGAAACTTAATCTCCATTTAAGTAAAGAATCCCCCCCCAAGGCATCCTTCGAGGGTAGTAATCTTTTTTTATGCGAAGGTCACTTTATGCTGTACGGAAAAAACATTTTTTGTTTCCCCCTCCTTCAAGTCCCCTTTAGCCTCCTCCTCCTGGACATGGCCCTTGCGGGGCCCTCTTGCCGTGAGTTTTTTTTTCCTCCCTTAGTAGTATAGGGTGCGCCGGCCGAGCGTGATTTCGCCCTTATTTTCACCTTCCCTTGCTTCGTTAAGTTGTCAGTATTTTTTTTTCCCCCACCGTTTCTTTTCTGGCGAACCTTCGTTATGCATTTGAGTGCACCGTGAAGGATGTTTCCCCCCCAAGCGTTCGAGTTAGTTTTTCACCCCAAGTTTCTTTCTGAGATTTTCTCTCGAAGCTCTCTTTCAATAAAACTGCAATCATCCCTTTCCAGGTACCCCCCCACCCCCCCAGAAGCCTCTTTAGGTTTTTCCCCGGTAACCCCCTCCTGAGGACTTTTTTTCAAGGTAACCTTCTGGGCCAAAAAGGGCATATCACGAGATTCCCCTTTCTTCCCCCATCTTTAGGTACCCTCTCCCTTTCCCCCTTCCCCTTTGAGAGAATCGTTGATAGCCCCCCCCCCCCCCCCCCCCCCCCCCCCCCCCCCCCCCCCCCCCCCCCCCCCCCCCCCCCCCCCCCCCCCCCCCCATTTTATCGACACCTCTCAGAACTTCCACATTCATTTACTCCCCTCCTATATTCCCCCAATCCTGTGCGCCCCTCAGCGGCGTCCTCTTCTTTGTGATCTTTCCCGGAGGATGTATGGCAACAGTCATTGCAGATGCCTCGGTCCCCCCCCAAACCACCCAAACCCCCCCACTTCGGTTTTCTTTGGCTTTGTCTAAAACCCCCTTTTTCTGAAGTGCTCGTTTTCGCGTAACCAGGCCCGAACCTTCTCCGTGCCTTTTAACGTGTTCTCCCAAATAGTTTTTTCCTCCCCTTTCTACGACTTTTTCCCACTGCGACAGGTTGCTCGGGCTCCGTGTTCTGTCAAAAGATCTTCGTATTTTCGGAACACCCTTTTTTTTTTCGGGATTCTGACAACTCCGCTTTAAACTTCTCTTTCCTCCTGTAGGTGTTTTTGAGGAGAGTGGCCCAAAGCTCATTCCCCCGACATCCCATTGGCCCTTGGTTCTTCTGCGTTTTGAACGAGCTCTTTGTCAATGATCGGCATCAATCCGGATTACCTCCTTCCGGTACCCTCTCCAAAGGCAGTTTATGTTCCGAGGTAGAACGGTGAACATATTCGTTTTTCCTCCCTTTTTTGCAGGTCTCCCCCCCCCCCAGACCTTTTTGTCGAAATCTTCCTCAGGACCCCCCAACGTTTGACATGAATTCTTTGGAGCATCTAATGCATTTACTCCTCAGTGCCCTTTTCTATTGAACATTTTCTCCCCCCAGATTTTTTTTCTTTCCCCTTATAGAAAGAGTCCTGAGTATGTCAATCCGGTTTTCTCTTTTTCCCCTCTGCTCCTTTTTCCTTTTGAGCTTTTTTTCACATGGACGGATAGGCTCCCGGTGAACCTAGCCTATATTTTCCCGGCTTCTCTCCGGTTATCTTCTAGAGGATTTTTACCTCCCGTTTAGATGTTTTATGATACTTAATTCCAGGTCTTTTTTTCGGCAGCTTTTCTTCGGTTTGCGATCCTTTCTTTTTTGGTATTAATTTTTCCGCAAGACGGAGGGATTTGCCCCCTTTTATCCTTCCTTAAAGAGTTTAGCTTCTTGATTTTCTGAGCCTCCCGGGAAAATACTAAACTCCCGGTAGCTTTGACGAGGCTTCCCGAACTCCTTTTACCGACGCTCCCGGGAGGTTTCACCACCAGTTCTAGATCTTTTCATGGTGTCTCAGAGTCAATTCATCCTTTTAACTCCGAGACATTTCCCGTTCCTCTCCCTTAATCCTAGACCGGTCCCGTGTTCCGCAGTTCTTTCCCCATGATGTTGCTTCGTTACTGAACCCCCAAGGTGCTTTTTCAGTATGGTGTGACCTTTGCGCCCCCCTTCCGACCCTCGCCCCCCCGCCGGCGGGGATTTTTCATTGTGGGCTTCTTGGAACAGAATTTAGTTTTTTTCTTCAGAATTTTTCCGTGTTCCCGGCCCTTCCTCTATAAGCACTTCCCCTCCGATGCCCCTTTTCCCCAGCCGCCAGAGGCATCGGCAAACACTATCTAGATGATTCAGAAGTTCCCCTTCCCAGTTTTCCCTTATGTGCAACCCCGCCTAATTTCTCTTCAGGCTGATGGCATCAAAACCCCCCCCACCCCCGAGTCGAAGACATTTGGAACCCCCCTTTTTTCCGGTTCCAAGACCTTTCCTGAAGCTAAGCCTCCGAACCTACGGTAAATCACAAGGGCCTCTTTCTGGGTTCTTCGTTCCTTCATGGAGGTCCTCCTTTGGTGATTCTTTGACCTTCTTTGGTCTTCTCTTTCCAATCTTTACGAACAGACTTAAAACCCCCCTCCAACGCGCAGGTCATTCGAAACCCCCCCCGAGTTTTCTTTTTACCTTTTTTCCTTAATGACGAAACTTCTCTTTACTGGACCTAAAATCGTGTCGATATGAGACGTTTCCGTTCCAAGTCCCCCCCCGCCAGAAGACCCAGGGATTATCTTCCTAGGTCCCCCTGCGGATTACGTTTGTATTGGACTGTTCTCCCGCTGCAGCTTGGTAATTCCTTGGAACCTGTCAAGCTCCCTTTCTTTTCAGGTACACCCCTCTGTACTAAACTCTTTCTTCTTCTTTCCACTGGCGGCGACGGGACGGTGCGAGACTTTTCCCCCTCAAGGATCTTCCTCCCCTTCTCATAGTTTGTGAGAGACTTCCTTTTTCCCGTACCCTTCTCCCGACGAAGCAAAGGTTTCCTTTTTTCTTTTTTTGTTGAGCTCCTAGTGGATCCTCTTCCGGTAGTTGCATGAACCACTTTTTTTGCTTCTCCCTGCGTATCCATCCACCCCCTTTTACTCTTCGAGGGCTTTTCAAAAATACCCCTCCCTGGTAGAGGCCTCCTTTTGCCTTCCCACCCTCTTTATTGAGATAATAGGTCGTAGGATTTCTGTGACTTTTTTTTTACTCAACAACTTATAAGATTTGCAACCCCCTTGCTCCTTCACGAGGACCTCTAGGAACACCCTTTTCTGGGACAGAGATCCCACTTTTTTGCTCAGACCCCCCTTAGCCCCCCATTGACTTTTGAATTTTCCAAAAAATTCCTCTTTACAAATAATATTCCTGTAGATTCCTTAACCTTTGTCACTGTTTTCCCCGCCCGAATTTTCTTCCAGGATCTATTCCGAACCCCTTCCCATGTGCCCCCTTTCTTGAGTAGATATAGGTGTAGGTTGGGGGTGTCCCCTTTTTCCCTCCAAGCTCCCTTTATTCCTTCGGACCTTTCCCTCGACGATAGCCCTTTCCCCTTTATTTTTTTTTGAACCTTTCGATCGTTTTTCTTTTCAGCGGCGTGATCTTCCCTTATAAATTTATTCCGGTTTCTAAGTCGCACCTGCAGAAGGCCCTTTCCTTCCCCCTCAACCCATCTATTCCCGTCAGAAACCCAACAGCGTAGGTAATTTCTTCCCCTCGCGTCTCCCCCCCGTTGATGATTTCGCTGTTTCCCCAAATGTTTTTTCCCCCCCCCCCATGCAAGTCACCGCAAGCATAGCAGAGACACAACTTTCTAACGTCCGACCCTGCGGGTCTTACATGGGTTCTGACGTCTTTCTTTAATGTCTTTCTTACTCCAGAGAGGTGAGTTCGAACAACCCTCCCCCTCCCTGCCAATTTTTCCCCCCCCACGAAGTTGGACCCTTTTTTTAGGTTTTTTCCCCTAACCTTTTTCCCTCCTTCCCGCGGAGACTTCCTGTTATTCTTTCTTTGCACCTCCTTTTTCTTGGGGACTTTGGTAGTCGTATTTTTCCAATAGGACAGTAACCTCCCTGCTTGATTCCTCCCCCCCAACAAAAACTTTTGCCTCCTAAATTCCCCCCCATTGCTTCGAGACCTTCCTCATTATCTCATCCTCACGTCCGCGGGCGAATAGGTACCAAGTACCTTTTATTCCAAGGACCCCTTCAACCTTCTTCAAGGGCTTTTTTGCCTAACGCCCCCCCTTGCGAAACCCCCACGGTTCCTTCCCCCACTATAGACATGCTGAACATTACCTTTCCCTCCTCAGTTCCCTCTATCGCAACCTCTCCTCTTTCTTCATCATAACTTCCCCGGTTCGGATAGTTCCCCCCCCCCTCTTTGAGAACAAGAATTTTCTTTTCTCTTCTTCCCGAAGAGTGGTGGGATGGGAGCCCCCCGATGTCGGGCACATTTTTCACTCCAATTCTCCTGGGGCCCCTCTTCGATGGACAATTTGCGAAGGAGATCTTAGGCTAACCAGCCACCCTGCGCCCCCCTCTTTTTCTTAGCCTATTTTCCCCCCTTCCATGGTGATTTCACTCCAGAGTCCCTTTCCTTGGAAGTTCCGTTGCTGGAAACGATCTTTTCCTCTTCATAGCTTTTTCAGTTAGGTTTTTTTAGCTGACCGACCCTTCCCTATATACCCTCCTCTCCCTTTGTGGTTGTTGATTATCATGTCCAAGAGTATGACGCCCTCTTCAGCATCATTCCCCTTTCGAATGACGCTGTTTTAGACCTCTTCGAACGCTCTCCAAGAGTACTTTGAAGGGACATATTCCGATTCTTTTCCCCCAGGTTTTGATTTTTAGCTCACAGCCCCCTGAACCCTTCTTTTCCTTCTGCCCCCTCCCACGTATTGTTTTTAAGCACAGAGCGCCTTCTAAGACGGTCTTTTATCTCCCTCTTACCGGTCCATGCCAGGTTCCTGCATAGCCCTTCATTTTGGAAAATACTCTTTTGCAAGCCCCCCCTCTCCCCCCTAGTCGGACCCCTTCAATTAGTTTCAGACCCGCGGGACCCCTTCTTAGTACTTGATGCTCCCTTTTTAGATTTTTTTCCCATCGACCGGCTTCTAGTTTCCCTTCTCGCGATTGACAGACCTTTTTTCTCCCTTAGCCCCTTCCCAAAGACTAGCGGCTCCTTCCCAGGAATCTTTCCTAATGCCCCTTCGGTCTGGTGGATTCTCCCTTAATTCTGTTTTTCTTATGTGATTTGAGTGGAACTTTCCCTTCCTCTCCTGGTTCCAGGGCAGTTGGAAAGCCTCTATCGGCTTCCCAAGCCTTCTTTCTGGTTCGAGCCCGACCATGGGCGCGTAACCTCCCTTTTTCGTCTATATGTGTCCGGCACGGTTTAAACCCCCTTGTCATTCGTTCCCCCCGTTGGCATTCCCCGATAAGTCCTTTTCGATCCCTTGGTGATTTTTTTTTTCCCTAAGTCCATTTTTTTTTTCCTCACATCATCAGGAGTCTTTCGAAATCTTTTCCACCTTATTTTCCCCCCGAGTGCGCTTCCCTCCTGTGAGGCATCTTTTTGGAATCTTGCGCTGATGCTTGCGCTTTTCCGTCTCACAGGTGCTGATTTATCTTCTCCCCCTAAGGACCTCTGGGAAATTGTTTGTTTTCTTGGATATTTTGGGATAAAGAACGAAGTCCCCTGCTGCCGGCTCGAGCTTTTTCCTTTCTTGTTTATCCGATAACCTCTAATGTCTTTCTCCACAACACACCGCGAGGAATTCCCTCACGATCGTGTCCTTTCAACCCTCCCTTTTCCCCTTTTCAGCCTGGTTCTGTTTCCCTGGTAGGGCCCCTTCTTCGGCTGCGGCAGCACCTCTCCCCCGATCCTTCGCATTTTGTCAAACTGTCCTTTCCCCGAGACCTTTCCCTATAAGTAGGTTGCGTCTCAGACCCCAACGATTCCCCCCCTACTGGGTACCCTTTTTCCCGTTGTTTCCGCGCCCCCTTTTGAACTTTTTCCGGCTTGTTTTTTTTATCAGATTCAATTGCTTCTCCCCGCATTCCCCCCACCATAAACTTTGGCATAAAGTTTTTATCGATTGCCACCCTGGTAATGAGCAGTAGAGAATGGGCCTTCCTTTTTCCCCCCTTCTGTCATTTTTCCTTCCACTGCTTTTTTCCCAAGTTTCGCCGGTGATTTACATAAAATAAGCTTTTTTTGACGGAAACACTCCCCCCCTTTTTTTTTGACCTCTCCTGCAGTAGAGGTCCTCCTTCCGGGATTCTGGAAGTTTTTTCCCGCCGAGCCCTCCTCCGTTGTTCATGTACACAGGAAGATTTACCCATCTTTTTTCTTCTCTCCGTTTTTTCTTTTGCAGTTTTCTTTCCTTCATCCAAGGAGCCTCCTCAACCTTTTGTTGGGTTGAGAGACTTTTTTCAAGCCAGATCCCTCGTCCACAGGAAAGCGCCGCAAGGTCAAGAGTTCTCCCTTCTTTTCTTACGGTTCTTCTTCACTCGGCTTTTCCCTTTCTTTCGCTTTTTTTTTCTGTCCTTGGTTTTGCAAAATGTCTTTGTCCATGAGACTGTCCCCTTTTTCAATAAACAGAAAAAAGATTCTCTTTGTTCCCCTCTGTTTCCTCTCAGGTCAGGATTCCTGCCTTCCTTGGTTTCTTCATCAAGTTTCCTCTTTTCGAATAGACCAGAGAGTGTAGTCCCTTCCCTTTTCTTGGCTTTTTTTTCCCCCGTCCCCCATAGAGATCTTTTTCCCGAGGCCCCCGAGATCCGCCCTTGTTGGTTCTTTTTCCCTCAGTGATTCCCCCAGGACCACCCCTCCTTTCTAGCCCGCCGGCTCAAAGGCCGCGTCTCCCATCTCCTCTTACCCCCCCCCTTTTAGTTTCTACTCTACTTTTTCCGTGGATGTAGCCAAGGGCAAAAATGTTGAGACATCTACCTTCCGCTTTTTTTGTTGCGACATCTCGGGTTATAGCCCCTTCCCCCACCTTCGAGATCGAGCAAGGCTTCACCCCCCTTTTCCCCCCCCCTACTTCCTTTCCCCTGGTTTCCTTTTTCCTTTCGGTTTTTCTCATATATTCCGGCAGTCCCGGCTGCACTCCTCTCCCCGAGAGCAGCAAGTCCTTTTTAACCTTCAACCCCCTCCCTTTTCCCCAAACCATGTCGGGGAACCCCTCATGATTTTCCTTGAAGTAACATAGATTTGGACCCAATTTTTTCCCCCCGCATGTCCCCTCCTAGATTACAGTCCTCCCCCTCACAGATTTTAGCACCCCTTCGTGAGGACCTTTCTCTTTCCCGTAGAATATCGGGTGAATCGACGATCACTGCTCCTACTTTTGAGTCGTGTATACGGGGCTTTTCCGTGTTGGAACCAACTTTCTATCGGCGATTTTTGTTCCCGGCCTCTGACCCGGTATTTTTTAAATCTTTTTATCTTATTCTCAAAATGAGGTCAAGTCCGAGTCTCGCGGTGTTCACTTTCTCACTCCTTTCGGCCCTAGACCCATTCTAGACCTCTTCGGGCCGGTAAAAGTTCCAACCCTCCCCCCCCTTTCATGCCCTCATTCCTTATCTGGAGCTTTTCTAAAGAGATCAGCGCACCGGGTCCAAAGGTTTTTCCCCCCCTTCCCATTTTTTTCACCGTCGATCGACCGAAAACTAACGCCTGCTTCATATAGAACGACTTTAAGGCCACTCTTTCTCATCGTGCGAATCCCTCTTTCTCGAGTTTCCCTTCCTTTTTTGGTGGGATATTCGGCACCCATGAAATAAAATTTCTTTAGTTACATGGGAGGCGGGGGGGGGGGGTTGTCCTTTGGGTTCTATCTTTTGGAATTTGTATGTGAGCTGGAGAGGAATTGCAGCCCTCCCCCCCCCTCCGATGGGTTCGGGCTCGTTCCCTCGACCCCTTCTGCCTCTTTCCTTCCCAAGCGGGTTGAAGTTCATGCACGTGTGCAAAGGCATCTCACTCTTTTCCTCTAGTTCTCCTCCCCCCCTTTTTCCTGTAGGACTTAAACGCTCTCTATATTTAATCCTCTTTTCGTTGTTTTGTCTCTCTCTAAAGTTCCCAAGTTACACTAGGGGCAGTGGTTGCCTCGCTTCCAACGCTCTCCTCCCATTTGGACTCTTACCGGACAGACTCGATCCGAACGAGCCTAACCGCGGTGCCCCCCTTTTCCTCGAGTCCCCTGGTTTGGCAGCTGCTTTTGTCCAAAGCCATAAGGACCCCACCTCCCAAGATCCCTTTTCCATTTCATGACTTCGTGTACTCCCCCAAAAGGACTTCCGCTCGATCTTGCAATTAGTTTTTGAAGATTTTCCTCCCCCAGGTCGTTCGTATGTGTCCCCTCTTTGCTTCCCGAGACATGCATAAGGATTTCTTCTCTGGGTTAATGGCGAGTATTCCCGCATTTTTTTACCCTTTTTCACTCCTTGACCCCGGAACTATGTGATTGTACCTTCCATTGAGAAGGAAGAATGTTCCTTTACCCCTTTCCTCCCTGCCCCTGGGGCGTTACGCCGTGCGAAGAGTTTTTGATGCCGCGTATGGCTCTACTTCCGTCGACTTTTTCCTGGCCCGAGCAGAAATAGCTGGTCCGCCCCCCAACCCCTGTTTCTGGCAAGGTCCCCTCCCCAAAGAATGCTTATCTCCTTTGCTTCCAACAAGATAATGAAACATTGCCCCTCTCTTTTTCGTTTTTGTTTCCTTTTCCCTCATCGTCATGTCTCTTTTTCATCCCTTAGTAGACATTCCTGAATGAAAGTACCGGATCTTTTCGTCCCCGTCTCAAGATGTTCGGGAAATTTCCTTTGTATTGATGGAGCTCAGGATGGCTCCCTGGTTGACCTTTTTTCCCTTTTTACCTTATTCCCCCCTATCATTTCCTTTTTTTTTCCATTTTTTTTTGGGTTATTGACCCTCGCGGATTTCGGCGGCGATTCTGCATCTGTCCCCCCTCACTCTCTCCTTGCGATCCATGTACCAAGACTTCCCTCTGGCACCAGGCACAACTAAGATGTGCTCCCTCAGCTTCTCTCCTCAGTTTCCCCTTGTTGTTGCCCCTCACTCGGTTCTGATGAACTCCCCCCCACCCCTCTCCTTATCTCGCTTCTGGGTCCTCTCCCTTTCCCATCAAGTTTTTTTCGACTCCAAGATGCCGGCTCCTCTTTTTCCGACCCGCTGTTCAGGCGAATCCTTTCAAGGCTTTCTGTTGATCTGCTTATCTTCCCCCTCTCCCCAATCTTTCACATTCTCCCCCTCTTCCCCGATTCCCAGCTTTTTTTTTAATGCCACTTTTCTCGGGGCCCTTTCCCTTCCTCTTTCGTGATCTCTTCCCTTTCGACTCTCCGGCTTCCTTACGAAATTAGAACTTTTCTGGTTGAAGGAAAACGAGTCAACTCTTTCTACTTTTTTTCCTCATCCCCCCCCATACTGTTTTCCCTGGACCTTCTGTGGATAACGCCTCAGAAACCTTCCCCTAAGGCGAGGATAAACGAGTACTCCTTTCGTCTCCCTCTCTTTGCCAGGTGTTTGCCCCTCTATTCCTTCCCTTCCGTTCTTTTTTTTTTTTTTTGATAGCGATAATAATGGATCATTAAGCGTGTTCCGCTCACCCTTTCAGAAACTTTCCCTCCTTTTCTCCAGAATCTTTTATCTCGTCCGGTAGGTCTTTATCTTTCTTAATTTACCGGAACATTTTAACCAACTGTCAGAGAGGGAGTTTTCCTGTCGCTTCTCTTTTTTTTTCCCAACCGCCCCGCCACCGCTTCGCAGCCACAAGGTCGGCAAGTGCTCTGAATAAAGGCAGTTTATCCCCATTTTCTGCTCCCCTCCCCCCCAGGTCAACTTCGGTTACCTGACTTTTCGGCCAAAAGTCTGTACTTCTTTTTGGGAGAGGCTTCAGACGTTACTTCCCCCTCCCCTCCCTCGGCCGGCCTTACCTCTTCAGACCTATTCTACTGGTTGGAGAGTTACAGGAGTTTCAGTCCTAGACCTCCCCTTCTCTTTCTTGACCAATGCTTTTCTGAGTTTGTAGTTGGGTGATGCCCTTTTCGAGAGGACTGATAGTCCGTACACTCCCACCCCCCCTTTCGATCCCAAACTTTTCCTTTTTTTCATGTTGAAGTCTCTCTAGTGAGCATTCAATCTGTCCCCCCCTTCCCCCTTCCCTCTTTTCTTCAGTCCCATCGCCCTCCCCGCCACTTTTTAGTCCAAAATATCCCGAGAACACATCCTTCCATCCCGCCCCCTCTTGCTACCCTTTCAACACCCTTACGAATCCTGCCATTTCAAGCGTCCCCAGATCGATCCCGTTTCCCACGAATTTTATCCCGTTAGCTTTTTCTTTATTCTTAAGTCAACTTTCTCGGGTGCTTTTTCTTTGATTCGAGGAACCGCCTGGCCTCTTAACCTTTAGATGTCGAACCTCTGATAGCCTCACCTGCTGTTCGAATTGTATCTGTGGATTCACACCACCTCTCTCTCCCGTTGCCTGTCTCGGATTTCTGGCTCCCCAATGCTTGCCTTTCCGCTGTCAGAGAAGTCCCGTACTTCCCCTGAGTCTTTTCTCTCAGCTTGCAAATTAGATCTTTTTGTCCCTTGTTTTTCACATTTTTTGGCTCACGTTTCAAGGCTTCTAACATATTAATCCCGCGTACAATCGCTTTTGATAAGTCTCGACCCTGGAACAGGCCACCCCCCCCCCTGGTTAGGTACCCCCAATCCTCTCCACCTCCCCAGAGCCCCCTTAGAACTCCTAAAGGTTTTAACCTTATCAGACGGATACCAAGAATTTATGACTCATCTCGAGGCTTACCTCCCTTTTGTTTTCTTTCTCCGAGTCAAACCGCAGTAACTGTTAATTTGTCCCTTTCTTATCTGGCTTCTCTGGGCGTCCCAAGCCCCCCCCATTGAAGTTTGGGGGGCTGGTGCTTTTTTCTTCCAGTTTTCCAACTGCGATGTGGAATTTCGCGGTCAATGCTCCTCCACCCTCTTTGATGATCGATGTACATCCAATTCCTGGTCCTTTTCGTTGATTGCATCCTGGCACCTTTTTAATCTCGCTAGGTCTTTTCCCCCCTAAACCGTTTTTCCACAGTTACACATTATAGTTAGACAGACTTCCGTTGCCTCCTCTTTTTTGTGGTTCACTTTTAAGCCTTTTGAGTCAGTTTCAGACTAAGAGAAACTCCTTTCTTTGAGTTACAGAGCCCAGCGAGTCCCTTCAAAGGCCTAAATTTTAACAATTGCTGCCTTGAGTGACCAGCCCCTTAGACGGTCGAAGACTTTGAGAGAGCCCCGTGCACCGCCTTGGCTTTTTTACGGGCCTTCCAGGATTTCGCCCAAAGACAGATAAGGAAATCCCCCCAAAACTTTTTTGGAGCATCTTCGTTGCACGACACTCCCCCTTTTCTCTTTTTTACCCCGGGATTCAACGCCTCTTTTTCCCGTCTTGAGCAACTTTCTGATCTCGATTCGTGATTCCCCCCTTCGGTGAGGTTCGACACGGAGTCTTCTCCTGGCGGTGGCACAATTCCTTATTGAAAGAACTTGGCCCGTGGGCTTAGTTTTTTCCTTTAACCTCCTTCCCCCGTTACCCTTGAAGCTCCAGCCAGTTATGCGGTTACTTCATACGGCCGACGGCCGTCTGGTCTGGCGAGAAGGTCGCGTCTTGCCTCATCCTTCCCGCGGCTACTTTGCTCTGCCTGTACTTGGACGTCCCCTCATAACTCGCCTTTGAGTAACTCGCCCTACCTTTCCTTTCCCCTCCCTTCCATATGGTTTCCATCAGCAGAGATTTCACCCTTGTACCTTTTTCTCCACCAGTCTTTCGATCTGTTGGTCATTTTTTCAATATTTATTTCGTAACAGCAAAGTAAACGTCCTAGCACCCCGGGGCAGCCCTATGTTGCCCCTGGTCCTAGGTTTTTCTTCGGACAACAAAATTTGGTATGACATCTTTTCGACGCCTAACTTTGATCATCCCTCAAATCGCTTTTCTTTTGGTCTTTCTCTTGAACAGTTCCCCCTTTTTTCCTTTTTGGGCTTCTTCCACTTGAATCTCGACGGCCTTTTCGATACTTGATTATCATTTTCCTTTGAGCCCCTTTTTCCCAAGGAGTCACCACTCCTTGAAATCGGAAACTAGTGTCCTGTTCCCGCATTTTTCCGAATCTCCTACGGATATGAAACGTTAACTCCCCCCGTCCTTTTTGACTCCCCGAAAACATCCTCCATCGCCCATGGGCCCCCTCCCCCGTTGACCTATCGAGCATCAGGTGCGCCCCCCCCTTTCTGCTCATACCCCCCAAAGTTTTCGATGTTTTTCTCCAAGTCTCTGGTTCCTAATTTTTTGACGCCGGCCCCGATTCCGCTCTAACCGGCCCCCGTTTGTTTGGTTTTTTTTTCGCCTTTTTTCCCGAGACTCTCCTGAAATTCACAAGCTAGGAGGATAGTACCCCAATTTTCCTCCCTCCTTTTTTTCGAGCCCATTCTGCTTTTTCCCGTTCCCATTTCCCCATAGATTTTTCTCTGAATCTTTTTGCTAAACCTCGCAAGCAGAAAGGTCTATCAGCAATCCGTTGCAGCCACCGGTCGCCCCTAGTGGATTTTCCAAGATTGCTCGCCCTTTCCTCCAGGAACTCCCCCGACGTCCTTTCGACCGAATAAGTGGTTCTGGACAATCCTTTCCGTGGCTCCACCTGTCGTTTTCCCTGGCAGGGCGAGGTCCGGATTTTTTCCTTTCCCAAATTATTATCTCTTCTTTCTCCAGTTTTTTTTTTTAGAGATCCCTCTTCCCCTTTACAAGCCCCTTTTCAGAAGGTTCGACATAGGTTTTCATTTTCGGTAGACATGAACCACTTCTGGCCGCGGCAGGAGGCGGGTCTCCTTGACCCTCCTTTTTTTTTACCTTCCGCGCCCCAAAACTTATCTCCCGGTGGAATGCCAACCGTAGGGGGATTTCTCCCCCCACGGTCGGCTTTCTCGCAAGCGACTTTCAACTCCTCCCAATTTTTAATTGTCCTGAAAAGGTCCTACTGATCCTATAGGGGTCACATTTAGGGGCGAAAGAGCTCTGCTTTGGTATAGGAGGCTCTTTTTAGTTTTTTTGATCCCCCCTCTTCCATTTCCCCCCACTTCTTTAACCCTGAAAACCTGTTTAGAGACAAAGATTACTGTCTTTTCTTTTTTTTGTCTGCAGCATATAGAAGCTCCGCTGCTTCTTTCAGCCCTCCCCCTTTTCATAGGTTTTTTTGGGTGATTACTCATCCTGAACGCGGGCCTTTATGGCCCGACTTGCACCCCCCTTACCCCATTCTTTCGAGCCCTTCTTTTCCCCCCCCACTAGATTCGCATCGATTCTTTCCTCCGGCGTGCGAAAGGCATGAATTGCGTCTGCATGCCGCCGAGATGAGTTTGAGCTCTTCCCCTAGCGACCTTTGCCGTCCTTCTCAACCCTTTTCCACAACTCCCTTCCCAGAGAGTCTTAGACAGGTAAACGATAATGTTTCAAACCCACCTTTCCGACGTCGCATCCGAAAGACTTCAGGCATCCTTTTTTCCCTTTTGACCCCCTTTTTTTACCCCCCCCCCCTAGGGCAGTGATTTGAGTACCTGTCACCGCTATGTCGAGGGTGATTCCAGGCCGTTTCCCCCTCTCCCCTCTGACCTCTTCCCCCCTCTCTTCTTTTTGGGGACTCGTGTTGGAAACGCCCCATTGGCGAGATATCCTTCTCATGACCTTTTTGGCAGTGACCACACAGTCCTTTTATTTTTTTAGACTTAGTCGTCTGGATTGAACAATCTGACCCTTAACTTCTTGGAGATACTACTTTTTTTACTCCGCGCTTTTTACCCCTCCCGCACTTCTCGAACCCCTCCTTCCGGCAGTTTCGGCACAGGTACCACCCCGGAGGATGACTTACATCAAATCTTTCCTCCTACCCAACCCCCTCTTTTTCCCAGCGTTTTCCCTCTTTCCCGTGCGCCCCACCGGTACCTGGCAGTCAATCCGATCGCCCTTTCACTCGCAGGAGATCCTTTCTAGCATTTCCTCGCCCGCCCGACCGTCTGGAACGCCCCCCTCTTTCCAAGCTTTTCCCTCCCCCTAATCCTTTTTGGATCGGTCACGATTTTGAGGTCCACAGTTTCCATCCGAGTCTCCCACCCCGCCTTTTTTTCCCTTTTTTTGATTCGATGGCCGACACCACGTCTGGAGAAGGCCTCCGGTTTTATTCGTAACCCTTTGACCCCAGTTGATTTTTGCCGGTAGGAACCTTTAAAATCTGGTGATTTGGGATCTTTCATTTTATCTATCTTGTGACTTTTTTTAAGTGGGGGTTTTCCTTTGTCAAGGCACTTGCCCTCGAGAGTGAGCTTCGGATCCTTTAATCTTGCAAATTTTTTCTCGAGTACCTCCTATGTGTGTACGTTCCCCCCTTTCCTTTCCTTTGTTTCTTCATGGCAAGTTTTGTCCCGGTCTTAAGATCCCTCCCCGTTTTTTCTAGAACCCTTTTTTTTATCTTGTTTCAAGCACCCCCGATCCGTGACCTTTTTCGTCACTCACCTGCTCCCCCTTCTGCTTTTGAGAGCCTTTTCCCCCCCCCAGTTCTACTTTTTCCCCTTCGGTGCCCCCTGGCAACATAGATGCATTGTTGATGAATGGTACGACCCCTCGAGCCTTTAAGAACGGATTTTTCTCACTCCTCCCCCCCCCCTACAGGACCTTCCCCCCATCCCTTTGGGTTTCTGTTGCAACATACTAGTGTACGGATCCCCACAAACCGAACTTCCACCTCCCTCGGCTTGACACTTCTCAGAACTCCTTTCTCCCCATACTTCAGTAGTATGCAAGGTTTTTAGGAGAGATCGAGAAACTTGCTTTCGAACCCGGTCTTTCCTGTGTGCCCGCACTTCGATTTACCGACCCGAATTTGTTCAAACGGTTGGTCAGCACTTTTGATATAGTGCAAAACGCCATCCCCTTGCTCGATCTCTTATTGTACGATTCTTCTCTCCTTAGACTCCCTTTCCTTATGCCGGGCCGAAGGATCGCTGGACTCTATGTGATGGTGTCCCGTGGAAGGCTCTGGACGTCCCTTTAGGTGAAGTTGATCTTTCCGATTTCTATCGATGAAGTCCTCTTAATCAGAATCTCAATAGGACGACGAACTCGCCACCTGGTAGAGCCTTCAGGAGGTGTTTCCCCTCATTCTTTCATTATCTTTTTTCCTCTTCCCGGGTTCCACCACTATAACGGACAAGGTGGCCTTCCCAGAAGATCTGTTGTTCGGGCGAATACTTCTATTTCGCGTTTTTCTAATTCATAATCGGATGACCTCCCTCCTTTTCACCCGTCCGCCCTAATTGGGGCGCCCGCGAACCGGTCCCGCTTGGCCCTTACATTCTTTCCTCCTTTTTCGCTCTTGAGAGTTGCTGCTTTTAGTCCTTTCTTCCAGTGGGTTCTCCAGCTATGGTGACTTCAATCAAGCTTCCTTTTAAATAAGATGTTACCCTTGCCGCTGTGTGGGTTCTGCGTTGATTGATTTTTCACTTCCCTTTCGCGTCGCTTTTTACCGGGCAAGCTCGACGCTGCGTCTTGTTATGGAATGTCGCGCACGCAGTTTTTAACCCCGGTAAAACGATCGAGGCCTGGACCAAACCTCCCTTGCGACGGTTCTCCCCCCCCGAAGGTCTCCCTATCTCTCCCTTTTAACCTTTTCCTCCTGTCCATGATCATGACCTCCGGCGGCTTTCTGCAAGCCCCCCCCCCAACAAAAGCCACGATTCGATCTTTCGTTCTTTGCGTGCGGGCCATGCATCCGGCTGCGCGGTCGGCTGCTCAGACATGACCTCAACCGATGCCAGGCTTTTTTCAATAATGGGTCTCGTCTGACATCTTGACTTGTTTCATTTTTTTCTCTCCGGTCTCTGCGACCGGCGGTTTCTGTTGATCGCCTTTCCTTTTTCCGAGACGCTCGAGCAACCCCAAAAGTACCCCCCCCCCTTACTCTCTTTCTCCCTTTTGTCTCACCCTTCTTTGCCTGTGACCGTGGTAATGCGCCAAGTCTCGCACAGGACATACACCTCTTTGATGCTGATCTAAGTATCTGGTGGGGCCAACCCAAGGGCCTTGCTTAGCGGCCAGCCGACGACCATTCTCTCCCCCCCCTCTTTTTTTTCGTGATCTACCTCGGTGCTGGGAGTGGGGACCCCTTTCAGCGCAGGCGCTCCGCTCGCCTAATGTTGGCCAGCAGCGGTCCCCCCCTTGGCACGTGGATCCCCCCCCCCTCTCCGAGTGAACGCCTACTTTTTCCTTGTCCTCCCCTTCTCTATTTACTCTGGCGCGCCTCGTCGAAATGCCGCTGGATGCCTTTTGCGGGACGTCCGCTGAAGGATCC